>Ga0307517_10001277_pt1 | contig 42221 bp, 30 predicted proteins | sample 23_EM_MG_FD_194515 | JGI IMG/M metagenome (GOLD analysis project Ga0307517, IMG submission 194515) | Populus trichocarpa ectomycorrhiza microbial communities from riparian zone in the Pacific Northwest, United States - 23_EM | ecosystem: Host-associated > Plants > Roots > Unclassified | place...
GAATACACTTGGTTGAACGGCAATCCCTGAGTCCAATTTGTCCTTCAACTATTATCCTTCTAGCTACCGGTCCCTTGAAGCCTCCCTTAGCACCAGCGCTAGCAGGTCTACCGCCGGTTCTATTGTACTTTCGTTAGACAGGAATAAACCTGTTACAGTATGTCAGGCACTACTTGAGGAAGCAAATATGCTCTTGTATGATACAAGTAGTATATTACCTGTTGGCCAATGCTGTAATCCACTCATTCATCCTCAAATCTTAGCCAACTTTAACCAAATTGTCTACCAAGCCTTATAATATACAAACAACTATAGTTTCCCACAATTTTTTCTCAGTCTAGTGAGAGAATAATACTCCTAGTTTGGTTTTAATCAATTTTTAAAATCCTTTTTCATGGCCCTCAGTAGATTTCCTGCTTTCTATTATGTAGTACAACTAGGAATCTGTTCCACCCGAGCTATGTAACTCTGCAAACCTTTTGCCCCTTGAGCTCACAGCCTATAGATACTACTAACCTTTCACAACCTTCTCAGCTAACACCTACCAGACACTTCTCTCTCCATTACAGAAAAAAGATCCAAGCAGGGAATTTCAAGCACCTTTGAAATGCCTTAAGGAATTCAGCAGAGGGAGGCTGGGCCATGACTCCTAGTATGAAAATCTTTGAACTTAGATTCACAATCTTGAGAATCTAGTGCCAGCCAGCAGGATCAAATGAATTGGCACTATCACATATCATGTTGAAATCTCCAAGCATGATACAAATAAGCTCAGAAGATACGTTGCTGACCCAAGAGATCCTATTACAAATATAAGGGAGAATGAAGGCAAGATCCAGGAAAGAATAGCCCATGGGTCATAGATGTTGTCCTGCAAAATAATTCCATTATAGAGCTCAGTGGATGAACATCACCCTAGTCTGAGATCATCCTGACCAGAGTCAGCCAAGCAGATATTGGAGCGATTTATCTGGAAATGAAGCGCATGTGAGTTGATCATTTTTCTTTATTTAATTGTGGTAAGGGTAAAGTATTAAAACAAACAGGAGGGCAAATGTCTGAGCGAGGAACAAAACAAAGAGCCTTTATCTTCCTTTTTAGATACCTTTAATATCTAAATGAAGGAAATCCTGTATTGGCCACCTTGGCCCCAGTTTGTTTCAATACTCTACCCCTACTGCAAGTACTGACAAGAGGAGAGCCCTAACAAAGGTATGAGTTTAATGGTGCTGGGAATCAAATGCCTAGGATTGCTAACAATAAGCTTGACATGAATGACGAGATACTTCTTGTACCTCTCACTAGTATTGGAGGGCAAGAAATTTTCCACATTTCTAATACAGTTGGACACATCAACCTACTCTGGGGCAAGCCTAGTTTACCCAACATTCCACCGAAACAAAGCTAACAAATAGGCGATAGAAGACGAGATTGACAGACTCCTCCTAGCTCTTGGGGCGCCACCCCCCTTGTTCTGATCAACGTGGAGCTCAGGAGGGGGACGCTCAAATGGTATATAGGGGTAGCGTGACAATGTAGAGAAATTTGCCCTCTCCTGAATGGTATGGTGTTTTCGTTTGTCTCTTTTCATTGCTTTTACCTAGGTTGAATTCCCTAGCCGATTTTTTGTCAATGCAGTTTCGTCCCCCAGGAGCTTTGACGTTAGGCGGAGAAATTTAAAAATTATTATTGAGGAGGCCCCCGAGCCACACGTCTATAGTCTGATTGTTTGATGTTTGATGTAGAGCTAGAACAGATCACAATACCACTCTATTACTTGTGCCAATTGCTCGTAACATTTGAGCCTTTTGTTTTCCGTCCGTTCTGGACCAGGACAAAGACAGGCGACGTTGTGTCGCCCCGTCCACTTCCCTTCCGAATCCGAACTGCAACTCACCGCCGAGGGCTAGGGCCCCATTGTCCCCCGGGGGAAATTTCTCATACCAGCCGTCCTTCCATCTCCCGTTGTCTCCCTATCGTCCCTGGTTTTGAAAATCACGGGGATCACTCGCTTCCTCTCCACCATTTTTGCGGGGGGTCACACCAAAGAGGCCGGAGCCAAAGCGTAAAGTAATGGGACCGATCGATGAAAGAAAGAGAGTGGTTCTCGTCTTGCTTGCTTTCTATATAGAGTGTTGAAAATCTGGGTTGTGGAGGTAATGATTTACGGTGAGGATTTTACGGAGTGGACTGAAACCGCTTAGGTGGGGATAGGGATCTTGATTGATTGATGATAACTTAATGAAAGGAAAGGCGTAAGGAAAGTTGTGTACAGGAAAGAAGGTGTGAAGCGAGGAAAAGATGTGAAGGAAAGAAAAACAAGTGGGGTGAAAACATTTTCAGAGCTTGCGCGTCCTTTGACTAGTGGGTACGTATTCCTCTGCGGCCACAGAGCTCGGGCACGCCCCGCATCAAGTGCGGCCATCAAACTACCATTTCCAACATAGAGGCAGCTGAGACTGCCGAGTGATATTTGGTGAAGACAAGACACCTTAACCTGTATCTTCAAATGTGGACACAAAACGAAAAGATGAAAAAGCGGCACTTTGTAGCTCACCTCCTGGCAGGATATGCACATTTCGTGGTCCAAAAGGTATTTACTCTAGAAAATAGATGACACCTAAGCCCCAGATACTAAAAAGAGCTCTTAACCTCTCACTCTAGGGAGTTCCCTCTTACCTAGAACAGGTTTACCTAGACTATTAAACCCATATCCTAGGCACGGGCGGAAGGATGATTATGAATGACAGGGCTTAGGGAGGAAGAAGAATGAGAGGAAAAAAGCAAGAAACATACAGATGGACATAAAAGATTTATCGGTATGCGTTAGGATTCCGCCTCGCTAAACATGTTATTGGATTGATAGTTTCATAGCGAAAGCGAGCGAGGCGGTATCTCAAAAATAGTGGTCAGGAGTGAGTCAAGCAAACAACCATGTCCAATTACCAAGATGGGATACCGCGGAAAGCCGGTCCCGGCGTTGTATATGTAAAGACAAGCAAGAGGATACCCGGAATCTAGAGCATCGGAACTGTCAGCCCTGTCGTATCAGTATTCGTATCATACCCCTAGAGAGTGCTGTGGTCAACAAAGTCTCTTTTTCCCTTACACCGAAATGAAACACGCATTGCACGTTAGGGCTAACAAAGGAGTAAACTATCCCCCCACCCCAATAACCTAGTAAAGGTTGATATTTACCTGACCACCAATGAGAGCTGGACGGAAGGAAATGCCAATACAGAAAGCGCCGAGCAAACAAGAACGCCTTGAAGCAGAGCTCATACAATCTCACCCCGATCTAGAGAGCCCAGAGAATCAGGCTCTTTTGATCCAATAACCGGCGGGACTCACTACTGCAGTATTGCCGATTGTGTTGAACTAGTGTTTTCCAATCTATCAATACCTATACCCTTTGAACTCCCGATGCTCATCACCGATCACATGAGGGCGGCGGCCCCCGCCACCAAAACACAACATTTAAAAAATATAAAAAACATAATATATTATAATATTATGACAATATCACTCTCGCCTCACGCTTCCAATTCAGACCAAAAGTACAACGCACACCTCCCGTGTCCAATTCTATTATCGCTATAGATATGCATCTAGCTCCCTCACAGCTATGCTCGAGGCTTAGAATATGCTATTCAAAAAAAACATGAGCATGAACATGAACAGAACTAGTGTTTCCAGAAAACAGATGTGCAAAAACCAAGACCCACAATTCCACCAACAGAACCGAAGAATTCCTCTCAGGGCCAAAGTTCAAATGAAAACCCAAAACCAGTAATATGACAAGTTAATCCGACCCTGAGAGAACCATATGTAGCAAATTCGTTGCCTAATCCTAGCCTCTCACGTGACAATTGCGCTGGAGTAAGATAGGCTTCTAACTTCAGTGTATGAGCTGGGAGGAGCGGTACCATTGGGGATGAGTTACCCCATGTGTGTGCAGCATGATACAATAACAACACCATGCCAAAGGCAGCGGGAATTGTGCGGGCCTCTACCCAAGGGAGGTTATTATTGGTTGCCGTTAGGAATTCCCGGCCTTAGCCCACCCCGAGGAGTCTCCCGAAAACTCGGAGAAACGGAATTTTGTTGGTTTCCGAAACGTAGAGGCAGAGGACTTTTGTTAGGCTATGTCTTAAGTATTCACGGGAAAAAGCATGTGATGGGGCGGCGGGTTATGATCCATTACCGTACTTGCGGAGATAGCCGTAACCTCCTCCTTGAGACAGGTAACTCCCGACTCGATCCCTCCAATAGAGGAACTCAGCCATGGTATACCCTGCTCTGCCGCGGTTATCCGCCCTTCCGAATGTCCCATAAGACACCCGGTAATGCGATATCGGGATGGATGATAGCATCGGATCCAGATGAGGCCAATGGAGAGAGATCACTGGTCGGCCGGTGTATTGGAGGTCCCGGGAGGAAGAATAACTTCCGCTTACAACAACCAATCGGCATAGAAGCCAAAACATCCATCTATCGGCTCAAGTGCTGTTGGTACTCTAACTCCCCCCAATTTTATCCAATGAGAATTTCCGTACAAACGAGCCTAACCTGTCGGATTCAAACACAGAATCGGCTTTCGGGTTGCCGGCGGGGCATACATTCTGGCTTACAACAAGTATGGTGCCACCTCTTTGTGTGATGAAAGCACGCCGTGTACCCTATCCCTGTACCGAGAACTTTCAATCCCCCAGATGTTGAATCAAAGTTAAATGTGCGCCTGGCACATATACAGGGTTTCTCAACATATGTATTCGACATCAAATCTGTGCATACTAAAGCTGTGCCACTCTAGTTCGCCAGTTGTTTGGGCTCATTCTCGCACTGACCCCCGAGCGCGAATTTCACCCTCAGAGTCGCCAATTAAACAAAGCTTCCAGCAGTGCCTTCTCGCTTCATGTATCGCATACCCGGAGAGTGTTAGCTGGAATGTATCTGCAAATCCGATTCCTCCCCGGGCGAATCATACTTGGTGTTGAAAATGCCCTCATCCCAGAAGGATTTGACAACGCATAGGTTGTCCATCGTACAAGTATGAGCCAAACCTTTTTCAGAGGGCTGCCGCCGGTTTCTAATCAAAGCGATGGGGCTCGCCCCAAATCTACATGTGACAAACAACCTACCAGATTGTAGTTGCACTTTCTATAAACCGCCTCACCCTGCGATACTCTGGTACATACAGTATGACAAGTTCCCCTGTATCTTACCCAAGCTACACCGGTAGTGATCGAGGTGGTGGGAAATTTGAGAAATGACCAACGGCGGTCCGCCCTGCCCCCAGGACAGCTTCAAAAATGGCACTTATCGTCGGCCGAAAGCCCCAGAGCAATGATCGAAGGGTCAGAGAAGAGCTGAGAACTATCATACTCTCTAACCCCACCATGTGGCCACCCACCTCCCCCCCCCCCTTCCCCCAGGATATTAGTAGGCGGAGGCTGAAGGCTAATACATGAAACGAGACAAGACCAACTCTGCTCCTCCAGGTGCAACCCCACTACAGTAGTCAAAGATCATCGGTAATACTGCGCCGAAATTTCTCCCACCTCTCCATACCAGCGTAACTCAATAACCCACGGTAGGACTTTCTGCGCGAAAAACTCCTTTCCAAGCTACAGTAAACAACCAACTACTCTTAGCTCGATGGTCATCCTAACATACCTTACTGCGCACGGAACAGATCACTGCGGGGTGCGTTCGCACAAACCCCCAACGTTTCATATTGCGGCGAGCGATGCAGCTCTACGCGACACAACCCGCTGTAGTGCACAGTCTCGATGGAGAGTTCGATGGTTTAAGGAAGCCCCAAGATGTGCGCTCCATAGAATGACAAAGTAGCAGAGGCTCCTGGGGAAAGGAGGGGATTGGTACTCGTAACTGTTTTTTGGTTCTGTATAGTATGTAGGACGGGATGAATGTCGTAGCTGTTCTGCGGCAGTCACTATTGTAAAAAAAAATTCCGGGGAGTTCAAAATACAATATCCTATTAGGTATACAGCAAGTGCGGGACAGGCTGATGGAGTCGCCTCGACATACTGGTACGGTCTACACCGCCATCACTGGGCAAAGGCGAGCAAAAAGTGTCACCTCCCACACCGTTGCACTGAGCGATGATAAAGAGGTTGTTTTTTTGTTTTTTTTTTACCCCACAACCAATGCCGATAGCCTCTCTCCCCAACATCTGCATATAGAATAGTATCTGCATCCCCCCCACCCATGCGAGCCAATACCAACCAGCCAACCACGTCTGCATTATCCGCAGAGCCTCAACTACCCTATCCCTCCTCCCCATCACGCCTGTGTCAGGAGCTCCTTCCATTGCTCCTTCCATGCCCAATCCATGCAACCGTAGGTAGTACAATGATAGTATCCCAGGGAAACAAATCGAGAGGGGGGGACACAACATTGTCAAACAGGGGTGCATATGGGACAAAAACTTTCCTATCGATAAGCCCTGCACTAACCTTACTGTCTATCATGCTCGAGTAAAGCTCTTCAGATCTGGAGTGTGGTGAAACGATAAGAGGTTCACCACACTCCCCCCCAACCGTTATCGCTGTGTGATTATGGTAATTACGTTTTTTAATTTTATTCTACAAATTGATTGATCGATTGGCCGAGGAGCCTTCGTTTGTCGCGGGGGATATCGGCTTAACGGATTGCATGAGGAGATAGGTACAAGCTAGGACCACTTGTGCAGCCGGACGCAGGTATTCTCATACGTGGTCTAACAGTCCAGACTTTCCCATTACAAAAGTGTTCGGAAATATTAGCACGAATTAGGTATTGGAAAGGCCGATCCCTCCTGATACTTTTGGAATGGGCAAGTACAACATTGTACAGTACTTAGGATGTGCGCAAAAGTCTGTCGAAATTCGCGCCCATAGGTCGAGTTTGTATGCGAATGGAAGCCTCCAATAACACATAATTGGTGGATTCCTTCGTCATTTGGTGAAGGAAAAAAGTCTGTCGAACTCTTGGCACCAAGCTCAAGCAAATTCCGTCCACTGAGTGGGCTGGAGCCAATCAGGGGAGGTCCGACAGACTTATCCACAGCCCCAGGTACTTGTATCTCGGTACAAGTATCTGGAAATAGGGTTATTGTCTCACAACCACGCAACTATTTCTCGCATTTTCAGATGCTTCATGCCAGATACAAGTACACTGATGTGTAGGCACTGTATAGTACCGGTACCCTTAAAGTCGGTGTTGGGAAGAGGTTATGCATTGACTTGGGCCGAATCGCAAGGTCATTGGCCATTCGTGCACGATGCTGTATCGTTCTATGCAAGTCAACATGCACTCAACTACCTACCGGCACCACTACCACAATAGGAAAACTCTCAGCAGCATCATAACGCGACAAGTTTGACTTGGCATCAAAGCAGATTCCTTTTTTTTTTAAGGCTTCATCAGGGTTGGAAATATCGGCAACGTAAGCATGAATATGAAACTTACAGAGTGGAAACCCCGTCGGTCAGTTCAGTCCCGCTGCCCACCTTGGGTTGGATAATTGGAAACATGAATAGAGTGGGAGGAGGAGGGAGACACAGAGGGAGGGACATGACCGACCGACAGGCGCTGTAGAGTACTTGTTCTTGGGATTGGATAGGGTAAGGCTATCAATCTAGGATGAGGCCAACTGAACTGCAAGAGGGGTTTTTCTGGCGGGGCATTTGTTTTTTTGTTACAGTTCTGTATGTATGTACTCGTGTCTCCGCCTCAAGAGCTGGCACCATTTCTGGAATAGCTACTGTCATACAGACTCTCAGGAAGGGCAAACAGGCATAGTACAGGTACTATACAGTCTTCTACCAGTTTCCCCTGCGGTAAACTAAAAGTCCGGTTGCCCCATCGAGGGCTCTACCAACTCTCAGCCTCAGGGAGTGGTGCCATACTGTGCTCGGCTCCGGCGTCACCTGCACGCCCCATTCATCTACCGGTATATTTTTCTCCGTAATTCCCTAAAATATCTCGAAACTAGGAACATTTCGAGTATGGCAAGCGTGCGGATGTTCCCTATTAGTCATAGCAGGAAGAGCCCCCAGGCCATACTGTCTTTGATAAAAATCTTATGCAACCTAAGACCACTGTGCCAAATCTTCCCACAGATTAAGGGATAACGAAATGTTTCCCACCACGGTACGCCCCAACTGCCCCTAGCGGGGAATTCATGTGGAAATATCCAGGGCTTGCTAGCAGATTACTCTGCAACTACTATTTGCCCGGAGCGTTTTTTGTTAGGAGGACAATCTGCAAAGACCAACACACCCGTAACCCGATAATTGTGATATCTGGTGGTTGACTGGACACGTTATGCGGGGATACTTACAGTTGGGTAATAAATTACTCTAGGAGGATTCGAGGGAAGCCCTTTTTTCCCGCGGATAAATAAAAACCTGTTCTACGAGTGCCATCGGTATTTCTCCCGTAGCGACAGTGTACCGATCAGTTGAGCCTCAAAATGGGAAATTGTTACCGTATCCGATCATTTTGTCAATCCCATGATAATGAGGAGTTACCGGGACCTCTTTTCATCAATCGTACAGCGCAGTAAGTTATTAATTACCACACGCAGCTGAGATGTTGCATCACTGAAACAATAACCTTCGGAATACTCCTGTCAGCCCATGGATGGGCAGGGCTTTCGATGTTCCTTCCCCACCATCCCAAGCTTCTACGTTTGACAACTTACCCGAGTAAGTTACTCCTCGGTGGTCCTAAAGAAAGCGAATGCCACAATTATTCGAGCGGTGTTTCTAATTAATCTCCCAATCACTTCACCTCATGTGCCGGCTCTGTCGACACGCCGATCCCGTCATCTTAGTCGCATCTATTACGGTATCTGTGGCGCTGTACCGGACTGTCTCTTCTTGGGTTAGTGATCCTTAAATAAATTGCGGCTCTCGGAATCCTCTAGAAATTCTGCTGGTGCATAAGTCCGCTGGGGTAATAGCCTATGGGGGAAATTCGGACCGAGCACAAGGGCCCCTAGTGATACAAGGAAAATGAGGTAAAATAAGCGGGACAACAGAGTCCAGTCGAGTAAAAGTATGATGTAGCAAAGGAAAAAAGATGAATTCCCTATGTAGTGTAAGTTAGTGCCCTCGTTGCCACCACATACGGCAGAGGAGTCACTTCTAAGAGCCTCAACATACTCATGTCGGGGGATTTGGAGGGCGTCTCTTTTTTTGGGGTTTTTACAACTAAAACAGGAGCAACTTCAATCCGACCACCCAAGTATAGTACGCTAAAGCAACCCACCATGCCGAGGGTTGCAGAGTTGGATCCGCAGAGATGCCCGGCGTCACAGGGACGGGAGGAGAGGAGTCAGGAAAGCTCAGGGCAATATTGTACTGTAGCGAGCTGTGGGTGAGCTCCATTCCACCCTTCTACAGTCTCCGGCGGGGGCCGTGACGAATATCAGCCGGTGACGAAGAGAGATCAGGAGCATGTTTTATTTTAATTTTTAATTTTAATACCCTACTTTGACGAATTCGAATTTCCCGCCTACCAAGTACCCCTGTTCGTCACCGGCTGACATTCGTCACGAACCCAATCAGATATTGTATCGGTATCGTATTTGCCTCCGTTTAGACGATACGGGTAAGGAGCGGAGATAAAATTAAGCCAGAGTGATACGATACCCCGGATAGTGCCGAACGCCGCTGCCGCCTTGAATAAAGTGCTTCGAGTGAATGGATTACGAAAAACTGTGACGCCGCACCGGTATACCGAGGTTGCGGGTGGTAGGGCTATGCGCAGATCCGCCCGGGAGATACAATGCTTTCAGCCCGAGCGAGGGTCGTGGTGTTTGTTTATAATCACTGGCATCATCACCATCTGACTGCCGTAGAAACCTGAATAATCGAGTCGTATTTTATGTGATCGAGCCTTTCCTACCCCTATCCCCGGGGAGGGGAGATAAACAGAGCAACAGGGCCTTACCAGGGGAGGCACTCCAACGCTACAGCACTTTGTTCCATTCTATTATTCGAATTTCTAATCTTCGGTACCGTACGGCCTCGCGCGTCTTTGCTCGCCAAAATTCAAGAGCCGCTTTCCTTGGCGGAGACGCGTAAGTCTCGTAGTCAGCTTATCAGTTCAGACGTCCGAACATCGATCTTCCTTAGTTGATGATTCAGGGATGCATCAAGTGCAGCTGGATACAGTATGCAGCACAGTAGCACCTCGCTATCCCGTACCTCACTCTACCGGACCCCCCGCTCTCCCGGATGAAATTCCCTGAATTCTAAATTGTTTTGCACTAAAACCTAACTTGTGGTCCCGGATAATTCGCTGCACCACACAGATTCCTTTGATTTTGGCCATCTGGGACAGCAAGGTGCGAGTGTTACTTGCAAGGCCTAACCGAGACAAGTGCGATATCAGTTACGCTACGATATGATTTTTCTCAGGCTCTAGTCTAGACCTATCCTAATCCATGACGGTAATATACCGGTATGTGCGTATGGCGGGATGTACGAGTACTGCAGATTATTCAGGCTCTATCCGGTCTGGTCCGGCCTCTCCATGGCATAATAATCAATTGACCAATGGAGGCGTTGGGGCCACCCGCTGGAGGGAGAAACGAAACCCTGGCTTAATTATTTTCAAATGCAGTGTATGACATGTAGAGAGAGTACCCAATTCATTGTAGCAATGCAAATTCGCACCATAGGTGCGAACAACGTTACAGAAATGCAGAGCCTGCATATATAAATTCCCTAAGGGAGTAAGTAGTTAGAATAAAGATTGGCACCACAGTACTGTGAGCCTGCGTCCAGCCAAGATCGGCACCGAAGTTATGCTTGGCACCTATCAACCTCCTTAGATCTATTCCGTAACTAAAAGGCGAAACAACCTCACAAGGAGATAGTTGCCTAACTACTTGCGCCAAATCATAATATGCTGATCAAAAAAAAAAAACACCAGAACCGGAACCTATTGCACCGTGATTTAGTTTGCATGCAAGTATCGAACTAACAAGTACAAATACTCAGTTACCCGTAATTCACCCTAACTTGCAGAACCCATCATCACCAGTGTCAGCCATGAGGCGGTAGCAAGCTTTAGTCCATCATACCCTACGGTATTGTACTCGAGTACAGGCAGTTTCAACTCGACCGTCGCGTGATGGAATTTGAAATACCTGTTCCGCCCCGGTTCAGGCTGCACTTTTCCCACAAACCAAACAGGCAAACCAAGGACCGAGCGTCAAGACATGAAAGGGTAACCGGACCAGAGGCGGCGACCAGTGAGTGCATCATCCCGCACTCCACGTGTGGCTCAGGCTCAACTTGCATCCCATCCCAATCTTCCATAAACCAGGCGGGCTACCGCTATTAACAACCGACGGACCCTTAAGCCTGAACCACCCTGCTTACACTTTTCGATACGGAAATCCGGTACCGGTAAATAACCGCCCTCTTTTCTTTCTTGGAAGAATGGCGAGAAAAAGAAAAGAAAACAATCCAGGCTTTATGCATATATGCACTTTCCTGCGATAGACCCTTGTGCCGCAGAGCATTATCATCGCGCTCGAGGCCCGATGCTGAGGTCTTTTGGAAGGGGGTTGGTTGGGTAATTAGTTTGATGATGGCTATGATGGCGATATGATGGTACGGACAGGGGCTAGATGATGGTCACGAGCTTGCTTTAGTAGGGGCACTGTATGGCCTTCTGTCGTAGACCTCATAAAGTGTCTCGCACTACCTGTGCGCTGGCGAACTAATCCCGGGACAAATTTCGCAAACGAAGGGGCTGAGGAAGAGGTTGTTAATGTGCACTGCTGTAAAGTTTCAGGATAGAAACTCTGTGGGTTAGGCCCACATGCGGGATATCGTGCGGTTAGTCTTACTGTATGGTAAATGACCTCTGACCTGCGGTGATGGCAATCATTCTGCAGGCTATGCTAGGCCCGTGCAGAAACGTCTAGCAAGAAATTGCCACACCCCGCACGCTATTCTGGTCAGTTTTGTTCGAAATGCGTGCTGCATCGTGGCGCAATCCCCTTCTGTATTGCAAACCCACAATGTCGTAAGGAGTTATTGCGCCTAAGGATGCCATGAGTGGGGGATACCAAATGATGCCAAAGAAAGCATACGCTTCATACAGGTTGGTGGGTTACATGGTAAGTTATGGTAAACCTGAGCCATATACATTTACTTCCTATGCTGCTGTTGGGTATATACTTCAGGCTAGGCCCCTACAGATACCTACCGCGCTGTGTTGGCTTCGCCGATCGATTTTAGAGAAATGGATATCGTAGCACGGCATCTCTGCAATATAGCGAGCCGATGACACCCTGAGCTCACGGAGCTCCAGGGCAACCGCCCTCACAGAGCTATTACACAAGGGCAAAGTCAGGGAACCGTGCACCGGAGGTATGATACTGACACTGAAGAGTTATCATAATTATTAGAGAAACCTCATGTGATATCACATCGCAACTTATGATATTTAGTAAACCTGACTCATGTGCGGCGCCCTCGTTACTCCTCATTCCCGATCCTAATATAAGTTACCGTAAGCCCGCACCTCCGACGACCGCACGGGGCCATAAACATCCCGATTCTGTATGCGTAAATGACCGGAATCACCATTACGAGCGCAAGTGAGACATCCCCCGCACGGTATGTGCCGACGGAGGGGGACTTACTCCCCGAAACCACCGCTTGGTTGGCCAGTAGATGTCTTTGAGTGATAACATCAATCATTCATTACGCGGCGATGCACTGTTGTTTTAGAGCACCGGCAGTATCATACTGCCACTGTAGTAAGTCGACCCACAGCCCCCACCCCCGCCGACCACCGGCAGTCTGATTGCGGGATTATATTATCAAAATCATTGCCCCTAAGGATTTCCTCGTATTCGTATCAATCTCGTTCAGGCTCGCAGATGGGATCGTTGGTGGGATAGCCGGCACCGCCCAGCAGAGAAGGGCCAAACACGGAGGGTATTCGATTAGACCATTCAATAATATGGCACCCACCACCACTAGACCACTTTTAGAGAGAAGAACACTGGAACGAGTAAGCCTCAGGCAGTAGCTTCTCTGATTGGCGCGGCATATTATGGTAGCAAGTTCTGGTTTATGTGTAAATATCCTTGAAACCGTTGTTGTACTGTAGCTTACAGTCTATTATATACTCCCAAACAGACAAAGCGGCGATCCACCTTCTCCTCATCCTGCACCACCCCCTTCCTCGCATCAACCCCTCCTTTACGGGTTTTGTGCGCAGGCATAGAAGTCTAGAAGGCTGAATCGAAGGAACTGAGAATACTAGACTATCACATTTTCTTCACAGCACCAGGAGAGGGATTCCATTGGTCCTTCGGACTTAAGAGACAAGCCACAATCACTCATCCCGTCACTCAAAAACTCGCACACCTTCGCGCACCTTCGCGCCTATGCATATGCCCACACCCACCCAACTCCACATCGCCGCACCACCGCACCACACACCTCACCGTTGGGGTACAGGTTTGTGGTAGGGGGTACTCGGGGTGTAGACTCGAGAAGAAACACGATTAGCCTGAACACCCGTGGAGATATGAACCGTCCCACATACATCCGAGGATCCGAGCCCCGCCCGCACACACTCTGGTACTTGTCCACTGCTCTCGTATACAGTGCCTGCCGTAGGCGACCCACAATATGCACAGTAAAATGCCTCCCTTCATACCGTTACGGTAAGGTATCTGATAGGTTACGGTACCTAAGCCTTAATAAATACCGTAGCACCCACCCACCCACCCACACTCACTACTCCCAACGTCCAGTCAAAGACAGCGTAAACACGGCAACGAGACATATCCCGTCCTTGGAAGGTTTGACGACCGTCAACTCCGGACAACTAGAACTGGCCAATGGGATCGCCAGACACACTCCTTATAGCAGGTTGAATATAAAATAAAGAGACTATATACAAGCACGCGCGGACTTTGTTTCTCCAAACACAATAGAACTAAGGAAATTCAGCACCAGCACCCCCTCCTCAGAGCCTTGGCGTCCTCTTTATCCGGGGCAGGGGCATGCTCGGCCGACGGCCAACTACCTCAATGATCGTCTGAGACATCGCCTCTTTCTCTCTCGTCACCCCGTTGATTCGTCAGAAATTTCCCGGTGTCGAACGCCATATCATAGACAGCGTCCGAGCGTTCGCACATTCCCACAAGCAACGATGACCAACAGGGGTATTTTGGAAGAAAAACGATTCGCCAAAGCAGGGTAACAGAGAACCACTGGTTACTGATCCTTGTTCCTGGCGATCTGCAGAATAATGGGTGACGATAGACTACGTTAATTTACAATCGCACTATATTTTTCTATGATAGCCGGGTTTTTTTATGAGAGGTCATTAACAGTCACGATGAGTTACGAGTGGTTTGGGATGAGCGCGTAGGGTGGGTTACCGTCATGCATTTGGAGGGAAAAAATGATAATCCGGGTTTCCACTTTGGTGGGTGAGATGGTTCAGTCGGGCCCGGTATGATACAGGCAGTGTGTGCGGGTTTCCTGATCCGAGTCTATAGGGTGTTTGTGGTGGGTGGGGGCAAGGGTTGGATACCCGAGTAGTCTGAGCGGGAAGTAGAGACAGGCACTAGATACAGCACCGGTGTGCTAAGTGATGGACCTCATCACACATTGTAGATGAGGAGTAGGTTTTCGACGAATCGGCTAATGGTGAGCTATGCAAAAGAGCGCGAGGTACTCTATATTAACCTGCGCGCGAACGCAACGCCAGCTGCGAGTAACGTTAGACCCTTCGGCGGAAACCAGGAAGGTAGCGGGCGAGGAGAAGGAAGCAGGAGTCCAGGAAGTGCAAGAGTGTCGCCGGATCGCTCCCCACGAGTTAAATTAGAAACTCACCCCAGTAACGAACCCCGAGCAGCTGAACAATTCTGCAATGCAATCATTGCACACCCTACAAAACTTAATAACGGCCACCTCCACTCCAATTTCAAAACATAAGAGTCATCGATGCATTCGCTCATTTCGCGCGGCGGGGCGACGACGGCCATGGCATTGGATATTATTAGAATTGAATCACTAGCGGTTGCCGTGGCTAAAAAGTGCACGGTAGTTAGCGCCTTCCGGGTCCCCCCCCTCCATAAGGGCTTAAGTGCTAGTTGCCTCCTCGGTTTAGTTGTCGTCGTTGAGGGGGTTATGTGATGGTATTATAGGTGTGGGTGGGCCTGGTTCACTTGGCCCAGGGTAACCATCAATCGCACAACAGTGAGGAGGGAATACCCGTTCGCTGGGTTGAACACCGGTCTCACTCCAATCCCCATCATGCGTAACGTAACTTAACGTAACACTGGTTACACTACCCTACGATACTATCTCTGCGTCCCCAACGGAAACCACAAACGAAACAAGAGCCTAGGGTGACCCAAATAAAGCCTTGCAAAGTGTTTGTGCGTGTACGGACCTGATGACGGAGGGAATCGACCCTGCCGAGGTTTCCATACAAGGTGCACAAGTTTGGCCAACCACCAGAAAGGTGCACCGCAATAAAACCCCCCTGGATTTTTCTGGTGTTATGGTGGTAAGTGGGCAACCTCTTACCTGTAGGCCTCAAGGCCCCTATCGCCAAGATCCAGGGCACGAGAGCAAAATGCCTGCCCGCCGCCAAGATTTTCAAAATTCCCTTATGAGAACCTGAATATGCCCCGTTCACCCCGTCGGAAATACACAAATTCCCTCGCTTGTTCTGGGTGTTTCCGGTTGTGAGGGTATAAATAGACAGGACTGTTTTTGGCATGAATAGGAATACCACAGTATTTTGGCGCCATAGAGTTAGTTTTTTTTTTCATCTGTATTTTTTTAATACGATTCAGATATATCTAAATTAGGCTCTATTCGGCATGCCAAAGGAATGAATTGTGATCCTTTAAAAGAATCCCGCGATAATTTAAGATCCACTGTTCTGCCTCCCGATTGCCATCGGGTGGAGGCGAAACTAGTCTAAATATATTTGCTGGCTTTTCCCGTGTGTACCGGTATGTTTGTTGGGTGAATTATTTCTTCTCGGGCGTGATATCATAATATTATTAGGATATTATGAAAAAGCATGGGGTGGTTGGTTGAATGGGGCCTGACAGAAATGACGGTAACTTAAATTTATCACATGCTTGATTGAGGGCGGGTAGAAATATTAACTTATCGGATAAGATTCTGCAAAGGATCTGTTGTGTTGCTGCTGAACACCAATCTTTCTGGAAAAATACCCTTTTCTTTTCTTTTTTTCCCCCCGGAATCTACTCCATTATCAACTTTTTATTTGAATATTTCTAAATTGTGTTTGCCGGACAGGGCCTCGGTATTTTTACCACAAGGTATACTCTATTTTCAGGCAAAAGTGAGGTTTTTCTTCTACAGTGGCGTGCTAAATAGGGCCTTAATCCCACCTCAAGTATTCTTGAGAAAAAAACCCCCTGATAACAAGATCTGTGCACGTATTTCTTAGGATGACACTTCTGAAGCGGTGCTACCGGTGCAGCGCGTGATAGACACATTGTCTGGAAATAGGGTAACCTAGTAACATAACCCATATACTTGTACGTGCTGTATGTCGGGGTTTAGTAGCTCGATAACCTACGGTACTAGAATGAGGGGTTGAGTGCCACAAGTATGATACAGTACCACAAACTCCCTCGTTGACGGTAGGTGGCGAGCGCCGATGTACTATACAACTAGGATAGATATCTGGTGCTAGGTGGCAGACCGCTCCGTCGGTCTTGTGCAGTATCATACCTGGGATTCAACTCCTATCGCGTAGATCCACCTATTAATGGAACGCTGGAATTATTCATAGTTGCAACTCGGGAGCAGTATCTACACCCAGCCGACCCATTACTCCTAGGATATATAACTGAATTACGAGATCTACTGTAGAATGGTACCACTGCTGTAGACATATCTCCAGGATGGATTCAAAAGGATATCTCCATTAAGACACTATGAGTAACTCATCTCCCCGAGCACATCGCGGATATGACCGCCTCGTAGTTTGCTTGAGCATTGCGCTACGACGGATTTAGCCCCATTCAAGTTCCAAGTCATCTGCCGAAGCCCTAAAAAAACACCCTGAAAACTAGCGTTTGAGAAGGGCCGTTACCGGTGTTTGCGCCTGAATCTCATACCCGTAGACTTCAGTTGCAAGAACAAAGGCCGCCGCCCCATCACGAATACCTATGAGACTATATATATTTTCTTTGCAATGGAAATCACACACCCCCCCCCTCTAAGCCCTTAGAAAATAAAAATAAAAAGATCCAAAAACACCGCACTGCTATTTCTTTCCTTTGTCTTTCATCTTTTTTCTCGTTGCCACCTTGTTTCATTTCATCCTTCTCTCTACTTACCGCATCCGTCTCCACGGCCGTTGCTGTGGGGCATAACCTAGTTCCTTACTTTTAATACGGTAGTGGCTAGTGTGTGGTGGAAAAGCGTCGTCTAAGTGATTGGCGGCGGGAATAAGGCAAGTTATTCTGGCAAAGGCTGTGCCCCGTAGAAAATGCAGTAGGGAGTGTAAATTACCATGCCTTTTTGTAAAAGCCTGACCGAAGTGAACTCGAATGGTGGGGGAGACCGAGCCAACCAGAGGGCATGGAGACCCGCAGAATCGCCACACTTTAATCTAAACTGCCACACCTTAAGCTAATAATAATTAGCTAAAGCAATTTGGCAGATTCCCCACTCAAGCTGCACCGCCCCTGGTGCGGGCACAATAGAGCACAACACAACATCTAATCAAGCCTACATGTTGATCTTTCTACCTTTCCATCTAGGGATCTGTCTCAGCACTGTGCCCTTTGTGTCCAGGCTTTTTTTCCTCCTTTTTTTCCGCAGTCATGCCAGTCGCAGAATTCAAGGCCCCTCCAGGGTTACGGTATCACTGGTAGCCATCCTTCATCCCCTTCATCCGCACAAACGGAGGTGTAATGCACTTTTTTTCTTTCTTCCTGTGATAAGTTACCGTATCCTAGGTGGAGGTCGGATGGGGCGGAAGGGGGGAAATAGTTTGGCCATCCGTCAATCAGGTTGGGATGGATGGCTTGGCTTGGCTCAAGTATTATTGTAAGGCTTGGAGGGATAGCCTTTCCCCGCCCACCACCACCGTCCCCCTTCTCAAGTCACTAGGTCCGTTTAAGAAGGTGTTCAGAAAGCTTGTGTTGAGTTCTGACTTTGACGTATGCTTGCTGCGCCTAACTCACCCCTGTCTCTCCTGAAGGAGATCAGGCTAACCCGCCGGGGAAAAAAGTCAATTCAGGAAGGTGGGGGGCGAAAGGCACAAATGACCAAGACGGCTTGGCAGGCTCATATCCTAACTGATAATGATCTGCTACTTTGCCTGATAATTCTTGGCCGCACCGGTTAGCCTCCGCGCATCCGCGCAGAAGCCAATTGAGCGGGTCCGGGCGGGGCACCGCAGTCCTTCTCTCGGGGACGTTGGTTATTGGGGGGATAAGACGTGAAGTACTCGTTCCCAAGGGGAAGAAAAAGACGTTAACCGATGTGCCATTATTGTTTGTAAGGGAAGTAAAGGACTAATATAACGCGTTACTGCTCATCATAAGGTTGAATCCCGTGTTCGAGCTCAGCTAGCTTGCATCCCAATAACGCCTCCCCCGCCAAGGCGAATGAGAAAAAGTGCATTCTTGAGTTACTCTATAATTTGTCTCCCAAGGTGTTGACAATTGTGCACTAAACCCCTGTCGATTGATTTTTTTCTTGCACTCAGGCTAGGTTACCATATGCAGCAGCGTAACCGCTACCAAGCAAGGCTGGGGTATGTATTTGGCCCTGATAATAATACTATGGTATAATGATTTTGGGGACGAATAGACTACGGCCCGGCAATATCCTGCTTTTCCCGGGACAGGAAGCTATCTTACCGGGATTACGCCGACATCTCCCTGATATACATGGCAATTTATAAAGTGCTCGGACACTTTTGCTTTATTGGGGTCGTCTTGGCGAATAGTTTATAGATTTCCAAGCAGAAGCACTGGGGGATATGTTTTCGTGCAGAATGGCTTCCGTCTTGTAAGAGGGTGTCTCCCTGGGTACTCATACTCACACATATCTCCCCCTACGTCATTCATGTTATATACATGTAGGCTATGTACTACTATGTGTTCAAGCTCATGTAGGCATACCGGTATCCCTCCGACTAAATCCGAGCCTGCATACCCCCTCCTCAACAACTTCCGCGCTAGCCTCCACCCCGCCGCCGTCTGGAGCACGCCCCTTCGGCTTGTGTCCTAACTTGCCGGATCGATCAGGCTCGAAATTCCATCCCTGTCACCACTCCAGCGGAAAGAGAGAAAAAATAAGAAAGAAACTTTTGTTTGCCGGGCTTGACATCATGACAACAGCACAGAACGGCGGAATGCAAGGAGTGGGCTGAACAACATAAGAGGTAGTGTGAGGTGTCTGGCCTCATGATGTAGTAAGTAAATTAATACAAGTGCAAGAAAGGTATCGTACGAGAACTATTGTAGCCGCATACCATATTCCTCCCGTGACTGTAGCTTTACCGACCCTATTGACCACATTGCCCTCCTACGATCTTCCTTCTCCAGAGTGTTTCATCGTATCCCTTCTCTCAATAATCACCGTACCTCCGCTCCACCGCGATCGAGAAAAGTGCATCCATCAGTACGGGGTTTCGCTCTGATTACTGTTCTGAGCAGGCTTGAAAGTAATCTATCCCTGTATCTGCCGGGCTAAAAACTTGCTGGCTACGCCGTCGTCGAGATCGAGCTGAAGAACATGAAACAAAGTGTGAGGTATTTGGACCCCGGTAATGATGCGATACAATAATATATCGGAGGCGCATGCTGTAGAATACGGAGGTATCCTCTTCCCCCGGTATCGCTGGTCACCATATAGAGAATACTCCGCAGCCTTCAATACAAGCATACTTCCCGCATTTACATACCTGCACCACATGCCCACCTTCCATCCATCCATGCTTTCCGCATCATAGCTGTTCCCCAGAAATGTAGCGCTGCATGTTCAAGCCCATCCCAGTGCTCCTCCGCCACTCTTTTATTTGTTCGTTGAATTCAGTGTTGCACCTAGGCGAGGCCCCGATAGGCCGATCAAGCAACGGATCGGAAGCCGGTGGCCCTCAAACCAAACTCCAAGTGAGCTCCTCCTGCTCACGATACTGTACGGTATGGAAGATGTGACGTTCTCATTGTGGTCGGCCCTCTCACCACCCCCATACCCTGCGCTTCCTGACTAATCCGAAATTCCTCTCTCCCGCCTGAGATCATCAAATCCACCACTTCCCGGCATACACATGCGCTCAGCAAAGGATATTACCTTGAAGGCCGCCGCGCCTCCATACCTAATCAGACGAAAAGGCGGCTTGTACTCGAGCACATCTTGCCGTCTTAAGTGGGAGCGGCGTAACCTACTCTTTACCACAGGAATTATTATGCTTCTTAGGGGAGCCTGCATTGTTAGAACCAAAATTAGGTTCGCGTACATACTACTGCTTTCATCCGCTCGTTTGGTTGATGATTACGTGCTGCGCTTCCTTATGAAAGCCGTTGTAGATAACTGCAGAATTGGTTGGGTCCCGAGGGGTCGCATCCAATGGTACAAATCATGTATTGTGCTCGAGCAGGTTGGGGGGACCCTGTCTATCACCCTTGTAACTCACGTTACCCTTCCTGCATCTCCAACCGAATTAATACCACACGTTTCACACCCAACAACGGATACCGGTATTGTATTCCATTAGTAGCCCCCGCGCTCCTTCTCCAAGACGACCGGGTGGGGGGAGGAAGAGGAGAAAAATGGTAGGTCCCTTGTAAAGGTGACTTACTCATTGGTTCTTGCACGAGGCTCGTCTCTTCTACAACTTAGGGTACTACTAGTACTTACCATTCAGCCAGCAGGGTTTGTGGCTGTACTTGATTATATATAACCTATTCCTGCTCGGGAAGACTCGACAAATAGCGACGGGGTATCGATTCGCCGGTAGGAATCTGCCTTGTACATGTTTCCTTCCCGGGTTCTTGCTACTGCAGCATAGTATTCTCCTCGCACCGTGTGGCATACCGTCACAGTAAGTTTACCGTACCCTGTCTAGCCAATTATTTGGTCGAATGACCGCTGCTGTAACTTTACCTCTTTCGCGACTTATTATTATTAGCAAGTAATCAGGATTGACTGACTATAGCCCGCAGCCCTCCCTTCACTGGCGACTTACCCCATAAGATCACATCCAATGGCATACGAGTACCGTACTGCACTCTATTATTCCCCTCCAACTCGCAGTCGAGATCCCAAATCCAGGCTCACCTCCCCCTCTCTTGCCAGCAAAGCAAACTATCTGACCAGCATACGGTGCAACACCTCCGCCATCATAGCCACAAGTAGGAGTGAGTGCACAAGGCCCAAATTACCTGTTTTCCCTCCTGGCAAAACCTTTGAGCCGCTACCATAAGTTACGCGAAATGTAAGGTATATTGGTTACAGTGGGGTCGATGATGATGGAGTTCCACCAGGGATCAACCCCACGCTACGCAGGAAGCAAGCCTGGCGCAAAAGGAAAAACGGGGGCAACCGGACCTCAGAAGCAGCAGCCGCCTCCATGACCGACAGACCGACCCAGCCGATGTCGCCTTACTCCAGTACAGAAAGATATATATACACATACTTTTTAATCTTTCCTTAAAAAAAGGCCCCCGAAATGGACATAACAGGGTAAGAAATACCGCTCAGAGAGCTGTAGCATGATTCTGTCACTGATCCACATCAAACAGTGAGTAGAATGCAAACTATAACTGTACCACAATACTCTCGGGCACGATAAACCGATATAGTACGATTTACACGCCATCGTGCAAATGTGTATATATGTATAAATTCTTCTTCGCGCTTAATTCTGCGTCCTTATCTATTTACTCACGCGGTCATACTCGTCCAGTCAGCGGAGTCTCCAAGGAGAAGGGGGGGAGCGATGCTAAAACGCATCCTGCGCAGCCGAGAATTTTTCTGGCGGGCATGATAGGAGCTCAACGGCGCATGCCACGGGTCTCCTCCGTCGGCTCACTCGTGCCTAACACCAGCACCTTACTGTGATCCCTTGGGCGGTCTGAAACAGTAAAATCCGCCGCCAGGCACACTCGCCCGGGCTCAGTCGAGACATGGCTATTTCAAATTATGGAACATACGGTTTCTAACACAAGAGACTGAGGTTCATAGAGACCGTTAAAATTTAGCGAATCGCCATACCGGAATTCTTCCAAAACGGGATTAGTGCGCACAGCCGCGAATCCCACGGTCTCAGGCCATGCAATGGATGCGGTACTGTACTCGAGTGTATGGCTATCCTACTTTTTTTCTTTTCTTTTCTTGTCTTGCTTTCTGCTTTTCTTGTCTTGCTTTCTGCTTTTCTTTTTTTCTCTCTTTTCCCTCCTCTTTGGAGTACTCGCATTGTCTTGACGTTTGTAAAACGGACTGCTATTGCATACAGCTGCCAATTGGCCAAGCCTTAGAATTTCGGTAGTATGCAATAGCAGTTCGTTTTAAAAACGTCACGACAACCCAAGTACACGCATTTCTTCCGATGTGTCTTACTTGGTTTACATGGTGATCAGTGCTTTTCACTGTAAGAAGTCGTGGCGGGTGGTGGACATCTATCGTGGAAGTACCAGGGCACTGCCTGCCATCCCATCTGTCCATTCACCAATCATATTCCCCTGCTCCTTCTCCTTCTCCTCCTTTTTTCCCACTTTTTCCCTTCCTTTCCTTTTTTCCTCTCTTTTTTTTACAGGTCGGGCAGTGGACGAATGATGATTCCCTACTCTACTACCTCCGGTGCGTAGTACTTTACCGTTATGCACTGTTAACCTAAAGTCATGGCTGGCATAGTATCATACTTGATTAGCATACGGTACTAGTGCTTGTACAGTGCCACCGTCCTCTCCTTGCATCCCCCCTCAATTGCCACAATACTCGTACTGTACCCACTCCAAGTTTTTTGCTTTTCTATTCTTTTTCTTTTTCTTTCTTCTTTTTCCCCAAAGACGAGAGGTGCATTGCTCCACCGGTACAGTGCTCTACTCGCTGTGTGTGTAAGAAGTCATGGGGGATATATGGCAGAGCACTAGAGCATAGAGTCCAAAGTCGTGGCGGGCATGCATGGTAGAATACGAGCGTGGCATCCGCTTGTCCATTCACCCGATATTTCGGTCCCTTTTCCCTTGCATTGGACGTATATTGCTCCTCTCCGTGGTTTCCATCCGAGTATCGTACTGCGCAGCGCTGCTGCAGGGAGCCACGGCGGACATCTGTCGTAGAGTGCCGGTGCGTAGCTTGCGGGTGCCCACTCGGTCTCATTCATCGGACCCGTTCTGCCATATGACAATATTTTTTTTGTTTTTGTTTTTGTTTTCCTTCCTTTCCTTTCCTCCTAGCAATCGTGCAATGACGCACTGCAGGATGCTCCTCCGCTCTACTCTACTACTCCTTCACAATACAGTACTAGTATAGCTCAACGCAGCGTTGCAACTGTAAGTAGTCATAATGCAGGCTAAGATGATCCCCACATCATCGATCGTACTACAGTGAATAATAACTTCCGCAGCATCGTACCATACTGCAATCCTTTTTTGCTTTTGCCCTCTTCCTTTTTTTGATTCTCTCCTAGGGAGCGCGCATGGACGCATTGCACTGTAGGATGCTCTTCTGCTCTGTCCTACTGCTCCACAGTACAGTACAACCCAACCCAGCATTGAAACTGTAAGCAGTCATGATGCAGACTAAGGTGATCCATCCAACCATCCAGTTGCCATACATACTTCTACATAACTTATCCATCTTATCCATTTCCATTTTTACTTTTTCTACCGGGGATAGAGCGGATGAATTTGGCCTGGTATCCTACCCCCTACCTCTTCTTCCCTCAGCTCACGAGTAGCGTATCAGTACCGCATCATACTGGTATGGCGCAGCACAACTATAGCCTCCGGCCTACCTGACCAAAGGGTTCTAAATCCGGAATGGCCACCTTTTCGGGAAGGGAGGATAATAGATAAGTTACCGCATCATACCCTATCCTCCAATGAAATTATCCGAATTGAGAACCAAGCTTTCCTTCTTCACTTGATGTCATGATGGAAGGTTGTGCAGTCGTTGTTTGGAGTCACAATCGGACAAGACGTTCTCCCGTCCCCCCCCAAAAAAATACTACCAAAATACCACGCTGCAGCGTGATTCCGGTAATTGGTTTCTAACTCGTTGGTAAGAGATATATCTATATATAAAGCTCTATAAAACCCATTAGGGGCATCGTAAGGGGGCCACTTACGAAATTTCAGGCGGTACAAGTATTTGGCGGATTACTGTAGATTACTTGTTTACTGGCTTTGTCGTTGCTACTAGAGCGCATATTAGTGCATTGCCAGAGGGGGTGGGAAGTATGGATGGGAAAATGCCGGTACCGGCAGTGCGAGAATAGCAAGCTAGCAACCAAGCGACGAAAGCGCGCCTCTCCCACATCGACCCATCCATCCGTTCAATCCCCCCGTGGCTCTGGGCAACGGACGCCAATGCTTGTCCCCGCTGTCGCATTACAATATGTGCATCGGTTTCCACCCCATCATCATCCCCGCTCCGATCCAATGTCCATAATCTCCTCAACCCACCCCCCTCCTCCAACGGACCAACTTAGCGGATGACCAAAATGGATGGCTGGATGGGTAAGATATCACGCCTACGCGTCGTTGGCTGACCTAAAGGGTATGAAATCGAATTGACTCACGCAGTGCGTTTCCCATGATATGCCAATAAGCCTGCCTCTCTCTTGGTTTATTTTTACACCTATTTGTGGGAATAAGAGACAGAAGACACGAGATTGGATTGGTCAATGAGTGTGCGGCAGCCAGTGGCAAGGAATGAGTGGCTGCTACCGTCCAGGGTTATGGGAAATGCAATAATGGTTGAATTTAAGTCCAATTCCAAAACTGCAGATCCGACGGGTGTGGGCACTTGTGTGCGTCGTCGTGGTGGGTGGGTGGATAGACAAAAGTGTGAAACAGCTACTCGACGTTAGTCTAAGTACTTCAGCTGCCGGAACGAGTGACACTAGGTTACGTGCGCTAAGTTACCCGCCGAGCAGAATTATGAAGGTTATTGCAAAACAAAAATGTCAGAACACTTACCACTCGAGTAAGACCCACACCAGGTGGTTGGCAGTGGCTTGGCGAATGCTTTCCTGGAAAGGGAGGGGGGGGGGGGGAAGGGTGCTCGTTCAGTCAGGTCCAGCGTGCGGTCGTAACGATGCACCCGGGCACTCGCGCAAGTACGGTACTAACGGAACGAAACGAGAGTTAGGACAGGGAGGGAAGGAGGAAAAAATAGCAAGAAAGAAAAGGGCTGCTAGCAATTTTTGCCCTCCACGTTAGCTATCCCTTGTGATAAGGCGATGATACTTAGGACGATACAAATGATGGTAGGAAATAATTAAAAAATAAATTCCACGGTATCGTACAAAGTAGCGAATAATCCGCGGATTCGAAATCGAGTTTCACCCTGTTTTGTAGACCTTCAATCGCGTGGCAAACGTCAACAAAAAGAGCCAGATAAACTCCTATTATAGTTCATGATATTTATTTGACAACTCAATAAAATCAAGGTTTGAAAACAGTGTGAAGAGTGGAGAGCAGATTTCAACCAAAAAGGAAGACCGGTAAAAGCTCCTCCATTCTGAAGCAGATTTGCTTTCAAGCAATGCAAAACCCGAAAAAAAAAAGAGACCAAAGATGCCCACACCAGAATAATGACGGCCCACAATCCATGACTTATTTCCGACTCCATCCCTTCTATTGCAATGCACAAATAACCCAAGGAAAATATGTATTACAAGGAAGAAACAGGAAGAAATGCTCGAGACGGGAATGACTGGGCGAAGCCAAGGAAAACAACACAAAAAAAAGATCCCAAACAAAGTCACAAAATACAGCATTCCGAAAGAACGGCGTGGAAGACTAGTAGAGAGGTGGGGAAGTCAAAAAGTCGTCGATGATCAGATGAAAGCGCTCATGGTTTCCAGAGAGAAGGAAAAGCGGGGCCAAGCGAACAACGGATCATTTGTGAATTGATAGCGAGCGACAGCAGCCCTTGGAGCGAGAGTGAGAGGACCAAGGAAGGTCTCTTATGAGCTGCGAGATGGGGAAGTTATGGACTCTTTCTGTTCAGTGCCCCCGTTGCTGCCGCTGAGGGCCGGATGATATCGAGGAGCATTATGCTGCTGCCGGAATCTCTCCATCGGGAGAAGACCCCTCGACGGGTCGTTAACGTATTCACGCGGAATCCCTAGAGTAGCCGCTGCATCGCCAACAAGATCGTTTGCCTAGAAAAGGGTTAGAAGGAAGCTTGGAAATAGCAATAAGCTAGTACGTGCCTGTTGTTCCTGAGTTTGCTGAGCCATGGCGAACAAGGGTGGGCGTAGGTGGTAGTGGGTAAGTGGTAGTGGGTAGGTGGTAGTGGGTAGGTGGTAGTGCGTAGATGGTAGAATTGTCAAGTGTGGGCGAGATGGAGTGATAGGGAAACTAGCTTTTTAGATAATGGAGGATACGTAGCAGAGCGAGCCGTGGTAGAGGCGGTGGGAGGGGTGATGGTGGAGGGGGAGCGGTGGGGTCTTTATAGGGGGATAGGGATGGATAACTTAGACCACCATAACCTATTTCCTTATGTACATAAATCCTATGATACCCCAGAAACCCACAAATTAAGAACGCAAGCCCCACCATTGGCACCTCCTAAATGCCGGCCGAAGAACTGTACCTTACGCCATCGCACGCGAGGCAAGCAGGTCCGTCCACCCAAAGAGACAACGAGGCAGAAGACTTTCAAGCAGCCTCGGGCCTCAGTGGCTCGGAAGGATCGAAACGGAGTTCAGGCCAGCTCCCGAGTCATCTGAATGATTGTTCGTAAGTCCCTTATCGTCCGTGGGGCACGCGCTCGTTCTAATCCCCGATGTACCACCTAAATAACTCGCAAATCATTCAGCCAATAGGCTCGCTCGTAAGGTGTGAAGTTAGGGCGAAAGTCTGTTGAGAAGCAGGGCGGTGACGCGGTATTAACTTGTGATGTCGGGCTGGGCAGGGGGGGATAGGGAGGTCGGTGCTCGTGGGGATACTGTGATTTTGCTGCGGAATTTGCGAACTAGCGAGCTCGACGAGCGACGAAAAACCGGACATTCCTCACCTTAAGAGTCTAAACATCCAAAAGCACAGCCGCGAAGCACCAGCAAAACCTTAAGGTTGTCATAATCCGGAGGAGACAGGGGAGGCCTTAACTTTGGCATGGGCCAGGGCGCAGTCGAGATGGAACCCTAGTAATACTGAGGTAGATTGAACTTTTGCGGTGAGGCGCCCACAGAAGGGAGGGGAGGAGAAACGAACATAGATCCCAGTGAGCCCTGTAAGACTTTCTGGTTTTTTGCTTCCTTTTTCTTGAATTTTCGAGCACGAGCGGAGGTTGTTTGCGAAGCGCCTACACACGAGTTCGCGGGAAAGCTCTGGCACCGCCTCAGCCCTGTCTTCCAAGGTCATTCCAACTCCCCCCCAACTTGGCATGAAACCTGGCGCTCAGAGGCTCGACAGTACAAGAGATAACACCGCCGCAGTCGATAAAAGAAGCCGCCCCGGTAGAGGGCGCGCGCCCTAGGTGGTACAAGACCTAATGCTGTTCTTTCTGCTTGCGGCTGGGGGTTTTTTCTTGCGCAGGTTCTTTCTGTTTGGCTCGCGCGATAACCATACTGCTGGCTGCGGCAATGTTACGGATTAGATACAGGTAGGTTGACTTTCCAAGGGAAAACCATTGACTTGGTATCCTGATTTTCTGTCTGCCTAGCTGGGCGAAGTCTGTTTAGATGACTATCGCTAAGCGGGTTGGTGGGGAGGCGAACTTTCTGGCGCGCCGAACTAGCTAAAGCTCCCTTTTCAAAACGAAGAAGGGCGGAGGGTAGAGATATAAGTTAATTGAAGGTGAGTGAGGTTGGTCCCCTATTATTGCGACCGTGGGTTGGAGTGTTGTGATGGGTGGAGAGGAGGAGAGAAGCGAGCTACAGACCTACCCCGCATTTTTGAGCTGCGCCACTCCGTTCTCTTTAAAACTGCTCTCAAGCAATTTCCGTTCCGCCCGGGATCGGATAGCGGCGAGGCACTCTCCGAAAACAAGAGATACCGTACCATCGCCTAGGTTTGATTACGGACTTGATTGTGTCCGCTTATCCTTGGTGACAGTCATCGTACCAATGATGTTCAAGCAAAGAATAGCAGCACCCATTCATCCGCACATAATATCCACGGATGGAAACGATTTCTCTGGAATCCCTTGGAGCGATAGCCCCGGTCACTTCCATACCCGAAGTATAGGTATCGACCCCAACGATAGCAGCCCTACTGATCTCCCAACGCTCCCCATGCAAACAAATCACCCGAGAACTAAGCAAACCTCTTCTGTGGGCTTTTGGTCGGTTCCAAGATACGGCTAGTCGCCCAGATCGCCTAGAGGCGGTCAAGTAACTGTAGCCCTTCGCACCAAAAGCTGGGGCATAAGCTCTATTTCTGGGCCTTCATTTGCCAGACAAGGGTTGAATCATAGGCAGTGATCGCCTCCTAAGAAACGATGTAGTGAGTTAGCATTCTATCGCAGGCCCTGAGGAGTCGGGCTAGCAAAGCTTGAAGGGTTGGGTAGAGAGACCATACGCCAGTGAGCACATACCTCTGCTATCAGAGATACTCCAGGCAAGCAAATAGATCCGGAGTTTGGGGTCGTTCTCAAGTCAAGCAAGACAGTTGATATTGAGTCCCTTCGAAGTGGGAGGACTCAACCCGGGCTTTTATGCTCTGCTATCTCGATGTCTAGCCAGACCTAGCAACTTGGTCGCCCTTGTTTCGAGCTCAGACGAGGAAAAAATAAGACAATGCTCGGGTGTGTCAAGTGCCATCATACTCAATGTTGGTTTTGCACCGGTACGGTACGTGTCGCGTCTGCGAGAGAAAGTATGATATAACGCGAGGCCTGCCTTTATGGAGGCTGGGCGGACGCGTTATTAGTGGTCTAGGAACGCGTTATCATGGGACACGCATTTGACTAATCTCATTAGTAGAAATAGCAAAACTGCTCATTCGCGCGGTGGGAATACCGGTAGAGACCATAGCAATAAAGTGAACTGGGTTGCTGGGTCTATATTTATCGCTTAGCTCTAATCTGAGAGAGAGAGGGGAGACTTAGACTAACAAAGATGGAATGTTTCAGGCGCTCTTAAGCTTGCTCGCGAATTATCTACCTGATATGAATGCCAGTAGGTACCGTACTGCAAAGCGCCGGTTACCTTGAACTCTCCCAAAGGTAGGACGGGGGCCAGCGAATATATAGAAATATAGTCCATATCCCGACTATCAAGAATTCACTATGGGAGGAGGGTGCATGTCGAGAATGTGAGATATGTGCATACGCTGTCCAAAAAGCATGTAGAGCCTCGGCGCATTGCACAGAAAGGATAGAGCCTCACTCCTTGTGGATTGGAACCCCACCGTTTCCCCCAAATATGTATTCATACAGGTTTCGTGTGTTGTTCAAAGTCATATCTCCAAAGGTAGGGCGCCTGATCCTTCGAACCCTGACGTATCCAGAAAGAAAGAAAAAACACCACCTTTGCACACTCGTTCGGCCCTTATGAGAGACAGGAATTCCAAGGAAGGTCAATTAACGAAAGAGCATTCGAATCTCTTGAAATCGGGCACGGGACACTGTATTATTTCGCCCCTGACGAAAAATCGTTGGACGGGGAGTAGGAGATGAGCAGGTTCTCGTCCAACCTACCATCAAACTGAATCCTTCCGTGCCGTATTACTTGAATAGGATCAGATACTGGGTAAAGTTTCTGCAATCAAATCTTCTCATATCGAGGACCATTCTCATTAATTTCAAAGCTCCGTAGGAAGCAGGTCCAGTTTAACTTAAGTCAGCGGCTACCACGGCGCGAGGCTGTGCTTTCGCACACTACCGTGATGGTGGTCAACACAGTACCGGAACTATACCCCGCCTTTTTTCCCGATGCGTGAAGTCACACCTACCATTAAAGCCCCAAAACTTCTTAAAAGCGCCCACTGTGTTAAATAAAGATCTCTTCTCGTCAGCAGTCCTCATCACCCCAGAACTCAACCTTGGGAGCCTTGACTTGTGCTTTTAAAGGGGGTAGAGAAGTGGTAATGGTTTAATCACAGAAGCCTTCCTGGAAAATTCTTCCCTCTACTAGCTTTGTGAAGACGGTCAATCCCCTCGGGTTTAGCAATAGCTACATGACAAAGAGACGGTTACGCTGGGGCGATCAAAGCAGATGATCCTATTGTTGCCAGTGCTGTATCCAGCAACACCGAACACCCCCGGCTACCCTCGATGCAGTTTACCGTACACTAGGTGTGGGGTCTGATGGGGTTCGGGGCGGAAAGATGTGGGTTGAAGCACGCATATATGAGACCTCGTATTAGCTCTTAAGGGCCTTGGTATAGCACCAATACACAGCCCTGAACAACAACACACCTCTTGGAGCTACTAGAATCTGGGGAGTCGCTAGAATTCCCCAGACGCTAACACTAAAACCCCGGAGGCATGAAATCGACCGATTGTCCTGGCCCTGAACAACAATAGCGATATAGGAAGGCTGCTGAGGGAAAGAGTGAGTAGTGAGGAAGGGCTGACGACGTTTATTTGAAGAGGAGGAATCGGCTCAAGGATCTAGAGTGATATCTGGTTAGACGACATGATCCTGTCTAAGTAGCCTAAAGGTCCTTAGGTACACTACATTCAGTTACTGGCGGGCCTTTCATCCAGAGTGCCAACGAAATCTGAAGACCGCTGCACTTCTTAGGAGCTGGTGAGTGCGCCCGGCTTGACTACGATCAAAACATGTTCCCCCAACCTTCTGCAGTCCCTGCTACAGGTAATAATATTTTGCATATTTCTTTTATCGTGGGTGTTATTGGCGGCCTGACAGATTGGACAACATTAGAACCTCTGAAAATCCAAGGGAGTGCATTGGATATCAGATGTTGTATACTGTACAGAATTTAGCCAGAGGGCATGTGATGGCTCGCTATGGATCTAGGACACCTGTTCATCGGCTCAGAGGGCATCGGATAGGGTGCAGAGAAAATCAGCCCACTTGAGGGGAGATATCGACACCTTAGCATGTGCGTTTTGGTGTCAAAGCACTTTCCCCAACGATCATCCAAAGAGGGTACCCTGGCGACAGCGGCCACTTAAGTGTAGGCTTGGGTGCAAAGTTCAATCAAACGAAACACCACGAGCGGTCCAAGTTCTGAAGCTGGACCTTAGGACCTGCAAGCTTGGGATCAAAATTTAATGGGGATTCTGGCTGTTTTTAGGACAACAGGCCACCTGCTGCATTCTCCATTTGTGATAGGTCTAAGGGCTGTTCTTTTTCTTTTGCGAACAAGGTTACCCTAGTGACGTGGCTCCCAAAAGAAGAGAGCTGTCATCCAAATCTGCTACCGGGATAAGAGGAAAATAAATTCCTAGGATAGCCGTTGCTGGTTCACCGGGGCCCCGCCCAGGGGCTCCTGGTCATTTTATTCCCCGACCTAATCACCTCTCCGGTTGGAGAGGGTTGGTGCCAGTATAGTTGCGAATATATAGGAGTGCGGGCAAAGCCCTATGAAACCGTTGGTGACAGCGGGCTATCATGTATGTCCCCCCTGTTGCATGAGGCTTCATGCGAGGCGGGACCTGACTATCGCCGTTAAAACATCAATCAATTAGAGGGCGCTCGAGTGCCGGGGGCGGGATAAATATGCTCTTCTCGAGGTTTAGCGGTGGTAGATGGTGATGTATCGCAACGTGGGTATCGTACATCATATCAGCGTGCCGGTATCTTCACTGGTGGCCTCGGAAAGTGGGATCCTCATGCCCGAACCCACTAAACCCACGCTGTCGAAAAACACGCACTGAGATCCATCTCCCTGATCTAATTCTCTGGTGAGAAAAGGTATTATCCGGCTGCAACACTCGATACTAATTAGGCCTAGCTCTATAGCGTGGAACGTATAAACTCCCAATCGAGTTTTTCTCGAGTCCCATTTCGGTTTAAAGGAAGTTTTTAAGTTCAGCAGGGTCCAGGGTTTCCCAGGTTAAGCAATGCCTGCCCAAAAATGGGGTTATCTTCTCAGGGATCTTAGAGCTTATTTGGCTGCAACGGTTCCGTTCCGTTCTCCCATACAAATGGCACTTTTCCTTCCGTTTCAAAACGGAGAGAGCAGAAACGGTCGCCCAACGGAACGGAACCGTTGTAGCCAAACAGGCCCCTAGAAACTTCAGTCCTAAAAAGAGAAAAAATGGAAATCCGACCAGCCCAACTCTCTAAGCTATACCCCTGAAGGAATTCGTGACTGTCTTGGTCAACTTAAAGTTTTCTTTAAATAGCTAGGTTGGGACTCTAGAAAAGCTCTAATATCCTGTCGGGAAAAAAAAACTCCACTTAACCAGAGAGTGCCCAGCCCTTTCTGAAGTATCGATGCAGGTATGTTGCCAACGGGCCCTGTCTTGCTAGGGTCTAGAAGCAATGGTTGAACCGTTACGCCTGTGTTCTGTTGGATACGGGATGTTGCTTCAAGTAAACTTGGCCATTCGAGCGCAAAATCGCCCTAGCGTCAGTGATATCTTCTTAGCTAATGTAGGCATCCACGTCCACCGCCCCTCGTTACTGAAAAAAAAGTCTACCCGCAGGTGCCGAATTGCCTGTACGGTTGGAGACACGATGCTATAGCAATCTCAGGGGCTAGCCCTGCTAACGGGCTCATGTGGTATCGGCGCCCGCAAATGGTGGGAAGATATCATGGATCACTAGTGTGACATGACAGAGGTCGAGGTAGGATTTAATACCTCTTTCTAGCTACTGAGACAAGCACTCACTATGCATACACAGCTACACTCGGCCATCTTGGATGGCTCAAATCTCGGGATTTCCTCAGGGAGTATACGGGACGTTTGAGGAAGAAAGGAAAGTTTGAGATGCTTACAGTACCGGTACTCGTAGATCCAGCATCGGGGGGGTCTCTTGACATAAATCACGGTTTTAGCCCATAGTAAGCTTAGCAGAGCAGGTTAACAAAATAACCAATACGAGTTCATGGGATCGAGTAAACTCAGCCTCCCTATGATACTCTGTTTGGAAAACACTTACTGCTCGGGGTACTTTGACTCTAATCGGGGTGATCCGAGGCCGATGGGTGATAGTGGATCTATAAATAACGTACCGGACTGGGAAGTGGATTACGCGTTGTCTGAACTTTGCACAAATCCTCACCATAAGGAATTCGACAAAATAAAACCTCTGGATTTACGGGTATCAGGCAACAAGTATCCGAACACGAGACATATGGCGCACAGACAAATTACCATATCTGTCGAATGTCTCATGTTCGGATACTTCTTGCCTATAACTGTAGCTCCAGAACAGGCAAACCTAAAACGGTGTGGTACTAGAATACCTCCTGCTCTTCCGAATCTCTTCGGCTCAGTATAGGGTGTTCATTGAGATTTCCAGATTTTCACTTTTTTGGTTCAATTTAGCTGAGCTACTTCCCATTGCAACACGTTAACTGAGTTTTTGCGGTATTATTCTCATCCTTCCTATCTCCCTTTTTAGGGATAGTTCTTTTTAAGTTTACCAAGGGGATTCAGCAAGATAAAGCTATTGAAGAACCGGGGAGAAGTACATTCAAGTTCCATACGGATCCGGATGCCCTCGCTTCTAGTTCAGCCAGTGCTTTTACAAGGAATTGGGGCTGCTATAGAATTTCGACAGCTCAACGAGTTATCCGGTTGAGGGCGATCCGGGATAGCGGGGTGCGGTGTATGTACTCGCACAAGGCTATTATGTATGATACCATAGCCAAATAAAACTCCCTCCTCTCCTGTCCCCTTACCCTTCCTCCTTCCTCTTTATCTATTTATCCTTCCATGATATCTCACCCGCTCCCTTCTGTGGGATGGAATACCGGCGGGGGCCCCATCACAAACTGTCTCGCGAAAAAGTACGTATTATGTATACAACAGTTGATATTGGAAAAATGCCGGAACAAAAAAATTAGACAACTCATGCAGGGTTAAGGGACCTAGCTGCACTGCGCTGTATAATATTCAATGTCCTAAGAAAGGTACCGATGGGATAGATATTAGGAAACTAAACAATGGGATCTTGCCTAAACAAACAAAACAATTTGTGCAATATCCCAAACAGCATACTGCTTCCTTTTCTTGGGGTAAATGCAAATTTCATAGTAAAGGGGTTTGGGATGGGTAGTCCCGTAAATTTGCTTCATTTATTTGACGTAATTTATAATATTTTTGCCCCCCCTCCTAATTGCGTTAGTTTTTTTTTGTCTGATATCGGAGATATAGTAGGAGCTCGATTCCCATGTGTGGTTCGCGGCACACGGACCATTACTTGTGATGCTAAGAACATCGAAAGAGAAAAAGGGAAAGAGCGGAAAAAGAAGAGCGGCATTCCCTAATTACAAAAACTATACGAGTGCTTCATGACACCTCGCTCGAGCCCAGTGGTTCGCCTGTCTGCTTTTTTTTATATGATACCGGTAATTGAACAGGGGTATTTGGCCAATAGAAAATGAAATCCGTCAAAGTAGGGTAACAAAAAACACCGGCTAATCCCTGTTCGTCACCCGCTTATATTTGTCAAGACCCCATGAGAGACTGTAACGAACATCTCACCTCACATACCACACATCACACATCCAACAGTAATTACTTTTTTCACACACCCACTAGTAAGGTGCTGTCAACTCTTCCCTTTTATCCCCCGGTCTTCGAGCAGGCAGATAAGCAATGGGGAAGGAAAGGCAGGAAAATCAGGCGGAGCGTCAACGCGGGGTAGATCACATGTCTCCATCATTTTAAACCAGACGCATATATATGAAACAGGTGAGTACTGCTGGGAACGAACCGGGAGCGCCAGGTTGATCTCGTGTATCGGATAGAGATGCATGGCTTTTGCACTATCAGTGGGGGTGGGCGGTGGAAATAGAGATGGAGGTGGAGGTAGAGATGGAAATGGAAGTGGGGGTGGAGATGTGGTGGAGATGTGGAGGATGAGGAGGAGCGGGACGAGGGATCTGATGTAGGTAATTAGGTTACTGAGCCTGATGGGTATTGATGTGGCTGTGGAATGTCTATTATTCGTGGTGTATCATACTTGGGCATCCGGAGTTAGCTTGATGGTGGCAGGTGGCCTTCGCTCTAACGGGACTTCGTGTTTTGAGCGAGAGGGGCGTAGCCAGTTCTGTAGGGGCCATACTGCACTGTCCATACGAGTACTGTACCAGGGTCCGTTAAGAAGTGATTGAACGGTTATTTAAGGTTAACCAGCCAGATATATCCCTGTCTGTTCAGGTTAACAGTTCCCTACCCTAGTACCATGGATTTTGTGATGGTGCAATCTTTTCTTCTCTTCTTTCTTTTCGGATCGAGGTGTTGTGATACTGTCGGTGAAGGCACCGCGCCCATCAATCCCCTTCCCACACCGCGCCGGTCGTGATCTTTACCACGATCGGTTTGTTGTCAAATGGAGAGGAAATAAACTAAGACATAATGCGAGAAAGGACACGGTGATGGCCGGCTAATAGATAAGTTCATCACGTGGGGATGATAAGAAAAATTTGGTGAACGGCTCTGATTGGAGTATCACCCGATCAGGTACGTGACGAATGCAGTACTGCATGATCTGGTGAAACTGGTTTTCCAGCTAAGAGGTTAGAATAAGGTGTGAACCAGGATTTCCCACAAAATAACCCTTCCCTGTTACCGGTAGTTGCTACCCTCTAAATAAGGGCAAATGTCTCGAAAGCGATACCCAAGGTGGGCATTTGGGAAAATCCTACCCCTAAAGGCTACTCGCCACTCAACAGAGCTGGTGTATTTCGCCACACTTTCTTTTGACCTCTTAGCCTGAAAGCCAGTTTCACCAGGTCATGCCGCACTAGTATGATACTCGAGCAAAGAGGAAGTGTGTAACCCCCTTGCCACAGAGTGGCTTGCATCCAAGTACCGGTACTGAATCTATCGTGAATGTACCTTACTCGGGTGGGTTCAAAATAGCCTTCACTAATCGACGCCCCCTACCGACGGAAAAATTCGAAGTGGTGGCTGGTTACACACTTCCCCCCGGAAGCTTCTGGCACTGTAACTTTGGCCTATCGGACCACATCCTGCGCCTCTAGACGCAGACCACCACGATAACTCCGGACCAAGAAGCCTAAAAAAGAAAAAAGAATGCAGTTCGCGGCCCATCCTTTCCTTCCTCCACATCAATCTCTATCCCAATACCACCGTCCAAACCCATGATACTGGCGGTCTTGACCTGTACTGTGCTGCGACATGGGGAGGTTGCCTTCCGCATGCTCGCCCGAGGCTATAGGAACTTGAGAATAGGGGTTGGAGGGATGCATGGTGAAAGATCTGTGCGTGTCTAGGCGCTCATGCAAAATACTCCCCCTATTTTTCAAGAGCTTGTAGCCTGGGGCAAGTGCCGGCTGGGCTTTTTTTATGTTTTTCTTCTATAGTCTGTAGTGTTATATCATACTGTATATGTTTGTATCGTACCCGGATGGATGGGTGGGTGACTGAATCGTTTGCCCAGGGCAGGATTTCTAGCGTGGGGTTTAAATTTTTGACCGTCAGTGCGCCGATTGCTCGTGGTCCGATTTGCCTTGTGCCTCGTGCCTTGTGGTGGTAGGAATGCGGGTCGCCGTATACCGTAGTTGCCTGTATATATCGAGAGTCATATAATTTATCCATGGAGATTTCGCTGTGCAGGATTGGATGCGGTAAAATAGGACTACGTCTTATGGGGAAGTTCTACACAGACACTGCATTGTAGGCTCTGTATGGTGCCTATTGCCTACTGATACAGTCAAATCAGAGCGTATCCTGTGGGAACCCGAATAAACTGGCCATATACTAGGTAGTCCAAGGTTTCCTGCTCTGGAAAAGGGGCGAAAAGCACCAAAAAAAAAAACCTCTACTCGCCCAGAGGGATAAGAATAAAAATAAACGGATGTCGGGCCCTGCGCCGCTCCAACCTCCTAGCACAGGGCCCAACTATTGGAGCTTTTAAGAGATCCCCTAATAAGTACAAGTAAGTGTGATCTTAAACACATTCCTACGGTATCGTCCCTGACTGGATTACCAACCGTACGATGCTGCACAGAAGTTTGCGCTGCGCCTCCCCCTCCCTCTCTGAAAAAAACAAAGGAAGTGGGCCGAAAGAAGGGTGAAACTGCTGGATCCTATTCTTCCTCTCCCTCCTCCTTAGGAGCTTCAACCATGATATGCAACTTGACTTATCCTGTGATATAATACAGTCGCGCTTGGCTATAATGAACTCCAAGAATCACGACGTCAAGGTCTTGTTCACTATGGGCGTCCGTTACAGAAAACTATCCTCTGCAGTAAATTTACTAGCGCGGCTGCTGGTACTTTTCCTTATAGCGAGAGATTCACTATAAGGGTATTCATTATAGTCAGGTGCAACTGTAGTGTATATTTAGCTGTGGACGAGCGAAGGAAACTGAGCCATAATCAGTTTAGCAATCGGGATAGACCACGCTCTCTAACCGTAGGTGAGGCCTGGATTGGCAATTGAGGAAGGTCTCGCATTAAACCAGGCTTCATTCCATGGCTCCGGGATGAGAATCCAAGTGTTCTTTGGGTTGTACTTTACAGCACAAGTACTGTGCTATGTGTGCGTTCAGTACACCCTCATTCCAAAAGTTCTGGCACCCAGTACGGCTTGGGGAGTGATGACCCAGGGTTTGGAATAGAGGAGGATGACGAGGGGGAGGAGTTGGAGGAGGAGGAGGAGATGTTGAAGAGGATAGCGGCGACGTTCAGGGAAGGGGAAGGGAAGGGGAGGAGATTATGAGGGGACTCTACTGTCTTTGAGTTTTTCACATCAGAGCCTGGTCTAGAGGCTGTAGGATCTTAGATAGGGTGAACGCTTTAGTTGAGCATAGAAACCCGAAATGGAAAAAGTTTGGAAGAAAAAAAAGGTTCTGCCACCCGGGCTGGTACTGTAACACAAAGTGCTATAATACACCCGCTATAAAAATTTGTCACGATATAATACTAGCCCGGGTGCCGGACCTTGTGGAATGCGGCTGTAGAGGAAACTCGAGAGCGTTTAGTAGCTTATCCTTGTGGGAGAATATCTTATGGTACTGTCCCGGGTTCTGATTGCCTAGAGCATTCTGCTCTATACACGGGGATAATATCTAAATGCCTAGTCTAGCCCAGGATATCAGATCGTAGAGGATTTCTTCACTGCAGATGGGGCCAGCCAGGGACGTGATGGAGGAAGAAACCCCCTCCCCCCCCTTTTTTTATATTTACCTTCACTAATGGAGGTTTTGGCTTCTTCACTAACTAAAGATCTCCCGGAAGACTAGACCCCTTAAGTCAATTTCCTTTGTTTCTTTAGTGTTGGTGGGCAGCTAGGTATTGTACTTGTATATTAAATCTGTGGAATAGTATAACCAACCCAGGAAGAATATAATCCTACTTGTCTTGAGTGGGTTTATTTTACCGGTGCTGGAAAGTATGTGAATCCCGATCTACAAAATTTTCTGCTACCCCCGTCCTCTTCGCCTGGCTCCTTTTTCCTGCTTGCTTGCCTGCATGCCTTCCTGCCTGGACGCTCTGCAAAGCGGAAAGGTGAAAGGAAAAAGTAAAGGGTGGCTTCCCCCCTCCCCTTTCGAAAAAAAGCAAGGAAAACAGGTGTGTGGTGGATTGGAAAAAGAAAAGAAAAGAGACAACTCGTTACTTCTGAGGGATCTTTTTTTGATTTTACTTGCTGTTACTTGTCTAGATTTTTTTCCTTTTCACTTTTCTCCTTTACTTTTCTTTAGGAATCGTGGTTTTTTTTAACCCTTCTCTTTACTTTTTTACTCTTTTTGCTTTTAAACCTTGACTTCTGGGTTTTTGTCGTTCGAGGCACACACCCCCTCTTCCTCCTTTCGCTCTTGCTGACTGCGTATTGTTCTTCATAAAGTTGGGATCTAATCTCCTTGATCTTGTGGTTGTTGAAGAGGTGATAAGTCCTCGACTCAGCCGAGATTTCCATAGCGGCTCTTTCCTCCCCTCTTCACCTCCGGCCTTGCCCCTCCATCGCTCATCATCCACCGTACTAAAGAGTAGTCCTGACCCACTGCCCCACAGTGTCAATATCTACCATCTATCCCTCCCCACATCACTACAGCCACATCCGCATCCACTTACACCATCCTGCACCATCCAACTGCTCCCCCTGGCTAGGAGTGTCCACATAAACCGCCACATATCACGGATTCGGCTCCACACACATACGCATCCGCATATAGCCACTATGTCAAATCCGATCTATGCCTATAGAGAATACCTCCACCTCCTCCCACACCTCTTCTTCGTAAGAGTCGAGAAGCAAGCCCCAGGCGAGGCTTGCATAGCCTGCGACAGTGCTCTCACCCGCCAACTATACGAGTGCAATACGTGCACGCTGCGCCTGTGCGAACCTTGTCGGGATCAGATAGTGGATAGATACCACATGGGCTCGCTGGCAAAGCTGATAGAGGGTGTGGCAAGCTGGAAGTTGAGGTATCGGAGTCCGGTAGGGATGGAGAATCAACAGCGGCTTCACCAGCAGCACCAGCAAGTCAGAGGAGGGGCAGATATGAGCCACCAAACAGTAATCATGATGATGCAGGATGAACATGGGCGGCAGCAATTACAGCACCAACACCAGCTTCAAATCCATCATCAGGGGCAGCAACGGGAACTTCAGAGGATACAGCAGCAGCGGGAGCAGGAGGACATGGAAGAGCAGCGGCTGATGTTACAAATGGACGGCGGATTAAGAACCCGGCGAAAATTTCTGGAAATGATGCAGAAGATTCAGAGTGAGATTGAGATCGAGGCCGAGCTGGAAAATATGGATAATATGTTGAGTGGGATGAGGGGGAGGGGTCCAATGGGTGGTGGGAGTTGATCGGCGGTATTCGGGAGTGGGGGTGCGTCGATACGATATGGAAAAAGTTTGGGTTTTTTACTTTCTTTCTACCTTGCACCCTGCGTGCAGATATGCACGTGGTGAATTGGCGGATGGGTGGCGGGGTCGCTTACCGGCACACTCGCGGTAAGAAAGTTAGACCGATTGCACCTGTGGCGAGATTGGCCCCCTCAGCGAGATAGGTCCACAACCACATTAGCATATCGCAACTGGGCTTATTAAGGCAAATCTCGCTGAGGGGGCCAATCTCGCCACAGGTGCAATGGGTCTACCTGACAATTGCGGAATGAGATCTGCAGAGGATTATGTTATGGTTGCTATGGTAGTATAACGTCCTTTTAACCCGAACCATCTCCCACAGCAGTCAAGGGGGGAACAACTGAAAATGCCTATCGGAAAAAAATAATGGAGAGCAACGTGAGACTGCAGAGGAGGAGCATTGTTATGGAAGATTATCGGAACCATTTTAAACCTGTTGTAAAAAAATATTCTGCTACTGTCCAGCAACTTTCTTACCGCGAGTGGTACTTGCTTCCTCTAGGTTAAAATGGGCGAAGGGGGATTCGGTTCTCACGGTGATGGTGCTGGGGTGACTCCACATTCTTGTGGGGCATTTATATTTCCTTTCACTTTTCTTCTTCCTTTTCCTTTCCCCCCTGTCTATTGGTTTGCCGCCTGCGCGGAGTCCGGTTGTATGGTTGCTGGGGTTCATTTCATTTTAATTCTCGATTTTTTTCGTTTAAAAAGTTCAGCTCAATTTGTTTGGTTCTGGGTTGCAATACTGTGTTCGAAGCGCTAATTTGATGATATGGAGTTAAGATTATCTCCATGTTTTGTTGATTTTCTTGAGCTGATCGAGAGTTCATACATACCCTAAGATTAATTGCGGAAGATCGAGTGCTGCACTGTACCGTACTGTACGTTTGCAGAAGCGGAGGACACTCTTGTCGTTGCGCTCTAGGTACTACTACTGTAGTAAGTCCGGTCAGGGCTCGAGGACGGACGGACCAGACGCTTGAGCTCACTGATACTAACCCGCTTCCGCGCACGGCTAATCATAAGTCTACTAGTAATAAGGAAAATGCCGTTGGCCCCTCTTGGAGGTAAGGTGTTCGTGTTAGTTTGTTTTTACTTTTACCTAAGTGGAATTTTCTAGGCAATTTTCTTGTCAATCCATGAGGTTTGCAGCTTTCAGCTGGTATTTTTACCATGGGGTTCAATTGTCGCTAGGTCCAGTGTCTGTATTTTTGTTTCTCTTTTTTGCGGTCACCGTGCCTCACTCGATAGGTTTTGGGCGGAAAGAGGTAACTAAAGCGAGCATGTTACTTTTATTAGAGTCATTTGGCAAGTGTTGTTTTTTAATCTAAAATTCGCAAATTTCGAGTCGCCACCCCATACAAACTGTGTCCGAGCACTCCAAGAAACTAGAAATTTCAACTCAGAATTTGAATTTTCCGAGTAAAAAAATAGTTGCCAAATGACTCTATGCCTATTGAGTGATGACAAAGAATTGAACCGAGAGATCGGAGAGGAGAAGTAAAGAAGGGTTATAAACAGAAGAGAGGAAAGAAGCGAGAAAAGAGGAGCCAAGAACTAGGTGTGCAAACAGGTAGGTGAAGCAAGCAGTCACTAGGTGTCACTCGTGACTACAGAGGATGTAAGAGCACAAGTACGATTTCCAACAGGAGGTTAGTTGCAAATAAGATTGTAGAAATTGAGATTGTTTCGACTCCGTAGTCCCTTTAGTAAATGAAGAGAGAAAGGAGATCAAATCAAGGAAGAACAGTATCCAGTAAATGGCAGGATGTGGATAGAAGCAAACGATAGGTTTTTTTTATTTTTATTTTATTTTTCAAGTGGCATTACACAGCAGAGGCGGGTAACTTGAACACCGCTAAGTACAGGATAAGAGGTGGACTTCTCTTATGAATTTTCCCTCCCTCCCTCCCTCCACCCCTCCACCCCTCCACCCCTCCACCCCTCCACCCCTCCACCCCTCCACCCCTCCACCCCTCCACCCCTCCACCCCTCCACCCCTCCACCCCTCCACCCCTCCACCCCTCCACCCCTCCACCCCTCCA
>Ga0307517_10001279_pt1 | contig 42212 bp, 40 predicted proteins | sample 23_EM_MG_FD_194515 | JGI IMG/M metagenome (GOLD analysis project Ga0307517, IMG submission 194515) | Populus trichocarpa ectomycorrhiza microbial communities from riparian zone in the Pacific Northwest, United States - 23_EM | ecosystem: Host-associated > Plants > Roots > Unclassified | place...
TCTTTTGTCTTCCTTTGTTTTCTTGTAGTGGATATGTGTTCTTGTTGCAGAGCATAAATAGCACGCTCTCCGATTCCTTAGAAAATCAAGCTTCTTTTCTGGTCCGGGCGAACACACACATCAACAGATGACCGGCAATCGAGGTCGTTTAGTAAGTAAGTATACAGAGGCCGAATTGCAGGTTTTCGGGCTATCATTACCCAACCACCATAATTGGAAACAACATAGCAAAAAAATTCTAAAAGCAATTTGCTATAATGGCACCCATATTATATAAAAAAATGTAGGATTTTTTTTCCCCTTCAATTCTTCTAGAAGTTGTAAGGAGCGGGATGTCCTTTCCTATAATACATGGTATCATACACTACTTATTGGAATTCCCCTTTTGCACCTTCCCTAGCTACTACCGTCCCCGAGCTACGCTCCGTGACTGTTGGCGCCCCCTTGAGCATAAGGCTATCTATCTCTATGCACCGCTTCTGTCAGATATCCCGGGCTGCAACGCCGCCGCGTATTTGCTTAGTCATGGAGGTGTCTTGGTTGTCATTGACAGTAGTTTTGCGTCTCTCCACATCTCTCCCCTCTTACACACATCAGTCTTTTCTCCCTTTCCGGTAAACTAAATCAATCAAACTACCGTAGCCTTACTGCAATTCTTATTCCGCCCGCATTTTCTCTCTTGTTCCTACATTCGATTGAGCTAATTCCAGCACTTTCCGGGCCCAATTAGCGGTTGTGTAAACGCTCTGTTCCGCCTACCGCTTAGTATCGGTCGGTGTTCACGGCATATGGCTTCTAACAGCTTCCTTCCCCTCCTTCTTAGCTCTTCCCCTCTCGATTGGCAATGACAAGCGCCCAAGCCTCAACCCAACATCTGCTCGCTTAGGTCTCTATTCCCGTGATATCATACCCTCAATAAGTTCGGCAGAGAGCAAGGAGGGAGGCAGTGGCTACCCGGACACCCGGCTCATAACAGATCATGCTATTAATCCAGCGCTAAACTGGGGGAATTCAGGCAAGAATGGAGGGGGGAAGAAAGTAGCGGAAGTTAGGAAAAAGGCGGTCAATCGTGAGTGTCAACCACCAGCAGGAAGGAATGGAGGAAGACAAGAAGTGGAAAAGAGAGTATATAGAGACTAGTGGTACAACATATGTCTGGCTGTGCTCTTCTTAATTTTTTCGTTGATCTCTGTGCTCGCTTGAACCTTATGCTGCGCTATGTTTCTCACTCTTGTTCCCTGAATGCATATGTATATATGCCGCGAATATGCGTTCCTACACCCTGATTATTTCCCTGCGTTTTCCTAGATAATGCCTCGCTTTCTTTCCATTCTTCTCCCTTTCTCTTTTTTCTTTCTTTAATAACAACTTCTTCGAAGACAGTTCGCAACAATTTGGCACTGCAGGAAAAGAAATGATGGGCGGGCCCCGGCACTAAAAGCCCCTTTGCGGCAAAGCCGGAAACTCGATTGTTGCTATCATGGCGCTCGGTGTGTGGGGGTAGATATCACGAAATGATCCTCAGCGCAGTTAGAGATGCGGTGCCGATATAATAGCAACATCCCACCAAAACATGCAATGCTAGAATATAGTCATGCCAACCCAAGCCCTCCAGGAGCTAGAGAGAACAGAAGATCACCTCCACCTACTCCCCGGTGGCCAATTTTTTATCAAAGTTTCCCTAATGATTCCTAAACCTGTCTGTAAAAGTTGGGGGTAAAATAGTCGTTTGATTTTCCTAGCTCTATAAGTTTGACGCTCTCTGTGTAAACCCACAGACAGACATCTACGAGAAGGTTCAATAACTACATTGAGCAGAAAAAAAACACCTTCGACGAGACCCAGCAAGACAAGGTCGGAATCCCCTCTTCAATAAAAAAGGAAACATCTGGGCCCACCCAAATAATTGACATTAGCGACGATGATTCCCAAGAAAACCCTCATGAACAAGCGATACTACCGATCAATGCAGGGCAAGCCTATCGGCTCAAGCGCAATCGGGATAATCCTCAACCCCCCTTTCATAATACAAGTCACTTCGAGCACTAGCAATTTCCACACTCCTAACTTGCATATCGGCATTTTTAGCCATACGGCTCCCACGGCCGACCTCTTTACTTCCTCCTTGATTCCTATCAACATTTCTGAAAATGCTTCCGGTCAATTTCTGATCACAGAACTCAGTGCGATTCTCATCTAACGAGTGCCAACGGGGAGAAATATTTGAACCATCACAGAGCAAACACTAAGCACCCATTAAATTAGTATTTTTCGTGAGTCAGAACCACCCAACCCCGAATGGGACATATCATAGGGATCGATCAAAATTGGGGAACCCACGGTAGCACCAAGGCTTGAGATAACGAGACCCTCGGAACCCAAATAAAAAGGTTGGACGAACCGAAGCCCTGCAGGCCGAGTTTCCTCGATTACTCTACCCATTCTAGCAGGAACCCTCAAAGGCACATTATCAGGATATGCGGTGCCACTACGGCAATGGCGCTTTGAGGTCTTTGATAGTCTTGATTGGGGATCCCCGCATTTGTCTTGGTCAGACTTGTTGTCATATGCTGCTGTTCCTTCGTGTGGGATTGAGTCCAATCTAGGCGAGAACGAAAATCCGAGGTTGGGCGGTGCTTCAGGTAAGCCCATAGGAAATCTGAAGGAAAAGGAATCGTAGCGTAGCTGGAATCGTTTCCTCTCACTAGGGGCTGCAAAGTTCCCTCCCAACAAGGAGGGTGGCCGACGGGCACCAACTAGAAGCGATTGAATCTCAGGCCCCGTAGAGGAAACAATCGATGGTTTTACGATATCGAAAGAGCTCACAAAGGTACCATCCACGCCTTGATCGTTCGGATATGGCATGTTTACCCCACAAAATCCATCTGCGAAGGTCGTTTTTTGATGCTCCGGTGCCTCCGACACAGTAAAAATACCCATATCCATTCCGGGATCGACAGAATCTAGAATCTTCATCGCTTTGTTGGGAGAAGGGAGTTCTTCGGTGTGTAAATCACCGCCGTACGAGGAGGGCCATGGTTCCCATAGGGGTGAGAGCTCTCCGAGAGAGGGGCTGAACGACGGAAACTCGAGGCCAGAATCATCGGAAGTGCTTGGTTTGACCTTCATCTGAGCGTTTAAATCCGGTGTATCAGACACTTCTAAAGCCAAGTCATTTGGTCAGCACAAGCTCTCCTCCATATCTCTCTCAGTGCGTTACTATCAATCTCCTCGAACTTACGTTCCTCTCTTTCAAGCTTAGATTGCAGCCCATCCGGAATACGAAAATCAGACTCATGTCCCGATAAGGCACTATTGAAAGTTGGGCTCGGGGAGGAGTGCATATCCAGCATCTCATCGGCAAAGCCCATGCCATCATCGGACTAGCAAGCAGCGTAAGTCAGTACTATCCCAAAGAGTAGATGGAAAGCGCGAAATTATAACTTGCATCCTGATCGGGGGGAACTCTGATAGCATCTCCGACAATGTTTTTCTTCTTCCACTCCGAGCCAGAGCCACAAACTCCGGTGGACTCCATGGTTGAGTAAGGTATAATAGGAGAAATCTCACTGTAGAAAAGAGCAAGGATAGAAACGGTAGGTAATTAGCAATAAGCAAAGGGTCGGATTCGAAAGGGGTGGGAGCATTAAGGGGAGCTATATATCTATCATCCGACGATGCCTTATTGCTGGCCGCCACGTAAGCGTAGCAGTCCACCAAACTGGCGTACGCAACCCGGTCGGTGCCCTGTTCGGGTAGCTTACAAATTTAGTCGCAATTCCGCGTGAGCCAAAATCTTCGTCAGTAGATATATCATGCAAATTAGAGCAGGTACGCCGGCTACCATAACATATCACTCGTTTATTCTATTAGTGTAGCCTCTGCTAGGGGAAGTTTGGAATGCCTTTCTCTCCCCTTAGCTCTTGAGAGCTTTTCTCCCGTCTTGTATCATTAGTCTAGTTTTCAGAAGTGGCAACACTTCTGTATGGCAACTTAAATTTGTTCAGCGATGATTCGCTTCTGCCTGGGAGGTCTAGAGATGAATGGCGGTCTCACTACCGCCGGATGAGATATACCCGCAGAACCAGATCACCGCCGCTATTACCGACTAAAGAGCACCCGTGGAAAGGCAAGGGAATTCGGCAATATGGGCACCGTAGGAGATATAGGTCCTGGTACAACTTCTAGTTTTCTGGCGGTGTACCGAAATGATGTAGCGATAAGTTATTTAAGCTCTTAGTTTCCAGAGTTTCCCATTCCTTCCCGTTAAATAACCCTATAGCGCCGCGCCGCCGGACTCGCCGCAGCCAATAAGGCACTTGTGGATACAACCCAAACTCAATAGTCGCCAAGACCGAGTGACAGTCTATGCACCTCACAACACAGCAGAACTTTTTGATTAGCAGCGTCATTCGCAGATATCGTACGCAATCGGGATACAGCGATTCGTCTAACCGACTAAACACGATCTGCACTAAGGACCATAACCACCGCTTACACAGGAAAGGACTGAAACAAAGGAAGTAGTGGAAAAAAAAGACGATGAATAAAGATGGAAAGAAAAAAAGGAAACAATCTTTTGGCTTTTTTGACCATCAATTCAATGCCTCATTGGTCGCCATCAAACTCCCCAAAAACGTGACAATCAACCTAGATCTAACGGCGACGATGTCTTCGGGTACCAACCTGTGCGCCATTTATTAGCTGTCAAGAGGAAAGGGGGGATATTGCGGGAAACAAACCAGATAGTAGCTCCCATCTTCCTCGCGATTGAGATACTCAACTTCGCGTTCAGATAGGCCTCCTCATCGGATCTGCCGTCCGTAACAAGCGAGTAGTCAACGTAGTTACTCTTCATGCCGTTAAGTACGTCCAAAAGGAATATTCCACTTCCCAAGCTGGGGTCCTTGAAGCTTCTGATTCCCTGCGCTTTTCCGCCACTCTTGGCCATATCGTTGGCCCACTTGAGCATGTAAGAATCTGAGATCTCTGATACGCCGACCCTCTGCGCAAGGGATTGCAAGGTGCGTGTAATGTCACGGCGCATCAGCTGCCAGGTAATGGCAAGCGTGAGAGTGCGCTGGCCATCGGTAATGTCTGCACCTTGAATACCGACCAGAGAAAACCGGTTTTGTTTTCCGAGCGCTACAGCATAGTTTGTGTTTTCCACGGCCTTGAAGCGCATGAGCTCTCCTCCGTGGGAGGGCGCCTTGTTAACGTGGCGCCAGTTCACTGAACCCGGAATAACTTTATCGTATGCTTGTAGAAGAACAGTTCCGTCGCGGAGATCATCAAAGAGAGAATTAACCGCCGGTTGGACATCGAGGGAATTAAGCCAAAGAGTAAAGACACGCGCTTCTCGCTCTCCTTCGGCATCAAAATCCTCAACCTCCAACTTCTCCTCCTCGGTGATCGGATCAAGGCCAGGGTGGGTGTTGAAGAGGTGAGCAACGAATGCCAAGTTAAGCTTGGGATTTCCGGCAACCAACGATTTCGGTGTCAAGAACTTTCGGCACCCAAGTTTGTCGGCATTAACAAGCACTTGTTCAGCACGTTGCATAAGATCACGCGTTTGTAGGGGTGCGCGAGAGCACTGATCTGGAGCAAGCTGATTGAGCAAAATGGTGTAGTTCTCGGCATCAGAGACATCCTTGCCAAAATTTGTAACCCTGTAAACAATCAGCTAAGCCAACCCCCCCACCACAAAGAAAACATACCGTCTATTCCAGTTCGCAGCCTTAAGGTGAAAGTTGAACCATCTCAGCAGAATCTGCTCTGGAGGCAACCTCAAAAACTGTTCCAGAGTCTCATCGTCTTCCAACAATCTGTAGAGCTCTGGGTGCAACTTGATATCGATCTTTCCCAAAAGACCTCTTCGAATGACCTGCCAGATCAATCCCAAAATCAAATGTTCCCTAACTTCGATAATATCACCAGACCCAATGTTGACAACCGAACACCCAATGGCCTTCGCAGAGTTAATAACAATGTTATTATTCTCGGTCATCTGAAACTGATTGAGCTTCTTGGTACGGGCATTCGGGCGATTCAAAACACGTTCATCGATAGTATCAGGCACTGAGTCGTTAATAAGCTTCGCAAGGACCAAGCCGTCCCTGCATTCATCAAACATCTACTCCGGTCAGTACCAATAAAACCGTCACCTTGAAAATAGAGCAACAAACCTGAAAAGTATCCGTAGGGAACGGCAAGCGATCTCCAATATCTGCATCCCCAAGCAATACCGCATTGATATGTCTCGTAAACTCGGTCCTCTCATCCTCGTTAATAGTGTGCGTGGTCGCGCCCGTCGCACCTCCCATCTTAATCTGCCCACCACTGCTCCCTCCTCCACGTCCCGTAGATCCAGTCCTAGCATGCGAGACTACCGGAGCACGTCCTGGTTTTTCTCCATCCGTCATTCTCAGTTTCGAGATAAGCTATCAAGAAAGCCATCCGTTAGCCTCCCCACAACACAAAATCCTGATCACGGATAGCAACAAACATCAACAAAATCATCCAACTCCACCCTTCTCGAACTATCCAGCTCAACCTGCTTCAGGGTTGCGCGGACCTCATCGTACGGCTTCCTCTCAAGATACTGAGCTGTCTTGATGGCGGTGGCTTCGTCCAAGTACCCCCTCTCATCCTGGTCCGAGCGCAGGAAAGTGTCCTGCAGGGCCATGATGCCCTCTTGACCAAGTTCGGGGTACTTCCTAGCGAGCTTGAATACGTTCATGACTTTCGTTTCCTTTGAGGTTGTTGGGTTGGGGGACAGATGCGGCCGATGAGACGCAACGCGGGGTAGCTGGGCACACGGAAAGTGGAACGTCAGCCAGACAGGAAAACAAAGAAAGAAGAAAAGCTATGGGAAGAACATCATATGGAGGATATATAAGGAGAGGGTGGGAAACTAACGATTTTCACTCCGTTCAGAAATAATAAAGGGCTTGCGCGTTCTGTTTGTGTTAAGATGGTGGGGATGCTGGAAGAAGGATCGTTGAGTGATTGTGTGGTTGAACCGGCATGGTGGGGGGCAGTTCTCCCGTCCCTAGAGCCTGGAACGGGCTAGGCAGTGCTCGCTGGTGACGTTTTCTTGGTCCCTGGCAACAAATACCGGCAGGAGAAAGAGGGCCCTCCCACTGAAACCACACTTCTAAGCCGAAGCCTCTGTTCACCTTACGACGACTGCAAAGTTCGCGGCCAATTCTTCTAGTGGATGACGACAGCTCCAGGCTTGGCGTTCTGTGCTTGGTATCGTATCATACGAAGAGAAACATCCTCTACCTTCTCTCTTTACTCCAGCCACTACGCCAACGGCACGACAGACTAGAGTCATTCATGCTCGGGCCGAGCTGACGTGTGGCGGTGGCGGGGTCCAAGGGTATGATACCGCAACAATTCGAGCCATCCTAGAAAAATAGTTCTCTTGTGGAAAATCGCCGAAGCTTTCGATCTCAATCATAACGTTACCGGTAATTGCTATTTTCCGGGAGTCCAATACCGGCGCCCCCTTATATCATCAATACGCCGATACGATCATATTACCGGTAGCATATGCTAAACAGCGACAACTCCACAGATGGAGCAATGGTCTCGTATCAATGAGCTGCCGACTAACTTACCGGTTCACCGGCAGCATTGTCTCTTCCATGTTCCTGAGGATTAAAGGGGGCTTGGCAGCGTGCAGCGCAGGGAATCGATCCATGAAGGTGAGATCTAAAAGGTCTAATAAAGGGTGTCCTGGGTACCTCCTCAAATGGATTGCAAACTCATAACATGCTATAAATGCATGGCCCTCTTCGCAAGAGGACCAAAGCCGCGTGTCCAATACCGGTACGTAGCGGACATTCATTAGAGCTATTACTAGATAAAGGCGTCATCTCTCTAATGTCAATGATTCTAAGACCACAGATGCCAACAAGTGTATATATGCTAGAAACATGACACTACCGTATTGGAGGGAACTTAGTGTGGGTAGGTGCAAGTGAGGATAGTGACTGAGGATCTAGGCCTGTCCTTCTCGATTGATAAAACTACAGTAGATCATGCTCTCTTAGAAGTACAAATATAACCATTTCAGAGTGTGCATAGCTAAGCAGCTATTCTCCTAGCTCGGACTGCAGTGGATTCATAAGATAGGATATCAATTGTTTCTAATCTTCTTCAGGAATCGAAGGATGTAGCAAAAAAAATAACCGGTTAAAGATCCTAAATGCCTACGGTAGATAAAATCAACGAATTCCACCAGTCTACGGTACGGTAGGCGATAATCTGTCTCGTGCTCCTGCTGCTGCCACGGCTATTGCTGTCGCACCGGGACACTACCGGTGCATACCGGTCGAGAGACTCATGCCCAAATTTACATACCGTATCTGCGCCCGCAGCCTATGATCAGTGCCAAGAATAGGAGGGCTCTGCGGCAACCCCCATAATCTGAATCATTGACCTGTTGTCGAAAAAAAGCTTCAAATTAATAGCGGTACATCGACTGAGACCTGAGACTATTGGAAACAGAAAAACCGCCACGAACCCCAAGCCCATGAAAGTGAAAAAGTGTCGGGAGGTAAGAGATATATACATTGAACAAGAGTAAATAAAATCAATTGCTCCACGGCAGCGGGAAATCCCCGGCCCATTCCGCCACTTCCTTCTTCAGTTGGATGAGTTCGGGGACACCGTCTCCGTTACCGAGCTTGCTAAAGTAGTCCTTGAGTTTCTTGCTCTCAACGGTGGCTTTAAAGTCTTTGGAGATCTTTACAGCTCTGTCAACGATTCCCGCAACTTTCTCAAAGTCAGACTCTGAGAAGCCGCGGGTGGTCATTGCCGGAGAGCCCAATCGGAGCCCGCCGGGACTGAGGGCAGAGACATCGCCAGGGACAGTGTTCTTGTTCGCAGCAACATTGACGAGTTCCAGAACCCTCTCGACTCTAGCTCCGTCGATGCCCTTTGGTTTCAAGTCAATCAAGACAAGATGATTGTCGGTACCTCCGGAAACAACCGCGTAGTCAAGAGCAGAGAGCTTGTCAGAAAGTGCCTTGGCGTTCTTAAGCACCTGCTGTTGGTATTCCTTGAATTCTTGGGTTTTAGCCTGCTTCAGAGCGACAGCAAGGGCGGTAATAGTATGGTTGTGAGGGCCGCCCTGATGCCCAGGGAAGACAGAGGCATTAATGGGGTTTTCGAGATTATACATAATCTCTTTGCCCTTCTTGTCAGTCTTTCGGATGCCTTTACGGAAGAAGATCATAGCACCGCGGGGCCCTCTCTGTGAAACATTAGCCTCCATGCCAACACAGACCGACAAGAACCAAGCAACCCACCAACGACTTGTGGGTGGTTGTAGTAACGATATCACTATGGATAAAAGGGCTCTCTGTAACACCAGCAGCAACAAGACCAGAGATATGCGCCATATCACTCAGTAAATAAGCATCATACTTCTCGGCAATCTGCTTCATGCGCGCATAGTCAATGATCCTAGAATAGGCACTAGCTCCAGCAATGATGATCTTTGGTCGGTACAGCTCAGCGAGCCTCTCCATATTGTCATAGTCAATCAAGCCAGTGTTTGGATCGAGGCGGTAAGGCAAAGTTTCAAAGTATTCAGAAATCTTAGAGATCTTCTTTCCGGGAATCTGGTATCCATGAGACAAATGACCGCCGTGGGGAAGGTCCAACCCCATGATTCTCTCATGAGGGCGAATGATGGCCGAGTAAGCGTACAAGTTTGCTGGGGCTCCAGAAAGTGCTGCTATCTGTTAGTGAAGCCCCGAGACCGGATGAGTAATTGGTACGGACATTGAACATTTACGCCCCACTCCTCCGGATTAAGATCGAATGCTGCCAAAGCTCTCTTTTGGCATAATGTCTCTGCCGCATCGATCCACTCATTGCCCCCGTAATATCTGGCTCCTGGGTACCCTTCAGAATACTTGTTCTGCATGGGCGAACCCAAAGCATCGAGGACCGACTGCGAAGTGAAGTTCTCCGAAGGGATGAGGTTCACAAAATCCCTCTGTCTATTTTTCTCCTACAGCACAATTTAGTGTTTAGTAGACCGGGTAGGTTGTAGATGACGTACGTTTACGAGAATTTTGGAGACTTCTGGGTCTCCCTCGGCCAAACTTGCTCTCAAGAGCTACAAACAACAATTAGCCCAAATCCTACTTGGTAAATCCACAAAAAAAGAGATAGATGGGAGGGGCCCACTTTATCATGAGAAGCAGGAAGCACGCCAGCAGGGCGAGCGATTGAGGTAGAAAAGCCGGAAGCGTTCTTGGTGACTTTTCCAACCAGACGACGGGAGGCCTGCTGCCTGAGGATTGAACGAGCAAGCATTTCAATTGATCCGAACGAGGTGGCGGGAAGGATTCGGTCCAAGTGTCAAAAGAAGGTCGAAAGGAAAGAGAGTTCCTTTTTTATAACTAACAGGAAGTTAGTCGTGAGGGAGAAGGTTTGGAAAGAGAGGGATCCGCAGGACTCGGCTATGGGAGCTCACGAGAAACGATCTGCGGGCAACAGGCAGTCTACCGAATTGTTCTGTGCTGCGAGCAGTCCAACGCTTTCTACGGTGTAGGCAAGCTTCACCGGTTCCTTCTCCGACGTTTCCCGTCAACAATCCGCCGTCGGCCACTTGAGCTAACTCACGATACCGTAAAAACTCGTGTTATCCACTATCTCCGCCTGGCCTCTAATCTCCATTAATCCCTGCTTCTCGGCCTATAATAGGTTTAGTTTGATGGGTTAACAGAATTGCGAATATTAGTTCATGAGATCAACACAGTCAGGACGCTTGGGCTTGACCGTATGAGGAAAACACTAATCCTTCCTAGGGGTTTTTGTCTTTGAACATGGAGATTAGACACCGGGCGGCGATAGTGGATAACTCGAGTTTTTACGGTATTGGTGTGGAAAAAAAACAAAAAAACAACCTAGTCTCGAACACCGGCCCCGCAACGAGCCGCATGAGACAAACCACACTAAAAAATGTCTTGGCGAAAAAGAGAGAATAAGAGGGACCCAGCCGCCCGCGGGGTGTTGGTGCTTGTTTTTCCTTTCTTTCCCCACCAAACTAAAAACCTATGATGAATGCCTTTCCGACGACAATTGCAGCTCTCGCGGAGCCTCGGTTCTGCGGGCGATGCTGATGTGTCCCTGGGTTTCTTCGCACTACCGTTAAGGGACAACTGAGAGCATCTGAGTTTTTTTTCGGTTTGGTCGTTCTTTGTTCGGGTGGGGGGGGGGGGTAAAAAATTTGATATGGGTGGGAACTGGCTGTCGGGATTGATCAACTGTGTGCTCGGGTACTGTACGTATGGTACGGATTTTTTTGTCACAATACCCTACGATAGTGAATTTAGGCCGGAATCATTGAACACTGCTCAGTCCCTGACTCCATCAATCTTGAGCAAGACCTTCGGAACGTTGATACCACCTGCACAACTCTTATCCAGCCAAGGTTTGAGATCTCCTCATATCAAACACACATGTATGCCATCTGTCCTTCAAATCCAGACACCGAATCCCGTTGGATAACGACCTCCTAATCAAAACACCAACGACACACCAACCTCTCACCCAAAGTACTGGATACCTACCCATGAGATCAACTTGTGGCCTATCGAGGGCGTGATATTGTCCAATCGAGCGCGACAATTTCCGAAGATGGCTTTGCCTTGTGAGTTTTTTTCTTTGATTAAAACATGGTACTCGAGTAAAATATGCGCTAGATCTAAACCTTTCTTTTGAGAGGGCTAAATGGAGTAGCGCCATGAGCATTGTGGATCAAAGGGGTGGGATACCGTATGATAGCAATATATACTCGAGTAGACAGTATCGCTCATCACGCAACTAAGGACAGAGCCTGGTCCTCTAATTATGCGGCCAACCCGCCCGCAGTGGACCATTACATGACCTCAGACCAGTGTTGCAAAAACCAGGGTACGGTGGCTCCTCGGCTTGAAAAAATCATGGCGACGGCCCGGCGACAGCTTCCTCACCCGGATACCAGTAGTTCCGTATATGCTCGAGTACGATACGTTCTACCACGGCAGAGAAAAACCAAAAGATCTCTTATTGCCGGCACCGATCAACCCCAATTACCGGTAAATTTGCCCCAACTTTGAGTGAGCACACGTGAGGCGTCTAGAACGCTGGATATCGGCCTGGCACTACCGGTACTCGTAGGTACGTACGTGTACACTGAGGACCACTGCTCCAGTACCGGCACGGGGTTACAACAGCATGACAGTGCTAAGAATGGCTCGTCGCTTACGGTAACTTATTGGATAATTGCGGTAAGCTCTGTCCCTTGCGTAGCGTTAGTGTAACCCAGCTGCCAGTTGGCCAGCGAGTCGCATTGTGTGCGTCTGTGGCAAGTTTGCCCCTTGCGTGGTTGATGCTGTGGACGGTGCAACGGCGGAGGGCCAGATGGTTTCAGATTTGGTGAGATAATTTACAGTATCAGGCAGCTGGGGTGGTGCTTGAAGGACAATTTCAATCCTCAAGTGATGTGATGGAAGCACCGAGTTTTGTGACACTTGGGCTTGGTTCTTTTATTTTGTCTGAAAGGGCGGTTCGCCACCCGTATGATAAGAAGTGCTCTTGTTTGTTTGTTCGGAGGTGGTGGTTCGCTACGGTGCGTTCGTCATGTCAGAGAAGCCTGGACGCAGCAATAGACTATCATACAGTTAGAGTATCACCTCTGTCTCTCTCTCAAGCAAATGATGCCTCTCGTCATCGCCACCGAGCCACTCATTCCGAGGAGCGGTAGGGAAATTAGCTCCCTCCCAAGCTCAGTGGCGCGCTTAAACCCATTGTTACCCACTGTTACCCACACAACAAGATGGATCAAAAGTCGAACTTCAGATTCCCCCTTGCCGCCCTATATTCGGATCCTAGCCATAAAAGGAAGGTCCCCCATTCGTTGCTTGCTTGTGCATTGTAATGGTGGTTGCCGTGGAGAACAGCGAGAAGGCGTCCCTAGGGGGGAATGCTCGCGGACGGGCCAACCACACCGTCAAAACAGAGGTGGAGGCGGATCTGCTCCTGCTGCTTGATCCTTTCTTGTTTTCTCAAGCATGCTTTGCTTTTTTGCTTGCTTGCTTTTACTTCCACCTTCGTCCTGTCCTTTTTCCTTTCGTTTCCTAGCAAACATTGTTATGATGAGATGATTTTTGTTGTATGATACGACACTTGTATCTGCTTGTTTCCTGAGGGCACCAGAACTGAAGGGGGAAAAAAAATATCTCGCAACGACGCGCCATTGCTAAGGTGATTTTTGTTGAAACTTTGATTTTTCGAAACGGGCGAGCGACCGACCGCAAAGCCTTTCAATCCTGTTTTGTCTTGCTTTTTTTCTTTTCTTTTCATTTTTTAAACGGTTAGGTTTCCTTCTGTGCTGTGTTGTGCTTACGCTGCAGTCAAGCAGCACGGTGGAGGTTAGATTCGCAGGCAGCCTCACCGAATTACTTACATTATACTGCGGCAACGAGCGAGCGAACGGACCGACTAGAACAAGCTTTTTGTGGCTGCTACATATTCGATACCGTGCAAGCTGCTTTTTTACCTTGCCTTCAAACGCAAAATCCACGGCCAGTTATATCTGCTTCGTGTCCTGCTTGGGCTTGGGAAAACGGACAGGAGGGCAACAGGAAAAAACTCAGTTCACGCCCACCCAGCGGTAAAAGAGGAAAGAAAAAGGAAGTGGGAAAAAAGGGATATTTTTTCCCCGAGAAAAGACCTGAGGAGGGTTTTGCTCGCTCGTTCGTTACGTCCTTATTTGCTGAAAAGGAAGGAGAGAGGGATTTCTGGAACGGCCCTCGAGAGACGTAGGCTACGGTGTCTTTACGAAAGGAAGGAGCGGACACGAAACGGACGACCGGACGGGGTGGGGACGTGGGGATAGATAAACAACGCTAGCGAGGAAAATAAGGACCGCATAATTGAAAAAAAGTTGGGGCAGTGAGAAGATAGATACTCCGGAAGAGGGAGGGCGTCATGAGTTCAACAATAGCTTCGGCAACCGCGAGTGCGCTCGCGAGTGCTTCTTCGAAGGCAGCGAGCGGGGGACATGGTCTCGGCAGCGCCGGGGGTCGGCCTCCAGTGTAACTTTCCCCTCCTCCTTTATCGTTGCTCCTCCGGTTCTCTCACTGATTGGGAGGGAAAAATAGATACAAAGCCGTTGGTGTAGCTCTCGCCGTTTCCTCAGGAGTGTTTATCGGTGTTTCGTTCGTGCTCAAAAAGAAAGGTTTACTAGCGGCGAATCTGAAGGACGGGAAGGAGGCTGGTGAGGGCTATGGATACCTAAAGAATGCCTGGTGGTGGTCGGGGATGATATTGAGTTTGTTTCGCCCTTCTTTTTCCCCTCCCTCCCTCTTTCTACTTTGAGGGGAGGAGAATTGGCGGAGACGGGGCTGTCGGGCTGATCAGTGCTTTTTTTATGATTGGGACAGTGATTCTGGGGGAGATTTGCAATTTTTGTGCATATGCTTTTGTCGAGGCTATTTTGGTTACACCGCTTGGTGCACTGGTGGGTTCATTCCTTGCTGGGTGGTTCACTATAGTTAGAAGCTGACTGGTTTGGAATAGTCTGTCGTTATTACTGCCATCCTGTCATCCATATTTCTCGGTGAACGGCTGTCCTTTGTCGGGAAGATCGGATGCTTTATGTGCATAGTCGGGTCCATAGTTATTGTCATCAATGCTCCGGAGCAATCCTCTGTCAATTCTATTCAGGATATGAAACGTTTTATTATATCGCCTGGTTTCTTATCCTATGCAGGAATCGTTATACTCGGATGTATTGGGGTGGTGGTATGGATTGCACCAAAGTACGGGAGTAAGAGTATGATGGTCTATATCAGTATTTGCAGTTTGATCGGGGGATTGAGGTTTGTTTGCTGGTTGTGGGGAACTATAACACGATTGCTGATAGGACTAGTGTCGTTGCCACTCAAGGTCTTGGTGCTGCGGTGGTTAAACAGGCTTCCGGAACCCCGCAGTTTAATCAATGGTTTCTCTACGTGCTTCTGGTCTTCGTGATTGTAACATTGCTGGTTGAGATTGTATACCTGAACGTATGGCTATCCCTAAAATTCTTGTCTGCTAGAGGGGGGTGGCTAATTATTTCTAGAAAGCTTTGAACATTTTCAATGCAGCACTGGTGACACCAACTTATTATGTGTGTTTCACAAGTTCGACGATCGTGACCAGCGCCATCTTGTTTAGGGGGTTTAAGGGAACCCCTAGTTCTATCACAACGTATGTTGATCCTGAAGGTTTAATTTTCTTAGTGCTAATTTTCTTAGTGTTGTGATGGGATTCTTGCAGATTTGTTCGGGTGTTGTGCTCCTGCAGCTATCAAAGAGTGCTAAAGACGTTCCGGACACAGAAATATTCCGTGGAGACCTTGACCAAGTGCGCACTGTTGCAGAACAGTCTGAACCAGAAAGTGAACCCAAAGCAGATGCCATTCGTGGAACAGCAGCAATTATTCGTCGGATATCCATCGCTAGGCAGAAAGCTGAGGTTGAAGAAGCTAGGCTGATTAGGGAAGAGAAGATCAACGAAATGCTTAACGGGCCGAACCAGAACGTGGAATGGGATGGCGTTAGGAGGAGAGTTACTTTCAGTGCTCATGGAGCGCCTCGGCGGAGATACACTATGTCAGGGTCTCATCCCCCGCTTGGAATGTCTCGTATGCCAGATCTAGAGGAAGGTGTGGAATCACCAGCTCCAACAAACATCGACCCCGGACGTCGGAGAAGTCTCAGTGTCGATGAGGCAATGAGAACGCAGGTCTATGGTATTCAACCTGATGAGCCGGGTCAACACCCAACCGGCATTGTAGAGCGAGTCAAGAGCCTATTTATACCCAGGCAGCGTAGTTCCCCCAGCCTTCGTAGCGAAGCTGGCGTTGCGATACCCCACCGGGATCTCCGTGATGCTAGCGGCCCCCTGTCAGCTCGGGGCTACACAAGCTCCGAACACCCACCGCCATTGCCGATGGTAGACATGTCTGCAACCCCCGGGACCCCGCATCTCGCTGTAACGCCCCCTGTGCACGATGATTACTCAACCAACACGCGCGATTTCGCGCCCAGGCCGTCCTCCAGCCTTCGAAGGACAAGCGGAGGAAGCGAATATACTGCTCTCCCATCACAAACATCCTCTGCGACCCCGCCTCCCCCTTCAACCCCTGATCTCCTCCGACCCTCTAGCGATTCTTCTAGCGCCCGCCGCCAGTTCTCCTTCCAGAACATGTTTGCCCGGCACGGGCACACCCGCTCACGCTCAAACCCCCCTATGGCACCTGTGGAAGAACCAGTAGCAAATTCTGCCCCACATTCACACATTCACCTCCCAAGGTTAGGTCTAGGTTCCCGCGGAAATTCTGCTCCCAGCGCAATTAGAACTGAAGAAGAAATGCTCGGGCTTGTCAAAGGTGATAGCCGGAGCAATGTGCCACCATACGACAGTGATGAGGAGAAGGAAAGGACGCCTGTTGCGAGTGTGCGATATTTAGGGAGCGACTCAGACGAGGAGGGAGAGAAAGGGCGGGAGAATGCTCGGTTAAAGGAATGGGAGGCTAGTGATGGCCATGGGCGGCCATGAGCTATTTGTTTTAGTTTATTCTTTCGCATTTTGATTCTCTTGTTTCTTCTTGTTTTTTCTTTTTTTCTTCTTTTTTTCGGAAAAAAAAGGAAAGGAATTGGGTTGGTTGGAATTAGGTCGAGTGAAAGGAAGGGGGTGGGTGGATTGGGGGATGGGCTCATAGATGTGCCTTGGGGAAGCGGAGCGGAATCTTTGTACATGTACTTAATCCGGTGGGGTGTATAGAAACGATACTGGGGAGTCCTCACTCAAAGTTGGTGACGTTTGCTTGAGATACCTCAATTTTGAGTGTGTCGGGAATCAATACTCCACATACAAGAAGGGGGATGGCAGAAAATATCAAAATACTTGCGCTAAGGATTCCCAATATATTTAATTTAGCAAGCATATGTAGTTCGATAAGGGAATTTTTCTAGTTTCCACTAGCTCTCTAATATTTGTCAAATTTTTATAACTTTTTCTCTTCTTCACCTTTCCCTTCGATTGGAGTTCTGGCCAAACCTGGCTTCATGGCATTGCCTCCCACCCACTCTTATTGTTCGTTCTGTTTTCAACAATATACAGTAGGTAGATGCATAAGTTAGTGATACTGATATTTAATGAACTGGATGACGGGAAACTCTGGATTGGTAAGAACAAGTATGATAACAAGTGGCTGCTGGAAGGGAAGGAAAAATATGGAAGGAGAAAGTTCAGAAAACTGGTTAGTGTACTAATTAGCGGGATACTAGCGATCAAATGGAATGTATCATACCATAAATGGCGACAACAAATAAAGGGAGAGAAGATTGCCTTTAACCTGTCAAAACAAAACCTTCCTCTTTCAAGATACTCCCTGTGTATGATATGCCCCGGTAACTGATGACCATTCTCCCTCACCAGAATCTTTTCATATCTCCCACCGAGTTATGATAATACCTCCAAAGGCCTACTAGTCAAGAAGGACCGGGTGCTGAGGGTAAGTAAAGAGCTCTGCCGGAGGATGAGGTTGGTGTGTTTCCACTACCATCAGTGCCTGAGTTTGACAGTGTGGTAAGTAGATGCTTGATGTTGTGACACACTAGGAAGGAAGGTGTTGCAAGGCCACACTCTCGAAGTTTGAGTGAAGCTAATATGATAGTAGCTGAACAAAAGATTGGGTGAAGGCAGATATAATAATTAGCGGCAGTGATTTCCTTCCAAATCGGTGGGTAATGGTAAAAAGTATATATAGTGACTAGCTGGGAAGGAAGGGTCCATGTCCAATAGTATATTGGTAAGGTTTAGATTTTCTAGAGGTTCTTATATCATAGCTCCCAGAGGGATTCAGATGTCTTTAAACACACTTATAGTATCATACAGTTTCATACGAATCGAGATGAGATAAATGTTTAACCTCTAAAAAATCTCTTCTTGAAAAACGATGATGGAGAAACAACTGCTAAGTATGCTTCGAATTCCTAAAGCTCTCTATGTGCAAACATCATAATCTACTTCCTACGGAATCTAAACAATCTTCATAGCACTAATAAAATAAATCCACCCAACAGCCGTCCAGAGCAGACATCTAGAAACAAACAAAATATACCTCACCAAATCTACAACGGTTGATCTTAGTTTGAAAGCCCCAGCACCACGTCAAGGTGTCAACCACACTGGGGTCCCACGAGCCATCCACTGATTAGCCAACCCTCGTTGGGCGGATGATAGCCGAGCCATGGTAGAGCCTGTTTGGATATAGATAGATATAACTGTTCCGTTCTGTTCTCCCATACAAATGACCCCCTCCCCCCCTCCCTTCTGTTTCAAAACGGAGACAGGGTCATTTTCCCATCCAAAAAGCTCGCCTAATGGAACGGTCCAAAAGACTTTTCCAAACAGGCTCTTATACCATGGCCCAAAGTACTATCCTTCCAGTCAGGAACACCTCAGTACGAGGTGTGTTACAGTGCTCTTGAACAACAGTAGGTACTGCTCGTGGGAGCCGGGACACTCCCCGCATGCAGGCGCTCTGGCTGTCATCACAGTCGCAAGGCTCCTCCGCAACAGTGATGCAAATTCCGTGGAGAAGAAAAGAATCAGATTTCGGGAGGGAAGTGGTGGTTTTTATAGAGAATTGGAGAAGAGTGCCAAGCAGTTTCTCGTGATTGATTTTTGTGGGGGATGTGAGGTTTGGGTCCCTTGTAGGGTTCGTGAAAGAGTTTTGGAATGATATGGTCGTAGCTGTCCATGCACAGCACAACACCTCGGAGCAAGGGACGCTTGGCTATGGCCTAAGATCCAGCATCAGCGCTACAACCTAACTTATTCCAATTCCCATTCATGTCTTTTTTCCTTTCAAATCAGGCTCCTTTGCCCCCTTGCCAAAGGCTGCACCATTTCTATATTCGGCCAACATTTTGGATAGAATTACGGGGCGCAAACTAACTTCACATACCCGTATTATACAATCGGTCAGTATCGGCGACCCCAATGCCAACTGCTGCAACATAATAGGGAGTTGCATAGCCGCCTTCAATAATTGCCACCAGGGATTACAGGTTATACATTGGCTTTCTCAACTGGGGCAGGTGAACCGACACATCAAGGAATGTGCTCTGACTAGTTCGGCAGTGTAGGGGATTGGTTTTTGGAAAACGAGCGGGCTTCAAGAATGGAATGGTAATGAGTGTGGAGTAGATAAGGCCGTGCTTTGTTCGGGGAAATCCGGGAGTGGGGAGGACATATTTGGGGTAAGAGGTGGTGGGATTCTTTGAATGAAGGAACTACCACTCACAGCTAGAAAAACTAGTTCCTTGGTGGCCGACAGGCTGTGCGATCAGGCAAAGAAGGAAATTACCACTAGTGCAGGCTTGTGATATGACTTCCTTTCCCAACTGGAGCATACCATTACCAACACCATGGGCGCTATCATGACGCAGCTAGTAGGCCGAGACAGTATCTCTAATGACCTACACCATGTGTTTTCAGAAGGGAGGACAGAGTTAAGCGGTAGTGGGCTCCGACTCGTGGATCTCATGCGAATGTTGAGGACGGCTATTGCTCCGCTACCCCGGGCTTTCGTCTGTGTAGATGCCTTGAACTAATGATTACCAAGGCAGGTGCCATAGCTTCTCGGATCTCTGAGATTTTGTCGCACTAGGTATTCAAGGCTAACCTCAAAGTTTGTGTGAAGCTAATAGTAGCTAAACAAAACATCACATCAAGGCGTGTAACGAATTGTGGTGATTGTGTTCCTAAATTAGGGGTAACAGTAAAGTATATCGTGAGCAGCTGGAAAGGGTCCATTTACAACATTATGTTCATAAGTTAGATTTCTGGGGGTTCTTATAGATTCCTGAGTGTATGATACACACGTCTTTAAAGGTACTTAGAGTACTAGTCCATACTATTAAGATGAGATCAATATATAACCTCTGCAACCTCTCTTGTTAAACCATCAGAGAAATGACACTAAGTATTCTTTAAATTCCCAAAGTGCTCTACAAACATTGTAATCTGCTCCCACAAAATCTAAACAACCTTCATAGCACTAATAAATCCACCCAACCGCCCTCTAGGCCAGATATCTTAAAAGAAACAAAATATACCTCACCAAATCTACAATGGTTGATCTTAGTTTGAAAGCCCCAGCATCATGTCAAGGTGTCAACCACGCTGGGGTCCCACGAGCGATCTGCTGATTAGCCAACCCGCATTGGAAGGATGATAGCCAAAGCATGGTAGAGCCTGTTTGGATATAGATATAACTTTTCCGTTCCATTATCCCATACAAATGGCCCCCCCCCTCCTGTTTCAAAATGGAGAGGTCATTTTCCCCACCAAAAAGCTCTCCCAACGGAACTGTCCAAAAGCTTTTTCCAAACAGGCCCTTCTACCATGGCCTAAAGTATCCCTCCTGTCAGGCACCCTCAGTATGAGGTGTGTTACTGTGCTCTTAAGCAACAGTAAATAGTGCTCGTGGGAGCCGGGACACTCCCGGCAGGCAGGAGGCCTGGCTGTCATCACACTTGCAAAGCTCCTCTGCAACAGTAATGCAAATTCCATGGAGAAGGAAAGAAGGGGATTTGGGGGGCAGGTGGTGCTATTTATAGAGAACCGGAGTGAGTACCAAGGGGTTTGTTGTCATTGATTTTTGTGGGGGACGTGAGGTTTAGGTCTCAGTAGGGTTAATGAAAGAGTTGTGGTATGATACGTGTATGATACTGTAATATATCTCTAGCAACAAGTACTTAGAGGTGAATAATGTTCACCCATCTTGGACGATCTTATTGATAAGATCCTTGGCTAAGTACTCAAGTATATCTTCATAAATAACTTTATGTTCCACCGCATTTCGTGTCTTCCGGTATGATATGATGTAAAGTGTGCTAGCACCGCAAGTCCGTCTGCGACTACCCGTGCTATGCCATGATGTCCTTCCCATAGCATCATAGTGTAGGTTATTGGTTGCCGAGCCCGTTTGCCCATCACCAGCTAATTTAGGAAAATAGGCAAACACTGAAGCCTGAACTTGAACTATCTATCTGCAAAAGACACCAAAATTGAGAAGTTTTGGATCTATGTATCATACCCGTACAATAACATGACCACCCAAAAAGGTACACTCTTTCCAGTATGCTGTCATCAACTACATGTCAGAAAGTTTCGCAATTGAAGCAGGGAAGAACCTGCTTCTGTTTAAGTCATCCGGATGCCGACTAATACCTATATCGAGAAATAGGGCAGATTTCTGCGTATCGCTGGTTAATGTCCGTAAAAAAAACCCCCTGAACGTGTAGAGCGTCTTTGGTGCGAGAGAGATTGTGAAATTTAGGCCCCCTTTTTTGCCGCACAGGGTAATGCAATAACAGAGTCTCATTAAATTTTGTACTGTAAATACTCAAATAATCGGACTATGAGTTATGTATGATAGCACGAAATCACCTCCCGCAACGGGGCAAAAAATACACGAAAAATCTACGATATCATATCATACCCTGAGAACAAACCGAAAAAGGAAATAAACACCACCAGACAACAACTAAGGAAGGCAGGTTCAAGGCACTAGCACATGGTCCAGTCATTTGGGTTCTTGCAGGTATCTCTTGGATTGGTGGACCGGTGGAAAGATTTATGTCATTCTTCTGGGCAACTGATACTGAGATTACTCAGGCACTCTGGTGTTTGCGCACCTGCAAATTTGTAGTAATTAATAAAAGTGGCTTATTAACCTGTGTCTCAGATCAGAGGGGCGACATAAAAATTTCCACCGTTTCACCAGTCCAAGAGATACTGTAGTTCCGTACAATACCCCATCTACCTGTTGAAATCGGCCGGAGCATCGCGAATATTGATTATATGATCCACATCCGGGGGGTCGACATCTTTTCCACTGTCAAACAGCCCTTGCTACCGCCCAAAGACTCCGATTGGTTCTCCGGTTCCGGGACGGCTTCCCACCTCCCCACCGTTTGTTCATGGATAACGCTGAATAGTTGCTTAGGCGATCGGTCCTTCTCACCATGAAAGTAAAAATATATGACTAACAAGATCGCATAAATGCCATCACACTCCCTAGGCTCTGCATACCTTTCCTTGGGAATATCTAGTTCCTTCAGCCTTGGTTCCTTCCTCCTCTCCTCCACTTCCTAGCTCCCCATGATCGCCTCCTCTGTTTATCAAATTCTCCGCTCTGCTGTTATCCTGCCCACTGCTTCATCCTCCTGCTTACCCTCACACCTACCAGCATCACTCCTCCGCCTCACTTCACCCCTTGTCCTTTTGGCTTCAAGATTTTTACTGAAACCTCCCTCGCAGCCCTCGCAAAACGCTATTCTACCTCCCGCACGGAGATCTATACCAGTAGTACCAAAACCAACATCACCTTCACCTAGAATCAGTACAGATGAGTGATGGAGAAGAGGGCAAATGGGCATTAAATGGCACCGGGTTGGAGATTGTGGGGGAGAAATTGAGCATGCGTGAGTTAACGTTAACGTCCTACTTTTTGCCCGTATCGCTGAGGGAAGTGAGACAAATAGAAGGATTGCTTTTAGCTGATTAATAGATTCTCTCTTTTCTCCAATCACATAACTTATTTCCCACCCCATACAATTTCTACTCTGTTCCACTTTTCAGAAAGCTTCAACACCTCCAGGCCAACTCCTTCAAACTTCCTCTAAAATATTGTCCCACGATCCCTAAAAGATTCCACACACTCTACTTCTCCTAGCTGAATCATATACACAGATTTCCTTTTATATCAACCCTCACCCCAAGTAACCTTTAAACAAACTTCCCCCTACCCCTAGTTTTCCCATTCAAGTTAAGGTCCATGGTATAGAATCACCGTTTTACCAGCGGTGTTCAATTGACATCATTGTCACCAGAGATCCTGGGACACCCTTAAAGTCAGCACAATCAATCTCGGCGCCCCCGAAGCCAACAAATATCTGAGGCTTGGCAAACCTAGCATAGATGAGGGTTAGACTCAGAACTAGACTGCCGTCCAAAGCTAGGCTAGGCTAGTAGCCCCCGCAAGAGTGTAGAGAGCTCTAAGGCCAAGCTTAAGCGGCCGCTGTGATACTAGCCCCACCCCAAGTCACTTCACCCCTCCAGCATTTGTGAAAGGCCCTATAGGCGGCGGTCACTTCAGTCCTCTTTCCCTCTAAATACCCTTGATTATATCCCGACTTCTTAAACAGCTCAATAAACGTTGCAAACCGCTGGTAAAACAAGGGGGTACCCTTTCGGCGATCCGAAGCAATAACGGCTGCATGACAATTCAAAATATTTATCGTTTCAAAGTGTGCTGGATAGGTTAATAGATATGTATAGCCAATTTCCAATTGCAAGGATCACATACTAAGGTCAGCCACAATTGAGGGCGGGAGCCCATAAAGTAGCTCAAAATCACAAATATCGCTTCTTCTTGTCGCCCCTTTGTACAACTGTGCATCAGCCACTGCGTCTCCTCCATGGGCCCAACCATTTCCTTCAGCAATAATCTTTAGGTCATCCCAGGTTGCGTTACCCAACTTGTCACGCTTGAATGTGCTAATGAAGCGATTTCGGAGGAGCTTGTAAGATTCCAGAGACAAGGCTAAATCACTCGCGTGGTTCTCTAAGGAGGCAATCTTCTCCTCTCGTACAGCAGCAGCGTTCTGGAGTAAAGTAACATTGGTCTCAAGGGTGGTAACTTTGCCTTCAAGAAAAGCAACCTTTTGTCGAAGCGCCCACGTTTCCTTTGAAGCCCCAGGCAGTAGAGGTCCATAATCGTTACCAAAATTGTATCCCCCAATTTGTGGATGCAGTACTGGGTATGGTGATAGGTAGAGATATGGTGCAGGCATAGGAGGGCAGGTTCCCATAGAATCCATAGTTAGATAGTAGTAAAGAAATAATGAAGAATGAAGAACGAAGAATGCAGGAAGAAGTAAGAGAGGAAGAGAGGAAGAATGGATCAGGTGCAATAGCAGAGGTTAAAAGGGAAAAAAAATGAGGACAGATACATCTAACATCATGCCAGATTTGTGTTTATGTGGCCAAGCCGAAGTTGAGCCATAGGTGTTCATTTCCATGCAATGTGTCCAATTTCAACACCCGGCTATGTCATGCAGACAATCCTATTTGGAAACAATGCTCATATAACCTATGAGATTGGGAAGTGTTGAAAATCACCGGCAATCACTCCATGCACATGGATACGAGTATTTCGTTTGCATTGTCCCTTCCTTGCTTCTTGTTAGTCACTAGGTTCATTTACTAGCTTCCTTTGCCACTAATTATCAACCAAAGAGGAGAAAGGTGCATACCCAGTTCAACTGTTATGTATGAGGAGTCGCATACATGGCTGCAAGTGATCGGAGAGCAAAGCAGAGAGTGGTTTGGAATACGGGAGGAGGGGAGGAATGGAACTCCTTGGTTGTAGGAGCATTTCAGAAAGGATTTCTACGAGCGAGTGGATTCTGGGAACATCTTTATATTGGCTATGTAAACCTGCTGCTCCACCATAGATAGAAGGAAAAAGAAGGAATATACGAACCTGAAGAATACACAGCCGCCTCATCCTTGAACCTATTATCTCCCGTTTCCTACTCGCCTGCCTTTCACCAATTGGCACCTCCCAACAAAAGGAAGTGAATCAGATGCGAAAGTTTATCTGAAAAAATCCACCAAAGAAGTGGAAATATGAAGACCTCAATTGAGGAACAACACTGAGGAGCGGAGATTCAGTGGGGTAGGTGATATCTCTGATAGCACACCATCGTAGATTTTCCCGTTTTTGGGCCGAATTCGCTGAACCTATTTTGTTGAATTTCCCGTAGTGAGAATTTACGTAAAATTCACCCAGAATTATAAAACATATCACTTCTGCCTCTGATCCACTTCCTGATATATCCATACTAGAATGGGAATCGAGTCAGTCTGCCGTGCACTGGGCAAGAAGGAGATTAGATGTCATACCCCGTGAATCCGAATTCTAGAAGCTGCAGTGTTCCCCCTTTCTGTAGTGCGACTCCCGTTGAAATTTCTCAGGGGTTCCATATCTGAGTGTGAGTACGGAACGTGGAAGCCTGATTGTCAAGGAGAGGTTTGAAGATATTTTGAGGATAGTGGAACCAGAATACCGGGAGAGACGCTGTGGATATTTTCCAGAAGATTGATAGCTCAGCAATGTTTGGGATGCTTTAGGAACCGGCACTAGGGAATGTCAGAAGTTAGGAATCAATGTTTGTGAAGGGCTGCAACTGAATGGATCAGAACGGTGTCATACTATGATGATTTGGAAAAAGGGGAAAATGTCAGGACCATTAAGAATCACCCGTGATGGGGGAAATTGTATAAGAGGAGAAAATTGGGCTTGAGGATTGGGGGGAAAGAATTTGGGACAAAGTCTGAAGGAGGTGTCTGGAAAGGAGGAAGGCTGTGGAACAGGTGATTACGAGGCAGAAAAGGGTTTTCTGTGGAGTCAGTTTTGTGTATATACCGAGGGAACAAAATTAGCCGAACGAGGAATGAACACTGACTTTTTGCCCAACATCAACCAGCAAAACCACTTTTTTTTAAAAAACTAAAATACATTGCAGTAACTGGCGCTTAGTATACCATCAGCCTTAATAATAATAAAAAGCAGAAGAAATTAAGTTATCATGTATCATATCAGTTGCGTGGTAATGATTTTTTTGGAGGGTTTGTTGTGGCGAGTTCTGTGCGGGCGGTGGGTTGCCACGGTCGCCCGGGTGTCCAGTCGATTTTGTCAATGCACAATACGGTATGATATATACTTGTAGGCGACTGCGACATCCTCTGCCATTAACCAAGTGAGAACTTGCACATAATAGAACATATTACTAAGCTGAGATTCTTATTGTCTATTGCCGCCTTGCACAGTTTCCGAGATGAATGAAATTCCAAAGGCTGACTCCCCCCCACTCCTGGACTACCGAAAGCTATGAATAATATTCACTTCTCATCACTGATGAGTAGGCGGTATGGTGTATAACCGAGCTCTCTTCCATCACCAATTGACCTTCCTCCTAACTACTTTCTTAATCCTCCCCACTTCCTTCCTTTGGTCGGACCCAATGGGCTTGCGGGTTAGCTCTGGTCGGGCTTCCTTTTTTTCTACCAGTCATTCCCTCGGGATGCGGGAACCAAAGAAGGAGAAGAGAGAGAACAAGGTGTGGGAATTAGATGCTTCCCCTAGTATAGGCTATCGTCAACAATAGCAAAGCCTGTTGGCCAAGCTACTATTAATAGGAAGGTCAATAGTCGTTAGGGATCGCTCCGACCGGACGAAAATTAGGGAGTGGGCTCAGTATTCGGCACTGATACGGTATGGGGCATCCCTGCAGGGTAAACCGACGGTTTGAAGCATTGGAGAGTGCCTGTTGTTTGTGATTATCCCAACATTGGCATGATAGCCGCACCGCAGGAGCCGATCTCGGCACTGCTGCCGATAATACCAGGCTCTTCAGGGGATACCGTGACAAGCTCCAGCCCACCCGTACCCTCTCTAGGCCTGCCGGCAATCAAGGTCTATAGTTTGAACCTGTGGGTAACTCATAGGTTTGTTGCTTCTAAATTTTCCTTGAAGCCACCGTAGCAAAACATCATAGGCGATCGCTGTGTTGCATTGAGGCGGGTAGTAGCGGCATTATACGCAACGTAAACTTTCGGCGCACTCGCAATGGTGGGTTTAGAACGGCTGGTGTACGATCGTACAGTAGGATGTCTTCAGGTTACCGCTTTCCGGCTAATCTCATGACTGCGCTTGAGCATCGTATGGGTGGGAGATGACTTATCTAGTGGGTACTGTAGGGAAAACAAGAATCTGTAAGGGATTAGATAGAATGGTTGGAATTTCTTAGGTGCGGATGGGTAAATCGAGTGCTAATTTATGCAGGAGATAAAATCACCCCGGAACCACAACCTTTGGAGTGGATGATCTTTTACCCTCTAGCTCGGGGAACATTGATGCTAGGTCTTCTGCTATCAGAGAGAATAGTCTATATTCACTCCGCCCATTTGTCCATCCACCCACCGCTAGAAAAGGAAATCAAGGAGGAAATGAAGAGACAAAGGAACATATGAAAAAAGGAGACCTTGAACAAGTGATCTATTGGGCTAGAGAATGGAAATCAGGACAAATGATGCATGTTACAAGGTGAAATAGTCACCGGCTGCTATACGCTGGGACTATGGATAGAAATTCGCAAGTCTTCAGGCAAAAAGGTTAGCAAATGTGCGGAAGTCCTAGAGGGGTGTACGGATACCTGCGGGTTAGATTTCAGCTTCTAACGGCTAGGGAGGATCTTAAGTTTGTGTTATAGGACTGGCGGAAGGGAGACATACAGGGAAATAGTGGTTCCCACGAGACCGTATTCCAGGCTATCAAGGGTTGTCAAGGTGGCGCTGGGAGGGGAGGAATCCATCACGATTTGGGCGTGAGAAATTGAGCACATCGTGCTTGTACTTTATTTTAGTTCTCTCGCTACTGGCGGGCCTGCTCTTCTCACAGGTTTCTAGGATATATAGCTTCACTACTCATAACCCCCCGGAGCAGTAAGGGAGTCATGTGTCACCCTATAGATCGAGCCCACCGGAGTCGACACCTTAGTGCCTATACCGTAGCTTGATCAACCCATCATGCGCCCCGCACCGCAGGGCACCCGAGCGGTGCTCGACCATTCTAATTAGGGCGGCTTGGGTCGGCGTCCTCCTGCCCCAACAGCGTTTTAACGAGACTGTCATATCCCAGGACAACAGCATAGTCGAGCGGGGTTAAACCATTCTTATCGGGAAAGCTGGGATCGACATTTTCCCGTCCCAGCAGTAGTTTGACAACTCCTTCATGTCCCTGGAGAGCAGCACAGGCGAGTGGTGTAAGACCACCCTTCTCCGGGTGATTGGGGTCAACATTCTCCCATCCCAGAAGTAGCTCGACCACTCCTTCATGTCCCTTGGCAGCAGCATACGTAAGCGGTGTTAGGCCATCCTTATCTGGGAGACTAGGGTCGACGTCTCCCCGTACCAGGAGCAGTTTGACAACTTCTTCAAGTCCTTTAGCAGCAGCACACGCAAGTGGTGTTAGACCATCCTTATCCGGGAGACTAGGGTCGATATCTCCCCGCCCTAGGAGCAGTTTGGCCATTTCTTCACGTCCCTTAACAACAGCACACGCAAGTGGTGTTAGACCATCCTTATCGGGAATATTTGGGTCGACGCTCTCCTGTTCCAAGAGTAGTTTAACAACTCCATCATATCCTAGGATAACAGCGCGCGCGAGTGGAGTTACATTTTCCTCATCTGGGCAATTGGGGTCGACGTCCCCCCGTTCCAGCAGCAGTCTGACCATTCCTTCATGTCCCGTTGCAGCAGCAAATGCGAGTGGCGTCATACCAGTCTTATGCGGGCGATTGGGGTCAACACTTCCCCACCCCAACAGCAGTTTGACAACTCCCTCCTGTCCCTTGGCGGCAGCCCACCCGAGTGGTGTTGGTTTACCCGCACCGGAGCGGTTGGGGTCGACGTCATCCCGTTTCAACAGCATCTTGACCACTTCTTCATGTCCGTTCGCGGCCGCCCATGAGAGTGGTGTGCCGCCTACGCGATCTTGTTGGTTAACCTCGAAACCTCCTGCATTTATCAATGTAGTCACAAGTTCAACGATTCCGAAGAACGACGCGCAGTGTAGCCCAGTGAAGAGCAGAGAAGCGCTAGTGTCTCCGATGAACTCGGGACGAAGCACTTGCTTCAAAAGTGATACAGCGGATACGTGGTCTTCGTACTGGCTCAAGAGCTCTAGTGCAAGAACCCTCGCATGATCTGAGAGATCTCTGTTCGCATGAGTCCCCCAATATCTCGATGAATATTTGAGGAATGGAACGCTCTGGTGGTTTGGGAGAGAATGGGACGAGAAGTCCTTGAACAGTTGTGAATTCAAATACGTCAAGCAGGTTTCTGCGAGCATCGATTGGGGTTTCCTGGGGAGATCCGGATGAGCGCAAAGATACTCCTGGACGGTAAAGTGGATTAACCGCACAGTCAATGCCTCCTTATCGATAGTGATCAGGCCTTGGCAGCAGTCCAGCAATGTGCTTATCAAAGGAATATTTTCGCAATCGAAATCTGTCGCCCCAATCTCCACTGCAAGCGCGTGGCACAACTCATCCACCTTTAGCGGCCGTTCCGAATAACAGACCCATGTGAGAGTGGCCATTGCTAGCTTTGCCTTTTCCTCGCCCTGAGCCTTTATCCGGTCTAGCGTCGCACCATATGCATCCTCTAACCCTGCGCCGTCCTTCATCGACTGGAGCCTTTTCCTTCGACGAGCAATAGTGGTTTCTCGCAGGATCGCCTCGATACGGAGAGAAGCCAGTAGGAACCTACATTCAGATATGTCAGCAGAGCCAGCTTTGCCCTTGGCCTCACTCCTACATACGTTTCCGAGCTCATTTCGGGAATGCTCCTCATGATTTCTGCCTCTAATATGCTGCTCATCACACGCGGGGTCGTATCCTTGCTAAGTTTCTCGCGCAGAAATCTAGCGACACCACCGTCTGCAGGTTGTATAATCACAGAGCTTGCTGCTCCACACAACCTCCTTTCAACCTCATCCCGGACATGTGGTCTCCCAGTCATAAATAGGCAAGTATTGGGTGACCCCCGTAGAATCTGTCCTAATGACTCGAGAACTACCATTCGATGTTTTGGAACACATTCGTCAAGGGCGTCAACACAGATAAACGCGCGCCTCGTCGCTGTGAGGGTCTGCTGGAACATCCTCAAAATTCCTGGAACCTGTAGTCCTCTACCCCCAATCACCTTTTTCTCGTTTCGGAAACCCTGAACTACCGCTTCAGGAATTTCCTCCAATCCGCTGACAAACTGTCTCAGAAGGGAGCCGAGCATGTTTACTGGTGACTGCTCATTCTGGGCAGCAAAGTCAAAGTAGAAACAGATAACAGCACTATCTTCTTCCGGGGCCTCGTCGCATAATTTGTCTATAACTAGGGAACTGTTATCACAACCGATCAGCAATACCATTCCCTATTTTCCGTAAAGATATGCCCTCTCTCTTACGTGATGTAGCTCTTTCCCACTCCCGGATTGCCGTCGCAGAACAAAGTCGCATGATAGGACCCATCCCCGCGACTGCCATCATGCCAGCGCCTGAATTCCTCGGTTTTCAGTAGCCAGCCTCCTATGCCGTCTATTCGCTGGGTCCCGATGTCTCGATGCCGCACCCATGGCTCAAGGGGAGACAACCAGGCCAGTATTTTAGACTCCGGTATCTTAGGCTCCCGTATTTTCGACTCAACATCGGGGACAGTGTAGTTAAAGCTATTCGCGATAACGATAGAGTGCTCGTTATGGCTAAAAGCTTCTGACATCTTTCGCTTCTAGCCGCTTTGGATGTTTTTGGGAGCAAGGGGGTTGGTTGACTTGCGGTCTGTTGTGGCGATTACTGATATTAGGGGAAAGCGGGGTTGATGGTAGGATAGAGGCTCAAGTCCAAGGCAACAGCCCAGGCAGGGTATCATACGGATATTGCTTAACAGCCGCACAACTAACGGCGGAACCCTTTCTGATTTCTAGATAAGCTATCGTACCCCCTACGAGTACCAGTATGCACGCACAGGTTCGAGGAGCATATCACCAGCTATGGCCAGACTCGTATGGAGTAGCCCCATGTTGAGATGTCAGGGCGGCATTTGCGAACAAATACACAAAAACTCAAAGAGAGCCGGTAGGTTTCCAAGGTAGGTAGTGACGGTAGGGATCATGGCGCTCAACGGCATGAATAGTTATCGCTTCCAGCTCTGGAGGTGATACTTCCACCCACCGCGTAAAAGAAATCATCCACCATCCGCAGTGAAGCCATAATCTCTTACGCCGTGTGTGTAGTAGGGATGAGTATGTGTAATTACAGACGTGGATTTTTACGAAAGAAGTGTAAATGAAAAGATGATTAAGTAACTATACTGGTAAGGAATAAGTAAGCACAAGACAAGCCAATAAAAATAAAGGAGCAGAAATAAAGAGCGAGCAATATAAGAGGAAAAACATACGAAAAAAGAGAACAATGAGCGATAGAAATAAAGTTACTGTGAATCAAAAACAAATCAAAAAACAGGGGTACTAATACACCCAAGATGGCCTGTCTTCTGTATCGGCTATCATTTGCATTTCAAGTAGTGCAAGCTCAGAATCCTCCATCTCATACCATGTACGAATTTCATCCTTCTTTCTATCTAATAGGCGTCTATTTACATGAATGTAGGACAAGATGTTAGTGCTTGATTGGCTTAATGTACTGTGTTTTTTGTCGTGGATGATATTTTGTGTTGAAAAGGCTCATTCTGAGGGGACTGATGTTGCCGGAGTACTGAAGATCCGCATAGCAAGGGCTCCGAGTTCTGGTGCCCAAAATCGCAACTCTGCCCAAAATGCAAGTGCGTTGCCGGAGTGAGCCTAGGCAGGATTCATGGATGAGAATGGAGTTGTTGGATGAATATAATTAGCCAATTGGAGAGGGGATTGGCCAGGGCGTAGATGCAAGTTTTCAAATCTTTCCAATAACTGAATTATCGTACCCCATTTGTTCTCAGTTGGAAGTGGCCCTGTGTAGCTTGGATTTAGGAAATCGGCGAGTAAATGAAGTGGGGCAGACTGAGTAGCCTCGCGTTCAGCACAAATATCCTCCAGATCAAAGGACGGATTTATGGAGAGGGCAGTTGAAGTGGCCAGTATGTGTTGTAAATCAGCAGTAATCGTCCTCCACTGAGCTCGAACTTGTCCGATATGAGCTGAATCCTGTTCAGACTGCTGCTAAGGCTTGCCAATACAAGCTAGAAAGGGTCTGAACTCCTCCAACCTACTCCAAAACATATTATCAAGCAAAATGTTCCTCAAAGATCCATTTGCCATATCGCGGATGCGCTCATCCTGTATGAATGCTCTCAAAGCCTCTTTACTTTTATACACAGAGGAGATCAATCTTTCCTGTGTTCCCTATTGAGTAATAACAGCTAGACAAAAGGCGTAGTGCCTTCCATATAACTCTTGTTGGTGTTCTTGAAGAATCGCAAGCTGCAGTTTTGACTTCTTAAAATGATTAGAAATCTTCTGGGCTTTGGAAATAATGTCGAAAAAGGGTTCGTGCTCTAAAACATCCTTAACTAATAATTGCAGGCCGTGGGACTCACAGGGTATAGTGAAAATGTGCTGTGTTTTAGGATCATGATTGAAGAGGCATCATACTGCTCGCATAGTTGAACAGGTATCGGTAATAATGGAGTTGACACGCCAGCAGCCTGCTGGTCCAACCTGTTCTTCAATCTGTTTAGTTGCCCACAGATGAACTGATGTTGCATTTTCACGAACAGATCCTGAACAATCCGTAGCATAATAAAATGCCCCTTGAGGTATAACGATAGAAATATTCTGTACTCAATTGCCACTGATATCCTCACTAACATTAAAAACTATATTCAAATAGTCCTGCAACCGTAAAATCGCTTCTACATCTTGCTTGGTACTCAAAAAATGTTCGGTGAGGAGAGTGGTTGCCAAAGCTTCCCAGCCTGGGGGCTGATATCGAATTGATGCTAGTTGTAGCAGGGCGGTTTGGTAATTGTGCATGTACCGATTTTCGAGGAGGGAAAATAGTTGTCCACTCATTTAAACTGCAAGAGCAGCCTTCACGTGTAGTTAGTGCTTTTCTTTGGTAGATATTTGGTTGAGAACTGGGGCGGAGATACGCTGCACTCTGGATATTGTGGCTTGTATACTGACCGGGGCGGTAAATCTGCTGTGTTCTGGTTCTGAATGGACCTCTTGGCCAGGATTCAGGGTTTCTGAAATGGTCTCCACTGGGAGAGGTCCGCATGGTAGCCCATGAGCCAAATGCTTTGATTGCAAATGCACCTGGTAGTTTTGGCACAATCGTAAATGGGTCATCTGGTGAGTTGCATTATGAGCCTGCTGCCAGCCACAATGCTTGCAGCGAATCGTATCTGTGTATATATCAACCCACATTATTAAGACAATTCTTTTTCATTTATTAATTACCATAATCATCATAACCGGAAGATAGCTACCGTTGCATTTGCTGATGCTTTCCAACGATCAAACTCTTCCGACAAAACTATATTCCTGACTGGCGGCATTTAGGTGACAAATCCTAAAGTTCTCGGAGAGTATTTTGCCTCGAAGTGCTGCAGGACTTGTACTGCAAAAGCTGAGAAATAGAGAATATGAAGCCCCATTGGAGTTTTGGCTAACATTATCAATCTTGTATCTAGTGGACTACTTTATACTCGTAAAGGTTGCCAGTGCTGCAATACGGAGTTATAGAGTAATATTGATGAAATCTTTTGTAATACCAGATATTACTAGTACCTCATGATCTACAAGCAGGAAATGCCGAAGAATTCTTCAAGTTTCATTAGATAATGACGACGCCAGCAACCCCTCGGAAAACTTTCTTCGTTACATACCTATCAATACCCATAGGATACCAACTATTCCTCGGTTACCGTCACATACGCTCCCCTAGTGTGTAGACAAGGCTCTCGTTTAACGGCCTAGCGCGTCAATGAAATCGCGGTAATCGCTTATAAAATATTTAAGGACAGAGTTAGAAGCTTACCAATACTGGTCTTTCCGCGCTAGAGCTTCGGTTCGTACTGGATCCAACAGAGGGCCTCAGTGAGCTCTCTGCAAATGTTAACTCCCTGCATTCTCTCCTCGAGCTAGGTTTTTCTGACGAACCGGACACCGTGAATTATAATGCCTGCATTTCCGCTTTTTAATCAAGGAGAGAAAACTCTGAAAAATACAATGGACCTTACTTGTACTAGGAGAGACAACCCCACCTTCCTAGCCAGATTCTCTGTTTTCACAAGTAATCACAAGCACAAGTGGTAAAAATCGCTTCTTTTTCCAACTTCCACCCTTACCACCTCACTTTTAGTCTTTGGACTAAGCTCACAAATTATATTATGATACCACCGTATTAAATCCCGCCCTGCATACCTGCTCCGTCCCCAGGGCCTCTTTCACCGCATCATATCTATCGACCTGTTCTTTTCCCTAGTAAAAACTTTAGTATATGCTACTACTACACCGGGACCCCCAAACCCCCTCTATTTCAACCAACATTGATTGCAAGATATAGGTTAACTTTAACGGGGGATCGGGAAGGAAAAACCGGCATCCCTGTCCTCGGCGTAAGTGCCTCCCACAAAACCCAATTCTGCTGGGTCCCGTGTACGGTACCTTCCCGCTGCCGTGGATTCGCTAACTTCCTAATCATGGAAGCAATCACAACAAATTTCGAGGCTGGGGCACACATTAGGGACTTTGCGATTTCGTATACAGAGTCAAATCCTAGCAGTCTGGTTTTCCCGTAACCGCATTCGCCTCACATCTAGTGTCTTTTCGCAAAGTCTCTATTACCGGGCACAGAGAACTGTCAGCGACAACAAAAAAGCAAGTAGCGAAACCCCCACAGCTCTCGCAGCCCCGCTGTTCCGATCCAGTTGACAAACTCCAGGCAACCCGCTATGCTCCTCCAAAGTCCCTAAGAGCATTATCGATGCAAGCTACCATGCCTAGCACTTCAGTCTCAAAACAGGATAATACTCACGCTACAAAATCCAACGAGACCAAGTTCTTTCAACCACTCAACATTGTTTCTCGGCCTACTGGGCTCCAATTCCCTAGATAAACCACCCTTAGTCAAATCCCAGCTAATTCATTAAAACCAATTCATTAAATCATCAACTCGAGCACAACCGTGAACTCACCGATCCCAAATACCCCAAGCACCAAGACGCCAAACTCGCCCCCAACACAGTTCACCCGTCAACTCTTAGCCGATAACTCAGGATACATCCCCCTAGATCATTTCCCTCGCCGGATCGGGAACCCACTTTATTATAACCTGCGAAATTGCGGATGACAGCAGGCGAGCGTTGAAAGCAGAGAATGTCGGGGTGTCTGTGGCAGTGTGATCTAAAGGAGAGAAATCGCATGTATTGTACTAATACTTGTGGTTAATTTAGCAGGGGAACATAGGGATTAATATTTCTTAAACACCATAGCATCGTCTTTGCTGTGCTACCCATTTGTGTCCGCGCCCCTGGGGAGGAAAAAAAAACCAGCCGAGCCGCATCAAACATCTGAGCTTAACCTTGCTTCTTCCATATTCTTTGAGCCTCCAGCAATATACTCTCTCTCCGCATACTTATCCCCTTCTCACAGGATCACTACATTAGTGATGATACCTCGAAGATGATGTAAACCCGCAAGATAGAATAATCAACAGTCAAAACTCAAGTTAGAGGTCCTCCATACTTAGTCAAGCAAACTTCTCATATCGTATATAGAAAATACCCAAACATTTCCCCAGTAAGAACGCCATGCACGACAGCCCAAAAAAAGGACCACCCCGTGTAAACAATCCTAGGAACAAAGCACGGATATTATAGACAGTGATCATACCGTCTTTCGAATTCCGTGACATAAGTGGGGTAGCCTTTCCCTACTCAATTTGTTAGAACCAACCCTGCCACCACCATTCTCCAATAGAATTATAACTTACTAGTAGTAACCCGAGGAATGCTATCTCGAGAACTCTAGAGTTCATACTCAATAAGAAGTCGACCACTATAATACCATCACCCCCAAAAGACCACCGTACTAAAAGGTACTAGCGGGGGAACAGCTATACAATCTTCGCGGGAGAGCAGGAGGAAACTTCTAAATGGCTCCAATTGAGCTCCATATCGGTACAGTAGCGTGCCCCCCATCATACCTCCCTTAGATAGTCCCCCAATGCACAATTAGAAAACCCCCCCCCCCCATTTACTCCACTGGTAGGAATCACAAACACGCCAGAATCCGAACAACAATTGCACCGCCCCCGAATGACATCTATTGACTCTTGGTCGGGGTTGCTTGCTCGTTACTCCATTTTCCGCCATAATAGAAAGAATATTTTAATACCAAGTCTATAATACCGTGCAACGCAGACTAGAAGCACGTCCAGTATATGACACCTTATTTCGAGACAAAGAAAGAATAACCATTCACGAATCCGCAATCAAGCCAATAAAATAGCCAAGGCTCGTTCAAAGCAGTCATAGGAAAAATACTACCCAACCGCGCTAGATGCGATAGACACCCCATCTCTGTGATGAAACTAGACAATTGGGAAAATACGACACGGTTTTCACATAGTTTTCCGGACAATCACAAATCAACCACCTCCCAGGATTGCTGGGATTTACGACAAGAGAGTGTAAAGAGAGAAAATCAATTTAAGAGGCAGAACTAGATAATACAGAAAGAGCTACTAGAAAATCGAAACATTTTTGAATGTATGTCTAGGGTATACGTCTGTCGTCTACAAGTTTTCGTTTCTCTACTCCGTTTTTTTTCCTTTTCCGCCAACTTCAGGCCTTAGCCTAGGCATTGTTGCTAGTGCGTCACATTATCAGTAACGATACGAATAATATAGATGAAATATAGACTCACCGACGACCTGCAAAGAAGTCGGCAAGGCTCTGCTGGCTATCCTCACTGGAACCGGGGGAGTCGTGGGGTTCTTGCTCATTGGAAGATTCGCCCCTGGTGCCGCCACCGGTGATAACTTCGTCTAAAGAAGGTTAAGTAGTCAGCAGTCAGCAATGCCCAAACAATTCTCTTATAACTAGGGGCTCACGAGCATAGCAACACCTACTACCGTAAGTGCAACCCCCGTGAAGCCAGGCCATACAGGTCTTAGTCTTCCATTGTCCGTGGCGGGCCACATCGCGGAGTTCCCTTTGACCATGGGCAAATTGGCACGAGCGGCCATAGCGGCAGTCCCCAACTTCATTCCAGTTGCGGCACATCTCAGTTTTATAAAGAGCATTTGTCCTCTTATCCAGGTGACGAGGAGGGAGATCCGCGTTGGCGGGATGGTTCAACAACAATGGCCTGTCAATAACAAACCTCCTGGGGGCAGGATAGTGTTCGGCACAGTTGTCGAAACAATGACCAATCACACTACGGTTAAGTCCCTGATGCATAGCGGTTCTAGCGTCTCCGGCATGCGCACCAGTACTCTCTCCGTCGAGGGTGAGCTATCCGAAAGACAAAATATTAAATCTCTCCTTACTACCATAGCAATTTCGGGAAAACACTCACCGAACTAGTGAATCCACGACCGTAACCGCCGGAATTCTCATTCAACAATCTAGAACACGGCCTGCGAAACTCAAGACTCGGGTACTCGCGAATGCTATTTCCGCCCATCAGCACAGTAATCAAAATAACTAAAAGGTGAATGTCATACTTGTACAACGGATGATTGGTATCGAAGAATCCATCCTGCCCACCATTGCCTTGCCCGTGGCCAACTAGTTTAAACACCTTGCCATTAGCACTGGTGTCCAAGTAATCCCGAACACGCTTAATCATGATAGGAAATTTGGTTTTATCATCAGCAAAGGGGACCCAAAAGTTGTCCTTACCGTTGGCATTCCCGACATTGTTATTCTCGACGAGGAGAGGAAAAACAATAGGGTCCTGAACCATGACGGGAGCGGCATGGCCGCAATTGATCCCAACCTCCCTCTCTTGGTAGTAGGGTAGGCCGGTGAGATACTCGTTTTGGCGCTCGACCGCTGCCTGACGCTCTTCGAAGAGGTCTTTATAGCGGAAGAGAAGGTTAAACGGAGTGCCCCCAGGGACCCTCACGACAAAGATACCTCTGACGGTATCATTACGAACGAGACACGCCTCTTTGCCGTAGAATTCTGCCGGTTTATCATGTTTATAAAATTGGATTCTACCGGCATCGGAGAGGTAGTAGGGGCCACAAAGAGTGGACGAGCGGGCTACGACAGTCAAACCATTAGAAGCTTTTCTAAATTGGATGGAAAAGTAAACCCACCATTGATTCTACAGAATTCGCCATTGTGCTCATTGGTATAGAGCTTGTCGGCAGCTTTAGGACTGCCATGGGTGGCGAGATCAATGATCTGCCCAGTCAAGAGCTATCCAAAGGTTAGGAAAAATTCTAATAACCAAAAAAGAAAAGTAAACGCTCACTTGGTTAAAACCATCCGATTTGGGGGCCAAAGACCCAAGGGCGGATACTTCAGACATTCTGAAAGTTGGAAAAAAACGGTGTAAAGAGAGAGATGGTTGGCGGCTAGCTAAGTGAGCTAGGCCGGTTGTAAAGGAATGAGGGATGTGGAGATCAAGGAGCGAAAGTAAAAAACCACCAACAAAAGTGATGGAGTTGAAGGGAGTGTTGAGGAGAGAATGAAGGGAGGTGAGGAAGAGAGAGAAGAGAGGGAGGAAGGAAGGGACGTGGGGGGGTTTAAATAGAGGTGGGGGGGAGAGCAATGAGTCGAACGCGGGAGAGCAAAGAGCCGAATGTGGAAGAGAACGAGGGTAGGAGGCACAGAAAACTGATATGCCCTTGGGGGTGTAGGCGGGGAGAATGGAGGGTCAGAGATAGAAGGAAAGAGAGGTCGGAAGGTTGGAAGGTAGGTAGTAGGGGGTAGGGAAGTAAGTATATGGTAGTAGGTAGCGTTCGTTACGGGGCGGGGCGGGGTAGGGCGGGGGGGGGGTTTCACTCCTCAGGCCCCGTCCTTACACCAGCCCGGGGGGGGATACCTCCCAGGCAATCCCCGCCCCGCCCCCGTCCCGGGCCAGACCCCACTCATTCCCTGAAAGAGGCCCCGTTTCTTTGACCCGTCTGGGCGAGGGGCGGGGTGGGGGCCTGGGCGGGGACAGGGCCAGGGAATGCCAAAAAAACAATCCCCGTCTCGGGCCATTGAGCGGGGCGGGGCGGGGAAAATGGGGCCGGGGGGCGGAGGCCCCGTGACGAACTCTGCTAGTCGGACTGTGGACCAGCGTTCGCAAGCGGCCAGTCCGGTCAGGCTTGGGTTTAGGGCGGCCGGACTGTGGGCTACAGTCCGGCTTTCAGGGTCTATCTGACCGGGCCTGGCCGGACTGCAGATATCTGAAGGCTTTCGAGTGATAAGATGTGATTGCGATAAGATAAGGAGATGAAACGCCAAGAGCTACGGCAGCAAAAGAGTAGATCAATGCGCAACCGAGGGGGAAACTTTCTTTCCATTCACCCTTGCTTTCATGATTGTGCTCATGGTTAACTAATGTGAGAACAGCGCTCCCCCGCCAGCTCCAGTAGTGTGGAAACCAAAAAATGAATTAAAAATGTAAATGCATAGTTGAATACCTAGTAGAAATTAATATCGGACCTGGGGAAATATCTCTGTGGGGTTGAAAGGGCAAGGTGATAAGGAGAGTTCCGTTGCCGTCCATTATGCATGAATGGTTAAGGGCCTGTTTAGCCACCGTTTCTACAGTGAAAATGGCCTTCTCTCCACTTTGAAAGGGAAGGGAAAGGGCGATTTGTATGGGGGAACAGAACGGAACCGCTACATCGAAACGGGCCCTAATTTTGTCAACGTGCTTGTAACATGTGTTCATGTTCCGGTAACGGTACACAGGAGCGGGCAGCGCAGGATCTCGTATGTTTAGTTGATTAATATTTGGTTTATTTGATTTGATTTCAGCTCCGCCACTGTCTCTGAGTCAGAAAGGCTATGCTACCGTATTGCTATGTTTAGTTTGCTTTGCAGGAAGATTATATTTAGGATTCCGGATATGGAATGGTCATGTAGCACTGGTGGAGGCTGAGCTATGTTTCTTTCTTTGGTCTTGCAGGAGTACAGGATTCCGGTATGTGCGCAGCTACTGGTAATGATCGTGATTGCAGGAAGGCTATGGCTCTGGGGTTTTGTATTTAAACCAGTCTCCTGGCTAGCAGGAGACAGCAGACTTCGACAGACTTTCAGTGTAAGAATACACTTGGTTGAACGGCAATCCCTGAGTCTTATTTGTCCTTCAACTATTATCTCTTACCTCCAGTCCCTTGAAGCCTCCCTTAGCACCAGCGCTAGCAGGTCTATCGCCAGTCCTATTGTATTTTTGTTAGACAGGAATAAACCTGTTACACCCATATATCAACGAAATATTGACTTGTCACATGGAATATACCGAACACCTGCCGCCGCCGCCAGGCACCCATGCAGCCTGCAGGCTTTCCCAAAGCCTGGCCTACGAAGCCCAGGTCGGTCTCTTATGGGCCTGGCCTGGGCGGACTGAAAGCCGGCCGGTTATCTGCAGGCCGACCTGGCCGCTTGCGAATACTGCTGTGGACGAAGACACCTTGACCGTGAAAATACCCAGACCAGAAGCTAGCAGTGTCAGCAACGTGGGATCATTTCCCTTATCCAGATTCACAGATCCTATGTCCACTTCCAAAACATGATGGAGCTCCTGGGCTGGAAATGGCTATTCGGAATACAACTCCTGCATAGAGACCTTCAGCGTAGGTCGTGATCTACATATTTTTTGTGAGTTTAGTCGGGTTAGAGTTGACATGTAAGAGTCGCTCATTGTATTGCTAAGTGCCATTTCTGAAAGTTTCTTTCTTCTCTTGCACAGTGTTTCTTCTCCTATAATCGAGTCGATGTTGAACGAAACAAGGAGCAATCAACCTACAATCACTGGTCAATTTAAGTATATATCGTTAGTGGAGTGGAAATGCAAAATGGTTCTTCGCAGATATCATTACCAGGATAACTCTCACAATGTCTAGCGGTAGGTTATTGCCCATCGCCTCAGCTCAGAATCCCTGTCCCACCGTATCTCTAACCAATTCCGAATATCGCCAAGGATAGGGTTGATGAGTATCACAGCCGCCTTGGTGAAGTATCTCTGAATATCTTCCATGACGTCGGGCCTCCCAGTGAGGAATGTTCTTGTAGTAGGAGACTCCCAAATAATATCTCTCAGAGATTCGAGGAACTTTGGCAGGTGCCCGGGCAAATATTTGTTCAAGGAATTGACACAGATGAAAATCCGGGGAAGTGAAACAATAGTAATTCTCAACATTACCATGAGATCTGGAATTCATGGCCTTCTACAGTCAAACTCCCTCTTTCCTTCTTGAAATCCCAAGCTCAGGTCATTAGAGATGCACCCTAAGCTACCTAATCACTTCAGTATAGTGCACATGGCGTTGGTGAAGGTCAGCTCTTGTTGAAAAAGGAAGTTGGTGTACAAGACCGAATCAGCGATAGTTTCCTCCTTTGCCTAATCGCACAGGTGTCGATCAATAAGGAACCATTTTTTCTAATCGTCACTGGTATTTCCTTCTTTGCAAGAGTTTCGCCTTTTACCTCAAATTTGTCTTCTGAATCAAGGATCCCTGAGCAAAACATGACGGCCTAATCGACTCCACTCTTACTGCCCTTCCGTTCCAGAAACACGCTCATTTGCAAAAACAAATCTCTTACACGGTTGAATAGGTCAGCGCCTACGCCTCGATGTCGGCTATTTGGCTCCGGTGGAGAGAGCCAATTCATAACCAGCTCACCCTCGTCGGTCTTCGAGTAGGTGATGCTGAAACTCCCTAGTATGATATGTTGTCGCAGGGAGCATTGCCGTCGCCAATGCCAATCGATTGTATATGTGAAACACGGGCCATGGAATTCTATCCAAAATATTGTCTGGATGTAGAAATTGTGCAACAATTCGTAGGGGCGCTAAGCGGGTTTATGTCCCCAACTGAACCTAATTTGAAAAGAAATAAATGAAAAAAAAGTCGTGAATGGGAATTGGACGGCTAGGTGTTGTGTTGTGCATGAACAGGGGAGACCAACTGCCACGTCCCCCTAAATCCGCTTCTTTCCTTTTCATAGAAGGTGCATCACTGTTCAGAAGGAGCTTTAGGACTGTGACGACAGCCAGAGCGCCGGCCGGGAGGGTCCCGGCTCCCGCGAGCAGTATTTACTGTTGCTCAAGAGTACAGTAACACACCTCGTACTGTGGGTGCCTAACAGGAGGGATACTTTAGGCCATGCGATAAAAGAGTGTTGAGAAAAAAATAGGACCGTTCCGTGGGGCGACCCATCAGCAAAAATAATACCTTGCGTTCCGTGCGTTCCGTGCGTCTGACGCACCTGACGCCGGAACGCTAATCGCGAATCAGGACGCAACGTCGGATCGACGTTGCGTCCTGACTTTGCGTTACTTGG
>Ga0307517_10001280_pt1 | contig 42200 bp, 38 predicted proteins | sample 23_EM_MG_FD_194515 | JGI IMG/M metagenome (GOLD analysis project Ga0307517, IMG submission 194515) | Populus trichocarpa ectomycorrhiza microbial communities from riparian zone in the Pacific Northwest, United States - 23_EM | ecosystem: Host-associated > Plants > Roots > Unclassified | place...
TGCCGTACCAGGTATTTGCTTTGACTGCCGGCCAAACCGGGGCTGGCTGCTGTTTTTGTGCTTGCGAGGATAAAGCAAAAAGAAGAGATAATGCAATCAGTGTGAGTTGATTCTTTGTTCTCATGGGAATTTAGGATCCGGGACTGGTTAGTTCCCGGAAATGCTAATTTGATAAAAAATGTCCTAATTACAATTAATTTTGAAATATATTTTTAAGGGATGTGTTTTATCTTTTTAGTCTGCTTTGATGGTCAATTACCCAATGAAATTTATGATTTAGCAACGGGAATTTGCTTAGGTCAAGCAGTTGAGATTGCATGTTAAGCGAATCGTTATGCCATTTCCCACGAAGGGAAAGAGTGCTATCCTTTAACAGACGATAGTAGAGTGTGTACTTGTCCGAGGTATCCTTTTCAGCAATCATAAATATTGTCTTCTTTACCGTATCTGGACTAAAAATGAAATACCTGATGCTATCATTCATCAGTATCACACTCGCCTTTCCCGGTATTGAGGATATGATCAGCTTATTCCATCTGTTGGTATCCGTAGTCAAAGGCTTTACGGTATCCTTATTCCTGACAAACGTTTTTACAACATAAACACCATACAGCGGCGGTTTTTTAACGCCATAACCAAATTGTTTGGCCATAACAGAAAAGTGATACAGATCGAAAAACAGGAGATAAATTATCAGGACATATTGAAAAACAAGTACTGCTTTGTTTTTCCAGCCTGTTTTAAATTGATAAAATGGAATCTCTTCAAGCGAAACAGATTTGCCAAGGAAAAAGAAATGTATGAGTCGGCGGATATATTTTGATAACAGGAACAAGGTTGCTATCATCAGCATGGTCGACAGCAGCTTTACATTATCATCAAAAAAATAATTAAAAGCCAAAATATTAGCCAACGCGCCTACAGCGATAATACTACCCAACGTACTTGTTCTGCGGAAAAACAGTAGCAACCCTATAATATATTCTGTAATCCCCATGAAATAATTAAAGCCGGCTGAATATCCCATAAAGCTCCAAGCCAATCCGCGCGGCAATGAGCTGCCATAGGTTTGCAGCAGCATAACCGGTGTGAGTTCAGGGAACTGGAGATGAATGATCTTAAGTGAGCCGTATGCCAACCACGTAATGGCCAGGTAATACCTTAAGACTATGAAAAGAAGGCCTTGTAACTTGCTATAATTGGATGATCTTTTGTCAGTAAACATCCATATTACTGAGCCAATACAAGAAACACAGGAGATAAAAAGAACAACCAGGTAATTAAAAAAAGTATCGGTAGCAGTATGATATAAATCCTTTGCGGGAATATCGATCCGTAAAACAACCCTTGTCAGCCAAACTATCAAGTCGTAACAGGGCTGCTTGTATAATTTCTGAACAATATGAAAGTAAGGAACAACATTATTGGGGTTGAGCAGGATATAAAGCAGTAAAAAGATAAAGAAAAACCGAAAAACCTGTTTTTTACCAGGCGACCATTCGTTTAAAGACAGATCAGATTCGGGCATTGTTCAAAAAGAATTGCTCGGATTAAATATAGCAAAAGAATATCCTGAATTTAATGCTTAAAAGTCAAGCCCGCTCAGATCAACTACTGCAGTATCGCAGATATAAGTTGGCATAATACCCGCAGCGGTGATGCGGGTCTCATAATCTTTTGCCTGAGTATTGCCTGATAGCACCAGCACAGTATCCAGGCCGAATTTATTGCCACCTAAAATATCCGTATTTAAGGTATCGCCAACCATCACGATATCGCTTTTGCTTATCTGGCGGTATTCGCGGATCAAGTCATAAGCAAACATGAACATTTGTGAGTCAGGTTTACCAAATCGGATAAATTGTTTACCTACAACACTCTCTATCATAGCCGCAATACCACCAATAGCGATGGAAACATTGTTGACCGAAACAGGATAGGCCCGGTCTGTGTTAGCCACGATAACCGGTATGGTTTTTCTTCGTATCAGGTTTACTGTTTTATTCAGGTCGCTGCACCAGTCAAAGCCTTCGTCATCCAAAAAGATGAGGGCGCTTACCTTATCAATATTATGTTCGTTCACTTCGCTCATGGGCAAAGTCTGCAAACCGGACCTTTCAATATAATGCGCTGAATTTGGTGTGCCGAGATAGGCCACTATGCCATCGGGCACCTTCAGGTCAAGAAATTCTTTGGTCAGCATCCCCGACGAAATGATACGCTCGGCGGTTATAGCTTTTAGACCCATCCGGTGGTAGGAATCCGCCAACTGCTGCGGACCGCGCGAAGCATCGTTTGTAACTATATAATATTCTTTATTTTCTTTCTCGAGATAAGCGAAAGTGTTCTCTATACCATCAACCAATCCCGAATAGTTTTTGATAACTCCAAAAGCATCAAAAAAGACAATCTTATACTTATCTATTATGGATTTAAAGTTATCTACTTTTTTCATTTACAATTAGCTGTCTATATTATACTAAAGTCTTACTTTCTTCCAGATTTAATTCATGAATGATATTCTCAGCATCAAAGTCCCGGTCGACAGAAGGCAAATAAATATCAAAAGCCTCGGCCTGCAGCTTTTTGGCATATTGTTCATTAAAGAAGTATTTGCCATCCTTAATCACGTAGTTCAAGATAAAAAAGCGATAGGCTTCTTTCAGGAAACGGATCTCATTTGCGGTTAATGGATTGACCTTATGATATTCCTGCAGGAAGATGATAAAGCGGTCCTCCATCAATGTGTTGATGCCATAACTGAAGACGGTACGGTCGCCGATATCTGACACCACACGGCTAAAGAAATAAAAGTCAAGCACCCGGTAGCTCATCCTGAACCAATCGTAATCCCATCTTGAATAAAGTTCCAGATCCTTAGTGACTGAGAAATTACCAATATTCCAATCGATGAATACAGGAATGATCTCAAAAGAGCTCATGTTATACTTCGATCGGTTTTTGAGAAACAGATCACAATGATATTTAAGAAAATCAACCTGCATAGCTGTGCCGAAGTGTCTTTCGTTCTTCTCTAACTGCTGCTGTAAGGCATAAATGTCAGTCCGAAGAGTTTTTGACGACTTTGGGAGCACATTTTTTGCCCTTGAACATGCTTTGTGAAATTTGCCTATCTGCTGCCCCAGTTTACGAATATGATTTTCATCCAAACGGCGTGGCATACGTTCTGCTATACGGGTAGGGTTGTAAAACACCACCCAAGCGTCGCTCTTGCCTTGTTTGTGACGATAAATATAAACACGGTTGTTTTTTAAAAGCGACTTTGACAATACATTTTCGAAAGGGTAAAGGAGGTTGTTGCACAAACTGTGGATAATGCGGTGATCCTCCTTAAAATATTCGTATTTACCAAAAAGCGAAAGTTTGGCGATAATGATATCGTCATCATCAAAGGTTATTTTAAACACATGGTTTGTTGAAACCATGGCGCTGATATCTTCTATATCACGTATTGTTTTTGAAGCATCATAGCCTTCCCAGGCTTTCTTTAGTATAAAATGGTAGTTCATTATTACACGATTACAGGACACGATTAAAGGATTAATTGATTTTCCTGATAGTATTAATTTATTATATCGATTAAATCACATGCAAGGATCATAATAATCCTCAAAATCACTTAATCGTGTGTTTAGATTATCTCAAAATATCTCTTCAGTTCCCAGTCGGTCACACTTTTTGCAAATTGCTTGCATTCCCATAAACGGGTTGTTGTATAATGGTCAACGAATCCTTCGCCAAATAATTCATTAGCGATCTTCGAATCCTTCATAATATTTGCCGCGTCAAACAGGTTTGATGGTATCTTTCCGTTCTTATCATCCTGATACCCGTTGCCTGTTGTGGCCGGGATATTCAGTGACAGTTTATTCTTAACACCATATAACCCTGAGGCAAGCGCCGCAGCCATAGCAAGGTATGGATTGGTATCGGCACCAGGTATGCGGGTTTCTAACCGGGTATAAGCCGGCGATGTGTTGATCACACGAAATGCTGTGGTACGGTTTTCAACTGCCCAGGTAATAGTTGTTGGCGCCCAGGCACCCTCAACCAAACGTTTATAACTATTAATAGTAGGAGCGTACATAGGCAATAGGTGCGGCAGGCAGTATAATTGACCAGCAAGATAATGCTTGTGAAGCTCACTCATCTTATTTACATCATTGGCATCATAAAATAAGTTTTCAGTTTTATCTTTATTCCATAAGCTTTGATGCACATGACCACCACATCCCGGCAGGTGCTCGTTCCACTTAGCCATAAATGTCGCCATAATACCATGTTCGTATGCAATCTCTTTTACGGCAGTCTTCAATAATACGGCCCTGTCAGCAGCTTCAAGTACATGATCGTGCAAGATAGCTGCTTCATATACGCCGGGACCGGTTTCAGTGTGCAGTCCTTCAAGCGGTACATTAAATTGCATCAGCAGGTCAAACAGATCGTAATAAAAGCCGCTGTTTTCTGAGGTGCGTAGTATGGAATATCCAAACATTCCCGGAGTTAAGGTCTCCAGATTGGTGAAGCTTTTCTCCTGCAGCGATTGCGGCGTCTCCCTGAAATTGAACCATTCAAACTCCTGCGCAAATTCAGGATGGAAACCCATCGACTCACATTCTTTAGCTATCCGTTTTAACAAACTCCTTGGACAAGCGGCAAGATCTTTTCCATCCGCTTTGCTGAAATCAGCCAAAAAAAATGGTATATCGTCCTGCCATGGCATGGTACGGAATGTTGACAGATCAATACGGCATAACTGATCGGGATAACCTGTATGCCAGCCTGTTAGTTTTATATTTTCATTGCAAACATCACTGCTGTCCCATCCAAAAACAACATCACAGAAACCATAGCCGCTTTGTAACCCATCGGTAAATTTTTTGTGGTGAATTACTTTTCCGCGCAGTATGCCATCTATGTCGGCAAATGCAAATTTTATTTTATCAATATTTTTTTCCTTTAGATAGGATATGATCTGTTGTTTATCCATAAAGAGTTGATACGAAAAAAATCGCGGCAAGTTAGCTATAAAATTATTGAATTATTGATTGGATGAATGAGTGACCGATTAATTAAGGAACAATTTTTTATAAAGAAATGCATATTTTGGAGTAATGAAAAGCGCTTTTCTATTTGTATATGGCTCGTTGCTAGATGAAGATAATGAATTTGCAGTCTATTTAAAAAATAACAGCACATTCTATTCAGCGGGAAAAGTAAAAGGAAAGCTTTATGATATTGGCGAATATCCGGGGGCTATATTATCTGCGGAAGGTGATGGATATATTTATGGTAATATCCTGGAAATAGATACACCAGAAAAAGTATTTAAGATAATAGATGATTACGAGGGGTACGGTGGCGAGCAATCCTGGCCAAACGAATTTATAAGGGTTTTAACTGATATAGAAACAGAATCAGGAGCTATGACCTGCTGGATATATGTATACAATTTACCTGTTAATGGATTAAGATATATAAAAGGCGGCAGGTACTTCGAATAAAAAAAACCCCACAGATATCAAATCCATGAGGTTTAGTTTAAATTAATTAGGAGTTATTTATATCGCTGACTTTACAGTTTTAATGATACGTGCAGCTACTTTGTATGGATCGGCAGCTGAGTTAGGGCGACGATCTTCAAGGTAACCACTCCAGCCTTTTTGTACAGTATACAAAGGGATACGGATAGAAGCACCACGATCAGATACGCCATAGCTGTAATCATTAATTGAAGCAGTTTCGTGCTTACCGGTCAAACGAAGGTGGTTATCTGCACCATAAACTGCAATATGTTCTTTAACAACCGGGCGGAAAGCTTCAAGAACCTTAGTATAAGTTTCCTGGCTTGCTGCGGTTCTTAATAAAGTATTAGAGAAGTTAGCGTGCATGCCCGAACCATTCCAATCAAGAGCACCCAATGGTTTGCAATGCCAGTTGATAGCAACGCCGTAGCTTTCGCCAATTCTTTCCAACAAATAACGGGCAACCCAAATCTGGTCACCTGCTTCTTTAGCGCCTTTAGCAAAAATCTGAAACTCCCACTGACCAGCTGCAACCTCGGCATTAATACCTTCTACATTCAGGCCAGCCTCCAAACAAACATCTAAATGCTCTTCTACTATTTCTCTTCCATATGCATTTTTAGCACCAACCGAACAATAGTAAGGACCTTGCGGAGCCGGATATCCATTAATGGGGAAACCTAGTGGTTTATCAGTTTCTGTATCCCACAAAAAGTACTCCTGCTCAAACCCAAACCAAAAATCATTGTCATCATCTTCAATTAAAGCACGGCCGTTAGATTCATGTGGTTTGCCTGTTGAATCAAGTACTTCGCACATCACCAGGTAAGCGTCTTTTCTTTGAGGATCAGTACAAATGAAAACAGGTTTTAAGATACAATCAGAAGATCCGCCTGGTGCCTGTTCGGTTGAGGAACCATCAAAGCTCCAATTTGGGCAATCTTCTAATTTACCGCTAAAATCGCCTTCAATTTTTGTTTTACTACGAAGGCTTTGTGTTGGTTTGTAGCCGTCAAGCCAAATGTACTCTAGTTTTGCCATTGTTTAGTTGTTTTGAAAATTGGAATCAAGTGTTAGTTCTATAACGTAAGTTTAAATTTCAAAGGCGAATTTAAATATATTTTACAAATTTCATCATAATTTCGATAAAAAATTAAAAATATTTTCAAAAACAGCCATTTTATCAACATAAATAGATAAAAATGGCGTTAAAAATCATTTTAAATGCAAATCGGATTTTTTTTTGATATAAAAACGAATAAATAGGAGCTTTTATGATGTAATTATACAATCAAACCTCTTTTTTATTAAACCGGAGGTGTCATTTTAACAAATTGTTAAAAAATACAGTCATATAACTACCAAAATAATGAAAATGGCAAAATACAATAGCTTGATAGCTCTTTGTTATATTTTCAATTAATTAAGGGTGCTCTTATAAAATTTTATTAAAATTGCCCCGGGTTTCAGTAGATGATCTATGATCACTGATATCTGTTTCTTTATTTCTTTCTATAAATCCAAAAAAATGAAAATAACAGTTGTTGGCGCCGGAGCTGTTGGCGCTACTTGTGCGGATAACATCGCCAGAAAAGAATTAGCTGAAGAACTTATTTTATTAGACATCCGCGAAGGTTTTGCCGAAGGTAAAGCGATTGACATGATGCAGACTTCCGCTTTACTTGGTTTTGATACCAAAATAAAGGGGGTTACCAATGATTATGCCGCTACTGCTGATTCGGAAGTGGTGGTTATCACCTCAGGCCTGCCACGTAAACCCGGCATGACCCGTGAAGAATTGATCGGTACTAACGCCGGTATCGTTAAAAGCGTTACCGAAAGCATTTTAAAATATTCTCCGAATACCATTATTATAGTGGTATCCAACCCGATGGATACCATGAACTACCTGACCCTGAAAACATCAGGCCTTCCTAAAAACAAAATATTAGGTATGGGTGGTGCTTTAGATTCATCAAGATTCAAATATTACCTGAGCGTTGAGTTAGGCTGTTCACCTGCCGACTTGAATGCCGTTGTTATCGGCGGTCACGGAGATACTACAATGATCCCGTTGATCAACCATGCTACATGGAACAGCATCCCGGTTACTCAATTGCTGAGCAAAGAACAACAAGACAAGGTTGTGTCGTCTACTATGGTAGGCGGCGCTACTTTGACTAAACTGATCGGTACATCTGCATGGTATGCACCGGGCGCAGGTACTGCTGCTATGGTGGAGAGCATTGTTCGTGATGAGAAAAAACTGATCAGCTGCGGCGTTGCACTGGATGGCGAATACGGCCAGAAAGATATCTCCTTAGTTGTCCCTGTTATTATAGGTAAAAGCGGCTGGGAAAAAATTCTTGATTTTAAACTGAGCGATGCTGAACAGGCTGAGTTTAATAAGAGCGCTGATGCTGTACGTAATATGAACCAGGTATTGGTTGACAGTAAGATCATATAAATTCAACCCATTTCGATACAGAAAGGCTTCCTTAACCGGAGGCCTTTTTGGTTTAAACTTTTCAGTTATCAGGGTGTTTATAAATAATATTGTACTTGTTCAACGTATATTTGAATATGCCCCAAAAAGCCATAACACATCTTCCGGTTATAAAAGTGACCGATGAGGATAATCAGGATACAACTGATGCCCTTGCCATTGAGGAGCCGCTTGAAATACGACTGGAATACGGCCCAGTTGATGATCGCAAAGTGCAGAATGTTTCTGTTACCATGCGCACGCCCGGTAACGATGCTGAGCTGGCGTTGGGCTTTTTGTTTACCGAAGGTATTATCAAACTGCAAACAGATACACATTCAATTGAACATTGCTTTATTGCCTGTGCGGAGAACAAAGAGAATGTAATACAGGTGAGCCTGAAAGAAAGCGTCGAACCAAACCTGCAAAATACAGACCGTAATTTTTATACGACATCCAGCTGCGGGGTATGCGGTAAGGCTTCCATCAGTTCAATCAAAACGGTAAGTGCTTTTAATAACAGTACTACAGAAAACCGGGTTGATGCAGATCTGCTGTATCAGTTACCGCTCATCCTTCAAAAACAGCAGGAAGTATTTGCAGATACCGGTGGTCTGCATGCATCGGCATTGTTTGATACGAAGGGGGAGTTGCTATTGGTAAGGGAAGATGTTGGCAGGCATAATGCATTGGATAAACTGATCGGGGCGGCTTTGAATAAAAATATATTGCCTTTAGATAAACATGTATTATTATTGAGCGGCAGGGCAAGTTTTGAACTGGTTCAAAAGGCTGCAATGGCAGGCATTAATATTATAGTTGCGGTTGGTGCACCATCCAGCCTGGCTGTGCAACTGGCCGAAGAGTTTAACATTACACTGGTTGGGTTTTTGCGAAACAGGCGGTTTAATATTTACACCCAACCACAAAGGATATTATTATCTAAATATGAAGATTCGTATTAAAGGCAATTCGCTACGTTATCGTCTGACTAAAAGTGATATCTACAGACTGGCACAAGAGGGTTATCTGGAAGATAAAACCAACTTTGGTAGAAGGGAATTGATATACGTAATTCAAAAAACTAACAATAAAGAATTATCTGCCTTTTTTGATGATAATGTGATCTGCCTGCAAGTGCCCGGTGCGATGATAGAAGAATTAAATAATACCGACAAGATAGGTTTTGAGGGCAAGCAGGGCGACTTATTCCTACTGGTTGAAAAGGATTTTACCTGCCTTGAGAATGTAGATGAAGACCAGAGCGATAATTACCCCAATCCTTTAGCCGATAAATTGAAATGAGTAATAAAGCGGAACAGCCGTCAGCCGAAAACCCGGAAGAATTATTAGACCTGAAAGTAACAGAGCCAAAGGAATGGGCAGCAGGCATACCGGCTGTTTATGAGGCTTTTAAAGACCTGGTGCAAGAAACCGGACTTTTACGAGGTATAGGTGCCTCACTCAAAATGAACCAAAAAGGTGGTTTTGATTGTTCGAGCTGTGCCTGGCCCGACCCGGATGACGACCGTTCGCCTATTGCAGAGTATTGTGAAAATGGAGCAAAGGCTTTAGCAGAAGAAGCTACCCTAAAAAAGCTGAGCGGTGAGTTTTTCGCTCAAAACTCTGTTGCTGATTTGGCCAAACTGAACGATTATGAAATAGGGAAGAAGGGAAGAATTGCCCAACCGGTATATCTGCCTGTCGGAGCCACACATTATCAAACCATTAGCTGGGATGAAGCTTTTAAGAAGATAGCCAACAAGCTGAACAGCCTGGCATCACCAGATGAGGCGGCATTTTATACTTCGGGGCGTACAAGTAATGAGGCGTCGTTTATGTACCAATTATTTGTACGCGAATATGGCACTAATAATATGCCGGATTGTTCCAATATGTGCCATGAATCAAGCGGGACGGCGCTGAATGAAGTGATAGGCATAGGCAAGGGAACAGTTACCCTTAATGATTTTTATGATACGGATGTGATCATTATTATGGGTCAAAATCCGGGTACCAATCATCCCCGCATGTTAACTGCTTTGGAGAAAGCAAAAAATAATGGTGCAAAAATAATCGCCATAAATCCCCTGCATGAGGCGGGGCTGACAGCTTTTAAAGACCCACAAAAAGTAAAAGGCTTTTTGGGTATCGGCATTAAACTGGCTGATCTTTATTTACAGGTAAAGATCAACGGGGATATGGCCCTGCTGAAAGCGATTGAAAAATTGCTTTTGGATGCAGAAAAGGAAAATCCAGGAAAAGTATTTGACCAGGAATTTATAAAGAACGATACCGTTGGTTATGAAGAACTGATTAAACACTTGGAAAAGCAGGATGTAAATAAACTGTGCGAAGCCGCAGGCGTACCGGTTGAACAGGCGCAGGAAGCCGCTGAAATGATGAAGCATAAGCACCGCATTATTGTATGCTGGGCCATGGGTATTACGCAGCATGTAAATGGTGTAGATACGATCAAGGAGATTGCTAATTTGGTTTTACTTAAAGGCAGTATAGGAAAACCTGGTGCAGGTTTATGCCCGGTACGCGGACATAGCAATGTGCAGGGCAACCGTACCATGCTGATTTGGGAAAAGCTGAAAGATACCCAGGCAGAAAAACTGAAGGCGGTTTTCGGGTTTGATCCGCCTAAAAAAAATGGATTGGATACGGTTGAAAGTATTAAAGCCATGCATGAGGGGAAGCTAAAATTTTTCTTTGCTATGGGTGGTAACTTCCTTTCGGCTACGCCGGATACCAATTATACTGCGGATGGTATCAGGAAGCTGGATATGACGGTACATGTATCTACCAAGCTTAACCGCAGTCACCTGGTACACGGGAAAGAAGCACTGATCCTGCCTACTTATGCACGTAGTGATAAAGATATTATTGATGGAGTGGAGCAGATCATCAGCTGCGAAAACTCGATGGGGGTGGTGCAGTCATCCAAAGGTGTGCTTAACCCTATATCAGACCAGTTTCTAAGCGAAACGCAAATTGTTTGTCGCCTGGCAAAAGCTACTTTGGGCGATCAAAGCAAAACGGAATGGGATAAATATGCATCGAACTACGACCACATCCGCGACGTGATTGAAAAAGTAATTCCCGGCTGCGAGGATTATAATAAAAGGATTCGTGAACCCGGAGGTTTTTATCTGCCCAATGGCCCACGTGAAAGGAAATTCAAAACGGAAAAATATGGTGATAAAGCTGCATTCTCAGTCACCAGATTACCCGACAATAAACTGGCTGATGATGAGTATGTGATGGCATCTATCCGCAGTCATGATCAGTTTAATACAACTATCTACGGACTTGAAGACCGGTACAGAGGTATCCATAACGAACGCCGGGTAATATTCATGAATGAAAAAGACATGCAAAACGCCGGATTTATGGCAGGGGATAAGGTTGATCTATATAATTATGACGGCGGACGGCAAAGGGTTGCCAAATTATTTGTGATCGTACCTTATAATATCCCCGAGCGCAACACCGCTACTTATTATCCTGAAACCAATGTTTTAGTTTCTATTGATAGTGTTGCTATAGGCAGCAATACTCCGGTTTCCAAACGGGTCATCATCAAAATAAAGAAGCATGCTGCTTAAAAACGAAGCTTTATTTCAGTCAATTTGAAAAATATTTTGGAGCGATTTAGCATGCCTTTTTAGAAAGATTTTTAAAGAATCTCCTTTTTCACGCATTTTTATCTTTTTTATTTTCAGTGGCTTTTGTGATTTATGTTAATAAGGGCATTGTTGACAAAGGCATACAGTTAAATAAAATATGTGAGCAAACAGTTAAAGATGAGCGTTATTGTAATGTGTAGAAGCTGTGTCTTTTTTGTTAAGAAACTGTTTATAAAAAATAAAAAAAATACTTGACACGTATTCATTTTCACACTACCTTAGATAACATCAAGAACGACGTACTTTGATAACCTTACAGGAAGACGGAAAGTGAATCGGGCGAATCTTCGGAGGAGCTAAAGAACAACGGAAGTCCCTGGGTAACACCAAAGAAGAAAGACGCAAGTCTGGGAGAAACTGGGTGAGACAGAAGCAACAGGAAACCAAAATGACGAAAGTCACAGAAAACAGAAGAAGCTGAAGAAGGTATTGGGAACAATGCGGTATTTTACGGAGTAACGCAAAGAGAACAATGATGATGGATAAGAAACACCGCGTTTGCAAAAACAAGGAACGGAAAACATGATCGGTCAATTTACACAAAACTTGGTGCTTCGGCTCAACTACGGTTGCGCAGGAGTCAGGGAACGGAAGTCATTCGCAAGAGTGTGCTTCCGTTTTCGCTTTTAGGGGATTTTGGTCGGAACGTTTAAATTTGGACGGTTGAAAAGTTACTTTTCTCTCCAACAATACCAGCAAGAGCTTATTCAATCTCTCAACCTTACAAATTTCAACCTTACAACGTTCCAACAACTGCAAAAAATAGCTAATTTAGCCCCCATGTCTGGTAATAAAGCAAACGGGAGAGAAAAGATATTTGTATTAGATACTTCGGTTATCCTTTACGATCACAATGCTTTTGAAAATTTCCAGGAACATGATGTGGCCCTGCCCATCCAGGTTTTAGAGGAACTGGACAATATGAAAAGCGGGAACGATACCCGCAACTTCGAGGCACGCAGCTTTATCCGGCTGATGGATGATATTTCCCGCAAAAATTTACTGAACAAATGGATACCGCTTAAAGGCAAGGAAAAAGGCAGCTTTAAAGTGGTGATGGATATCAAAACCACCTCAGTAGACGCAGAGGAAGTTTTTGGAAGCGATAAAATTGATCACCGCATATTGAATGCGGCTTTAGGCCTGCAGGAAGAATATCCCGAAAAGAAGATCATCCTGGTATCCAAAGATATATGCCTGCGGTTAAAGGCCAAGGCACTTGATATTTATGCCGAAGACTACGAAACAGGTAAGATCAAAAACCTGGAAGAGCTTTACACGGGCGAAACGATCCTGAATAAAGTTCCGGATAAAACAATCAGCCAATTAAGCAAAGAAGGTATTTTAGCCGGTGATGATCTGAGTATCATACCTAAAAAAACCAATCACTTTTACAGCTTCAACGGTAAGAAACAAAAGGTATCGGGTTTTTATAATAGTCAGACGGGGGTACTGGAGAAAGTGCTTGAACAACCTGTATTTAATATTCAACCAAAAAACCAGGAACAGGCTTTTGCTATACATGCCTTGCTGCATCCTGATATTAAGCTGGTAACCATTCAGGGCAATGCCGGGACGGGAAAAACATTGCTGGCACTTGCCGGTGCTTTAGAACAGCGCAAGTTTTACAGGCAGATCTATGTAACTCGGCCGATCGTTCCGCTTAGCAATAAGGATATTGGTTTTTTGCCCGGTGATGTAAAATCAAAGGTCGACCCCTACATGGCGCCGATATGGGATAACCTGAAATTTATAAAGGATCAGTTTGCCGATGATGAGAAGATGCAGCTCAAAATTGATGAGTTAGTCACTAATGATAAAATATCAATAGCGCCATTAGCTTTTATACGTGGGCGCACGCTGACCAAAATATTCTTCATTGTGGACGAAGCCCAGAATTTAACCCCTCACGAAATAAAAACTATCATTTCCCGCGCAGGCGAAAACAGCAAGTTTGTTTTTACTGGCGATATTTACCAGATAGATACACCATACCTGGATGCTGAAAGTAATGGGCTATCGTACCTGATCGATAAAGCCAAAGGGCATCCGCTTTACGCGCATATCACATTGCAAAAAGGGGAGAGAAGCGAGCTGGCTAATTTGGCTACCGAATTATTGTAAGTCGCACGATATATACAATAATTTAACAGTATCAGGTTTGAGAAAATGTTCGGAAACATACGACGGCCGTTCATAACCGGACATATAAAAAAAGCAATCTGGTACATCAACTTAGTTATTCAGGTATTCGTAACCTATGCAGGAAAAAGGAGATGTTTATTTATAAGTTTCCGGAAAAACTTTACTAATGATGGTTTGCTGAAATAAATCAGGTTCAGTAAAGGGAACAACATGTGCCGACTTCTCAAACCAATAAAAATGCTTGTGTTTTGCTTTGAGTTGTTGGTAGTAACTATAGGTTAATTCGTGGTTTGTTTGATAATCATTCCTGCCGACAAAGAAATAAACAGGGCATTGAAGTGCCGGAATTTCTTTTGTAAAATCAATTCTCTGTGCCTCATTACTCAATCTGAACAACGAAATTGGAAGTTCATCAAATTCTCGCTTTAGTTGTGAAGCAGGCATAGGATTGTTGTTGGAGGCCAATAACCATTTTCGTTGATAGAAGAGCTGGTCTTTGGTTTCAAACGGAACTTTGACAAGTGATAGCTCCTTCAGCGCGGTTTGATTTTTTGCTGTTACAGCCAGTTGCTTTAGCCTTTGCAATAACAATTGCTCGCTCTTCACTTGATGTACCAACTGGCTAACCGCAATGTAAGCATATAATAGGCTGGGGTATTGCCGAGCCATTTTTATTCCCAACACGGTACCCCAGGAAAAGCCAACCAAATAAAGTTTAGGACGCTTGAAACGGTGCAGCAGGTAAGTGATTAGCTCATGCGTGTCTTGCTGATATTTATCCACCGTCAGTGGTTGCGGAGATGCATTTAATTGGCGTGTTTTCCCTGATTCCCGTTGATCCCAAATAACGACGACGAATTGCTCCTGTAATTTCTTTGTAAAGTAATCTTTGTTATCCATGGCGGACTCACCCGGCCCGCCGTTTAAGAAGAGTAACAGCGGTTTTGAAGCATCTTTTGCTGAAATGTTTATCCACTGCTTAATTCCTCCGATATTTACCGCGATCGAGGTATCTACGGAAGTTTTGGCAAATACACTATTCGTAAAGAATAGGATAAGTAGGAGGGTAAATCTAAAAAAACGCATGGCGATCAATTGGGTTTTTAAGTTCAATCAAAGGGTAAATGAGAAATTTTCGATTTGATGATATTTCGGTAAGCGAGTTTAAAATAGGTCTTTAGCATGGTAACCTTATTTTTAAGTAAATTATCGTATATTATTTAAAATCCATGCCATTTTTATTAAATTATTGATAGTGAAATATTTATGAATTTCAATTTATAAAATGCCGTACGGAAACGTTACAATGGGTGTCCAGTTTTGACCATCTTGTCAGTCAACTCAATATATTATCCGTCACCTTAGCAATATCGTAGCTGATCTTATTAATAAAGCCAAGTTGCTCTTTTAACAACAGTTCATTTGCAGTAGGCTCTTTCTTTTCTTCGGACAGGATTGTTTTTTCTGATATAAATTCCACACAATGGCCGCCTAATTTTTTACCGCTGTCATTCAAAATATTGATGCTTTTCCTGAGCAATTTCACGTTCTCGGGCTGTGTTTTATGCAGGTTCTTTTCTGAAATACCGGATGCCAGGTTGGCGAGGTAAGAAGACAAGATGTGATTGAGCACCACAAATTTGTGAACCTCCTTTATTTTCACCTGCTTGCTTTTGGGCTCGGAGGTCATCCGTTCAAAAGCGGCGGATAAGTTGGCTGATTTTACATAGATGTCCTTTCTCGCCAATTTATAATCGGTTACGCTAACTGTCCTGCCTGTTATGGATTCAGCAATCTTCACCAGGTAGTTCACGTTCGCATAAATCACCTCACACATATTTTCCTGCACCTGTTCAAACTCCCAGGTAGGGAAAATGATATAAGTTGCTATAAAAGCAATGGACGAACCTATGGCTGTATCTATGATGCGTTCCTCCGCCAGGTTCAAATGCCCGACACCTAAAAACTTAAAAAGGATGAGTACATAAGGCGTCATAAAAATAACGCTCACTACATAGTTTAACCTTGTAAAACTATAAGTGCCTAACATAAATATGATAAAAAATACAAATTGCGCATCAGTGTTCTTTATAAGCGTTAATACCAATATCCCGATAACACCGCCCGCTATAGTGCCGATCAGGCGCTGATAGTTCCGTTGTTTTGAAAGACTGAAGCCGGGTTTAAGGATTACAATAATGGTGAGCAATACCCAATAGCTATGGTGACCAAGTGCAAATAATTTGGCAATGGTAAACCCGATCACGCAAACCAGCGATACTCTCAGTGCATGCTTAAATGATGCGGAAGACAACGAAAAGTTATCAAAGAATATTCGCTGCGCGTAATCCTGGTGTGTTACAAACTTTGAATATTCGACATCCTGCGGATTTTCCAATAATGTTTTTGATGACCTGGAATTATAATAGTTAAATATATTATGAATGTTATTGTTCAGGTCGCGCAGGTTGATCAGTATTTTTTTTAACACCAGGTTGCTGATGCTGGTATCGTTTGCAGCTATTTCGTCGATCTTCTTTTTCAGAAGCTCCAGTTCGGCATCAAAATCATGGGAGTGATTATACCGGCGATTAGATAAAACAGCATAGCCAATATTTTCAAGCTCATGGGCCATTTGCTCCAATACACGCGCTATTTCACTCAAAATACCTGTATCACCGAATCTTTTCCTGATCTCGGCATAGTCGTAGTGTGTCGCCAGTATCTGTTCGTAAAGGTCAACCAGGTCGATAAAAGTCAGCACCAAAACACGGCTTGCATTGGTTGACTCTTTTACCATTACCCGGCTTTTAAAAAGCAGCTCCCTTACAGCATCCTGGTGCTGGCTCACCTGTATCTGGTGGGAGACCAGTTTGCGGTAGTTCTCGTCAATATCTGTATCCGGCAAATAGAAATCAGCCTTAATTCTTAAAAATTTGACTACATCGATAATGCTTTCGCCCAATGCCTGCTGAGCGGCACGGTATGGCCTGATGGTGAAAAAGAACACGCTGAATACCAGGTACCATATACCACCTGCTGTAACCTGCAGGCTATAAGTCAAAACCTGGTTGGCAGGCAATCCCTTTTCAATCATAAAGATCATCATCAGTAATGAGCCTGTACCTACGGCTGCAGCACGGGTACCATATACGATCAGCATAGAGAAAAGGAAGGAGAAGATAGCGATTTCAATCCCCAGGGTAACCACATTCATACGGGCAAATCCTGTAACAATAGCCACAATAAAAATGCACAGGTTGCATATGGCCATGGCGTTGCGCTTGTGCATCACCGGACCGGGTATATCTACCACAGATACGCACAATGCACCCAAAGAAAGCGTAACCCCTAATGCGAATTGATTTAAATAATTGAGTACAAGCGCCGGGAGCAAAATGCCCACACTCATGCGTAAACCGTCAGAAAAATACTGGCTGTAGAAAAAACTTTTTATCTCGCGAACGTGTATTTTCATCAGATGGATACGATGGGGGACTGAGCATGCAAATTTACAAAAATTAAATCTTTAAGGTTTGTTTTGATAATTATTGCATTAATACTGAATTAATATTATTAAATATTCACTTTTTAATGGATTTTATCATTAATATGATTAAATTCACGCCGATATTTTATAAACCAGTACACCAAGCAACCAAAATTTATGTCTTCACCGGTAAAACTCAGTAATAGAGAAACAACTTTTAACCAGGAAGTTGTAACCCGCTTTGAGTTATATAACAGTCTTTTCCAGACGCTGCCTTTTTACCAGGTAAAGGACACTGGTATTTTATTGCCATTTTTTAATTCGCATTGTGAAAAGGAGACTGCTTCTTATTCTTCGCCGACAGAGATCATTGAATCCTTCTTTAAGAAATATGTACCGGGGATCGATCACCAGGAGCAGATCAACCGCATGTTCCGGTTTATCCAGTACATTGAAAGACAGGTGGTTTTGTTTGATGCGATAGAGGATTCGTCATTTAATAAGATCGGCCGAACTGATGACAGTGGTTCGCTGCAAAGCCTTTTACAATTAGCGGCGCAAAGCGATAAGGCAAGGGACGATATCAGCCAAAAACTGAAGAACTTTTCGCTTCGCCTTGTGCTTACTGCGCACCCGACACAGTTTTATCCGGGTACCGTATTGGGTATCATGACTGACCTGATCGAGGCATTGAAGGTAAATGACCTGAATAATATCGACGTTTTATTACAGCAATTAGGTAAAACGCCATTCTTTAATAAAACATCGCCGACACCGGTAGATGAAGCGGCCAGTTTGGTTTGGTTTTTAGAGAATACATTTTATCATGCGGTATCCTCCATCCAGGCAAAGCTTGAAGAGGAATTTGATATAGATTACACCCCTGATCACCAAATATTGGAACTTGGCTTCTGGCCGGGCGGTGACCGTGATGGTAATCCAAATGTGACTACAGAAACTACCGCGGCAGTTGCGAGTCATTTAAGACAGTTTGTTTTCAGAAGTTACTATCGTGATTTCAGGCTGTTAAAACGTCGCATCACTTTCCGCGGTATTGAAAAGACAATATCGAGGCTTGAAAAATTACTGTATCAAAATGCATTTAATGTTCAGTCTAATCCAAAGGATTTGCAAAGCGAATTATTATCGCTCCTGGATTCTATTAAGCAAACTTTGGTAACCGATCACGGCAGTTTGTTTGTGAACATAGTTGACGGGATGATACAAAAGGTGCGTTTGTTCGGATGCTATTTTGCTACGTTGGATATCAGGCAGGATAGCCGGGTGTTACGCAGTGTGTTTAAATATTGCATTGCACAATCTCAGATCAAATCGGGACTGGATAAGGGATATGAATCGTTGAGCGAGGATGAAAAATTAAAAGCCATTCCTTTTAACGAGGCTGACTTTCATTGCCCGGACGATGCAGACGATATGACCAAGGATACGCTGAACACTATCCGCCTGGTGCAACAGATACAGGAAGCAAATGGTGAAAAAGCTTGCCAACGGTTTATTATCAGCAACTGCCAGCGATCGTCAGATATATTACAGTTAATCAACCTGTTTTTGTGGAGTGGCTGGAAAAAGGAGTCATTAAGTCTGGACTTTATGCCGCTTTTTGAAACTGTGAACGACTTGACTCATGCAGCAGAGGTAATGGAAAGCTTGTATATCCATCCGTTTTATAAAGAACATTTGAAAAGACGGGGCAACAGGCAAACCATAATGCTCGGCTTCTCTGACAGTACAAAAGACGGCGGCTACTTAATGGCCAACTGGTCGATCTATAAAGCTAAGGTTGAATTAACTGCCATGGCCAGGAAATATGGCGTCGACCTGGCATTTTTTGACGGCCGTGGCGGACCACCTGCACGTGGCGGTGGTAAAACACATCGTTTTTATGCCTCAATGGGCAGCGAGATTGCCAACGATCATATTCAACTGACCATACAGGGGCAAACCGTTAGTTCGCAATATGGGTCGGTGGAAACCGCACGTTTTAATATGGAGCAGCTGATCAATGCAGGGATTGTTTCTTCATTAAAACCAAATGAAAATGACCTGCTTAGTGAAGACAGCAAATCATTGATATGTGAAATGGCTGATGAAAGCTATAACCTGTTTATGGGGTTGAGGCAGCATCCGTTGTTTGTGGAATATTTGGAAAAATTTAGTCCACTGAAACTGCTTTCCAAGATCAATATCAGTAGTCGTCCAACTAAACGCAATGCAGGCGCAAAGCTAACACTGGAAGACTTGCGTGCCATCAGCTTTGTTACATCGTGGAGCCAGCTGAAACAGAATATACCCGGCTTTTATGGTGTAGGCGCTGCTTTGAAAAAAATGAAAGACGATGGCAAGTGGGATCAAGTAAAACAGTTGTATTACAGTTCAGGATTTTTCAGGACGATGCTGGATAACTGCAGTATGTCTATGTCAAAATCAGATTTCCGTGTGACGGCTTATTTGGAACAGGATAAAAAATTTGCTGCTTTCTGGAAAATGCTGAAAGACGAGTATGAGTTGACCAAAGCCATGCTCCTGGAATTGACTGACACAGATATACTAATGCAGGAATACCCTGTGGAAAGGAAATCCATCGCCATACGCGAGAAAATTGTACTGCCGCTGGTTATCATACAGCATTATGCCCTGCAATGCCTTAATAATAACTTGCACCCTGAGCTGAATGATGTTTATAATAAGCTTGTTATTCGCACAGTGTATGGTATTGTGAATGCTGGGCGGAATTTAGCGTAGCAGTTTATTGGTTGATTAAGTTTAGTTAGATTTACATTATTGATCAGCTAATTCTTACTACAATCAATTTCTACGATGGCTACAGTTGCACTCAAAAGCGCTGCGGGTAAATGGATCATGGTTTCGGCCATACTGGCTTCGGCTATGGCCTTTATTGATGGTACCGCGCTCAATGTAGTTTTACCTTCCCTTCAAAAAAGCCTTAACGCCAGCGGGGCAGACCTGTTCTGGCTATTGAATGCATACCTTTTAATGCTGGCCTCACTCATATTGGTCGGCGGCTCTTTGGGCGATAAGCTGGGCCGAAAGAAGATATTCATGCTGGGCATTCTAATTTTTATCGTTGGCTCGGCAGCCTGCGGTTTTGCACCGACGGTATTCTTTTTAATCATTTTCAGGATCATCCAGGGGATAGGCGGGGCATTAATGATACCCGGAAGCTTGTCACTCATCTCATCATCCATCAGTGAAAATGAAAGGGGAAAGGCAATAGGTACCTGGTCGGCTATTACTACGGTCGTTACAATGGGTGGCCCGATTTTGGGTGGCACTCTGGGCGACGCCGGTTTGTGGCGGTACATATTTTTTATCAATGTGCCTATCGGGCTGGCAGCTTTGCTTATACTATCACTAAAAGTAAACGAAAGCAGGGATGAGGATGCGGATAAGGCTGTGGACATCGCCGGTGCAATTGCCATCGCGCTAAGCCTGGCGCTCATCACATTTGGCTTTTTGCGTATACCGGCAGTTGGGTTTAACAATCCGCAGGTTTATATCACATTATTTGCAGGGGTGTTGCTGTTGCTCGTTTTTCTTTATATCGAGAAAAAGAGCAGGCACCCGATGATGCCGTTGCATCTGTTTACTAATCCTACTTTTTCTGGAGTAAACCTGCTTACTTTTTTCCTTTACGCGGGGCTGGGAGCAGGGATGCTATTCCTGTCGCTCAACTTGGTGCAGGTGCAAGGATATAGCCAATTGCAATCGGGACTTACATTTTTGCCATTTACGGTTTTAATGATTACTATAGCTCGTTATGCCGGAGCTATCGCGGATAAACATGGCCCAAGGTTGTTACTGATCGTCGGTCCGGCAACAGCGGGAGCAGGCTTGCTGATCTTATCCTTCGTGAAACAAACCTCGGGGCCTGCTGAATACTGGACGACGTTTTTCCCGGGTATTATCGTATTTGGGTTGGGAATGTCCTTTACTGTCGCACCACTTACCGCTGCGGTAATGGGGTCGGTGAGCGACCATTTATCAGGTACAGCTTCTGGTGTCAATAATGCACTTACAAGGATATCCAATGTATTTGCCAATGCCATTTTCGGGGCGATGGCAGTTTTGTTTTTTGCAGGGGCGTTGCAGGAGCAGATCAAAGCAATTCCGCTTGATACAAAGGCCAAACAATCCGTCATGGCTCAAGCTGCCAACCTGGGCGATGCTAAGGTACCTGCCGGTATCGGTACAACAAATAAAAAAACAATAGAGCATGCTTATCATGAAAGCTTTATCCATGCCTACGCCAATATTATGCGGATATCTGCCGGGCTTGGTTTTTTGGGCGCGTTGATGGCGTTTGTTTTTATCCGGAACAGTGCAGTCAAAAAGCAGTGATCCTGTCATTTTCAGAAATTTATTTGCCTGAAAAGTAAACCTCGTGCGGTTATAGTTGTTTAATTATCATTATAACCTGATAAACCCCTACTATGAAAAGCAAGTGTTTGCTGGTATTATTAATACCGGCATTGTATACCATATCCTCCTGCGACGATGCTAAGAAAGCCAAAAACTATAACCAGGAAACTACAGTCGGCCAAAGCAGCCTGAATTTTATTAGTACGGCATTGGACGGCGGTCGAACCGAAGTGAAATTAGCCAATGTAGCTGAGCATATATCACAGAACCCCCGAATAATTGGTTTTGCCAAAATGATGGTCAGCGATCATACCAAAGGGATTGAAGAGTTAAAGAAACTGAGGAAGAAAGAACTGATCAACCCGGATGATGCGTTAAGCACTGAGCATAAAAAACTGATCGACAGTATATCAAAACTTTCGGGGACTGATTTCGACAAGGCTTATATGCGACAGATGGTTATAGATCACGAAAAAACCGCTGAGCTGTTTAAAGAAGAGACACAGGACCGGGTAGCATCAGTGCAGACTTTTGCACGAAAAACATTGCCGACTATACAAATGCACCTGGATTCGGCAAAGGCGATTGACGGGGCTTTGAAGTAACCTCATTTATTATCTTTAACATACTCCTCATATCTCGGATTTTTTGTACGAACAAGGATGTTGAAAACGTCCATATTGATAAATTCAAGTGGTGGGGTTTTGTTATATTCCTTTTCGATCTCTGTGATCACTTCACACATTGTATTGAATATCTCAATGTCGAGTTTGGGATTACTATCCAATTGTTCGCAATCATTTATGCCGAACGATTTAAATAAAAAATACTCCAAATTCTTATACATGATGCCATATATTAATTTTGTTTTGATTGGAGTGATAATGTGTTTAACGGAGAAAAACACAGGTGGGTCTTTAATGGGATCCATACGTCGAAGCATCAGCAAGGTAAAATAGAATTGTGATTAATTAATAGGAATAAGTTAGTTATATTATTAATTAAATATAGTAATTAAAACCCGGATGAAAAGCAAAGAAATATTAAATAAAATATTAGATGGGGTTTTCACAGATCATTAAAAATAAGTAACTTGACTCATCATTTCAAATGAACAAAAGGAAGGAATATAGCGCATTCTATTATTTTATCCAGTGCAACAAAGGCACCTGGATATTGATCTTGGTACATCTTTTTATTTTGGCCTCACTGATCACGATATTCTCTGCCATTATTGAGCGGATGCAGAATTATTAACAGTCTAAAACAACTTCAACTGCATTTCCACAGGTGGTTTAGCTTTGCCGAAAACCGTGCGGCCACCGTAGCGCCAGGAATCGTTTCTTTCCTGTTCAATCACTTTATCAAAATTGGCGTTGGGAATAAAATCTTTTTCAGCGTTCTCAGCAATTTTGGATAATCGTTTAATAGCTTCGCTCTTTTCACTATTACCCAGTTTAGCTTTGTGAATAGCGGTTTGCAATACGCCTAAAGTTTCGTCATACACTTTTGTGGGAACGGGGAAGGGGTGACCATCCTTGCCGCCATGGGCAAAAGAAAAACGGGCCGGGTCTTTAAACCGTGATGGCGTTCCGTGAATCACTTCGCTTACCAATGCTAGGGACTGTAATGTTCGCGGACCTAATCCTTCCAGTAACAACAACTCTTCAAAATCAGACGGTCGTTTCTCATGTGCCAGCCATAGTACAGCACCCAGGCGTTTCAGGTCGACATCTTTGGCTTTAACATCATGATGCGCGGGCATTACCAGTTTACTAATCTCCCGCAGCATTGTATCCGGTTTTTCTGCTGCGATCTGCATTACGCCATTACGGGAACTGTCCGCCAGCTTATCGGCCATGTTGAGTATATAACCTTCATTCTTTCCATAAATGGAGGTATGCGGATCATTTACAAAAGAACTGAGCGTCTCTGAGTGCCAGTGGTAGCGCCGGGCGGTTTTGCTGTGTGCGTTCATGCCTTGCTGCACCACGGCCCATTTGCCTTCGTTGCTTAAAATGAAGTTATGGGTGTATAACTGGAAACCGTCCTGGATGGCGGTATTATCCACCTTGGCGCTCAGCTTGCTGCATTTTACCAGGTAATTGCCGTTGAGCCCTGTTTGCTCGCTGATCTTCAATAACTCATTCGGTGTTTCGCGGGAATGATTGCCTTTACCGCCGCAGATATAAATTCCCAATTCGCGGCTGTGCGGGTTGATGGCACGCTTCAATGCACCCATTACTGATGTGGTGATGCCGGATGAATGCCAGTCCATACCCATCACTGCACCCAGGCTCTGGAACCAAAAAGGATCGCTGATGCGTTTCAGTACCTCATCCTTGCCATAATCCATTACAATAGTTTCCACCACAGCTAAACCCAGCTTTGCCATACGCTCTGCGAGCCATTTGGGCACGTATCCGTAATGTAAAGGCAGGTCAGCACTTCCCGATCGCTTCATGCTAACAAATTTAGCAAAATAAGTTTTAATAAAAAAATGGTTTGCTGGCAACAACACCATCTTCGAAGGTGGCTGGACGTTTGCCATGCTGAAAACAAGATTGAAAGCGTCCTGTTATGTCGGAAGAGGGGATTTTTTTGGATAGTTAAATGATAAGTATTAACTCTAAAAAATAAAAAATGAAAACAGTAGTGTACGGCAATATCACTTCGGTAAATGGATGTTTGCCGATGAGCAAAAAAGGAGGTGTGTTATGAAGGCCATCATTGTAACAGACCAGGCTGCGGGAACAGCCGGGATGAAACTTGTGGAGTTGCCCGGGCCGCAGGCAGCGATAAACGATGTCATCGTTCAGGTTTACGCGTCGAGTATCACCGGGGATGAGCTGTCGTGGCCCTCGACCTGGACCGATCGCGCCGATCGTGACCGGACGCCATCGATCCCCGGCCACGAACTGGCCGGAGTGGTCACCGCACTCGGCTATGGCACAACGGGGCTGTCGGTAGGACAGCGGGTGTTCGGCCTTACAGATTGGTATCGCGATGGCACACTAGCTGAGTATGTGGCCGTCGAGGCACGCAACCTTGCGCCGCTGCCAGGCGATGTTGACTTTACGGAGGGTACAGCTCTTGTGATGCCGGGCCTGACCGCGTGGCAAGGACTGTTCGACCATGGCCGCCTTCGGGTAGGGCAGAGTGTCCTCGTGCATGGTGCGTCCGGCATAGTCGGTTCGATGGCGGTCCAACTCGCACGTGAGGCAGGCGCGTACGTCATCGGCACCGGGCACGGTGCTGCCCGTCAGACGTCTCTCGACTTCGGCGCACACGAGTTCGTCGACCTCGATAACGACGTCTTAGAAGATGTCGGCCGCGTTGATCTGGTTTTTGATGCCCTCGGCGGCGACATCGCGAAGCGGTCTGCGGGCCTGATTCGTGCAGGAGGAACGCTGGTGACCGTCACCGGACCTACCGAGGCGCGGCCCACTGGTGGTCTGACTATTGACTTTGTCGTTGAATCAGATCGCGCCCAGTTGGGTGAAGTCGTCCAGAGGTTCCGGGAGGGACGTCTGAGGACGAACATCGGCAATATCGTTACTCTCGACGACGCGGTCGCCGCATACAACTCGACCAATCGGGTCAAGGGTAAGACGATTGTCCGCGTTCGCCCGTAAGAACTCGGGGAGGTCGAGCGGACATGACCTCCCCGGTGATGGGTATATGGATATTCCGTGCGCTTTAGAGCACCGAGTTGTGTTGGTAATTCCCGCTTTTGTTGGTGACCAACAAAAGCGTGTAGGTATTGAATTATAACCTCTTTTCCATGTATATCGTCCCTTTAAGAGGATTAAAACGATAAGAGGGGATTTCATAAAAACCGAACGACCGGTAAAGTTCCTGTGCCTTGTGCATATTTTCCAGCGTATCCAGTCTTATCTTCTGATATCCAAGCTCTTTGGCCAGTTCAATAGAATGCTCAAGTAATCTTAATCCGATCTGATATCCCCTGTAAGCACTTTGAACATACATTCGTTTCAGTTCGGCTACCTGGTCATCGAGTTTTCTGACCCCGGCACAACCTACAGCATTTATACCATCGTGTGCAAGCAGCAAGCCACCTTCCGGTTTGTTATATTGTTTATCAATGGTCTCCAGCTCTTTGGAAAAGTTTTGAAATGATAAATCAACATTTAACGAATGCGCGTATTCTTCAAATAGCTTTTTTCCATTCTCAAAATCCTGATCCGTAAAAGCTATCCTGTATTTAATTATATCTTCCACTATCAATTATTTATGCAATATCTTTTGCCAGGGGAAAATCAATCGGCACCCTGATTAAACGGTAAGTGTAATTGGTAAAGCTCATTACGTTGATCAGTACCATCAAGTCGATGATAGCAGCTTCGTGGTAGCCCAGGGCATAAAACTCATCCAACAGGTCGTCACTTACCTGTCCTTTATTTTCAATGACCGATTTGATAACCCGGTAGATCACCTGCCATTTTTTATCAGGATGAGCACCGTCACGCAGCGATAGTGTTTCTTCCTCCGTCCAGCCGTTTTTAATGGCCGATTGGGTATGCGATGCCAGGCAGTATTCGCAGCCATTGAATTGCGATACCATAAGATAAATGGCTTCACGTTCCTTAGCATGAAAAGTGCCGCGGACCTGCTCGTTCACATAAGCCAGGTAGGAGTTGAGCGCATTGGCCGAATAACCAATGGTGGCATACAGGTTGGGCATTTTGCCTGTAAGCTTGGTGAAGCGATAAAAAGCAGGCTTGGCGGCATCCGGTGCCTGGTCGGAGGTGGGGACGGTAAATGGTTTCATGGTGATGGTAGTTTGGAGGAATAAATTTAAGGGAGATTACTGGGAATGCAATAAAAAAAAAGACGTTTTCGCGTTAAGGATGGGAGCGGATACCGGCCCGTGACTAATGCCTGTGTAGTATAAGCGTACAGCCTGACCGCCTCTATCGGCGGAAACGCCCATAGCAATAAGAATATTTACCGTATCGGGGCCTTAAATAAATAAAAGGTCCCTGATCTGCATAGCATAGAGATGGCTTCGTTCCTCGCCATGACGTGTGTATATTTTCGCAGGATTTATTCATCGCTTGAAAACATCTGCCCATCTGCTTTTTCCACCCATTTATCTATTATATTTTGGATATATCATTTATATACCTACATTTAGTTGTGTCATTAGTACACAATAAACCTGTTATAAACTCTTTCCCCGTTACCAGTTATGAAAAGAAGCATTACACGCCCTGCAATTTATTTTATTGGTTCGTTATCGCTGCTCGCATTTGCGGCAACTATTATCAGCAGCGCGAACACCGATCCGCTTAAAAAGTGGACAACGGAGGATGAGGGCGATGGCATTGTGCTGGTGAAAAACCAGAATGGGCCCACATTGGGTTATTCTTCCAAATCGGGTGTAAAAATATTGACGGTTGACGGTCTGGCTTTTAAGGACCTGAACAAAAACGGGAAACTGGATAAATACGAGGACTGGCGTTTGCCGGTGAGCGAGCGGGTAAAGGACCTGGCGTCGCAATTGTCTTTGGAGCAGATTGCAGGGTTGATGCTGTATAGTGGTCACCAGGCAATTCCTGCAATGGCGGGCGGGCCGTTTGCCGGTACTTATGATGGCAAAAAATTCAGCGAAGGCGGGATCGATCCTGCCGGGGTGACTGATCAGCAAAAGAAGTTTTTATTAAAAGATAATTTAAGGCATGTACTGGTTACATCGGTGCAAAGCCCGGAAGTAGCTGCACAATGGAACAACAATGTACAGGCAATAGTAGAAGGCGCGGGTTTGGGCATCCCGGCAAATAACAGTTCAGATCCGAGGCATGGCACTTCATCAGGAGTGGAATATACAGCTGGTGCAGGAGGTAAAATATCGCAATGGCCCGATCAATTGGGCCTGGCAGCTACGTTCGACCCGGCAGTAGTGAAGGAATTCGGACATATCGCCTCACAGGAATACAGGGCATTGGGTATTGCAACGGCGTTGTCTCCGCAAATCGATTTGGGGTCGGAACCACGCTGGGTGCGCATTAACGGCACTTTTGGGGAAGATCCGCAGTTGGATGCCGACATGGCACGTGCTTATGTGGATGGTTTTCAAACATCAACCGGAGACAGCGAGATCAAAGATGGCTGGGGATATCACAGCGTAAATGCCATGATGAAGCATTGGCCGGGTGGCGGTCCGGAAGAGGGTGGAAGAGACGCGCACTTTGCTTATGGCAAGTTCGCAGTGTACCCGGGCAATAATTTTGATGAGCATTTGATATCCTTTGTTGATGGTGCATTACGCCTGGACGGGAAAACCAAAATGGCTGCGGCTGTGATGCCTTATTACACCATATCGTACGGAAGGGATACAAAAAATAAAGAGAATGAAGGCAACAGCTACAATAAATACCTGATCACGGACCTGTTAAGGACAAAATATCATTACGACGGTGTGGTTTGTACCGACTGGCTGGTTACGGCTGATGAAGGTAAAACGCCTGACCAATTCCTCGGAAAATCATGGGGTATGGAAACCAAAACGGTTGCTGAAAGACATTATAAAGTATTAATGGCCGGAGTGGATCAGTTTGGCGGTAATAATGAGTCGGGCCCGGTGATAGAAGCCTATAACATGGGTGTAAAGGAACATGGTGAAAAGTATATGCGTGCCCGTTTTGAAAAAAGTGCCGAAAGATTGCTGACCAATATTTTCAGGACCGGGTTGTTTGAAAACCCTTACCTGGATGTAAATAATTCGAAAGCAACGGTGGGCAAGCCGGAGTTTATGACAGCCGGATACGATGCACAGTTGAAATCCATTATCCTGCTGAAAAACAATAAAAATGTGTTACCGCTGAAAAAACAGGTGACCGTTTACCTGCCTAAAAAATATACGCCATCCATGCAGGGATTTTTTGGTCCTCCGTCAAAAGAGCGGTGGGATGAGGCGGTGAGTCCTGAGCTGCTCAGCAAATATTTTAAGTATACCGATGACCCATCCAAAGCGGATTGCGCTGTTGTATTTGTAAGCAACCCGTATGGTGGTGCTGGTTATGACAAGGAAGATAAAGCCCAAGGCGGCAACGGATATGTGCCGATCACCATGCAATACGGGGAATATACAGCAACCCATGCACGGGCACACAGCATTGCAGCAGGCGATCCCGTTGAACCAGGGGTAGATAACCGCTCCTACAAAGGCAAAACTATCACCGCAGGGAATTATAATGATTTGAAGACCATCCGCGAAACCAAAGCGGCGATGAAGGGCAAGCCGGTTATTGTGGTGATCACTTTAGCCAAGCCCGCTATCCCGGCGGAGTTTGAAAAGGATGCGAATGCCATTGTAGCCAATTTTGGAGTGCAAAACCAGGCGATACTGGATATTTTAACGGGTGTTGCTGAGCCTTCTGGTTTATTACCTTTCCAGATGCCTGCCAATATGAAAACGGTTGAACTGCAGGATGAGGATATCCCGCATGATATGGCCTGCTATAAAGATGCTGACGGGCACACTTATGATTTCGGGTTCGGGATGAACTGGAAAGGGGTGATCCACGATGCACGTACCGCTAAATATGTGGCTATTGTAAAAAAGCCGCAGATCAGTGTAAAGGGAGGGGTGGTGAGCATTGCCTGTGCTACACCGGGCGCTAAAATATACTACACGACAGATGACTCGACGCCTGCTTTTATCGAGGGCAACAAGTATTCAAAACCGTTCAAGACTGCCAGTGGAAAAGTAGTGAAAGCGATAGCAAAAATTTATGGTAAGGATAACAGCAGTTTGGCGGAGGTGGTGGTGAAGTGATGTTTTCTGGGGCGAATGAAATATACTTCGCTGAAAATCAGGTGTTCACGATCGTTCACAGGTGTTCATGCGCGATGAACGTGAACACCTGGATTACTTTTTGGAAGATCTGGCTAAGGGGTTGTAGTCCAGGGCCAGTTGTATCCAGTGGTCAAAGTCTTTCTTATTCTGAAAACGCTCCGGACTGATATAGATAAACCCTTTCATATGTTTTCCACCGTGAACCATGGGGCGGGTACCATTTTCTTCTACGAGTTGTTCAGTGAGTTCCGGGTCGAGGCGGAGCATTAATTCGTTGCCGCTTACACTGACGCACATTTTATCATCAACCATAAAAGTAACTCCGCGGAACATTTTCTTTTCCTCCACATTGGGGATATCTGCCAGCGCTTCGCGGACACGGTCGGCTAATTTTTCATCGTATGCCATAGGTATGTTTGTGAGTATGTTAAATTAAACATTTTTCACCTCCTGCAGTTTGCTGATCTTATTCTTTATCACTTTTTTATCAGCAGCAGAGCGGGATAGCTTTATGGCCTGTTCAAAGTGCCTAATTGCTTTACAGGTGTCAACCGTGCTGTACAATTCGCCTAATAAAGTGTGGTATAAATGACTGCTGCCCAGTTCCAGCTTTTCAGCTTCGGGGATAGCTTGCTCATTACCATAAACTTTGGCCAGGGCATAAGTGCGGTTCAAAGCCGCAATAGGAGAATACTCTATTATCAGCAATTGATTGTATAGACTGAGTATCTTAACCCACTTATCCGCATCTCTGCCTGTTACTGTATGCCAATAAGCTATAGCTGCTTCCAGATGATACTTAGATAGGTGATTTCCGGTAGCCGCTTTATTTAAATAATATTCCCCACGTAAAATTAACTCATTGTTCCACAATGAAATATCCTGATCTTCATAAAGTATAAGTTCCCCCTTTGGGTCGATGCGTGCCTCAAAACGGGAGGCATGAAAACACATCAATGCAAGCAGGGCGCTTACATAAGGTTTATCTGTAATTTCATTTTCAGTAAGCATATGGGTAAGGCGCATAGCCTCCAGGCAAAGATCTTTTCGCAATACAGAATTACGGCTTGAGGAGTAATAACCTTCGTTAAATAACAGGTAAAGCGTAGTGAGAACATTCTCGATTCTTTTGTCGATCTCCACATCCGAGGGTAATTCGATCTTTACATTATCCTGCTTCAGTTTTTCTTTGGCACGATATAATCTTTTGTTGATCGTTTCCTTATTCGTCAGGAAAGCATCTGCGATCTCATCGATACCAAAACCGCACAGAATACGTAACGATAAGCCAATCTGCGCCTCGGGCGGGATACCCGGATAACAAATAGCAAACATCATCTGTAACTGGCTGTCCTCGATGTTCTGTATTGACAGGTCGATCTCTAGTTCATGTTTCTCATCTGTGGTGTACTGTATTTGCGGGGAAATTTTCTGAGAAAAAAGTGCATTTCGCTTTAGCAAATCCTTTGCCTTATTTTTTGCAACTGTATAAAGCCATGCAGCCGGGTTTTGTGGCACACCTTTAAATCCCCAGGTTTCGGCAGCGAGAAGAAAGGTATCACCTACCAGGTCTTCAGCAATCGAAATATGCTCTATACCCAACGACCTGCATAACACCGCGGTAATTTTCCTGAACTCTGTTCTGTAGAGATATGGTATCAGTTCTTTTTCCTGCATAACAAAAGGCTTCTGCCTGATACAATATTAAGCAGAAGCCATATAATTTTAGCTATTAATTCATTACGATGATGTCTCTTACTTCAACGTTACCGCCAGCAACGTTCAGCACCGGGCAGCTTTTAGCCAATTCCAAGACTTCTTCTATTGATTCGGCTCTGAAGATGCTCAGACCGCCCACAATCTCCTTAACTTCTGCATAAGGGCCGTTGGTTATCATGTTGCCTGGTTTTACGGTACGTCCTTCATTACCTAACCGCATTCCGGGCGAAACCAGTTTATTTTGTGCAGCGACGCCTCCCATCCAGTTTTCCCATTCTTTTGATACCACAAGATTTCCTTCCGGTGTCATTTTGATCTCGCCCATAGGTTCAGAGCGATATATCATTACAAACTCTTTCATCATTTTTTGATTTTAATTGACATTCAATTAGCTCCTATAGGAATAATATTTCTTACCTCAACACTCCCCCCGGCATTCAGGATAGGACAGCCTTTTGCGATCTCTGTTGCCCCGTCTATATCACCGGCTTTTACGACGATGATCCCGGTTATCATTTCCTTGATCTCGGCGTACGGGCCGTTGGTTACCAAACTCCCAGGTTTTACGGTTGAGCCGTCGCCGCCCAGGCGGGTGCCTGCATTGTCCAGTTGTCCTTTAGCGGCCATACAGCTCATCCAGACCTGCCATTGTTTCATAATTTCCTGCAGTTTGTCTGGTGAGTACCCTGTTTCAGGATGGAAATCGTTCCTGAAGATCAATGCAAATTCTTTCATTTCTTTTTAAATTTTAGATCAACAATTAAATTAATTATTCATTGGAATAATGTCCCTTACTTCCACATTACCCCCGACGTCCAGGATAGGGCAGCCTTGGGCTATTTCGGCAGCTTCCTCAATAGAGCTAGCCAGGATAATAATATAGCCGCTAAGTATCTCCTTAATTTCGGCATACGGGCCATTGGTAACTACTTTACCGGGACTTACTGTTTTACCTTCTGCGCCAAGCCGGTTACCCATGCTTGCCAGTTTGTTTTGAGCGGCAATGCCGCCCATCCAGTTTTGCCATTTCATCATGATCGCCTGCATCTCGTCAGGTGAAAACTTTGCTTCAGGATGAAAATCATTCCTGAAGATCAATACAAATTCATTCATGGTTTTAATTTTTTGGTTTAATATTCAGATGACGAATGCTCCAGCCTCTATTGGACAAAAAATTTATTTTTAATTATTACCAGAATATAAACCCCGTATTTCGATACTACCAATACCAACAAGTGGAGCGCTTTTTGCAATGTCAGCAGCTTCTTCTATGGAATTTGCTCGGATAATAAGATAACCCCCGATTATTTCTTTGGTTTCCACATAAGGCCCGTTGGTAATTATTTTACCGTCTCTGATGGTCCTGCCATCATCACCCAGGCGGTTGCCCCGGCTAACCAGGATGTTGCGGGCAATGATGTCATCGACCCATTTCTCCCAGACAGCCATTCCGGCATGCATTTCCTCCGGTGAGAAATTTATCTCAGGCAATGCTTCTAATCTGATAATCATTACAAACTCTTTCATACTTTTAATTTTTGGTTTTCAAGCTAATGACGATCTGTAAAAACTAAATTGGACAAATTTTTAATTTTTCTTTATCGATAAAAAATTTAATGCTTTAATTTATAGTTTTAATCCATTAAACCTGCCGTTGTGAAAAAACTCCTTATGATCCTTTTGTTTGCTGTAATAAGCCAGCAGATGGTATTTGCAAACAAAAAAGCAAAAACTGATTCCATAATTAAAATAATGAATAAAGTTGCCGACTGGCAATTGCGCGAATGGCAGGAACATGGCCCGCGGCATCCAAAATGGCACTGGACAATGGGTGCCTGCTATACCGGGTATGTCGCATTGAACCAGGTTAGCCATGACCTCAAATATATTAACGCAATGCGCAACATTGGCGACAACCTTAAATGGGACACCGGGCCTCACCGTGAAATGGCTGATGATTATTGCATAGGGCAAACGTATTCTCAGTTGTATATCACTGATAAACAGCCCGTGATGATCTCTCATTTCCGGACTTTGGCAGATAGTATTATAGCAAGGCCACACACCGAATCACTTGAATGGAAAAATAACATTGCCAAAAGGGAATGGGCATGGTGCGATGCTTTGTTTATGGGGCCGCCTGCATTTGCTTATTTATCAACTGCTACAGGGGAACAGAAATACCTTGATTTTGCAAGCAAAATGTGGTATAAAACGACGGATTACCTCTATGATAAAGACGAAAACCTGTATTTCAGGGATAGCCGCTTTTTTACACAAAAGGAAAAAAATGGTCGGAAGATATTCTGGTCGAGGGGAAATGGCTGGGTTATAGCCGGGTTAGTAAGAATGTTATCCAATATGCCTGCTAATTACCCCGAACGTTCTCGCTTTGAGGACTTATACCGCAAAATGGCTGAGAAGATAGTTAAACTTCAGAACGCCGACGGTACCTGGCATGCGGCTTTGTTAGATCCGGACAGTTACCCGGTTAAGGAAACAAGCGGTACCGGGTTCTATTGTTACGCACTGGCTTATGGCATCAACAATGGTTTGCTGCCCTATGATAAGTATCATAAAGTAGTGGAGAAAGCATGGGCGGCGTTGGAATCATCAGTACATAGCGATGGTAAGTTGGGTAATGTTCAGCAGATAGGTGAAAAACCGGAAACGGTGACCGATGATGATACCGAGGTGTATGGCGTAGGCGCATTTTTATTAGCCGGATCAGAAATGTACAAGATGAAAATGAAGCATCATTAACCATAACTCATTATTACACAATATAAAGCTCAATAATAATCCTAATTTTATTGTTCAATTATTAACCTTCTGATAGCATGGAAAAATACCCCGTCTTTATCGCAGGCGGAACAGGTTATATCGGGAAGAGATTGATCATGGTATTATTGGATGAAGGATGTGATGTAACCGCTTTGGTACGCGAACAATCTATCAAAAAATTGCCCGACGGATGTAAAGCAGTCATCGGGAGTCCGTTTGATGCAGCATCGTATGTCGGGACAATACCGGCTGAAAGCGTTTTTGTTCACCTGGTGGGTGTTAGCCATCCGGGGCCAAAGAAGAAATTGTTGTTTTATTCTGTTGACCTGGCGTCGCTTGAAGTTTCAGTGGAGGCAGCCAAACAGGCAAGAGTAAAACATTTTTTATACGTAAGTGTCGCGCAGCACCCGACAAAAGTAATGGCCGATTACCAGGAAGCGAGGCGACAAGGAGAAGAGGCAATTCTGGCATCGGGACTTACATCCACATTCATAAGGCCATGGTATGTGGTTGGACCGGGACACTATTGGCCGCTGTTATTTCAGCCGGTGTTTAAACTGTTAGAGGTAATTCCTTCTACATCTGTACAGGCTAAGGCACTAGCCCTGGTTTCGTTAAAACAGATGCTTTTAACTTTGAAGAATACGGTTATTAATACCCCGAATGGAATCAATACAATTGTAGAAGTACAGGATATTAAAAACTCAAAACCACCATCATCATGACCAAAACCGGCCGTATTCTCCTGCAGCTTGTCGCTGCATGTTTTTTTTCTTTTTGTTTTTTAACAGGTATTGCCCAAAACAATAAGAAACCATTCCACGTAATCGCTTTTTATACAGCCCGTAACGACCAGGCGCACATCAGCTTTGTGCACGAGGCCAATAAATGGTTCCCGGAAATGGCTAAGAAATACAATTTCACATACGATTCAACAAAGGATTGGACAAACATGAACGCCAAATTCCTCGCCAAATACCAGGCAGTGGTCTTCCTTGATACAAGAATTGAAGATCCTGCACAGCGAAAAACATTTGAAGAGTATATGAAAAACGGGGGTGGCTGGATAGGATTTCACTTTGCAGGCTTTGCCTTAACACCTTCTGATTTTAATGCCGACTGGGATTGGTATCACAATGAGTTTTTAGGATCGGGGCAATTTGTTAGCAACACATGGAGACCTGTATCGGCCTTTTTAAGGGTGGAAGATCATCATCATCCGGCAACAAAAGGTCTACCTGATATTATCAAAACATCCCCCAGCGAATGGTACCGGTGGGAAAAGGACCTTCGCCAAAATCCTGACATAAAAATATTGTTATCGGTAGATTCAACCAGTTTCCCGCTCGGCACCGGACCAAAACCCCATGAAATATGGCACAGTGGCTATTATCCTATCGTATGGACCAACAAAAACTATAAAATGGTTTACTTCAATTTTGGCCATAACGATATTGATTATGAACATCATACCAATAAAGAATTATCGCGCACTTTTCCTAACCCGCAACAGGAAAAGCTGATCCTCAATTCGTTGATATGGGTAGCAACTGGCAAGAAGGTGAACTAAGTGTAACTGAAACACTATTGTTACAATTACTACAGTTTTTTTATAGAATCAAAAACTAACTTGGTAAATTAGTTTTCCAATTTATTAAACCAACCAGTTTTACCTATATGAAAGATCAGCATATTTCACGACGCCGTTTTATCGGCAGTACTGCTCTTGCCGCAGCAGGCATGGCCTTGGCTTCTAAATCGGTTTTTGCAGCCAGCTCATTGTTCCAGGCAAAACCTAACTCAGTTATCAATGGCGTGCAAATAGGGGTGATCACCTATTCGTTCAGAAGCATGCCTGGTACGGCACAGGACTTGTTGCAATATTGTTTGCAATGCAATATAAATGCGATTGAACTAATGGGAGATGCTGCCGAAGCCTTTGCAGGGAAACCAACGCGTAACAGTGGCGAAGACGCACCAACTTATTTTAAACGGGTAGCAGATTGGCGTGCCGGCGTTTCAATGGACAAGTTCAAAGAGCTGCGCAAATTATATAATGGTGCCGGGATCAAGATATATGCCTGGAAACCAAATGCTTTAGGCACCAAAAATACCGATGCTGAGATTGATTATGCCTTTAATGTTGGTAAAGCTTTAGGTGTGACGCATGTTACAGTAGAGTTGCCGGCTGATGATAATCAAACCAAACGTTTGGGAGAGATTGCGGCAAAACATAAAATTTATGTTGGATACCATGCGCATTTACAAGCCACTCCAACTTTATGGGATACAGCCCTAAGCCAGTCGGAATATAATGCGATTAACCTGGATATCGGTCATTATACTGCCGGAACCAGCAGCAGTCCGATTCCTTTTATAGAGAAAAATCATGCGCGTATCATGAGCATGCACATGAAAGACAGAAAATATCATGACGGGCCAAACCAGCCCTGGGGGCAAGGTGATACGCCGATTGCCGAAGTTCTTCAACTAATCAAAAGGAATAAATACAAATTCCCGGCTACTATTGAGTTGGAATATGATATTCCGAAAGACTCTGACGCGGTAAAAGAAGTAATCAAATGCAGGGAGTTTGCTGTGAAAGCGCTGAGTTAATATCCGTTGTAATTTAAACTAAGAATCATTGTGTAAAATAGACGCAATCAAATGTTTTTTTGATAATAATTTTCCTACATTAGATTGTCAAACCAATAAATACCTATTGAATAAATTATGGCAACAAACACTTATGATGCGATCGTGATCGGCTCGGGGATTTCGGGTGGCTGGGCTGCAAAAGAGTTAACTGAGAAAGGTTTAAAAACCATTATGCTGGAGCGTGGCCGCGATATTGTGCACGTGAAGGATTATGTAAATGCAACCAAGGGTCCATGGGAATTTCCGCACAGGGGAGGGCGCACACAGGAAATGATCAAAGATTATCCGGTATTGAAAAGGGATTACCCACTGAATGAGACCAATCTTGACTACTGGGTGAACGAAAAAGAAAGCCCTTATACTGAAGTAAAACGTTTCGACTGGTTCAGAGGATACCACGTAGGCGGGCGTTCACTGATGTGGGGACGCCAAAGTTACCGTTGGGCTGAAATGGATTTTGAAGCTAATTTAAAGGATGGTATAGGTGTTGACTGGCCTATCCGGTATAAAGACCTGGCACCGTGGTATAGCTATGTAGAAGGATTTGCAGGGATATCCGGCAATAAGGACAGTTTACCTATCCTTCCTGATGGCAATTTTATGCCGCCAATGGAAATGAACTGCGTTGAAAAAGATGTATCTGCACGATTAAAGGAACACTATAAAAACACAAGACAAATGGTGATCGGCCGTACAGCCAATATTACTAAACCATTACCTGGCCGTACAAACTGTCAATACCGAAATAAATGCTGGCTGGGCTGCCCGTTCGGGGCGTATTTTAGCACACAGTCATCAACACTGCCGGCGGCTGTGGCAACCGGTAACCTTACTGTAAGGCCATGGTCTATAGTCACCAAAATATTATACGATAAGGACACCAAGAAAGCCAAAGGGGTAGAGGTATTGGATGCAGAGACCAACAAAACCTACGAGTTCTTCGCAAAAGTGATCTTCCTGAACGCGTCGACTATAAATTCAGCCTGGATATTGATGAATTCAGCAACTGATATCTGGCCTGAAGGTCTGGGCAGCAGCAGCGGCGAGCTGGGTCATAACCTGATGGACCATCATTTGGGCATAGGCGCGAGCGGCCATATTGAAGGCTACGAGGATAAATATTACTTTGGGCGCAGAGCAAATGGTATTTATATACCAAGATACCGTAACCTGAATGGTGAGAAACGCGATTATATTCGCGGATTTGGCTACCAGGGACGCGCGTCGCGTGAAGCATGGAGCCGCAATATTCCTGAATACAGCATCGGAGCAGATTTTAAAGATGCACTGACCGAACCCGGACACTGGACCATGAACATTGGCGGATTCGGCGAGACACTGCCGTATCATGATAATAAAGTTACCCTTGATAAAACTAAAAAAGATAAATGGGGACTTCCGTTGCCGGCAATTGATGCCATCATACGGGATAATGAACTAAAAATGCGCATCGATATGGTGAATGACGCTAAGGAAATGCTGGAAGCAACAGGGGCGAAAGATGTGAAAACGCATAACATGGAAGGTGTGCTGGGCCGTGGTATTCACGAAATGGGTACCGCACGTATGGGACGCGATCCAAAAACATCAGTATTAAATGAATGGAACCAGGTATGGGATGCAAAGAACGTATTTGTAACAGATGGCGCAGCTATGGCATCGTCAGCCTGCCAGAATCCATCATTAACGTATATGGCGTTGACCGCGCGCGCAGCCGATTATGCAGTAAAAGAGTTGAAGAAAGGTAATTTGGCCTAGCGATCAGTTAGAAAAATCGTGTAAATCATTAAATCGTGTAAATCACGGTTCAGACAAAGGAAAATTATTTATTTTTAAGCCATTGCAGATCAATTCCGCAATGGCTTTTTATATTATCGATATCCCTGACTATGAAAAAACTCAACCTTGTAATCTTAGCTATTTGCTTACCCATTTTTCTATTTGCCCAATCAGTTAGAATTGTGACCAACCATGTTGGTTATGAAGCGGATGGCCCAAAGAAGGCAATTATTGTGGCTGATGGTACCTTTGCTTTTTCTTCATTTAAACTGATCGATGCAAAAGATGGGAAAGAGGTATATAATGGTCAGCCTGTATCTAAAGGAAGTGTAAATAAATGGAAAAACTGGAAGTTCTGGACCATTGACATTACTTCATACAATACCGCAGGAAACTACAAGTTACAGGTGGCAACTCCACAGGGAACAGTTTCATCTTATCCATTTGTGATCGGCAAGAATGTGCTGGAGCAGGCTACATTGTCAGATGTGATCTATTATTTCAAGGGACAGCGCAGTTCCGGCTTACTGGACAAGGCGGACCGTCATTCGCATTTGCAAGGTAAAACAGACACCATTGATGCGCATGGCGGCTGGTATGACGCTACAGGTGATTATGGCAAACATCTTTCGCATCTTTCATTTTCATCCTATTTTAATCCGCAGCAAATATCACTGACAGCATACAGTTTATTTAAAACTTATGAGCTTTTGAGTAAACGACCGGGCACCGATTTCAGGCAGTTTGACAGGCGCATATTAGATGAGGCCATGTATGGTGCCGATTATTTGTGGCGGATGCAGGCAAAGAACGGGGCATTTTACCGTTCAGTTGGTGGGCCGGGTCCGGGTAAATTACCGCAGGACAGGGCGATCGGTCCAGAAGGAAAAAGTTACCGCATCAAAGTTTCTAAGAATGATGATTCATTTAAAAGCAAACCTGAAGAGCACGACTGGCGCAGCTTTCAGTGTAGTTTCCGCTCAGGAGGCGGAATGTCTATTGCAGCGCTGGCTATGGCATCAACCTATACCGTTTCGGGTGATTACAGCAATGCTGATTACCTGAAAGCTGCCGAAAACGCTTTTGATTTTCTCGATAAAAACAATGTTGCTATGACCAATGACGGCAAGGAGAATATCCTGGACGATTACTGCGCACTTACCGCCGCAACGGAGTTATATAAAGCGACCAAAAATGAAAGGTATAAGGCTGCAGCCGAGAAAAGGACATTATCGTTAATCAACAGGCTGGCGTCATGGAAAAACTATAAAGATTTCTGGCGTGCCGATGATAAAGACAGGCCTTTCTTTCATCCCTCGGATGCCGGGTTACCCGTTGTGAGCCTGGTTTACTATTATCCGTATGCTTCGGCGAACACCCAATCGCTTATCAAAAATGCGATCAGGAAATCTATGGATTTTGAATTAGCGATCACATCAGAAGTAAATAATCCATTTGGCTATAGCAGGCAATTGACACAGGACACTTTGGGCAACCGCCGCAGCGCATTTTTCTTCCCGCATGGCAGCGATGCATCACCGTGGTGGCAGGGCGAAAATGCGAGGCTGGGATCAGAGGCTACCGCTGCAAGGTTAGCTGCAGGTTTATTTACCGATGATAAAGCCTATCATGATAAATTGCAAAGCTTCGCAACCGACCAGTTAAACTGGATATTGGGTTTGAATCCATTCGATTCGTGTATGCTGGAAGGGGTGGGGCATAATAACCCGGCCTATGGCTTTTTCGGAACGTTTGAATACACCAATGCACCGGGTGGTATAGTTAATGGCATTACCTCTGGCTTTGATAATGAAGACGATATCGACTTTAATATTCCATATTCTCAAACCGGTAAAGATTCCGACTGGCGCTGGGCCGAGCAATGGCTGCCGCATGCAGCCTGGTATATGCTGGCCGTGGCGGTTAAGTAAGTCTAATATTAGTGTTTAGGTTTCATTTTGTATCTTTATCAGTTATGAAAAGTGACCGTTATAAAAACTTAGTATCAAAGTGGCTGTTCGCGGCTTTTCTGATACTAAGTTTTTTTACTTTTTCGGGATTCATTTCACAAGCGCCAACCAATCCGGATAAACCCCAAACCACTTTGGTGGTCAACTCAGCTTCCCGGATCGTAAAAAGCATAAATTACAAACGAGCTTTAATACCTGAACAACCAAAATACCTGTCGCTTTTTAGTTTTGTTAATACTGATTATTTATATACCCAGCTAGTAACAGTTCGGATTAAAAAACTTGGTGCCACAGTTTTACTTCCTCAAACTGCACTTTTTTATAAAGTCAAAACTATCCCTCAAAATACAGGCGATAAACCCGCTATCCTGATTGGATAATTATCTCATCTCACTTCTTTGACCGGGACACCGGGAAATCTTTTAAATCATATTAATGATCGTCTGCTGTATTGTAAGCTGTATGATCGATCTTTTCATTTCAAATAAAAACGTATGAAACGTTTGAAAAGGGCAATAAGAGTATGCTCTCTGATCTTGTTTATGCTGCTTGCCGTTGGAGGTATTGGTATATTCGGGGTCGCACCGGTGCTTACAAAAGACAGAAAATTGTTTGCCGATATAGAAGCGAAAGCAGAAAATACAGAAAAGGAAAATAAAAATTCATCCAGCAATGAGCAACTGAATTTTTAAGAAATACGTTAAAGGAAGTGCGTTTAAACCAACATCTTAAAATATTTTACTGTCAAGTCGGACTTTGATGTATTTAAAAACAATATAATGCAAGCTAACTCTAACAAGGCCTTGCCAGGAACACATGCTGCTTGTGACTCCATGTGCAATTCACACCCTATAACCAGCCAGCATGCACAAGCCGGGCTCTTCGGCCAGGGTAAAGAATTCTTTTCAAAATTATTTAACACTGCTGACTGGCCAGCGCGCTGGCATTGCGGTACCTGGAGCGATTTTCACGGCTGGTTGTATATCCTGTCAGATATTTCTATCTGGGCAGCTTACTTCGCTATACCTTTCCTACTTTTTCGTATCATCAACAAGCGAAAAGATATACCTTTCCCAAAGGTTATCGGCCTTTTCATTGCATTTATCCTCCTTTGTGGCACTACACACCTAATAGATGCTGCTATTTTTTGGTGGCCGGCTTATCGCTTAAGCGCATTGGTGCGTTTTATTACAGGAATGGTTTCCATATTTACAGTGTTTGCCCTTTATAAAATTCTACCAATGATCTACAACCTTCGTACGCTCGACCAGTTAGAAGCGGAGATCGGTGAGCGGAAGAGGGCAGAAGCAGAAATGCGCCATCACCAGGTGATGAAACTGGCTGCCGAGGAACTGATTGTTAAAAAAGATGAGTTCATGAGTATTGCAAGCCATGAACTCAAAACACCTATCACTAGTTTAAAAGCCTCGCTTCAGGTGGTCGAAAGAATGGCAAATAAAAATGACTTATTGGAACCGGTGGTCCCCTTTGTGCAAAAGGCATCGAAACAAGTGAATAAATTAACGGAAATTATTCACGACCTGCTGGATGTTACAAGGATGCAGGCAGGAAAACTTGAACTAAATAAGACGGATTTTAACCTCACTGAGATCATAAAAGAATGTGCAGAACAATGCCAGGCCGAAGATAACAGGCACAAAATACAAATTGACGCTGACCCGGTATTAATGGTTTATGCAGACAAG
>Ga0307517_10001281_pt1 | contig 42190 bp, 53 predicted proteins | sample 23_EM_MG_FD_194515 | JGI IMG/M metagenome (GOLD analysis project Ga0307517, IMG submission 194515) | Populus trichocarpa ectomycorrhiza microbial communities from riparian zone in the Pacific Northwest, United States - 23_EM | ecosystem: Host-associated > Plants > Roots > Unclassified | place...
CCGGTCCTGAGAGGCGGACAACCTCCTGGACCAACTGGGAATTTAAATTCCCTCTGACGTAGCCCTCGGTTAGCGCCGGGGGCTACGTCGTTTCCGGACCATCGTAAGCCCGACCGACCCTCTCCATGGGGCCTCTGCCACCCAGTTCATCTCTTGATCCACGCTTTTCTGGGGCAGACCCTGCATTCACTCTAGGAATCCTTACTAGGCGACCCCCATTTTAAAATCCTAGAGGCCTCAGATTAATTCCCACAGTTGCACTTACTGCGACGACACCACTATATTGATCCCGTCGACATAAGAGCGGCACGACTCCCAAGGAGGCCGACCCCTGACCGGGGCCCGGCTTCCTTTTGCATTTGGAGCGTGCCCGATGGCGCAGATTGACATAACGAAATTCGCTCCCGCTCGTGCGGAGGTGGACGGCCAGCAGCTCGACGTCCTGATCCCCAAGCGGCCCTGGTACGACGCGTTGCTGGCCGGCGAGGGCGACGAGCCCATCCACCGTTGGACCCTCAAGGTCCGCCAGAACCTCGACTCGCCGACGGCCTCCGCCGACTGCTGGAGCTGGACCGGTGCCATAGACCGCAGGGGCTATGGCGTATTCCACCTCGGCGGACAGAAGGTCCTCGCCCACTTCGTCTTGTGGGCCGTCGAGCACGGCTCTCCCCCCGCCTGGGCCTACGGGCCGAACGGCTGGGAGCGCGTCGACCTCGGCCACGTCTGCCACGACCAGGACGCCTCGTGCGCGGGTGGCCCCTCATGCATCCACCGCAGGTGCGTGAACTCCGATCCCGGGCACCTTCAGCTTCAGCTCCACAGCACGAACGTCCGGCTCGGTCTCTCCGGGGCGTACCAGCGCCGGAAGACCCAGTGCCCCTCCGGGCACTCCTACGCGGAGTTCGGCAGGTCGTACACCGATCCGAAGGGCAGGACCCGGCGGTACTGCTCCGCCTGCAAGTCCGGCCAGCGCGCCCCCGAGTTCGTCGGCAGCCGCAAGCAGCTGGCGGTGGCCGCGTGAGCCTGAACGACGTCAAGTCGGCGATCGTCCACGACCCGGACCTGCTGCCGGTCGCGCGCCTGGCGGCCCTGCACGTCCTGGAGCACCCGGACCCGCAGAGCACCGCCGAGGTGGCCAGCGCCCTGGGCGTGTCCGCCGCGACCGCCCTGCGGGCCCTGAGGGCCCTCCAGGAGCGCCAGCTGGTCCGGCAGATCCACGACCTCTGGGCCTTCAACGGCGGGGAGTGCTGATGTCCATCTTCACCGTCATCTTCATCCTCTCCGGCTTGGGACTGACCATCACCATCGGTCTGATGGTCGCGATCATGCGCGACTGGCGCTCCCGGAGCGGCTCGTGACCTTGAAGGTTGCCGACTTCATGGCCGGGGGCGGTGGACGCTCGCAGGGCATCCACTACGTCCCCGGCGTGGAGCTGACGCTCATCCTGAACCACTGGCGTCTGGCCATCGACAGCCACGCCCTCAACTTCCCCTGGGCTCAGCACGAGTGCTGTGACATCTCCCAGGCGGACTTCCGCTGGTTCCCGCGCGTGGACATCCTCTGGGCCAGCCCGGAGTGCACCCACCACAGCGTGGCCTCGGGCCGGAAGCGCATCCAACTCGACCAGATACCCGACGAGAACGGCGAGGTCCTCCCGACCGACGCCGCCGAGAGGAGCCGGGCCACGGCCTGGGACATCCTCAGGTACCTGGAGCGGATGATCACCCGGGGCAAGCCGGTGCTCGGAGGCATCGTCGAGAACGTCATCGACTTCCAGAAGTGGATCTTGTTCGAGTCGTGGCGGAAGGGCCTGGAGGTTCTCGGATACGAGGTCGAAGTCTTCCACCTCAACAGCGCCCACGCACACAGCCGGAGGGCCCCGTGGGCCCCGCAGAGCCGGGACCGGATGTACGTCGGGTACGTCCACCGCTCCCTCCGGCGGAAGCCGGACTGGCAGAAGTGGCTTCGGCCGCACGCCACATGCCCGGATCACGGCCCTGTACGGGCCCGTCAGGACTTCAAGCGCAAGGACCGGGAGCCCTGGGGTCGCTACCGCACCCAGTACGTCTACAGGTGCCCCGTCGGCGGCTGTGACCGGGTGATCGAGCCCCTCGCCCTCCCGGCCTCCACGGCCATCGACTGGTCCATCCCGGCCCAGCGGATCGGGGAACGGAAGAAGCCTCTCGCGGAAAAGACCATGGCCCGCATCCGGGACGGCCTGGAGCGGTACGCCCGCCACCTCGTGGTCCCCGTGGAGGGGCGCGAGGGCAAGCAGGCGAAGCCCCTGGACGCGCCCAGCAGGACCATGACGACCCGGCGGGAGACCGGGGTGGCCTTCACCCCGTTCATCGCCGAGTTGCGGGGAGGCGCGAGCAAGCACCGCTCGACCACCGATCTTCTGTGCACCGTCACGGCCTCGGGCAACCACCACGGTTTAGTCGCCGAGGACTTGGCCGTCCCGTACTACGGCAGCAGCCGGGCCCGGCCCCTGAGCCAGCCCCTGGGGGCGCTGACGACGGTGGACCGGTACGGGCTCTTGAAGGCCCAGATCGAGGCCGAGGACTGCCTCTTCCGGATGCTGGAGCCCGAGGAGATCGGCACCGCCATGAGCTTCCGCGAGGGCTACAAACTCCTCGGAACGAAGCGGGAGCGGGTCCGGATGCTCGGCAACGCCGTGACGCCGAATGCCTCGGAGGTCCTCGTCTCCGCCCTGGTCGAAGCCATCACCGGCGAAGACCTGGAACCCGCCCTGGCGCTGTGTCCCTGACCGCCATCGCCGACGCTCTGAGCGAGCACCCCGACGAGCTGATGAACCTCGGGGTGCTCCTCGGCCTGACGGTCGGTGAGCCGGCCGTGCTCCGGAAGGCCCCCGAAATCCGCGAGGGGGCCACCAAGGGCGAGTACGCCGCCCTGATCCGCCTGACTGTCTTGGAGGTCCATCCGTGATCATCTACGAGTGCTTTGTCTGCGGAGAGGTGACCGAGGCGAAGACCTGCGACCGGTGCCGGAACAGAATCCATGGAATGCTCGCGGACCTCCCGGAGCAGTTCGTTTACCTCTCGATGTCCCGGCAGCGGGACCGGGGCGGCAGTGACGGACGGTCCTCCAGGCGGCTGCACGCGCCTCTCCCGTGCCGGGATGACGTCCTGAACATGCTCGGTCCGGCAGCTCGTCAGAGCGTCACTGACGGCGTCGACCAGGTGGGCTCCACGCCATTCCTGGAGGTGCTTTGGTCCTGGTGCGAGGCCGTCGCCGACGAGCGCGGGCTGAGGCCCGTCAGGAAGCACGTGACGGCCATGACGGCCCGGCTGACGACGCATCTGACGTGGATCTGCGAGCAGCCCTGGGTGACCGACTTCGAGTCCGAGATCCAGGAGCTGCTGAAGACCGTCCGGGCCATCACCAGGACCCAGCCCCGCCGGGTGCCTCTGCCCGTCACGTGCCCGTCGTGCTCGATGCTGACGCTCGTCAGGGAGGACCACAGCGGATGGGCGGCCGAATGCCTCAACTGCCCTGCGGTGAAGCTGGATGCCCGGGATTACGGGGAACTTGTGAGGGTCGCCACACAGACGCTCGAAGCGGTGGCCAACGCCTGACGCCCTGACGGCGGAGCAGGCTACGGTAGTCACACAACCAAAGATGCCAGCGGGCCCCCGGAGCCGACTCCTACATCTGAACCGGGGGCCCCAAGCACAAGGAGACGTAACCTCCCGTGCCCAACTCAGAACTTACCCTGCCGTCCTCACCTGCGGCAGGGCACCTCGCGATGACGCCCACGGACGGCGTCATCCGTCCCCGCTGGGACGCCCAGGTCGGCTTGGCCATCGGTGCCGCCGTCCTCACGACCGCCCTGACCGCCGTCTCGTTCTGGCTGTCCTTCGAGGCCCTCCACGACCTGGCCGGTGCCCACCGCCTCAACGGTGAGCGGGCCTGGGCCTGGCCGGCCTGTGTGGACACCTTCATCGCCATCGGCGAGCTGCTGATCCTGCGGGCCTCCCTGGCGCACCGGGTGGACCGCTGGGCCATTGCCCTGACCGCCGCTGGATCGATCGGCTCGATCGCGCTGAACGTGGCGGGGGTGGGCGTCAGTGACGACCCGCTCGATTACGTGACGGCCGCCGTTCCTCCGGTGGCCGCGCTCTTCGCGTTCGGCGTCCTGATGCGCCAGATCCACGAGGCCCTCGCCCGTCGTCAGCCCGTCGTGACGATGCCCGTCATGGTCCAGGAGACCGTCAGCACCGTTCCCGAGGAGCCGGAGGCCGAGCAGGTCTCCGAGCCCGTACAGGACCCGGAGACCGACGAGCCCCTGACGCAGCGCAAGCAGATCGACGCGGTAGTCCGGGGTCTGTACGACGCCCTCGGCCAGCGCCGCCCTGCGACCCGGCACATGCGTGACGCCCTGCGTGACGCGGGCCTCCCCTTCTCTGACGGCACCTGCCGCGAGTCCCGGAAGCGGGTGGAGCTTGCTGAGCCCCACCTCCGGGATCTCCCGGACGCCCTCGCCGCCTGAGCCCAGGAGCCCTCTCATGCTGCTCACCTTCGGGTGGGTGTGCGTGGCTGCCCTGCTCGGGCTGCTCCACGTCGCACCCAAAGTGCCCGACTACATGCTTCGTGCGGCCGTACGCGCCTGCACCTTCACCTGGGTCTCCGTCGGCATAACCGCGCTGCCCTTCGTCCTCCTCGGGGGCCGCTCATGACCTTCCACGACATCCTCGGCAACCCCGGCGTCACCCTCGGGTGCGTCACCCTCGGCACGATCATCGTCGCCATGACCGTCCAGAAGTGGTGGAAGGCGGGCGGTGGAGGCGGAGGCATGAAGGGCCCCGGCTCCAGCGGGGGCCAGCGCGACTGGAAGGCCCTGGTCCCGTTCATCATCGCCCTCTGCTACGGCATGGTCGCCATCCTGGCCTCGCCCGGGATCAGCGCCCTGGGCCTCGTCACCAAGTTCGGCCTGTGGGGCGGCAACCAGCTCGGATACGGCTACCTCGTCTGGGGCATCGGCGGCACCTCGCCGAACGTCACCCGGGTCAGCCCCGTGGTGCTGACGCCCGGCGGGTACGCGATCCTCGCGATCTGGACCGCGCTGGTCGTCGGCCAGCACATGTGGTCCCGCCGACTGCCGCGTATCCAGACGACGCTGGGCGTCATCGCCGGGGTCTTCCTCGGCCTGAGCGCCGGAATCGCCGGAGTGGCCGCCATCCCGCTCGCCTCCGGCGTGAACGTCCTGGGTGCCTGGTACACCGGGACCGTCTCATGAGCGCGGCGAAGGGCAAGTGGGTCATCGGCAAGCGGCTCCGCCAGGGCAGCAAGATGATGACCGCCGGGGCCAGGGGAGTCCTGAAGGCCCCGGACTGGCGCGAGGGCCTCGCCCGCGTCTTCATCCTCGGCCTGACGCTCTCGATGCTCGTGACGGCCATGGCCCTGCATCCGTGGATCGGGATCGTCCTCGGGCTCGTGTGGTTCGTGACCGCCCTGGTCATCTCCCGGCCCCGTACGCCCAGGAAGCCCGCCAAGGAGAGGAAGGCCACGCCCCCGGCCACTGAGCCGGCGGCCGACCTCCACCCCGACGACCTGGCCGAGCTGCTCCACGAGCTGGCCGAGGACCGCAACGGCGTGCACCTCTCCCGGGTCGCCGAGCAGCTCACCGAGGAGTCGGACCGCCCCTGGTCCACCAACGACGTGCGCACCGTGCTGAAGGCCGCCGGTGTCCCCGTGCGGCACTCGGTGCGGGTCGCCGGGGCCGTCTCGCCAGGAGTCCATCGTGAGGACCTGCCACCTACCCCCTCCCCCACCGCTGGAGAGGGCTCCAGGAGCCCCGTAGCGCCCCAGGTCAGCGCGGCTACGGCTACAGCTACACCTCGTGTCCGGGAGTTCGCCGACGGGACGAGGGCGGTCTTCACGCCCGACGAGACGAACCCCGTCCGGACCCATATCCGGTGGCTGAAGCCCGGGGAGGCCGAGTCCTGATGAAGTACCTGATCCGTCTCGTCGTCCTCGCCAACACCTACTGCGGATCTTGTGGATGGTGGGTGACCAACTGCCCGCACCAGAAGTAGGCACATGCCGAGGCCGCGACCGGCAGGATGCCCTTGTGGACGCATCAGTGTGGGTAGGAGCGGCCTTCGGCCTGGTCGGCACCGGCGTGGGAGGCGGCCTCTCGATCTGGGCCTCGATCACTGCCCAGCAACACCAAGCGCGGGCAAGTCGAGAGCTGGTGATCGCGCAGAGGGTCGATGCGGCTGCGGACTCGGCGATCCAGATGTTCTTCCAGATCAAGCAGCACGTCCGGGGGCGGCCGTCTGAGCAGGCGGAGGGAGCCCGGGAGCGCATCAAGATCTGGGAGAAGGCCCTCCGCCAGCAGGTGAGCAAGCTGGAGCCGGTCCTACTCAGGATCCGCGACCGGGAGTTCCGCCTCCGGCTCAGCAAGGTCGCCGAGTTCCTGGCGTGGCACGAGGTCATGGAACCGCAGCTGGGCGGATCGCCCGATGTGCTGAGCCAGCTGTGCGACCACGCTCTGGAGTGCCTGGGTGCCTTCGTGCGGGACGAGCCCTTGCCATCCGAGGAAGGCGGCATGACCTGGGCACGCAGAGTGGAGCAGACGTACGGCGAGGTCATGGAGGACATGGCCGAGGAGTACGAGAACAGGGGCATGCGGTACGGAGGCGGAGGAAGCAGGAGCGCGTCGTGAGCGCTGGCCACCGCTCTCTGCCGACCCCGTCAGACCCGTCATGACAGCTGCTTGACGCTTGATCGCTAGTGACCGCATACTGACCACCAGCAGGACACATGTGTCCGCGTGCAGGCCCCGACTCCTCAGGAGACCGGGGCCTTTTCGTGCTTCCAGGAGGCTGTCAGTGGAGGATGAGATCTGGCTGACGGTCAAGGAGGCGGCGCTCCTGACGGGCGTCAGCGTCCAGACCGTCTACTCCTGGGTCCGTCGAGGCCACCTGAAGGTCGAGGGACTCGACCACCGGGGCCAGAAGCTCTTCCGTCATCTCAACGTCGCCCAAGCCGAGATGACCACCAGGACCAAGGCCAAGCGCGTGCTGGCCTCTTCAGCCGTGTGATTTCCGTATCCGTAGCGTGAGCCAGACCGATCGCACGGAGCGAGAACGAGTTGCGGCACTCCTCCATCTCCCGGAGGGTCTCGCTCATGTCGACTCCGAAATAGCCCTGCCACACAGTCACCGACATCTCCAACGACGCCATCACGGTCATGACGGCCGTCATGACCGTGGCAGCTTCTCCGGTCAGTCGCTGGCCCGTCCCCTCCGCCAACCTGCGGGCGCGGTCGGTCATCCAGGGGCGGCCGTGTGCCGCACCGGACAGAAGTCCGTACGGCATCGGGAGCCACGACGGCAGGGCATGTACAGCGTGCTCGGTGATGTTGAAATCCAGGGCAGCCTTCTCCTGGTCAACCTCGTAACCGATCAGCTTGCCCTTCGGGTTGAGACGTTCGACAGCCCCCACGTCTGTGAGCGCCTGCGTGATGTAGGCATCCAGCGCTGCTGCTTCAGGAGCATGTTCGGGTCCGAGGACAGCTCCCAGCTTCTCCGAGTGCTGAGCGTCCCTCCGCCATAGCCCTGCACACCGGGCGAGCCTCAACGCGCCGGAGATCGTCGGGTCGCACAGGTAATGCAAGAAGAGACAGTTCTCCAAGACTGCGCGGCTCAGGACCAAGGGGGACCAAACCGGCGGGGGCGTCATCACGATGTCGTGCTCCAGCGCACGCGCATGGTCAAGCGCGGTATCCCAGGACAGCTCTCCTATTTGCAGCAGCATCCCGTGCAGCGAGCCTCGTGCCGTACCTACTGGATCCGGGGTGCCCTGAATGATCTCGATCTCGGACATCAGCGGAGAGTCCGCGGTGGGCTCCGGGGACTCTGGAAAGCAGTTCTCCGCCAGACTGCGGTAGTACTGGAGCGCTTGTGCCGCCTCCCTGGCGAAGGGTTCGTTGATCGGCACCGCGAACAGGCGGACTCCTTCGTCCTCAGGCATGTCGTCATCTGTCATGACCAGAGCCTATGTTCGCCAGGGCCATGACGAGCCCTTTGCCCTTGGGTGCCACACCCTCGCACAGGCTAAGACGGCCACCACCGTCCCATCGCTGCATGATCTGGCAGCAGGAGAGGGAAGATGGGGGACACCACCGCCACAATCTTGTGAACCCGGAGTAGTCGATGAGCGCTGCTAGTCCCGCCATGTGCCTCTGTGGCTGCGAAACCGAGATCCCCACAGGCAGCACCTTCGCCTCTGGCCACGACAGCACGTACATGTGGCGGGTCCTCAAGGAGGATTTCGGGGACCGGGGTGTCACCGAACGCTTCCTCGACTGGTACCTGAAGAACAGGCCCGGGAGTACGCCAGCGTCATGACGCCGGACTCTCCTGCTGCTCGGGGACGGCACCGTTGGGGTGAGAAGACAGCATAGGACTGGCCAACTTCAGGACGCCGCCCAACTCGGGCAGCTTCGCGGCAGAGAACTTGAGGATCAGCGCGGCCTGGAGATGAGCTTTGAGGGCCGGGTCATCGACCTCGCCGAGCAGACGAACAGCCTCCCCCGCGTCGCGTTCCACCTTCATGTCCTGACGGAGCGACTGAGTCTGGGACTCCATGTGTTTCAGGGCTAGATCGGCACGGCGGTGGAACAGGGTGCCAATGGCAGTCGTCAGCAGGCCAGCGACACTGGCCGTGACTGAGGCGTACTGCTCACCATTGCTGTCCGCCTTGAAGATCGCCAGGCCCACTCCGGTAATCAGCACCAGGCCGCCGAGCACGGAGCACGAGAGACTCACGCTGAAGCTGCGACGCGCCTGGGTGAGGCCATAGGCGTAGTACTCAATCAGGAGCTTGGCGAACCGCGTGTCCGCCTGCTCTTCAGGCGTCGACTTACCAGTGCTTGTGCCAGCATCCACTTTGGCATCTGATTCGGGAGACTCACCCAGCACCTCCGCTCGCAGACGACGGCGCTCCAACTCGACGGCAGCCCCGAAGAAGCTCCTGAGGACGGGCATCAAATACCGCTGCTGGAGGAAGACCAAAACAGCGATGGCGATGACGCCGGTGCCCACCGCGAGCGCACCACGCACTGTGTCGTTCACGGTCTAACCCTGCCAGACCGTCGATACCGTGTCCTCCTCTCCAGCAACATGACGAGCGTCAGGCGCCTGACCGGTCACCCGTCACCACGCACATGTGAGGGGGTGAGCCGGCTGTGGCCCGCACCTTCTCCCATGACGACGAGGAGCGCCTCCGTCAGCTCCACGCTGACGGCGTCAGCCGCAACGAGATCGCCCGTCAGATGGGCTGGTCCGTCGGCACCGTCACCAACCACTCCCAGCGCCTCGGACTGTCCTTCGCACGGGAGGCCGTCAGGGCCGCCACTGACGCCCGTCAGCTCGATCTGAAGGACCGACGCCAGCGTCTCCAGGAGGCGCTGATCGGTGACGCCGAGCGGATGCGGGAGCAACTCTTCGCCCCGCACATGGCCTACTCCTTCGGCGGCCGGGACAACGTCTTCGCTTCCCGGATCGTCTCCGAGCCCCCTCCGGCCGACAAGCAGAAGCTCATGGCGGCCATCAGCACGGCCATCGACAAGAGCCTGCGCCTGGCGGAGTTCGACTCCGAGTCCGACACCGACAAGGCGAAGGCCGCCCTCGGGAGCCTCGGCGAGGCCCTGACGCGCCTCTACGGGAGCGCTGATGACTATCACGATCCCGGCGCGGACTGACCCCTTCGGTATCCCGCTCAGCCCCAAGCAGGGCCGCTCGATCATCCAGTCCGCCGCACGGATCAACGTGTGGGAGGGCTCGATCCGGTCGGGCAAGACGGTGGCCTCGCTGATCCGGTGGCTCAAGTTCGTCGCGGAGGCCCCCGAGCGGGGCGAGCTGGTGATGATCGGCAAGACCATCCGCTCGGTCTTCTCCAACCTCTTCCTGCCGCTCATGGACCCGGAGATCACCGGCGTCTACGCGGCACACGTCCACTACACGGCCAATGCCCCGTACGCCACGATCCTGGGCCGCCGCGTCCACGTGCTCGGGGCCAACGACTCCAAGGCCGAGGGCAAGCTCCGGGGCATCACCCTGGCCGGCGCGTACCTGGATGAAGCCACGCTCGTCTCCAAGGAGTTCTTCGACCAGCTCGTGGGCCGCATGTCCATCGAGGGCGCGAAGCTCTTCACGACGACCAACCCGGACAACCCCGCGCACTGGCTGATGCGGGACTGGCTGTCCAACCCGAACACCCCGGTCCGCCGGTGGCACTTCACGATCGACGACAACCCGTTCCTCCCGGCCCAGTACGTCACCGACATCAAGGCGATGTACACGGGGCTCTACTACCGGCGCTTCGTGCTCGGTGAGTGGGTCGCAGCCGAGGGCGCGGTCTTCGACATGTGGGACCCCGACGTCCACGTGGTCGACCTCATGCCGCAGATGCACCGCTGGGTGTCGCTGGGCATCGACTACGGAGCCTCGAACCCCACGGCCGGAGTGCTGTTCGGCCTCGGCATGGACAGGCGCTTGTACGCGGTCAGCGAGTACCGGTACGACGGACGGCAGCAGCGCCGTACGCAGACCCAGAGCGAGACCTCGCAGGCCCTCAGAACGTGGCTGGCGGACATCCCCGGGTACGGCAGGGTCCGGCCCCCATTCGTGGCTGTGGACCCCTCTGCGGCCTCGTTCAAGGAGCAGCTCCACCGCGACGGCCTGAGCCCTGTGCCCGCAGACAACAGCGTCCTGGACGGCATCCGGCTCGTGTCGGACCTCCTGGCGCAGGGGAAGTTCTTCGTCCACCGCTCGTGCAAGGGCCTGATCACAGAGATGCCCAGCTACTCCTGGGACGACCGCGCTGCCCTCCTGGGCGAGGACAAGCCGCTGAAGGTCAATGACCACTCGGTCGACGCCGCTCGGTACGGACTGTTCACCACCCGGAGCCTGTGGGCTCACAAGATCGGCCTGACGCTGGCCGCATGACGAGGAACGGGGGTGACCCCGGATGCCTCTGCCTACTGGCGGTGAGAGCCCATGGCCGCCTCCCGAGCTGGACCCGGTGGTCCGCAAGCTGAACGAGTGGTCCGCCTGGTACAGCGGCGACACCAACGCGCTGACGTCGGTGTACTCGCTGGCCGGCTCAGCGACCACGCCCTTGTCCCAGGGCTTCTTCCAGAGCGACAAGCCACTCGGGGCGTCCGGCCCGGCCACGATCGCCCGGACCTTCTGGGGAGCGCCGCTCACGCCGGGGACGCAGCGGACCAAGCTGCACGCCCCAGTGGCCGCCGACATCGCCGAGCTGAGCGCCAACTTGCTCTTCAGCGAGATGCCGAAGTTCACCTCCACGGACAGCACCACCCAGAAGGAGCTGGACGCCTTCCAGACCGACGGGATGCACTCGTCCCTCCGGGAGGCCGCCGAGACCTGTGCTGCCCTGGGAGGCGTCTTCCTGAAGGTCGTGTGGGACCAGACCCTCTCGGACCGCCCGTGGCTCTGCCCGGTTGCCCCAGAGCTGGCCGTCCCGTCGTGGTCGTGGGACCGCCTCCAGGCCGTCACGTTCTGGACCGTGCTCCACCAGGACGACGACGTGACGCTGCGGCTCCTGGAGATGCACGAGATCGGCTCGATCTCGTACGGGCTGTACCAGGGCACGCCGACCGAGCTGGGCGACCGCCTGCCGTTGTCGGCCTACGAGGGCACGGCGGACCTGGCGGACCTGTACGGCGACGAGGGCGTCATGCTCACCAGCCTGCCCTGGCTCACCGCGGCCTACGTCCCCAACGTCAAGCCCAACCGCATCTGGCGGAGCGTGCGGTGCGCTACGAACCTCGGCCGCTCGGACTTCGCCGGGATCGAACCGCTCATGGACGCCTTCGACGAGGCGTGGACGAGCTGGATGCGGGATCTGCGGCTGGCCAAGAGCCGGATCATCGTGCCCAGTTCGATGCTGGAGACCGAAGGCCCCGGCCAGGGCGCACGCCTGAACCTGGACCGCGAGGTCTTCGTGGGCGTCGAGGGCATGATGGGCGGCGCTGACGGCAAGGACCTCGTCCTCAACCAGTTCGCCATCCGGGTCGCCGAGCACCAGGCCACCGTCGAGGCGCTCTTCGATCAGATCGTCTCCAGCGCGGGTTACTCGGTGCAGAGCTTCGGCGGCAAGGGCGATGTGGCAGCCGTGACGGCCACCGAGATCCAGGCCCGCAAGGAGCAGTCGCTGACGACCCGGGGCCAGAAGATCCTGTACTGGCGTCCCGCCCTCCAGCAGCTCTTCCAGACCCTCCTGGGCATCAGCCGCGAAGTGTTCGGCACCCAGTCCAAGCCGGAGGCCGGGATCGACGTGGCGTTCCCCGTCGCCGTCCAGCCCTCGATGCAGGAGCAGGCACAGACGCTGTCCCTGCTGGCAGTTGCCGAGGCGATGTCCATTTTCCTGCGGGTGCAGACCCTGCACCCGACATGGACCAAGGCCCAGATCCAGGTCGAGACCGACCGCATCTTGGCCGAACGGCCGGACAAGGCCCCGGCGGCAGTGCCCGCCGTGCCCCAGCCGGCCCAGCCCCCGCAGTAATCCCCGCCAGGCCGCCAAGGCGCGACCAGGCCCTTCGACGAGCGTCACAAGGAGGACGACGTCATGTCCGTTCCCGTACAGCCGCAGAATCCCCAAGAGAGCACAGGAGACCCGGGCAAGGCCCCGGAGACCCAGAACCCCTCGCAGCCCCCGGCAGGCCCTCCGGTCGGCTCAGGTGGCCAGGGTGACGGCACCGGTAAGGCCCCGAAGTTCGAGGGCGAGTTCGACCCCGTGAAGGCCGCGCGCCTCGTCGAGAACCTCCGCGCCGAAGTCGACGCCGAGAAGACCAAGCGCACCGAGATGGAGACCAAGTTCTCCGGTTTCATGGACAACTTCGCCAAGCTCTTCGGCGGCGCGGAGAAGCAGCTCACCCCCGAGCAGATCGCCCAGAAGGCCCAGGAGTCCGACCAGCAGGCCCGTGAGGCCAACGTGAAGCTCGCGGTCTTCCAGACGGCGGGCAAGCACGGAGCCGACCCGGACGCCCTGCTCGACTCGGCCTCCTTCGTGAGGGCGATCAGCAAGCTCGACCCGTCCGCCGACACCTTCGCGGCCAACGTCGACACGGCGATCAAGAACGCCGTCGAGGGCAACGCCCGGCTGAAGGCACAGGCCGCCGCTCCCCAGGTCCCCGCCAAGGGCGGGGTCGACATGGCGGGCGGCACGACTGGCAAGCGCCAGCTCACTGCCGCCGAGGTGAAGCACCTGTCCGAGACCAACCCCGGAGCGCTGGTCAAGGCCCGCGAGGACGGCCTCCTGAAGGACTACCTCGCCTCCTGACGAGACGCGTACAGGGCCCCACGGACCCGGCCTCGTCATCTCCCCGGCTCACGCACGACGCCGGGTCCATCCCCATCGAGACACCCAGGAGTAACCCATGGTGTTCAAGCCCGAGGTGTGGGCCGCTGAGGCCCTGACCGCCCTGCGCAAGAAGCTGGTCTACGCCGGTCCGCAGATCGTGAACCACGACTACGAGGGCGAGATCAAGAAGATCGGCGACACCGTCCACATCAAGATGCTGGGCGACGTCACCGTCCGCTCGTACAGCAGCGGTGACACCATCACGTACGAGGACCTGCCCGACGCCGAGATGACCCTCAAGGTCGACCAGAGCAAGATGTTCGCCTTCAAGGTGGACGACGTCGACAAGGCGCAGGCGGGCGACGAGATGCCCAAGCGCATGGCCAACGCCGGTTTCAAGATGGCCGAGGACGCTGACACCTACGTCGCCGGGCTCTACACCCAGGCGCAGGCGGTCAACGTCATCAGCACCACCGCCGTCACCACCGGCGACATCGCCTACAACAGCCTCGTCGACCTCAAGGTCAAGCTGGACGAGGCGAACGTCGAGACCGAGGGCCGGTACGTCGTCGTGCCCGCGTGGTACCACGGCCTGCTGCTCAAGAACGCGAACTTCATCAACGCCGAGAAGTCCGGCTCCACCGAGCCGCTGCTCAACGGCCAGGTCGGCCGCGCCGCCGGGTTCGCCGTGCTCATGAGCAACGCCGTTCCGCTGATCACCGGCGACGACTACGCGGTGACGGCAGGCGTCAACGGTGCCATCTCCTTCGCCGACCAGGTCGCCGAGGTCGAGACGCTGCGTCTCCAGACCACGTTCGCCTCGGCGGTGCGCGGCCTGCACCTGTACGGGGCCAAGGTCATCCGGCCGGACGCCCTCGCGGTCCTGACCGCGTCCCGGACCTGACGGTCGCCCGTCTCCAACTCTGAGAGGTAATCACCATGGCTCGTACAGACGTGCCGCTCTCCGTCCTTGTGGGTAACGGCTCGCTGGCCGACCCCGCCGGGACCACGATCGACGCCACCAACGACCACTCCATCGGCGTGGCCGCGACGCACCCGGAAGAGATCATCATCCGGGTCACCAACACCCACAGCTCGGACCACACCGTCACCATCAAGGCGGGCGGGACCAACCCTCCGGCCTGGCGCGGCGGGCAGGGCGACCTGACGGCCACCGTGACCGCCACCACCGGCGTCACCTGGATCGGCCCGCTGTCCAGCTCGCGGTTCCTCCAGTCCGGCAACGTCCTGAACGTGGACATCGAGGCGGCTCACACCGGCAAGATCACCGCGTTCAAGGTGCCCCGGGGGACCTGACCCATGGCTCAGACAGCGCACTTCAAGGGCGAGGGCGGCCACATGTGGGAGATGGATCTCCCGCTCCGTGAGCAGCACGCCCGCGACGAGAAGGAGGGGCGGCTCGTCCGGGTCAACCCCGACGGGTCGTCTCTCGCTGAGCCGGCCGAGGAGCCCGCCGCCCAGGAGCCCCCGAAGAAGCCCAACAAGGCTTCCTCGAAGGCCGACTGGGTGACCTGGGCCGCCCATCAGGGAGCGGGCCAGGAAGAGGCCGAGAGCCTCACCCTGGCGGCTCTGATCGAGCGCTTCCACAGCGCCGAATAGTCCAGGAGGACCACCATGGCGCGTACCGCGCTGACCCCCCAGCGGTTCGCCACCACGGGACTGCTGGCGACCTACGTGACCCCCGACGCGGTGGGCGTCTCCTTCCGCAGCAGCGGCAAGCAGGTGCTCCACGTCAAGAACGCCTCGGGGGTTTCGATCACCGTGACCCTGAAGATCGGGGCCACCGTCGAGGGCCAGGCCGTCACGGCTCCCACCGCCACGGTGGCCGCCGGAGCGGAGAAGTTCTTCGGGCCGTTCAGCGACAGCTACGACCAGCCGGACGGTACGGACACCGTGTTCGTCGACCTGTCGGCCGTCACGAGCGTCACGGTCGCCTGCCTGACTCTCTGAGGGGAGGCACCATGGCCTACGCCACGGTCGAGGAGTTCACGGACTTCCTCGATCCCGACCCGGTCCCGGTCAACGCCTCCCGGCTCTTGGACCGCGCCTCCACGAAACTCGACCAGCTCCTCATCGGGGCTGTGTACGAGACCGACGAGGACGGCCTCCCGACAGACACCGCACTCACGGCTGTGCTCAAGGAGGCTGTCTGCCTCCAGGCGCAGTACATCAGCGCTTTGAGCGACGAGACGGGGGCCAACGCCAACGTCTCCACGATGACCCTGGGGAACCAGACGATCTCGCGGGCCCTCAAGGGCACGAACGGCATGGGGAAGACCCAGAGGGTCTCCCCGGATCTTCTGGACCTCCTCCAGGTGCACGGGCTCCTCTCGGTGTACCCGATCGTCTGGGGGTGAGCCGTGCTGCTCCTCACTACGCACGACGTGACGGTCCTGACCCGGCCTGAGGCCACGAGGGACCGCCACAACAACCGGGTCGTCGACTGGTCCGAAGCCGAGCACGCGACGTACCGGGCCCGGGTGCAGCCCCTCAGCTCCGCCGAGACCGTCCAGCAGGGCGACCAGCTCGTCACAGAGCTGGAGTGCTTCCTGCCTCCCGAGGCCGTTGTCACGGCGGCCGACCGGGCGGAGGTCGACGGGGTCACCTACGACGTCTACGGCAAGCCCAGACGCCAGAAGGGCTCCGGGCCGATTTCCATGCTCGACCACATCCAGGTGGTCCTGCGCGAGGTGACGGGCTGATGGGCGTCTTCAAGCCCGACCAGGCGGCCATCGAGTTCCTGGTCCACGAGGACTTCGTCCAAGCCGACCTGCACCAGCGGGCCGCCCAGGTAGTGGATGTGGCCCAGACCTCCGCTCCGGTGGAGTCCGGCCGCTTCCGGGACTCGATCCACGCCGAGGACGGCCCGGCCGGCTCGGTCCTCGTGGTCTCCGACCTGGACTACTCCGTGTACGTCGAACTCGGCACCCGCGAGGAAGCCGCCCACCACACCATCGCCACTGCTCTCGATGCCGCAAGGGATTGATCCATGGCCAACCTGAAGCTCGCCTTCCCGTACAGGGGCCATCGGCCCGGTGACGTGGTCGAGGTCCGCGACGACGAGGTCAGGAATCTCGTCGAGAGCGGCATCGGTCACCTGGAGGGCGCTGAGCCCGTGCTGAGGCTCGGGCGGCTCCCCGAGGTCGTCCAGCCCGCCGACGCCCCTCAGGAGCCCTCCAAGCGCCGGGGTAAGACCCCGGCCGAGTAGCAGGACCAGGAGGCCGCGGTGACCACTCTCCTGACTTCTCTGGTCTTCCCGGACACGGAGCAGATGGTCGTGAACCACCTGCTCGACGTACTCGGGTACCAAGCCTCTACCGTGCGGCCGGACGGAGACGCCTTCACCGAGGCGCTCCCCTTCGTCTGGGTCAACCGCATCGGGGGCGTACGCGTCACCAGGACCTCCAAGGGCCGGAGCCTCCACGACGAGGCACGACTCTCCCTGGACGTCTACGCATCCAGCCGGGTGGCCGCCACTGACGCGGTCGCCCGAGTCCGTGCCGCCTTCGAGCAGATGCACGGCACCTTCCGGGACAGCGGCTTCGTGCTGCGCACCTGGGAGGAGACGGGTCCTGCGGTTCGCCCCGAGGAGCCCAACACCAACGTCACGCGGATCGGCCTCATCGTCGGTCTCCGCGTTCGACCTGCGTGACCCGCGACGCCTGGGCCAACCGGCCCTCCAGGCATTCCCGCCCTGAACGGAACTGGCCATGCCCGTCTTCGTGATGGCGACAACCACAGGAGAATCCATGTCTGCTGACAACACGCAGGTGCGGGTTGGCGTCGAGGGCGCGGTCTACGTGGCCCCGGTCGGCACCACCGCACCCACCGACCCGTACTCCGCCTGGGGAACGGGATGGATCGACCTCGGTTACTGCACCGAGGACGGCCTGACCGAGTCCCTGAACGAGGAGCGCCAGGAGTTCAAGGCGTGGGGCGAGAAGCGTCCCGTCCGGACCTCGATCACCAACCGGACCAACACCTTCAAGATCCTGTGTGAGCAGACGAGCGCGCAGACCGCCTCGCTGTTCTACGGCGTGGACCTCGCCGACATGACCTCGTCGGGCACCGGCGCGACCCAGTTCCTTTCGTTCAACGAGCCGCAGGACCCGGAGCCGCTGTATTACGCGCTCGGCATGGACATCATCGACGGCGACTACCCGAAGCGGATCATCGTCGCCCGTGCCGAGGTCACCGCGAAGGGCGACCTCGTCTACAAGTCGGACACGAACGTCAGCTACGACCTGACGTTCACCGCCCTGGCGGCTGCCTCCGGCGTCAGCGCGGTCTCGTACATGCTCGGCCAGGTCGCTCTCCCGGCCTGACCCCGGATGCGCAGTGGTTCACCGTCAGCACCGTGAAATCAGCATGCGCCCCCTCAATCCACTGGCCGAGGCGTCCTGTCGCGGGTCTACGTCTCGGCCAGTGAAGACCCGCGTTGACCTGTGAAAACTTGGAGTAATGACGTGACTCAGCCGAACCGCAAGCGCATCAAGCTGGAGACTCTGCGCGCCCAGCGCCTGGAAGCCGATGGCGTCAAGGAGCTGGAAGTGATCCTGGAGGACGAGAAGTTCGTCTTCCCCATGTTCAACTGGCTCCCGATCGCGACGTACAAGCAGATCAGGGCACTGGACGACATGAACGACCTGACGGCCCAGACCGAGATCCTGCTCGGCAAGGAGAAGACGAAGCAGCTCTTCGAGCTGGGGCTCACCGTCGGTGACCTGGTGGACATCTTCGAGGAGCTTCAGAAGGACTCCGGTGTGAGCCCGGGGGAATCGACCAGCTCCTCGGAGTGATCGAGGAGCACCCCTCCGAGCTTCGAGCGGACATCGCCCGGTACTTCCCCGGGCGGTCCCTCAACGAGTTCCACCGGAACGAGTCCGGCACCGGGACCATGTCGTGGCTGGAGCTGTCGGAGTTCTTCCTCGGCCTCCCGTACGACTCGATGACCCGGTCCGTCCTGGCAGGTGACCACGGGCACCGTCGCTGGACCGAATCGGACTACATGCTGCGGGAGATCCTCGCCCTCTTGCAGTTCCAGGCCCGCATCACCTGGACCGCCGGGCAGCTCCAGGGCAAGGCCCCTGATCTCCCGCTGTGGGAACCGCCGGACCTCCGCTCCCCCGAACAGGTCGAGGCGGATCGAGAGCTTGCCCTCGCGCGAGTAGAGCGGGCCCGCAAGTTCATCGCGGCCACCAAGCCCGGCTCCCAGGACACCGAGTACGCAAAGAAGCTGGCGGCTGCCCGCGCAGAACACCAACGGTTGGCCGCTGAGCGACAGCGACCTCCTGACGGTGAAGGCCAGGCCCCGCCCGATAACTGAATCGGAGGGGCGATGGCCACCAACGTGGGCCGTGTCGAAGCGAGCATCGTCCCCGACATCTCCGGCTTCGCCTCCCAGGCCGATGCCGCGCTGACGCCCGTGATGGAGCGCCTGGGCCGGAAGCTGGGAGAGACCCTCTCCCGGTCCATGACCCGGGCGCTCGACTTCTCCGGCGTCAACACGGGCCTCCAGCGGGCTCTGGACCGAGCGGAGGCCCAGGCGGCCGGCTCAGGTCGTCGTATCGGACGGGGCTTCGCCAGGGCCGTGCGAGCGGAGATCTCGACCGAGCTGCGGAACATGCCCGAGGCTCGGGTCCAGCTCTCCCTTGACCGGGCCTCACTCGCGGAGTACCGGGCCCGGATGGCGGAGCTGACCCGGCCGCAGACCATCACGGTCAACGTCCGGACGGACAGCGATCAGAGCGGTCTGCTCGACTTCCGCCGGGCCGCTGACGACGCCTCTGGAGCCGCTTCACGGGCCAGCTCGGCCATCGGCTCGTCCGGTGGTGGAGGGGGCCTTAGTGGGGCTCTGATGGGCGTCGGCGTCGCCGCAGGCATCACCGCCCTCCCTGCCATCGGTGCCCTGGTGCCGATGATGGCGGGTGCCGCGCTGGGTGCGGGCACCCTGAAGCTCGCCTTCAGCGGAGTCGGCGATGCCCTGGTCCTGGCGGGCCAGGACCAGAAGAAGTACCAAGAAGCCCTCAAGGGGCTCAGCCCTGAGCAGCGCGCGTTTACCAAAGCCGTCGTTGGCCTCAAGAAGGAGTTCGCCCCGATCGGGCGCGAGGTCCAGAAGGCAATGTTGCCCGCGTTCACCAAGGCGGTGAAGGCGGCTGACCCGATCGTCCGCATCCTCGGTGACGCCATGACCGACATGGCCGACGTCTTCGGCGACGCGGCCGACGGCGTGACCCGGCTGATGAAGGACTCTGGGTTCCAGGCCGACTTCGCGAAGAACCTGAAGCTGGGCACCGGCTTCGTCCGCGACATGACCCACTCTTTGGGTCCCTTCGTCCGAAGCCTTTTGGACTTCGGCGCGGCCAGCGGACCCACGCTGAAGGCGTTCAGCGACGGCATCGGCGGACTCCTCAGCAAGGGTCTGCCGGGCTTCTTCCAGGGCCTGAAGGGCGGCATCAAGGGCTCGGCCGACATGTTCACCGGCCTGTTCAACGCCCTGAAGAAGGTGCTGCCCGCCCTCGGTGAATTGGTCGGCAACATCGCCGACAGCGTGGGCCCGGCGCTCAAGGAGATCTTCGAGTCGGCGGGTGACAACGGAACCAAGGCGTTCTCGGCGCTGGGCACAGCAGTGCACTACCTCAAGCCCGTTTTCGGCGAAGTCGGCGGTGCAGCCCGCATCGTCAGCATCGTCTTTGGCCAGGTCGCGGACATCGCTGGCAATGTAGCCAAGGTCGTCATGGAGTCCCTGTGGCCGAGCTTCCGCAAGGCCGACGACGCCGTGGGCCCACTCCAACGCCTGGCGTCCTGGCTGAAGGACAACAAGCAGGCCACGACGGAATTCACGCGGCAGGCCAGCAGCGCGATCATCAGCTTCGTCGGGGTAGTCATAAAGAACGTCCCGCACGTCATCCAGGTCTTCCGACTCATGGCGACCGGTGTCCTCACCGCGCTGGACGGGATCATCTCGGGTGCGGCGAAGGCGTTCGGCTGGATTCCCGGTATCGGCGGCAAGCTGAAGCAGGCCAACAAGGACTTCGACACCTTCAAGAACGCGTTCATCACCGGCCTGCATTCGGCCGAGCAGAAGTCGCAGGCGTTCGCCGACAAGGTCGGTCCGCGCCTGGCCGCGAACAAGCTGAAGATGAACATCGACAACTGGAACCAGCAGATCGCTGCGGCGAAGGCGAAGTTGTCGACGGTCCCGCCGGAGAAGCAGGCCGCGCTGAAGGCGCAGATCACTGACCTTCAGGCGAAGGTGCGGCAGGCCAAGCGCGACATCGATTCAGTGACCGGCAAGACGGTCACGATCTACTCGAAGTACGTCAGCGTCGGCCCGCAGCCCGGGACGGGCACGGTCCTGAAGGCGCAGGGCGGTCCGATCTCCGGTCCCGGCACGGGCACCTCCGACTCGATCCCGGCGATGCTGTCCAACGGCGAGTACGTGGTCCGTGCGAAGAGCGTCGCCAAGTACGGCATGGCGTTCCTGAACAGCGTCAACCAGGGGTCGCTGGGCATCAGCCGCCTGGCGTCCGGCGGGCTCGCCGGCTCGGAGGTCGCCAACGGCCTGGCGAGCGGCATGACGAACAGCGCGTCGAAGGTCAACGACGCTGCCCGGGTCATGGCATCTGCCGTCGAGGCAGGTGTCCGGACGGAACTCCAGATCGCCAGCCCCTCGAAGAAGATGCAGGCCCTGGCCAAGGAGATCGGCGCGGGCCTGATCAAGGGACTCACCGGTTCCCGGGACCAGATCAAGTCCGCGTCGGCCGCGCTGGCCAAGGACATCTGGGCCACCTTCAGCGGGTCCACGGACAACCGCCTCGCCGTAATGCTCGGCCAGCAGACCAAGAAGCTGCTGGAACTAGCGGCCAAGCGGGACAAGGTCGCGTCGGTCCTCGCGGCGGGTCAGCAGATGGCCAAGGACCAGAAGGCCGCCGGGCTGTCGTTCGCGTCGGTGACGTCCCTGCCGAACGGCGGGAACACCTTCGACGCCGGGGGCATCCTCTCGGGCCTGAACGTCCGCCTGGGCCAGCTCAAGTCCTTCTCGGCCAACATCTCCAAGCTCGCGAAGATGGGCCTGTCGAAGGCGCTGATCGGCCAGCTCATCGCGTCTGGCCCGGACGGCGGAGCGGCCTACGCCGCCGCTCTGGTGAAGGCGACTCCGGACCAGCTCAAGGCGCTGAACAGCACCCAGGCCCAGATCGCCAAGGTCAGCTCGTCGTACGGCAACTCCGCAGCGGACATCATGTACGACGCGGGCAGCCAGGCGGGCAAGGGCTTCCTGACCGGGCTCAAGGCCCAGCAGAAGTCCATTGAGGACTCGATGTCCTCCCTGGCCAAGGCGATCCAGGCGGCCATCAAAAAGGCCCTGAAGATCAAGTCCCCGTCCCGCGTCATGGCCGACATCGGCGTGAACGTGGCCAAGGGCCTGGTCATGGGCATCGACGCCACCCACGCGGCCGTCGTGTCCAGCGCAAACCGCATGGCGGTAGCCGTTCAGCACGGTGTTCAGATCGAGCCGGCCAGCCGAGCCGGACAGGTTCGGGACGTCATCTTCAACGCGAACGTCACGGACAAGCCGACCCGGCAGATGGTGCTGGACGCCACCAGGGATCACAACGCGTTGTACGGCGCGCAGATCGTCTACTAGTGCGTACCGGAGGGTATGAATGCCGATCTTCGTTCGACCCTCCGGTACGACTCCTGACGGGTACAACCCGCCTCCGGTCTTCCCTCTGGAGGTGCCAGGGGTCTCCTGGACGGACGCTCAGGGGCGCTCCACGCTCCTGAGCGACTGGGAGACCGGCTGGATGCTCCAGCCCGGCATCCGGGGCTTCGACATGCCCGCGTACGACTTCTACACGGACACCTCTCCAGGTATCGATGGCAACGCACTGAGGGGCGTCCGGGCCCAGGCCCGGGAGATCATGCTGCCGGTCATCTTCTTCGACACGAGCCGAGTGTCTTTCGTGGACCGTAAGCGGTCCTTCCTGCGGACGCTCAGCCCGAAGCTCGGGCCCGGCACCATCACGGCCACCGAGCGGGACGGCTCCTTCCGGACCATCGAGGCGTACTACGCCTCCGGCGCGGAGGGCGAGTTCGGCCAGGACACCTCCGGCCTGCGCTGGCAGACCGTCGGCCTAACGTTCTCCTGCCCCAGCCCCTACTGGCTCGGGGACACCGAACACTTGGAGTTCGCCGCCGGGGCCAGCGGGAGCTTCTTCCCGCTCCTGCCTCTGGTGGTGCGTGACTCCCAGGTCCTCGGTGACGTCACGATCGACAACCCCGGCGACGACGTGGGGTTCCCGATCTGGACGATCCACGGACCGGCCACCTCGGTGGACATCACCAACAACACCACCGGCAAGAGCTTCTCCGTGACGGCCTCGCTGGGCTCCAGTGACGTGCTGGTCATCGACACCCGTGAACGGCTCCAGACGGCCGTCCTGAGCGGCTCCACGAACTGGTGGCCCAACCTCTCCACGGACTCAGTCCTGTGGGGCCTGGAGCCCGGGGAGAACGACGTCGCGCTGACGCTGGTCGGCACCGACAACGACACCAAGGTCCAGGTCGACTACCGGCCGCGCTACCTGACCGCGTAAGGAGCGCCATGGCCTTCCTTGAGCCGGTCACCATCCTGATCCGCGACAGCAGCCTGGACCTCGTTGGCGTGCTTTCCGACTACAGCTCGCTCCAGATGATCCCCCGCTTCAACGCCGTCGGCGCTTTCGTGATCGACATGAGCGCCGACTCCCCGCAGGCGGACTTCATGGTGCCGGGCAACGGCCTGGTCATCACACGCGGGTCCAGCGTGCTGATGTCCGGCTCGATCAGGGAGCCGAACTGGACGATCTCCAGCTCGGACGGCGGCAACGGCAAGCTGATCATCAACGGGGTCGACGACATGGCGCTCCTGGCGGGTGCCACCTGCTGGCCCAACCCGGCCTCCGCCCCCGGCTCCCAGACCGACTCGGTGTACAAGATCTCCGGGGTCGTGGCCGAGACGGCCATGCGGTCCCTGGTCAACCTGAACATCGGCCCCGGTGCCCAGGCTGCCCGGAAGATCAGCAACCTCACGCTGGCCACAAACGGCGGCCACGGCATCAGCATCACTCGCCAGGTCAACCAGTTCGACAACCTGCTGAGCGTCCTCCAGGACATCGCCAAGACCGCTGGTCTGGGCTTCCGGATCGTCCAGGTCGGAAGCAACCTCCAATTCCAGGTGTACGAGCCGGCCGACCTCTCGACCTCTGCGAAGTTCACCTTCGGCCTGGGCAACCTGACGGACGCCTCGTACTCCGTGACCTACCCGACCTGCACGAAGGCCGTCGTGGTTGCCGGTGGGGCATCGAGCCCCCGCGTGGTGAGCGTCTACACCCGGGCTGACGCGGCCTTCCCCGGCCCGTGGATCGAGCAGTTCGTCGACAAGACCGACGTGGACTCGGCCTCCGTCGACCTGACGGCGCAGATGGACCAGGCCGCCGACGAGGCGCTGACCTCCGGAGCGGCCCAGGGCAACCTGACGATGAACCCGATCGACACCCCTGGCCTCCAGTTCGGCGTGGACTACACCGTCGGCGACAAGGTCACCTGCCAGGTCCAGCAGGACTTCGTCTCGGACGTGGTCCGCGAGGTCAACATCACGTACGCCTCGGACGGCGGCTACACCGCCAGGGCCGTCATCGGCTCCTCGGACTCCACGGACAACCAGGACGCCATCGCCCGGCAGATGACGTATATCCGCAAGATCTTCGACCGGCTGCGTCGTGTGGAGACCCGCCAACCCGCCTGACCAGGAGGTCACCATGACGCAGTCGTCGTTCCCGTTCGGCTCGTCCGACATCGCCACGGAGGATCAGTGGTCCTCGATGTTCCGCATGGCTCAGGTCGACGGGGTCTTCGCGACCAGCGAGAACGGGACCGAACTCAAGGTCACTGGCTCCAACTCCTCCACCGTGGCCGTAGCCGCTGGTGAGGCGTGGGTCCAGGGGACCTACTACGCCAACAGCGCCTCGCTGAACGTCTCGGTCCCCACCAACTCCGGTGGCGGCTCAGCCCGCAACGACCTGATCGTCCTGCGCCGGGACCCGTCAGCGGACGCCATCACAGTCCAGTACAAGACCGGCGGAACGAGCTTCCCGTCCCTCACCCAGACTCTCAACGGCACCTGGGAGATCCCCCTCGCGCGAGTCACAGTGGCCGCAGGAGCGTCTGTCGTGCCCCCGTCGGGGGTCACGGACGTCCGGTGGTTCGTAGGCCGTCCGGCGGTCTTTGGAAGCGCCGCCTACCGCCGTCCGCCCGTGCGAGGACAGCTCCACATAGACAACGGCTCGGACATTTACCTGGGCGACGGAACGAGCTGGAAGTTCCTGGGCACCGCCGAGGACCCCGCCGCGCAGACCTACACGCCGGTGTGGGACGCGGGCGGCACCGTCATCAACTGGGGCTCCGGCTCGACCAACATCGGCCGGTACAAGCGCGTCTCCGGCAACCTCTACTGGGTCAAGATCTACCTCATCCCCACCGGCAACCCTCCGGCGTACGCGGACCCGATCCGCGTCACGCTGCCGTTCAGCGTGCAGGGCGCGACCCGGGAGGTCCTGAACTTCTCCTTCTCCCAGACACTCGCCAACGGCAACGACTTCGTGGTCGGGCAGGCGGTGGTCTTCCCCACCGAAGCCGCCAACAAGATCGCCCGGCTGCGCATCACGGTGTCCGACAGCACCTCCGCGACCTCGGCCGTGGCCGGTCGGAACCTCTACACCAACGACCCCTTCAACATCCGGACCGGCGACATCCTCACGATCAGCGGCATCATCGAAGCCGCCTGACCCCCTCCCGCAACTCTGAAGGAAGGAGGGGGCCATGAGGCACCTCTTCGGTCTCTCCCCTGCTGATGTCACCGTCGAGCAGGTCGGCGAGGACATGAAGCTCCGGCCCGGCTCGGTCGGCACGGTCTACGACGCCCTCACCGGCGGAACCTCGCTCACCGACCTCACCGACCTCAGTGGCACGCCAATCACCACGGTGACCTCGGACTCCAACTCGGTGATCGGGTTCTACGGCCCGGACGGCGTCACCACGCTGTACATGGACTTCGGCTTCTCCAGTCGTGTGCTGATGCAGGCGACCGACCTGGGCAACTCGATCACGGACCTTCAGACCAACAAGCTCGACCTGACCGGCGGAACGCTGACGGGGACGCTGACCCTGAACGGCGGCACCGAGCTGATCCAGGTGGTATCTGCCTCGGCCGGTGTCAGCTCACTCGGACGCAACTCCCTGAAGCTGTCCTCCGGCTTCGATGGCGGAGAGAACACCTACGACTCCACGGGCCGCCTGGAGCTGGAGTCGTACCAACGGGCCCAGCACCTGGCTGCCGACGGAACCTCGTACGCCCATTACGGCGAGGTCATCCGCATCCGCTCGCGCAAGCACAACTCCAAGCAGATGATCGCCTGGTACGGCCCCGAGTCGTACGACGGCAGCGGTGACCCTGTCGGGGACGACACCGCGTGGTTCTGGATGGGCGCGCACTACGACCCGAACGACCCTGGGCCGGCTCACGGCCACTGGTCGGTCGAAGCTCCGGACTCCAACGGTGACCTCCAGACCCGCTTCGAGATCAGGATCTGGGACCCCACGACCGGCACCTTCGGCATGGACCGGACGCTCCTCAAGATGAACGCGGCGGACGTGGTCATCGCCGAGGACAACGGGTCTCTCCAGGTCGGTGCGAGTGCTGGCACGGCGAAGAACATCTACTTCTCGACCAGCACGATGGCGGACCCGGCGGGCAAGCGGTGGGGCCTCCAGACCGACTCCACGGCGGAGTCCGGCTCCAATGTCGGCGGCGACTTCCGGATCAACCGGTACAACGACTCGGGCACCTTCACGGACAGCCCGATCTTCATCAAGCGCTCGACCGGTGCCATCGGCATCGGCAACATCACGGCCCCTGCCGCCCGCCTGGACGTCACCGAGGCGGGCTCCCGCCACACGATCGAGGCCATCCAGACCACCTCCAGCACGATCAGCTTCGCGGCCTACGCAGGCATCCTGGGCTCCTCCGCCAACCGGTACTTCGACGGCCGGGTCAGCGGTGACTCCACGGGCCGCATCGTCATCCTCGGCGACGGCAAGATCGAGCTGGGCGACGGTGGCTCGGGAGGCCGGGACATCAACCTCTACAGGGGCGCCGCGAACGTGCTGCGCACCGATGACTCCCTGCGCGTCGGAACGGCTCCGAGCCCGGCGTCGTCGCTCCCCGCCGGGTATCAGAACTCGGGCACGGCCACCGGCCTGACGGTCAACTCGTCTTACCCGAGCGACGACGTCAGCGGCGGTACGGACGGCACCGGGCGCATCAACCTGTACTCGTACCAGCGAGCGAACTACTACTCGTTCGGCGAGACGATCCGCAACTTCCTGATGCGCAAGGACGCCAAGGCGATGACGGCCTGGTACGGGCCGTCCGGGCTGTACGACGGCACGACGCGCGATCCGGTCGGAACCACCTGGAAGCCCTGGGTGTGGACCGGAGCGCACTACGAGGCGAACGACCACGGCTCGATCCACGCGCACTGGGAGATCGAGGTCCCGGACTCCACCGGTGCCCTCCAGGGCCGCTTCGAGGTGCTCTTCGCCGACCAGACCACGGGCACCATTGGCCTGGACAAGACGAAGATCCTCACCAACCTGGCGGACTTCATCGTCCGGTGTTCCAACGGCCAGCAGTTCCGACTGTCGGCGGCGGCCGGCACTGAAAAGCCCATCGTCTTCGCCAACGACGTAGACGGCGTCAACACCCGCTGGAAGATCCGCTCGACCTCGGAAGCCGAGTCCGGCTCCAATGCGGGCAGCAACTTCCAGATCGCCCGATACGACGACACCGGAACGCTGACCGACACCCCCTTCGTCATCAACCGGGCCACCGGCCTGGTCTCGATGGGCGGGACCTCTGGGACCGCAGGCGGACTCCAGATCACCCGAGCCAGCGGTGTGGCCCTGACGGTCCTGCCGACCGCCACGGGCGGCCAGGCCCTCCTGGTGATCGGTACAGACGCAACGGCCCGGTCGTACCAGGGCATGGTCTCTGGCGACACCGTCAACCGCCACGTGACGTACGTGGACGGGAAGATCGAGTGGGGCTCCGGCTCGGGAACGCGCGACGCGAACCTCTATCGGTCGGCAGCTGGCCGCATCAAGACCGACACCGCGCTGTCGGTGGGCACCACGTTGTTCGTCAACAACACCACCTCGGCCGGTTCGGGCGTGGGAGTCATCGCCATCGCCAACGCGACGACCTCACCCACCACCACCCCTTCCAGCGGCGGCGTGCTCTACGTCGAGGCCGGAGCCCTGATGTACAAGGGCTCGTCCGGCACCGTCACCACCCTCGCCCTGGCCTGACGGGGCTGAACCGCACCCAGGAGAACACCATGCAGATGACCGCCGAGCAGCTCGTCCAGGAGCTGAAGGACACCGTCCTGGAGCTGCACTTCACCCGACGCCACACGGAGGCTCTGGAGGCCGAGAACGCCTCTCTGCGGGCCCAGCTCGTCCCGGCGGAGGAGCACCAGCACATGCACTCCCACGCTGGGGGCAACGGGCAGGCCCACCCGGAGCTTCACGACTGAGCGACCCAGCTAACTGGTCGCGCCTGTAGTGGAGGTGGCGCTAACGTCCCAATATGGACGATCCGCTGAGCTTCGAGACCCTCCTCGCGGGGGCTCGCAAGTTCGCTCACTCAGCGATGGCGTCTCACAGCGAGGAGGACGAGGAGACCTTCCTCCTTCACGCTGGTGTGAGCATCGAACGCCTCGCCAAGGCGGCTCTTGCCCACAAGAGCCCCTTCCTCTTGATGGAGATGAAGGGGAAGGACGACACGCTCTTCCACCTCACCGGTGTTCGGCACACGTCCAAGCTGCGCACGATCGGGGCGGCACAAGCTATTGGCCGGCTTCGGCAAATGGGTGTCCTCCCGCCGAGCGACCCCGAGCTGGACGAGCTGATCGAGCTGAGAAACGGCGTGGCCCATCTCAGCGCCTCGGCCGACGAGACGTTCGATGGGCTTACGGTCTTCAGCCGAGTGACCAATCGCCTGCTTGAGCACACCCAGACGGGCCAAGCCCCGTACTGGGGTGACTGGTCAGCTGTCGTTTCGATCACTCTCAATGATCTGTACGAGAAGGTCGAACGAGAGGTTGCCCGACGTATCGAGCAGGCTCGTTACCGGCTCAAGAACCGATTCGAAGACCTTCCGCCCGCAGCCCTGGAGAGCTACGTCGCGACACGGCCGCAGTTGACGTACGGCCTCCAGATTCCACGCGACGGATCACCGAGCGTCTTCCTCCCCTACGACTGCCCCGCGTGTCACAACACTGCTCTCGTAGTGGCTGGACCACCCGTACTCATCTGGAAGGACAATCCAGGAAAGTCCGAGCCCGGCTTCTTCATCTGCTTCGTGTGCCAGTTCACCTTGAAGAGCCACGAGCTGGCAGCAGCGGGAATCCCATCTCGTCTCCCGCTCGTGGATCAGAACGGCGAACGGTATCTCAGCGCCGCCGAAGAGGTGCTCTGGCACCTAGATCCATCAGGATCGGAGCTGGGGGAAGACGATCCTGATGCCGCAAGCATGTAGCTGTTAGCCCCGATTTGCGTAGTCGGGGCTTTCCCAGCCGCCGGGCCTCCCTGGTGTGGTTCACCCAGGGCTGGGTCTCCAATTCGGTCGCCCCTGTAGTCCAACCCCCGTTACCGTCCATCCATGGACGAATCACTCTCCTTCGAGAGCTTCTTTAAGGGCGCAAGGAAGTCCGCCCACAAGGCCATGGACGAACACGGGCGCGCGGATTACGGCGAGTTCGCTCTCCAAGCCGGTGTCGCCGTCGAGAAGCTCGGCAAGGCGGTCTTGGTCTCGAAGAACCCGACCTACCTCACCGAGATCCGCAACCCGGACATGCTGCTGTACTTCGGCGGCGATCTTGAGTTGCCCATGGACAAGGTCCGCACCGTCGGGGCCAAGGACACCATCACCCGCCTCCGTCGCCTCGGAGTGCTCCAGGCAGATGCGAAGCTTGATCTGCTGACCGAGATGCGCAACGGTGCGGCCCACGCCTCCAGCGGGGGTGACGAGGCCAAGGAGATGGTCTCTCCCTTCGCTCGCACCATCGAGACACTGCTCAACGATCTCGGCAAGCCGTTGGACGAGTTCTGGGAGCGGTGGACGGACGCGGTCAAGAACGCGGTGAACGAGCAGGAGGACCAGATCTTCCGCGACGTTCAGCTCCGGATCACCCAGGCCCGGCATGCGTTCGAGGACCGGTTCGTGGGTCTCCCGGCGGAGGTCAGGGAAGGCGCTCTTAAGGCACCCCAGCCTCGCAAGGAGGAGTGGTTCGCCCACCCGATGGAGGTCGTCAAGGACGGGGAGATCGTGCTGAAGGCTTCGGGCGGCGATTGTCCCGCTTGCGGCGGGCAGGGCATCCTCACTTTCGAACCGGCAGGCCGGACGGCCACGGGGATGACGTTCATCACGAACGGCTTCGGCTGCTATCTGTGCAACTTCGGGGCGCACGGTCCCGAGGAAATGGCCGCCCTGCGGAAGGCCAACACCCCGCTGACGATGACCGGAGTGACCGAATTGGCCGTCGTCAAGAGCCGCACGCTCACCCCGGCGGAGGTCGCGGTGCTCAAGGCCAAGTCAGCCTGATCTCCCCACAGAAGGCCCCGGCTCTTCGGCCGGGGCTTTCGCATGTCCACACCAGCAAGATCCGCGCCCCTGACCCGCACGACACATGAGGGGGCCCGTTGATCCACACCCTCGCGTCCGTCCTGGCTGCTGCCGAAGAAGGCCCGTCCGGGGACCTCCTGAACAAGATCCTCACCTGGGGGCCCGGCGGCATCGTGGTGATCCTCTTCCTGACCGGCCTGATCGTCCCGAGGGCCACGGTCGAGATGTGGCGCGAGCAGCTCGCCAAGGAGCAGGAAGCCCACGAGCGCACCCGTGAGGCGCTGTCCAAGGCCGTAGAACAAGCCGACGTGGCACGGGAGCAGGCCACGATCATGCTCACCCTGCTGCGGGAACTGGGGCACGGAACCAACCCATCAGGAGTGAACCATGGCCTTCCGTAACCTCAGGACCAGCTCGGACTTGGAAGAGGCCCAGCGGGTCACTGATGCCTCTTCCCGCCGTTCGGAGCGAGATCTGAGGCGCGCGGATGCCACATTGGCGGAGGCCCAGCACCTACGAGCACAGCTCAAGGCCCACACCGTGGCCAATCACTTCGACGTGTGGCTGGAGTCCCTGCTCTACGAACGCCGGGAGGCGCAGTAGCCCAGGCCAGACGCTCTACGCCCCGCTCTCCCGATCCGGGAGAGCGGGGCTCTTCGTCGTGCCGGTATGGCCTTGGATCCTGTCCGGGTGATCGATGCCCGCGTCGCCAGGGCATACGAGCGGCGCCCCCTCACCCGAAAATTGTCGACTAAGGGCTCGCAGAGAAATAAGTTGCGTGGTGGCACTCTTGACACCGCTGCTCGGGCACGGTGTTCGAACGCAAGTTAATACTCTGCGAGCCCTAAGGCTTGTCCCGTAACGCCGGGCAGGAGATGAGATGACCATGGCGTGGCTGGCGTGATCACGACGCCGGAGCCGTCCTGGATAGTCCCGTTCACCGGGATGATCCCTCGTGCGTTCGGCAGGCTGCTTACGATGCTGCGTCGTGAGGGAGTCAACCAGAAGCAGGCGTCAACCGACCCGGAGCCAGTCTCTGCACGCGTCCCGCAGACGGCTGCGCTGATCGACCAATAGACCCTAGAAGTCCAGGACCATAGTCGGGACAGTGTCAGAGATCTCGTACGCCAACAGCGGACGTCCCAGCAGGGATCTCTCGCCCTTACGAGAGACGACGAACGGAATGCACTGCAACGACTTGTAGACCTTGACCACTTGGATGTGCCCACCGATCATGTTGAACTCGTCAGAGTCGATCATGCCAGCCAGCACCCTCATCGGCTCCAGATCGAAGTATCCGGGACGGATTCCGTCGGCGGTGCGCAATTGATCCACGATCGCCGCATGTGCCTCGTCGATCTTGTCCCCGACGATGGCCAACTTCTTCTCTGGGTGTCCACCACGCCAGGCCGCGGCAGGACGGAAGGTGAACCGATCGAGAGACGAGTCGAAGTGCAGCGTCCAAATGCTGAAATCCTGCGCTTTCCAGTCGTATCCAGCCAGCAGAAAGAAGGCCTCGGGGGCGTCCCGCAAGTGCTTCGGCAGGTCACGCTGTTCCAACATCAGGTTGATCACGCGGACGATATGCCCCCTGAGCTCTGGCAGGGTCTGCCTGCGATCGAGCGCGCCGCTCCAGGCACCAACGGAGTTGACCACCTGGAGCATGATCGGATAGGCGTAGTCAGTCTCGCCTGCGAAAGCGATGGCCGCGTCCTGACGGGGTAGAGGAACGATCTTAGGCGCTGCGTCCCAGGCACCGCACGACCTCAAACGACTATCGCTGGCGATGATCATTTCCTCCGCCTGGCCGACTTTCCTCACCCAGGCCACTGTGAGCGTCACGCAACGTCCCCCTCGATCCGTCCGTCCTGCGACGCTCAACGTACTGCAGCGCCGTGGGCAGTCCTCCGTTAACGGGACCATTAGGCCAGCTTTGTGGACCCCCGCTCTCCCCCATAGCTGGGCAGGGCCTCTCGTTGTTTGCGCTCCATGCGAGCAACCCGCTGGGCCTCCAACGGCTGCGCAATCTCGCGCAATCCAGGGACCCTTCGCGGTCAGCCCCAGCATCCTGATACCCCAGACCTGAGATCGAAAGGCCCTGACATGGCGCTTGAGTTCATCGGCACCACCTCGAAGGACGGCGACTGCCCGACCCTTTACCGGGACACCGAGACGGGCGACATCGTCGTCCAAGGCGAACGTCTGACCAACCCTGAACACCTGGCCCAGCTCCGGGACGTCAAGGACTCCGAGACGTTCGTGGTCGTCCCCCGAGCGCTGTTGACCCGCTTCGCGCCGAGGGACTGACACCGTGCCCGACCTGATCAGCGGGCCCGCCATCACCGAGTTCTTCCTTGACGGTTTCGACCACACCGCATGGCGCTGGGAGACCCGCCGGGCGTACGGGGTGGCATCCGAGACAGATGACCTTCATCGGTTTCTCCGTGGTGAGAAGGCTGTACCGGACGTGAACCGCCCCTGGCTCGTGACCATGCGCGAGTTGGAGAGCCAGGGGAAGCGAGTCGAGCGGGTCCGGGTCATCGACGAACCCCCTACCGACTACCAGCGCTGGTTGCTGGAGGACGTCGGGGACAGCATCGACGCGGGCGAGGACATCCGGTATCTACCGCGCTCGGTGGCCGACGGGCTCAACGTTCCGATGCGAGACTTCTGGCTCTTCGACTCCAGGCTTATCGGGCTGTTTCACTTCGATGAAGACCGGTCTCTCGGCATGGAGCTGACGGAGGACACCGGGAAAGTCCTGCGAGCCGGCCAGATCCGCGATGCGGCCTGGCACTTCGCGCGCCCTGCCAGCGAGTACACCGCACGGGTACGTTCTCCCATGTGACTACCGACTTCCAGCAAGCCCGAGTAGCCCTCGGTGCACGGCTGCGCGAGCTGCGCACCGAGGCGGGGCTGAACGGTCGCGACATGGCGGGTGCCCTCGGGTGGCAGCCCTCGAAGGTCTCCCGGCTGGAGAACGGGAAGCAGACCCCCACTCCGGCCGACATGGACGCCTGGGCACAGGCTTCCGGCCAGCCCGATGCGGCCTCTGAGCTAAAGGGCCGCCTGAGGGGTCTGGAGACGCGGTACCGGACATGGCGGCGACAGCTCTCGGCAGGTCACCGCCCCCGGCAGGAGGCGGGCATCGCCGAGACGCGGAGGACCGAGACCATCCGGTCCTTTGAAGCCGGAGTCATACCGGGCATTTTCCAGACGGCCGACTACGCCCGTCACGTCCTGACCCGGTACGTCGATCTGCGGGGCACGCCAAGAGACGTCGAGCAGGCCGTCAGCGCCCGTATCCAGCGCCAGAACGCGCTGTACGAGCAGGGACGGAAGTTCAGGGTCTTGGTATGGGAGGGGGCTCTACGTGTGCTCATTTGTCCTCCGGACGTGATGGCCGCGCAGCTGGACCGCCTCATCGGCCTACTGGGCCTGGGCAACGTCTCTTTGGGGATCATCCCGTTCGGCGTCCCCATGAGCATCGCGCCAGGGGACGGCTTCTCGATCTATGACGAGCGTCTGGTCATCTCTGAGACGTGGAACCTGGAGATGTGGCTCGACGAAGCCGAGGAAATCGCGCTGTTCTTGAAGATCTGGGCGACCCTGGACTCGTCGGCCGTCTACGGCCACCAGGCCCACCGGCTCATCGCCCGCGCGAGGGCCGCTCTCGATACTCTGTAGACAACAGCGATCAATCAGTGAACGGGATCTGCAATCCCGCGCAATCGCCCTGCACCAGCGCAATCGCTCTCCCTACCGTCGTCGGCTATGAGCGCAAGGGGAATCGCCAGGCCCACAGCCGACCGACCGCCGTGGCTACCACCGGTCCGAACTCTCGACGCGGTCCGTGCAGGCGTCTGGTGGGACGCCATCAGCATCGACGGCGATCTGGGCATCCAGATCGCCGAGCAGCTCATGGGCTGGTCCGAGGTATGCGGGCCCATCGTGCGAGATCCTCTCGGCCCCCAGGTGCGCACGTACTTCCTGGTCCCAGCCGGCACGGCCAACCGGTGGAAAGAGCCGGGAACCGAGGTGTTCGGCGAGTGCTGCTTCATCGGCCTCCCCGGCAGCCTGGACTTGGACAGGATCGGCGTGCACTGGGTCTCTCCCCCGCTGGCCCACGCTGGCCGATTGGTCAGTCCCCAGGCGCTCCGTACAGCACTGACGAACCTGAGGGCGGAGCGGTGACGAGAGCGATCTACCGGTACGTGAACATGACCCTGAGCGCCGATCCCGATGCCGAGGCGGCCATCATCGAGGCCACCTGCACGACGTGCTCAGCGACCTCCCAGCCGGAGATCGGGGACAGCCCCACCGAGCAGCGCGAGAAGGCCGAGAAGTGGTGCCTGGAGCACACAGGCCAAGCCGACGACTACGGGCGGCACCACACGGGCTTCCGGGCCACGGTGACGATGTTCTGGCGCGTGACGCCCGAGGAGGAACTCGACCCCTCACAGGTCATCCCGACGATGCGGAGTGACTCCAACGGCGACCAGGTCCGGGGCGAGGGGGAAGCGTGAAGGACGGCAAGCCCTGGATCGGCGATCAGGTTCACGACGGGGCCGCCGATCGGAAGGCCATCGTGACCGACGTCCGGCACGGCACCGCCTACGTCCTCCGGCCCATCTGGGGCGGGGGCGACACGTGGGAGGCCGAGGACCCCGAGAAGCTCACCGTGACCGCGCCAGCCGGAGAGCTGACGTGAGACCTACCCCAGGTTCCCTCGCCGGGCCCGAGTCGGCCTGACACAGGAGGCTCCCCCAAGGTCCTGCGAGGTGATGAGCCCCGACCGTCCCCGGACGGTCGGGGCTTCTTCGTGCTCAGTACGGGAGTCAGTTCTCCATCGTCGACTTGCTCCCGTACGGGAGCGCTCAAGTGTCAAGTAGATGTCCTTGAAAGAATTTGTGGTGGGCGACTTTGAGAACGTCGACGCGCGGGAGGTCGGGGACGGCGGTGAGCAGGCGCTGCTGGGCGGCGGGTTCGAGGTCGCCGAGGAGCAGGAGGGTGAGGCCCGCGGTGCGGACGAGCAGGGTGACGCTCGCGTCGTTGGGGTCGTCGCCCAGGCCGGCGGAGAGGACCTGCCAGTCCAGGGCGGCGAGGCGGCGGTGCTCGCCGGGGGCGGCGCGGATGAGGGGGATGTGGGCGGCGGCGGCCTGACGGCGTACGAAGGCGGCCTGTCCGGGCGGCTCGTCGAGGGTCGTGGTCTCGATCGCGCCGACCGTGCGGCCGCGCAGGACGCCGGGGAGCCCGTCGACATGATCGGCGTGGAAGTGGCTGAGGACGAGCAGCGGGATCGTGGTGATCCCCAGCCGGTGCAGGCAGCGGTCGGCGAGGTCCGGCTCGGGGCCGGTGTCGATCACTACGGCGGTGCCGGTGCCGTCGCCCGCCGACAGGACGAGGGCGTCGCCCTGGCCGACATCGCAGACGACCATCCGCCAGCCCGGCGGGGGCCAGCCGGTGAGGCCTCTGGGCAGTTGGACGGGGCGCAGGACCGCCAGCAGCAGAAGCAGCGCGGCGACGCCGTACAGCCACGGGTGGCGCGGCAGGCGGCGGCCGAGGAGTACGGCTGTCACGGTGAGCGCCGCGAGCAGGGCCGCGCCCGGCCAGGTGCCGGGCCAGGCGACGGTGGCGCCGGGCAGGGCGGCGCCGTGGCGGGCGATGGCGGCGATCCACCCGGCGGGCCAGCCGGCCAGCCAGGCCAGGGCCTTGGCGGCGGGCATCGCGAGGGGCGCCGTCGCCAGAGCGGCGAAGCCGAGCACCGCGGCGGGGGCCACGGCGAGTTCGGCCAGCAGATTGCACGGCACGGCCACGAGGCTGACGTGCGCGGCCAGTACGGCGACGACGGGCGCGCAGACCGCCTGCGCGGCGGCCGCCGCCGCGAGGACCTCCGCGAGGCGGGGCGGCACCCCGCGACGCCGGAGGGCCTCGCTCCAGCGCGGCGCGAGGAGCAGCAGGGCGCCCGTGGCCAGCACGGAGAGCAGGAATCCGTAACTGCGGGCCAGCCACGGGTCGTAGAGCAGGAGCAGCAGCACGGCGGCGGCCAGGGCCGGGATCAGGGAGCGGCGGCGGCCCGTGCCGATGGCCAGCAGGGTGACCAGTCCGCAGGCGGCGGCCCGCAGCACGCTCGGCTCGGGGCGGCACACGATCACGAAGGCGAGCGTCAGTGCCCCGCCGAGCACGGCCGTCGCCCGCAGCGAGATGCCCAAGCGGGGTGCCAGACCGCCGCGTTCGGCCAGGATCGCCCTGCCGGGCGGGCCGATCAGCAGTATGAGGATGATCGCCAGGTTGGAGCCGCTGACGGCGGTGAGATGGAGCAGGTCGGTCGCCTCGAAGGCGTCGTGCAGTTCGGGGGTGACGCGGGAGGTGTCGCCGACCACCAGGCCCGGCAGCAGCGCCCGCGCGTCGGCCGGCAGGCCCTCGGTCGCCGTCCGCAGCCCCGCGCGCAGCCGGCCCGCCGTGCGCTGGGTCGCCGTCGGCTGCCCGGTCACCCTCGGCGGGCCGTGGACGGACAGTACAGCGGCCACCCGGTCACCAGGACGCGTCGGCGGGGCGAGCCGCGCGGTGACGGTGACCCGGGTCGAGGGCAGCAACCGCAGCCACGGGCCCACGGGTTGCTGGGCGATGAGCAGGACCGGGGTCCTGACGGCCGTCACCGCTCCCCCGGCCGTGACGCGGATCGCTTGCGCGTCCACGACCACGGCGGCGGGTGCGCGGGCCGCGCCCCGGACCCGGGGGCGGATGGTTCTCGGGTCGCCGGTGAGGGTCAACTCCACCGTCGCGCGGGAGTGTTCGGCGGCCAGGCCGGGCACCGGGCCACGGTGCAGGTCCGCGGCGTGCAGGGCGGCCGCACCGGCGGTCGCGGCGGCGCAGAGCAGTACGGCTGCCGCCGCCCGGCCGACGGCCGGCCACGGACACCCACCCGCTCCGCCACCGCGCGACGCCCGACCGCACCACAGCCAGGCCAGCGCCACCGCCGCCGCCACCCCGCACGACCAGGCCACCGCTCCCCCGGGCGCGCCGAGCGCCCAGGCCGTGGCGGCCCAGGAGGCGAGCGCGGGCGGTACGAGGCGGAGGTCGGCGGGTCCCTCCTGGTGGGGGTTGGAGGCGCCTCGGGGGGACGCGGCGGCGGCGTGGACGGCGGAGCGCGGGGTGGTCACGGGGTGACCAGGGGCTTGAGGTCGGCGAAGCGGTGGTCGCCGATGCCGGTGACCTCGTTGAGCTGGTCGATGGAGGTGAAACCGCCGTGCTGGGTGCGGTAGTCGACGATATGGCGAGCGAGGACAGGGCCCACGCCGGGCAGCGTCTCCAGTTGTTCCGGGGTGGCGGTGCTCAGGCTGACCGGCGCGCCGGGCCCGGCGCCGGCCATGGGCGGGGCGGGGGCGCCGACGAGGATCTGCTCGCCGTCGGCGACGATCCGGGCGAGGTTCAGTGCGCTGGTGTCGATGCCCGGCAGCGCGCCGCCCGCCGCCCTGACGGCGTCCGCGACCCGGGATCCGGGAGGCAGCTCGCGCACGCCCGGCCTGCGCACCTTGCCCGCGATGTCCACCAGCACGGCCCTGCCCGCCTTCGCGGCGCCGATGACCGGCGGCGGCCCGGGCGCCGGCCCCGGCGACGGCTGCGGCGAGACTCCCGGCACGGCCACCGTCGCCGGGCTGCTCGCCCAGAAGTGGTACGCCGCGAACCCGACGGCCGCGATCAGCAGCACCGCGAGCGCGGCCACCGTCCTCGGCTCCAGGCCGCATCGTACGTACGCCCAGTCCCGCGCTCTGGCCACTCCGGAGGGCGCAACAGACACAGAGGCCCCGGACTCGGCCTCGGACTCGATCGCGGACGGCGGGGGCCGGTCGAAGAGCGCGGCGGCGCGGGCCCGGACGGCGTCAGCGGCGCCGGCGGCGTCAAGGTGTTTGTGAGCGGTGAGAGTTGCCATGCAACTGACGGTAAGGAAGATGGCGCCACAAAGATGATCTTGATCCGAGCCTGTGGATAACTCCCCGGACTCAGTGCGGCGACACGACCACGCCCAGCAGCCCCGGCCCCGTATGCGCGCCGATCACCGCGCCGACCTCGCTCAGCACCAGCGTGTCGAGCCCGGGAACCCGGCCGCGCAGGCGCTCCGCCAGGGCCGCGGCCCGGTCGGCGGAGGCCAGATGGTGGACGGCGATGTCCACGCGCCGGGTGCCGGCCCGCTCGACGACGATCTCCTCCAGCCGGGCGACGGCCTTGGAGGCCGTGCGCACCTTCTCCATCAACTCGATGCGGCCCTCCGAGAGCTGGAGCAGCGGCTTGACGGCGAGCGCGGATCCCAGCAGCGCCTGCGCCGCGCCGATACGGCCGCCGCGCCGCAGGTAGTCCAGGGTGTCGACGTAGAAGTACGCGGAGGTGTCCGAGGCCCGCTTCTCGGCGGCCGCGACGACGTCGTCGGAGGAACCGCCCGCCTCCGCCGCCTCGGCCGCGCTCAGTACGGGGAAGCCCAGCGCCATCGCGACCATCGCGGTGTCCACCACCCGCACCGGCACGGGCGCGTCGGCGGCGGCCAGCAGGGCGGCGTCGTAGGTGCCGGAGAACTCGGCGGACAGGTGGAGGGAGACGATCGCCTCCGCGCCGGCCTCGGCGGCGGCGCGATAGGCGGCGGCGAACTCGGCTGGGCCGGGCCGGGAGGTGGTCACCGGCTTCCGGCGCTGCAACGCGCGCGCCACAGCGGGGGCGGAGACCTCGGTGCCCTCTTCGAGCGCCTCGTCGCCGATCACCACCACGAGCGGCACCACGGTGATCCGGTGCCGGGTCAGAGCCTCCTGCGGCAGGTAGGCCGTGGAATCGGTGACGATAGCGACATGGGAGGACATGTGCGGGAGGTTACCCGCGGTCGGGGTCCGAGGACAGTACGGGGACCTCGCAAACGATCAAGTGAGGATCAAGCAGACATCAAGCGAGGCGCTTCGACTCCGGAGCCGGGGCCGCCGCGGGCGCCGGTGCCGGCGCCGCCTGCGTCCAGTGCCGCAGCGCCCCCGCCTCGACGTCGATGTCCCGGCCCAGCGCGGCCAGGTCGTCGTCGGCGAACTGCCGGGCGCGGTCCTGGGCGGCCCAGCGCAGCGAGTCGGCGGAGTGGGTGATCCGCCGCGTGCGCTCCTCCAGTTCGGGGAGCCGGGCGGTGAGCCGCTCACGGTCGGGCTCGCGCTCCAGCAGCCGCAGTTCGGCGTCCAGCTGCTGGGCGTGGCTGCGGAGCCGGGTCAGCAGCCCCATCGCCTCGCTCAGCGAGGGGTCGGACGCGGCTTCGGACTCCAGCGCCTCGCGCGTACTGACGATGGACGTGCGCAGCGAGAGCCGCAGTTCGGCGAGGCGGCCGGCCGGTCCGGGCTGGGCGATGCTGCGCGCGCGCAGCGTGGTGTCCTCGACCATCCGCCGCGCTTGCACGCCTGTGCGCTCGACGCCGCGCTTCACGGCCCGTACGGTCCTCACGGTGGCGACGACACCCACCGTGAGGAATGACGTGAAGAGCAGCAGGATCACGACGGCGGCGATTTCCACGACGGCTCCTATGCTCAGCGGTGCTGTGCGGCGTGCGTAGGTCCACGGTAAACGCTCGGGGCATGTCACGGGTTCCGGGAGAACCCCCAACATGCCCCTAAGGGTTACGAGTCCTACGTGACGATGTTGACCAGCTTCGGCGCGCGCACGATCACCTTGCGCACGGCGGCGTCACCCAGCGCAGCGACGACCGCCGGGTCGCCCAGCGCCAGCGCCTCCAGCTCCGCGTCGGCGATGGCCGGCGGGACCTCCAGCCGGGCCTTGACCTTGCCCTTGATCTGGACGACGCACACCACGGCCTCGTCCTGGACCAGCGCCGGGTCGGCGACGGGGAAGTCGGCGTGCGCCAGGGAGCCGGTGTGGCCCAGCCGCCGCCACAGTTCCTCGGCGACGTGCGGGGCCAGCGGGGCGATCAGCAGCACCAGCGGCTCGGCGATGGAGCGCGGCACCGGGCCGCCCGCCTTGGTCAGGTGGTTGTTCAGCTCGGTGATCTTGGCGATGGCGGTGTTGAAGCGCAGCCCCGCCAGGTCGCCGGTCACCCCGTCGATCGTCTTGTGCAGCGCGCGCAGCGTGGCCTCGTCCGGCTCGGCGCCGTCGGTGACCGTCACCTCGCCGGTCGCCTCGTCGACGACATTGCGCCACAGCCGCTGCAGCAGCCGGTACTGGCCGACGACCGCCCGGGTGTCCCAGGGCCGGGACACGTCCAGCGGGCCCATCGCCATCTCGTACAGGCGCAGCGTGTCGGCGCCGTACTCGGCGCAGATCTCGTCCGGCGTCACGGCGTTCTTCAGGGACTTGCCCATCTTGCCCAGCTCGCGCCTGACGGCCTCGCCCTGCCAGAAGTATCCGCCGTCGCGCTCCTCGACCTCGGTGGCCGGCACCGGGAAGCCGCGGCTGTCGCGGTAGACGTACGCCTGGATCATGCCCTGGTTGAACAGCTTGTGGAACGGCTCGACCGAGGACACATGCCCCAGGTCGAACAGCACCTTGGACCAGAAGCGCGCGTACAGCAGGTGCAGCACGGCGTGCTCGGCGCCGCCGACGTACAGGTCGACGCCGCCGTGCGGCTGGCCCTCGCGCGGCCCCATCCAGTACTGCTCGATGGCGGGGTCGACCAGCTTCTCGCTGTTGTGCGGGTCCAGGTAGCGCAGCTCGTACCAGCAGGAACCGGCCCAGTTGGGCATGGTGTTGGTCTCACGGCGGTAGCGGCGCGTGCCGCGTCCGTCGCCCAGGTCCAGCTCGACGTTGACCCAGTCCTGGTTGCGCGACAGCGGGGTCTCGGGCTCGGTGTCGGCGTCGTCCGGGTCGAAGGTGCGCGGCGAGTAGTCCTCGACCTCGGGCAGTTCCAGGGGCAGCATCGACTCGGGCAGGGCGTGCGCCGTGCCGTCCTCGTCGTAGACGATCGGGAAGGGCTCGCCCCAGTAGCGCTGGCGGCTGAACAGCCAGTCGCGCAGCCGGAAGTTGACGGTGCCCTCGCCGATGCCGCGCTGCTCCAGGAAGGCGATGGTGCGGCGCTTGGCCTCGGCGACCTCCAGGCCGTTCAGGTCCAGCTCGTCGTTGGCGGAGTTGATCGCCGGGCCCTGGCCGGTGTACGCCTCGCCCTCCCAGCCCTGCGGGGGCTGGACGGTCCGGATGACGGGCAGCTCGAAGGCGGCGGCGAACTCCCAGTCGCGCTCGTCCTGGCCGGGGACGGCCATGATCGCGCCGGTGCCGTAACCCATCAGGACGTAGTCGGCGACGAAGACCGGGATCTTCACCCCGTTCAGCGGGTTTACGGCGTACGCGCCGCTGAAGACGCCGGTTTTGTTCTTGCCCTCGGTCTGCCGCTCGACGTCGGACTTGGAGGAGGCCTGCTTGCGGTACGCCTCGACGGCCTCGGCCGGGGTGGCGGCGCCGCCGGTCCACACCTGGTTGGTGTCCTGCGGCCAGGCGGCCGGGACGATGGTGTCGACCAGGGGGTGTTCCGGGGCCAGCACCATGTAGGTGGCGCCGAACAGGGTGTCGGGGCGGGTGGTGAAGACGGTGATCGGCTCGTCGTGGCCCTCCACGGCGAAGTCCACGCGCGCGCCCTCGCTGCGCCCGATCCAGTTGCGCTGCTGCAGCTTGATGGCCTCGGGCCAGTCCAGCGCGTCCAGGTCGGAGATCAGCCGGTCGGCGTAGGCGGTGATGCGCATGTTCCACTGGCGCAGGTTGGCCTTGAAGACCGGGAAGTTGCCGCGCTCGGAACGGCCGTCGGAGGTGACCTCCTCGTTGGCCAGCACGGTGCCCAGCCCGGGGCACCAGTTGACCGGCGCCTGGGAGGCGTACGCCAGCCGGAAGCCGCCCAGCACGGACTCGCGCTCGGCGGGGCTCAGCGAGGCCCAGTCACGGCCGTCCGGAGTCGGGCGGGAGCCGTCGGCGAAGGCGGCGATCAGCTCGGCAATGGGGCGGGCGCGGTCGGCCTGCTCGTCGTACCAGGAGTTGTAGATCTGCAGGAAGATCCACTGGGTCCACTTGTAGTACTCCGGGTCGATCGTGGCGAACGACCTGCGCGTGTCGTGGCCCAGGCCCAGCCTG
>Ga0307517_10001282_pt1 | contig 42187 bp, 40 predicted proteins | sample 23_EM_MG_FD_194515 | JGI IMG/M metagenome (GOLD analysis project Ga0307517, IMG submission 194515) | Populus trichocarpa ectomycorrhiza microbial communities from riparian zone in the Pacific Northwest, United States - 23_EM | ecosystem: Host-associated > Plants > Roots > Unclassified | place...
ATAATAAATAAAAATTAAAAAAAAAAAAAAAAAACAAGTTGAAAACAAAATCAAACTTGAACTATTATTAGAGTTAGAAAGGTTCCTAAAATTCTGCAGATGTCTAAGTTGTTTCCACAACTCCAGCCAATGGACTTCTCACGAGCACTCTAAAATTAGTTGCTTCTTGCTAGCTTTTCCAATCAAATGCACAGACAAAATTTTGCAGGGGCGCCTTCGCATTCCATGCTGTTGAATCTTCTGAGCTTCCCGGTTATCTTCCAGCAGAATTTATCCATTTCAACTTCCATTTGCCTTTTTTTTTATATCCAAGCTGAACCAGCAAGAATATTCACAAAGGAAATATGGCTAGAAAGAAATCAAACAATCCTCATCGTTTTTTAACAAAACAATGACTTGAATTGCCACCCTCTGGCTGGGGAGAGAGAAACCAAATTCATCTGTAGGAGCAGATATGTACATTACAAACTGAAATAGCCAAGAGAACTGAGCATGGGGTATGTCCTACACAGGAATATTATCCAGGGAATACCCATCGAAGTCAAATTCATTTTCAGCTAGTCCAATGCCTCCCTGCTGCTGCTGCTGCTGCTGCTGCGAAGGAAGAAAATTCAGCACAAATTATTAGAAACCTTGGAAATTAAAATTGAAGTCAAATTTCCAAAACCAAACGTTTAATATTGATATAGAGACAGGAACCAACTTGTTTGAGAAGTGCACTCATGAGATCCTCCTGACCAAACTGTCCATTAAAGAGGGCAGTTTGAGGGTTTGCATCAGGGACTCTTTCAGTCTTAACTCTCATGGAATTTTCAGCAAAAAAAGTGTTGATAGGATGTTCAAGACTTTGTGCATTCACGTGCTCCGTCGCATCTCCTGCTGAAAACATTGGCTTGCCTACCACAGATATATTATTCCTGCTTTGTCCATTACTTTGGCATGAAGAAAAGCCTTGATGAGATAAAACTGATGGTGCCACGTCAAGGTTGCTTTGCACAGAATTGGATTGCTGAGAACCATTGAAGGTCATGCCTACATTCTGTAACTCCCAATCATGGGATCTGTGCTGTTGCAAATCGCTAAAGATATCATAACTTGGCATGAATCCTCCAGGTCCCTTTATTTCTGAGCTGATCTCTTCCTGAAATGTCCCCTTGGATGTGAGACTAGGCACCTCAGCAGCACTTCCAAGAGGAAAACTAGTGGCTGTCAATTCAGCTGTGGTGTTCAATGGGAAATTCAACAACGTAGATGATTGTGAAACTGGATTGAATCCTATTCCTCTGCCATTTTCAGCTAATCCATTTCTTGTCAAGACCCCACTGGCAAGTGCATTAGATGCAATAGGCTGCCCTATGGATGATGAGAGTCTGGGAACATGGCTGTGGGTAGTTTCATTTAGTATCTGACCCCTAGACTGCTGTTGAGACATCTGCATCAGCAAAGAACTACTCTGGCCTGCATGGGCATTGAATTGCATATTCATGCTCCCAAGAGACTGTGCTGAATGGTGCAAGTTTGCTAGCTGATTTGGCTCCATGGTGGTTGGGATTCCATGAAGCAGGTTCGTTTGCTTACCATTGTTCAAATGTTGCTGTTGCCCCTCCCCAAATCTTAATTTTGGATTTTCAAAGCTGAAGAGGTTCCTCTGATCAACAATTGGCATGGGCATTCTAGGTTTTGCTGTTGATCGACCAAGTCCGGCTGCTTGCAGTGTGGCGAGACTTTGTGCAGGGAGTTGACCAGCAGTAGCAAGAGTTTGAAGGTCGAGCCCGTTAAGGGAGGACAATGGCCCATATGTTGCCTCTTGTGGGCTGATAAAAGAGCTGCCCATACCGTTCTGGTGCTGTGAAACCCCACTTAACCTTCTAAGATACAAGCGATATTTCTGCGCCATACAGTTCGATAGTTAGCATAAATGAAACTGGAAGGAGAAGTCACAAGATATTTGTATGAATTAACCCAGGGCAGACAAAAAATCATGACAAATAAAAGAAGCATGTACATGATATTCTATGGAAAACATTCCATGCAAAGCAAATTTGTTCCATACCTGAAGGTGGCTAGCAACATTTTCTCTAGTGAGTCCAGGAACATTCATCAACTCCAGAATTTTCTTGGGGACAGCCTCTGCATCCACGAAAGAAACATACACGTATAAAAGGGCAGGAGTATTGGAAGGAAATAAACAGAGTCCAATGGAGAGAACTATGATGATGTAAGGTTTGACCTCCAGTCAAATTACATTTGGGTGACTGGATTGAATGTTTAAAAAAAATGTCAAGGCAGAGCACAGAGAGCCATTAGTTATGCAAAAGTAACAAGAATTTAGTCAAAACTGTGAGTTGATTGAGAACAAAAAGGCAGCAGAAAAGCATGTTTATGGCTTGCACTTCCTTTAACCCCAAGATTGTTCTCTTAATTTCCAATGCATGCTTATATCTATGTGCATGGCTTCTCTAAACACAAGGTACAGCCTTTAGGTGCATGTAAATTAGGCAGCAAAGCAGTATTAGCAAAGTGAGAGATATGGTTAGGATACTTACTGTCAATGCCTAGTTGATTAACTGCTGCGACAAACTGTTGATGAAGTTCAACTGACCAAACCACACGTGGTTTCTTTAACGCGGATGTATCATCCCTCTCCTCTGCTTCTTCTTCCTCATCTTTTCTCCTCTTTGAATTTTTCCAACTTCCTTCATTTGCTGAGGACGAGTAATCAGCATCTTCAGGTTGTTTCTGCTGCCTATCTCCTCCCTCTTCGACACTCCCTGATTGCTCCAAATCCTTCCATTCATTCTTTCTCTTGCGAACCACATGCTGCCATATGTTCTTCAGTGCCTCAATGCGAATCGGTTTAATCAGGTAATCACAAGCACCGTGAGTTACACCTTTCATCACCACATTTTTCCCATCATCAGCAGACATCACTGCACGGTTCATGATTAGGCACATGACATCACATTAATGTTAAGAAAGATCATTAAATCCATCTGAAGCGACTGTGCAGGAAACTTACTGATAACAGGCAGATCCATCTCCAGCCCAATTTGCTCAAGAAGTTTAAATCCATCCATGTCTGGCATGTGGACATCACTAATAACAATATCATACCCGTTTTTGTTCTCTCGAAGTAAAGACAACGCGATTTCTGCTCGATTGCACTTTGTAACTGAAAATTCCCACACAGACTAACTAAATCAATCAAATTACACGAACAACGAGTCTGAAACACACACACACACACACACACAGGCTGTGAAGGAAGTTTACCAACCAGCCACCAAGAGGAAAGCATCAGACATCATAAATTCAAGCAAATTTCCAAGACAGAAGATACATCCAAATTCCTAGAAATCTTGAACCAAATTTAGAACTTCAATTCACAACATGATTATAGCACAAAGTATTACAGATGTGACACCACCCCTCAAATCTAAACACTTCCACATATCTCCACGATAAAATTCACTCAAGTAATAGGAAAAAAGAAAAGATCATTTATAAAAGTCACGCAGAAAAATCACAACACACTCAAAATGAAGGCAAAATAATGTCTTCCACAACAAAAACATGAAATTCAAAGAAACTAAACTTATCTTTTGGAAGTAGAATTCACATAAATCTCCATAAATACCTTCATAACGGCAGGTCCTAAGCATCTTCTCCAAGATCACAAGGCATGTTGGATCATCATCAACAACCAACACACGCAACCCTGCCGGAAACTGATCTGAGGCACCATCAGAGGCCTTCCAGACGCCACCAGAAGTAGCCGCTGACATTGATCCTTTGCAGTTAGCAAGATTCATCATAGCTGCAGGAACTTTGATCTCCAAGAGAAGCAATTAAACAGAAAAGAGACACCAAGTTCACATGTTTGAAAGACTTCAACTTGGCATAAAAAACATTAAAAATAAAAGGAACCCGGTTGAGAAACACGGGTGTTCGAGGGAAAGAAGGGATTTTCTTGGATTATTAGAGTAATTGATTAATAAAAGAGACATCCATCAGCTTCAATTGAATTGAATTCAAGCTCTAAAAAATTCTCTGGTTTCTTTCAGTATTAATATATATTTATTTTAATTTTAATCAAAGGATTATTTTATTCAAGAGTGGGTCAGTCCTTGAAGAGTGGATCCAGCTCACACTTGAAGTTAACTAACTCCACCGCGTATCAAATAAATCTACTCTTACAGAAGTAAAGAAAGCCCCTGACGTTGAAATCTTTTTCTTTTTCCTTTATTTTTATTTCCACTGTCTACTGTTGTTATGTGGAACATGTTCGTGTTGCTTGCTGTCTTTGCTCTTTAGGTTTTTGTCTTCTGTTCTTCGTTGGGTCAATTTTTTGTTGCCCAAATTTGAATTTCTGTTGCGAAGGAAAGCCACTGCATTCGGCTTCGTTTGTTGAAATGAACGAGTCATGCTTTATCCAATCTCTTAAAATTAATTCAAATTGTTCTGACTTTGATTTCTTTTGAATTTTTTATTATTATTTCTCCTTCTTTTTTACAATTTTTCTAGTTTTTTTTTTCCTGCCAGGACTTGTTCAAAATAAATTTCTCATATATATTTCTAGCTCTCAATAAGCACAAATCTATATTTTTAATTACAGAAGAAGAAAATTAATCTACCTGTCTTATAATCTTGTTTTTACCTTATAAAAACACTTTTAAAAAAATTTAAATTTTTTTTTATTTGTTTCAAATTAATATTTTTTTTTTGTTTTCAGATTATTTTAATATACTGATGTAAAAATAATTTTTCAAAAATAAAATTTTTTTATTTTGATATATTTTCGAGTAAAAAATACTTTAAAAAACAACCGCAACTACACTCTTGAAACAAAACAAAAGACCCATTTTAATAAGGTATTTAATTTATACGGTACCTTACATTGATGTCCATCAGTTTTATTTTTTTTTATTAATTGTAAATATCCAGAACAGTTTACGTGTTTTTTAACTAAATTTTCAAAACTCTAAAATTAATATTCATATAAACCTTAAATAATTTTAAAATTTATTTTCCTAAAATCTCCAGCATCATTTGAGGTTTCCACGTTCAAGTTCCAAGAGTGGCCGGTGCCCAAATTCACTTACATAGTCACTTCTATTATTCTATTATTCTTTTTAGACCTTTTTGTCTATGTGATGTAGTATTTAATCAATATATATTATAATTTTATATAAATTTTATAAATAATTTATAGCTTATAATTTTTTAAAAAAAATTAATTTTCAAATCACAACATTTAAACCCCAAGCTTTATGATGGTAAGTGGTAACTCTTCGTAAAGTTTTACCTCCGTCAAGTTCCTATCTATGATTTTATTTTCATGCCATCTGCAAATTAACCTCTTCCACTTCTCCACTCCCTGCCCCTAACTGACAAGTGTCCTTTGCCGCCGCATAGTTGGATAAGGTCTGTTTGGCTTATATTGTTTCTTCAGTTCTTGGTTCCCAAACTCATCCTTGAAGCATCTTTTGGCCTCTTATGTTGTGCCCATTTCTGGAAATCTTTTTTTTTTTTTTTCATAATTTTCATAGGGTAACATGGTCTTCCTTATATGTATATGATTTGGTAGGGTATTACTTTATACTAAAATTAAAAGAAAGTGTTTTTTTTTAATTAAGATTCAAGAGAGAATTTTAAATGGGATATATAAAAATAAATATAATTTTATTTATATAGTTATCTCACATTTATTTACCATTCCAGTGTAGGTCATGATAATGCATCGTACCAACAGGGAAAATCTTTTAGCTAGATACAAAAAAACATTATCCCAAAATATCTTAACCAGTAAAATTAAAATAAAAGAAGATAATTATCTAGTAGGGGTTCAGTGGTATGAGTTTGGGAATAAGGGGTTTGCTCCCCCTGTGATCTCAGGTTCGAGCCCTGCGGTTGCTAATATGATAGCCACTGGAGGCTTACATGATCGTTAACTTCAAGGCCCGTGGGATTAGTTGAGATGAGCACAATCTAGCCCGAACATCCACGTTAATAAAAAAAAAATAAAAGAAGGGTGCGGCATCAACTATTACTAACGTGGATTTGAGTTTAAGATTTTTTTTCTTCTTACTACTGTATTTAAATTCAATGATGCAATAAAAATCAGTATTTTACTAGTAAATGCACTATAGACTTATTAAAAAAAAAACATTCCAAGTAATAAGAATCTGTGACACTGCATTATTTTATTCATTTAATTTATAAAATAAGATTTAGGGAAATTGGGATGAAACGGCTCCTGGTCAAAGGGACACATGATGCTGTATAAAGCATGCCAATTAAAATACACAAAGACTATGTTTTATCCACTATTTTTTTTTAATATATAGTAAGAAATTGATGGCTTGCTTTTTCACTGCAAGAAAAGCAGTGACCTTACTAAATAAAGTAGGGCACCCTGCAAACGTATATTCTCTGTAACCTTTTAACTTTTACGATGAATACATGTATTTGTCATTTACTTTCACTGTGAAAAGTGAAAACCCTTCGAAGCTTCAAACCCAATAAATAAATAAATAAAAATACGCAGTGGATTTTACAAATCTTGTAAAGCTAAAGCAAAATGATTTAATAATTATTTCTGGTTGTAGCTTTTTATGCAAGAGCTATGGAATATTGTTGTGTGTGACTGCGCGCGCAGAATTATCCGCCACGCCCGCATTAAATTAGTTGGCACTCTTATGATAGCTTGAGCCTTGGTGGGTTCCAGGTTATTGCACACTTGACACGTGGCTTCTCATGGAAGTTGATAAAAGTCTATGTAACTTTTTGCCAATCTTTTTCCCCCTCTTGAATTACGAGTACCATGCCGCTGGTGTTAATTATTGTTTTTTTTTTTAAATAATTTTAAAAAATATATTAGAATAATATTTCCTTTATTTCTTTTAATTTGTTTTTCATATCATTTCATTAAAGTTTTTTTTATAAATACTAAAAAAAATTAATTTTTTAGCAAAATAATATTCAAAACACAATAACAAACACCTTATAAGCAACCATTCATCTTTTAGAGTTTGATTGATGGTAGAACAAGAGTAAATACAAAATCAATTAGAGATGTTGAGGTCATGGGTAATAGACCATGATTTTTCCCTTGCCTTTGTTTCTATCTCTCTCCTTTTTCTAATAGCATAGTTTATTACTAGTTTATTTATGCCTGAGTTATCCCACGAGTCGGATTAATATATTTTTAATGTAATAAATAATATTTAAGTAGTAGAAAATTATTTAGCTTTGTTATTATATCCGGTCCAACTATTTAACTTTAAAACCTTCTTATCCAACTTCTTACCTTGCCAAAATTTAAAATTAAATCGTGTGAAAATTGACCTGACATGACCTAGTCAACTTAGTCAATCCAAATGCAACCCGGCTAACTCGTAAAAGAAATTTGAGGATGAAATTGACAAAAACAAACTCTCCCGGCCCAACTTCTTACCTAACTTGAGTTTAAAATTAAATATTATAAAAGTTTTAAAATTAAATCGTGTGAAAATTGACCCGACATGACCTAGTCGACTTAGTCAATCCAATTGCAACCCGGCTAACTCTCAAAAGAAATTTGAGGATGAAATTGACAAAAACAAAAAACTCTTCAGACCCAACTTCTTGCCTAACTTGAGTTTAAAATTAAACATTATAAAAGTTTTAAATTAAATCGTGTGAAAATTGACCCGACATGACCTAATCAACTTAGTCAATCCAAATGCAACCCGGCTAACTCGCAAAAGAAATTTGAGGATGAAATTGACAAAAAAAAACTCTCCCGACTCAACTTGCCTAACTTGAGTTTAAAATTAAACATTATAAAAGTTAGCCCTAACATGACCTAGTTAACTTGGTCAATCTAAAGGCAACTTGACAGGCTAGTAAAATAATTATGAGGATAAAATTAATAAAAAATAATGAAATTGACATAAAAAAACCTTTCAACCCAACTCATTGTTAGCTCAGGTTTAAAATTAATTGTGTGAGAGTTGTTCAGATGTGATCCATTCGACTTGATTAATCCAAAAACAATCTGAAGGATTGTTAAAAAAAGTCTAATTATAAAAATGAAAAAAAAATGATGAAATTGAAAGAAATAAAAGAGGAAAAATGAAAAAAAAAACAGAGAGGAATTAAATTGATAAAAAAAACAAAAAAAAAAAGCTTCATTGTTCATATAATGACGTCTTTGCCCTTCTTCAAAAAAATTAAATGCCTTGATGTTAGGGATATTTAGGTCTTTTCATATGACTCATTAGTCATTAAAGGATTGAACTAGGGTTTAAATGTTTTTTCTATTTTTTAAGCACGGTAAAATGACTCAATTGTTTTCTAATTCAAAATTTTTGAAATTGATAGGTAAGGGTATTTATGTCATTTTACTTTTTCAAACATAGTAAAATGACAACTTTACCCTTGAAATCAAAAAAATTAAAACGTACATCCAGGGGCCTTTTGGTCTTTTCATTATAGTTCTTTTTTGTTATTATTGGTTCATGGAGGGAAATTGGGCCTTTTTACATAGATTAAATATTATTTTAATGGAAAAAATGTAGGTGCATGTGGCGCACATAAAGACGTGTGGGAGGCACCCGTGAAATTCGATCAGCGTGTGCAACGCTCCCAACAGCCAAAAATACCTTTCCTCTGTGTCATTAGAAACACAGTCGAGTCATATTCTTATTGTTGCAACACGTGTCAATGTTGGTGGGGAGATTTGTTGCTAGTGGATCATTCTTTCTTTTCTTCTTTTCTCTCTCGTCCCTTGAAAATGACAGCTTGACCCTCTTTATTGTTGATATTTCAACTTCAGTCCTTATTCTTTTTATTTTTAATTTTTGTTTTCGCTTCATTTTATAGAATTTTTATTTGTTTTCAATCCCATCCTTGAATCCCAATTTGTCATATATTGTTTTTTCAATTTGGTCCTCATTCTTTTGATTTATTTTTTAACCTTTTGTTGAATTAATATTTCTTCTCAATTTCACCATTCAATTAAAAATTTATTTGCATTTTTTATTTCAATTTGATCCTCATTATTTATTTATTTTGTCTTTTGGTTAAATTGATTCTTCTTTTTAATTTTGCCCTTCAATCGAAGATTAAATTTATTTAGTATTTCAACTTTGATCATTATTCATTTAATTGTTATTTTTAAAAAAATCATTTCGTATAATTAAAAAAAAATTTCTCAATTTTATCCTTCAATATTTAATTGATTAGGAATTGAATTTCATGGTTTTTTTAGATAAGGTGCCTCTAGTCTAATGATCCAAGTCACGAGTTTGAAAAGGTAACGTGGTTTGACATTGGTTTTTTTTCTTTTCAAATAGGCTTTGTGATTTTCATCATATTTTTTTTTATATCAGGTTATCTCAATCTCATGACTTGGATCACGAGTTTTGTAGAATAACTTGAGTTGGCTCGGCCTTGACTACTTGGGTCACATGTTTGATATGCTAACTCGAGTTAACTTGGACCTATTTTTTCAGGTCCTTTTTATCCTTCAATATTTAATTGATTAGGAATTGAATTTCATGGTTTTTTTAGATAAGGTGCTTCTAGTCTAATGAATCAAGTCACGAGTTTGAAAAACCAACGTGGTTTGACATTGGTTTTTTTTCTTTTCAAATGGGCTTTGTGATTTTCATCATATTTTTTTTTATATCAAGTTATCCCAATCTCAGGACTTGGATCGCGAGTTTGGTAGAATAACTTGAGTTGGCTCGGCCTTGACTACTTGGGTCACATGTTTGATATGCTAACTTGGGTTAACTTGGACCGATTTTTTCAGGTCCTTTTTAGACCTAGTTTTGTCCTTATGTATTTTATGGGTTATGAATTGAGCTAAATTGTTTGTTCTTTTTTAGAAAAATATTTTTTCATCATTGTTTTTTAATTTGGTCTAGCTGTTGTTGTTGCCTTTTTATTATCTAATTAAAATAAAACCAATTTATTTGATTCAATTAGGTTTATGACCTATATCACATATTTGTTTCCTTGTTTGAAACTTTTTTGCTACACCTAAACATTATTTTTTATGAAAAAAAATATACCCCGCGGCATAGCTCGAGTTCACAGCTAGTTTAATTTTAAATGATTAGTTGAGTAGATTTATCCATTTAAATGAATGCATGATACCAGTTTAGATTTTTCTAATGGCTTTAATTTTGTTAAAATATTTATTTTCATCTCTATAATGAAGCATTAAAAATTTTAATTTTTTTATTTCTTAAATTAAAATGTCATCCAAATTTCTTAATTTTTATTTTGATACCTTCATTCATATTATAGATATTTCATTCATGATATCAAAATGATAGTTGTGTCATTTTTAATTTCTTTTTATTTTTAATTTTAATAAGAAAAACATAAAACTTGTAGGTTTTGTACATTTTGGTTCAAAAAACAGAACCAACACCTTCTATTATAGTTTTCAAGCTATATTATTCAATTTTGATGAATTTTGACAATAAGTTGTTAGTTTTTTTTTAAAAAAAAAATTGTAGAATTTAACGATCAAGGTAAAAAACTTGAAATAAAATTTCACAAAATTGATGATGTTTCAAAATTTAATATGCTCGGGAATGAGATTTTTTAGTGTTTGGATAGTAGGTAATCATACATTCATATCAAAATTTCCTTTTTAGAGCTCCATAAGCAGCTAATTGATGGTAGAATACCTAATACCTGCAAAAAAATCTCTTTTGGTGGGGTTGAAGGACCCTTAAATGATAAAGATATTGACTTTTAGTAAAGGATTGTAATAAATGAGAGAATAAGCTTAAAATTTTAAGAACAAGAGTGTTTGTTCTTGTTTTTTTTCCTGATAAATGCTATGAGAATTAAAGTATAAATACTAAAAGAATAGAAATTATGAGTTTTTTACCTGGTTGGTTCAAGAGATCATGTTGCTTGAATTGAGGCGTTGGAATGCCATTTCCTCCTGATATCATTAATAAGAGATATATATCTTATACACATCATTAATAAGGGATAAATATCTCTTACACAATATTAATGAGAGACATATATTTCTTACATGATATTAATATTGATAGAAATATGGTAGGCCCTTATAAGATTTTTATACACCTAGGGTGTAAAGATATGAGTATTCTAGACATTAACACTTTAAGTTAAAAGTCATAAAAATAAACAAACAAAACCTTATAGCCAAACATATGGTCTATAATGGTCGTTAGACCCATATCCACTTGGACTTGGCATGATACCAACCCCATGAGAAGTAGATATGATAACTTGCTAGACTCATATCTGCTTGGGCTTAAATTGTAGTTGAACATATGAACATTAGGTTCGGCAACTCACCACACCCTCAACTTTTTAGGCTCAATGTGTAGCTGAACTCAATGATGTTGGGTCTAGAAGCTCCCCAGATCTATATGTCCTTGGGCTCAGTATGTTACTGAACCCAAAGATGTTGGATCTAGCAACTTGCTAGACCCATATCTGATTGGGTTCAGTAAGTAGCTGAACCTAAAAACATTGGGTCTAGCACTCGTCATATCCATATATACTTGGGATTAACACGTAGCTGAATCTAAAAACATTGGGTCTAGCACTCGTCATACCCATATATACTTGGGATTAACACGTAGCTGAACCCAATGATGTTAGGTCTCGCAGCTCACCAGACCTAAATTTGTGTGAGCTTAGCGAGTAGCTGAACTCGAGAACATTGGGTCTGGCAGCTTCAGACCCATATATATTAGGGCTCAACATGTAGTTGAATTCAAAGATATTAGGTTTGAAAACTCGCCAAACCCATATTTGTATAGGCTTAGTAAGCGGCTGAACCCAAAGAGATTGGGTTCGACAGCTGATTGGTGGTAGAAGGCTTAACACCTGTAAAATAGTCCTTTTTAGTGGGGCTTAAGTACCTTCATCTGATAAAGTCATAAGGGATTGCAATAAATGAGAGAATGATCTTTAAATTCTAAAAACAAGAGTGTTTGTTCTTGTTTTTGTTTGATAAATGCTATGAGAATTAAAGTATGAGTACTTAGAGAATATAAATTATGAACCTTTTACCTGGTTGGTTCAAGGGCCATTTATACTCCCTAAACCTTGTCACGTTGCTTGAATGGAGGGGCTGGAATGTCATTTCCTCCTAATAGCATTAATAAGGGATAAATATTTCTTACACAACATTAATAAGGGACATATATTTCTTACACAATATTAATGTTGATGGAAATATGATAGGTCCTTAGAAGATTTTTATACACATAAGGGTGTAAAGAGATGAGTATTCATGATATTAACATTTTAAATGTCATAAGAATAAACAAATGAAGCCTTATAGCCCAACATAGGGCCTATAATGGTCGTTAGACCCATATCCACTTGGACTTGGCATGATACCAAGCCCATGAGAAGTAGATCTGATAACTTGCTAGACCGATATCTGATTGGACTCAATTCATAGCTAAACCTAGGAATATTAAGTTTGGCAACTCACCATACCCTCATCTGTTTGGGCTCAATGTGTAGCTAAACCCAATGTATTGGGTTTAGTCTGACAACTCTCTAGACCTACATGTTTTTAGGCTCAACACATAGTTGAACTAAAAAATATTAGGTCTAGTAGCTCGCTAGCTTCATATTTGTTTGGGCTCACAAATTAGCTGAACCCAAGAACATTGGGTTTGCCATTCGCCCGACCTATATATAATTGGGATCAATATGTAACTGAACCCAATGATGTTAGGTCTGGCAACTCACAAGACCTAAATCTGCATGAGCTTAGTGAGTAGCTGAACTCAATGATGTTGGGTCTGGTAGCTCGCTAGACCAATATATATGTGGGTTCAACATGTAGTTGAACCCAAGGATGTTGGGTCTAATAGCTCGCCAAATTCATAACTGCATGGGTTTAGTAAGTAGCTAAACCCAAGGATATTGAATCTGACAGCTCGTCAAACCTATATATATTTAGGCTCACTGCATAGCTGAATCCAAGGATGTTGGATCTGATAGCTTGCCAAACCTATATATGTACTTGGGCTTTGCACATAGCTAAACCTAGGGATATTAGATCTGACAACTTGTTAGACCCATATCTGCTTGGATATAGCGTTCAATTGAACCCAAAGATATTAGATGTGGAAGCAAGCTAGACATATGTCATTTAGGCCTAGCATGTTGCCAAACCTAGGGATATTAGGTTATCACCCTGCCTTTAGCCCTTTCAAATATGGACGTAGGTTAAAATTTTAATTTTGAAATATATTGATCCATTAATAGTGTAAACACCCAAAAAAAGAAAGAAAGGTAAAGCCATAAATGACTCCACCGTCGCTGTCGATTGCTGAATTGGCGGCGACACAGTTTTGAATCGGTAGCGACACTGTAAAACCCAACAAAAATTAGTGTTGGACCAACCTATCCCAGGGGAGAATTAGAATAGAAACCAATCTAAGATAACCCAAAAGGGGGATAATGACAATCCTTGCCTAGCACCCAAACACCCTACCTCATTTAAAAGGGGGTATAAATATAAGGGGAGAGGGGGGGCGACTTTTCCTCTTCCCAAGACTAGCTACAGCAGCTGTATGTGTCCAGCTGCATGCTCTTGCTCCTTTCCTCCTTCCCAAAGAGAGTTAAACCAAACCCAGCTGCATGTGCCTTCCTTAGACGTGAGAAAGAGGAGGGAGAGCTTGAGAGGAGGCTGAACAGCTGCAAACATGGATGAAGTAGAGGCTTAAATCCGTTACGAAGCTGACAGGAGGGGAGAAACCGAAAAAGAGGAAGAAAAACCGAGAGAAAAAGGGAAGAAATACTATCAAGCCCTTCCCAAAAATACTTAGATTCATGAGGTATGCACCATGCCATTTCTCCACCTGTTCTTAAGTTCTTGGAAACAAAAGGAAGAAGAAAACCATAAAGGAATGCCCATAATTTTTACACCAACTGTTAAGGAAAGAACTAAGCTAAAAAGAGGGACAAAAATGGGGCTGAATAGGTGATCTAAACCCAGAACATTCAACAAGGGAGATGGACAATTTTGAATACACAAACCTAGTAAGAGGACCGACCATAGTGAAGGCTGGATAAATTTTGAACTTATATAACAAAATGCATAAATGATGATCTTGTTAGAACTCTAGAGACATACTTGAACCAAAAGCAGAGTCATACATGAGTTAATGATGAAATTTCTGCAAATTGAGTTGCTGAAGTTGTATGTAAATGTGTTGAATTGATGTTAAGTGCAAAAATGGTGTTGTTAATAAACCTTGAAAGGCATGCATCAGCTGAAACAAGAATTTCACTAAATAATGCTTTGATTTTGTTGATGTGATGAATGGACATGGGTAGTAGTGAATCAAAGAATAGATGTAACATCCCCATATCTGGGATTAAGCAATAGTCTTATGTCAACTGATACACAGAGTAATTATTTTTTTTCTTTTTTTTTCTATATATATTATTGGTGTTCATATTAAAGTCTACCAAAATTTTGACAGAGTCTCCTTTATATCGAAAGGTCCCAAGTTATCGACATTTAACCTGTTTACACTTCTAATATTTCACATATCATAACTCAATCAAGACCCAATCGTTTGGGTCTCAATCCCACAAACATCATCGTCATCACAACCATAATATTTATAACATACATTGAACAACAAATATCATTATAGAGGAATAAATGAGATAAACATGTATACATGGACACATTCATATGAAATTCAGAGTTAAGATTATCTATTCAAGTTTAAACATTGATTATACAAATTAAGTTATATAAAAGTTGTAAGATTACAAAATACAAGGGTATACTCCCTAGAACCTAGAATTTACAAAAAGTAAACATAAGCTAGGATCTACTCCTGTCGTGCATGCGAGGGTCCTGAAACAAAATACATATTATTAAAACATGAATATCACAATAAATTTAACAGCATAAATATCCAACAATTTAAAAAGGCAAACATGCATTAATATTTTATTCACTTCTCCCTTCTGGTTTTCATTGGAAACTCTTTCTCATTCAACTACTAAAAACCGTTTCCTCTTCCATTATCAACCTCAATTCAAGATTTCATAAGATCAACCATGATTATTTCCGCTTAACATATTACCGGTACTAATTTCACTGGTAACATCATAACCCCGTAGGAGTCGACGCAAGGTGATCCCCTTCCCCGGGATCCTAACATACACTAAATGTATGCTAGCCAATACATGTTGCCTTACCCGGGATCCTAACATACACTAAATGTTCGGGATCCTAACATACACTAAATGTATGCTAGCCAATACATGTTGATCCCCTTACCCAGAATCCTAACACACACTAAATGTATGCTAGCGAATACATGTTGATCCCCTTACCCGGAATCCTAACATACACTAAATGTATGCTAGTCAAAACATGAGGATCCCCTTCCCAAGGATCCTAACATACACTAAATGTATGCTAGTCCAAATATGACGATCCCCTTACCCGGGATCCTAACATACACTAGATGTATGCTAGTCCATACCCCGTATCACACTTCTCGTATTTTCGTTGTCAGCAATAATTTCATCACTTAGCAATTCACACAACAACCTTTCACCTCGAATACATATACATTCCAAATAATATCCAAAATATCGACATCATTACACAACTTTCCTCCTTTCATATAATATCCAACATTCGGTAATTCACATTCCATATCAATAACATATTAAATTATGGAATTTAACTAGAAAGTAGAGGTGCGGATCACCTACCTGCACTAGAAGCCCTACTTGTGCTCCCCTGCTGCTGCTGCACCACGCTTGTGGTCCCTCATGCAATCACAGGTTTATCTCATAAATTTTCCTCATTCAAGGATATGTTTTATAATAACCATATCAACAACCTATAAGTCTTTCTTTCGATCATTTCTTTATATTTTATGTTTTTCTCATTACAACCATTAATATTGTTGTTCTTTGTCCAACCATAGTTATCATTCCTTTCTTTATATTTGAACTGTTACTGTTTAAATCTCGAACGGTTACTGTCCAATTATTACTGTCTAGATATTGGACTGTTATTTTCCAACCATTACTATCTTGAACTATTATTGTATTGACCGTTACTGTCTAGAAATTGAACTGTTACTATTTAGACATTGGACCGTTAACTGTTTAGACATTGGACCGTTACTGTCCGACCTCTCCTCAGGATTTTAACTATATCCAGAGTTATAGAACTCCGTTTCAAGTGATATTGGTCTCGTTGGAAAGGTAAGACACGAGGCTACAAGTTCTCTGAAGGAAGGAGAACCCAGTTCTGCCCCCAAGATAGTCAAAATTGTTCATCAACTAATCAGTCCTACTGCCCTATAGGGTCTGTCATGACCCAGTCTCGGTTGGTAACCCATAACTGGAGTTTTATAGCTCTAAATTGCGCAAGACCAATTTTCTTAGTTAGTCAACATCCGAAACTACAATTTCTATGAAGGAACCGGTTCCTAATTCCTTTATTCTCCTACCCGAAATCGCATCGAAAGTCAGGAGATGAGCCTGTCCAGATTCGTCACCCCTTCTATTCACACATAACATTCACAAATTACATTTTCTGGGTAAATTATCATGGTTTCACGTCCCCAATCATATACAACATATGAATTAACTTAATTTTAACATCTATTACATTTTTCCCAATTCAAGTCTAAGAACCCTAATCTCTAATTCAACATCAAGGCATCAATTCATAATCGAATTTGAAACGACTTATAGGACCATGATTAGACCATCTTACTCGGTAAAAATCAAGGTTTCGATCTTCAACCAGTTGAAGATTTTCGACTCCCCATTTTTCCTATGGATAACCGACACTCCCCTCCATCTTTTGTTCAAATTTTTCTTGTTAATTCCTTGCCCCTAAGTGTTTATTCTACCTATAAACCCTTAATCTTTGATGGGTTCTTAAAATTTGGTGTTTCTCTCTTGATTTACAAGAATGGATACAAAAACTTCTTCTTTTCTTTCCTTATGGTTGCTGCAGATTTTTGGTGAGGAGAGGAGTATTTATACTCTATAATTTCTCTTATTTGCACTTAGGTCCCATTTTCTTTAAATGTATTTTTTTCTTTAATTAAATCCAACCCTCGACATTACCAGGTTTATTTATAATGTCTCGAATTATTTTGCCCAAAAATTTATGTTCAAAAATTTCTGAATTCCTGTTTTTATTTAACCATATGCATGAATTTCTTCACTTTTATTTCTCATGTAGTTAGTTTGCTATTTAAGCAGCCTTTATTTTTCCTGGGGTTTACAATAGATGTGTGTTTGTGAATTGTGATTGTGACTATGCTTGTGATATGATATGATGAATTGCATGTACAAATATGGGAGTGCTGGGCATCAATGTTTCAACTAGGGGGGAGAGATAAACCATGAAGAACTATGCATAATGAACACACTTAGAGTAACATGAGCTAAATTAGAAATAGGACCCTTATGTGCTGTAGAATTATTATGAGTTGTGTTGATACATTGCCAAGTTACAATTGAGAATATAAAAGTGTATAATTGTAGCAATGTTAGATGTCGATATGGGAAAAAAATGATTTGGGAAAACCTTGCTAAATGAACATGTGTCAATGTTTATATTGGTTGATGATGAATGATGAATGAAGTGTGATTCAGTGAGGTTTTATGTCCAGCTAGGTTGAGGCCTAGCATAAGCCTTACGCTTGGCCGAAGGAAAGAAGTGAAACCAGAAACGACTCAATCGTCACTGCCAATTTTTGAATCGGCAACAACAGGAATTGCGTTGATGACTTTTGAGTTATCAGCAGCTCAGTTTTCGTCAACAATTTCTGTGTCAGCAGCGAATCAATTTTCATTGCCGAAATGTGGTGTCAATAGCGAATCGGTTTTCGTTGTTGAAGTGTAAACAAGTTATATTATGGGATTGAGACCCAAGATGATTAGATCGTGATTGAATTATGAGATGCGGGATATTAGAAGTGTAAACAAGTTATATGTCGATAACTTGGGACCTCCAGGTATAGGGAGACTCTGCCAAAATTTCAGTCGAAATTTCAACAGACTTTTATATGAAAACCGTATAAAAAAAATTTCCCTGTTTGCTTATGTGTTTGGAGGTGATTTGTTCCAGAAAAATTTAGATTGTTACATTTGGTATCAGAGCTCAGGTTGCTATTTCGGGGACTGAAATAATGATATGGTTTTGAAATGTGTTTCAAGATGGTTAGAACTAGACAAGGAACCAAGACTGATCCATCCCTAGTTCGGGAAAGTGACCAGAGTTCTCATTATGAGAGTAATCCATATTGGGATCCCTTGGTAGACACCTCCTCTCATGTACCTGCAACATTAGTACAATCCGAGAGGGGCGGGTTAGTAGGACTTCGAGATGATTCAGAGTCTTGTCAGATAGAGGTATCATTTCCCGAGGCATCTGATAGACATTGGGGAGATAATGTACCCCCACCATTGGCACTAGTAGCTGTGTCAAATCCATTTTCAGATCCTGTCTTTATGGATCATATAGTGAGAGCTGTAGTATCAAGGATGGTAGCGGGAGCCTCCAGTACAGCTCTTAGACCAGGGGGATTAGTCACTATAGTATAGTGGGTGAAAGGTACGCGAGAGATGGGTTGTGTGATTTATTGTGGGGAGGAAGATGCAGAGGTTGCTAGGCAATGACTAAGAAAAGTGGAGAGAGTTATAGATCAAATACAGGTGCCAAAGGAGTTACGAGTGGATTGTGTGACTCATCTATTGATTGAGAGTGCCCACTCTTGGTGGGAGTCCATTAGAAAGAGAAGATCGGGGGATGTATTGAGATGGAAGGATTTTCGTGAGGAGTTTGAGGAGAGATACTATTCTTAGGAGCATAGGAGGGAGAAAGAACATGAGTTTTTAGATTTAAGGCAAGGAGATTTGACAGTTCTGGAGTATGAGAGGAGATTCCACGACTTAGCAGCTTTTACCTCCACTTATCTTCCTACGAAGCGCCACAGGGTAAAGAGGTACCAAGATGGACTGAGGCAGGAGCTGAGGATAATATTGATAGCCATGCAGTTTTAGTCTATTCAGGATTTAGTACGGGCTGCTCAGGGTATGGAGAGGGTGATGAAGGATGCCCCGAAGCCAGTGGTTGAACAGAGTCAGGCGATTGGAGCTAAGAAGAGAGATTTTGGATTTTCAAATGGGAGACCTCCTCTCCCAAAGAAAGGGAAAAGTGGAAAGTCTTTGGGACAGTTCTAGAGAAGATGTGGGAGTTACACCCCAAGGGGTAGCTCAGGAGGATCTAAACAGGTTGGTAGAGGAGGATCCTGGGGAGGACAGACTAGACAAGGAGCCACAGCTGCTGGAGGGTCTACAGAGCAGAGGGGACCCATGTATCCATTTTATCAGAGGTGTGGCCAGAGACACCCTAGAGATTGCTCCGTTATGTCGGAAGATGTTATATTTGTAAAGGAGAAAGGGCATCGATAGAGAGAGTGCTCGTATATGGGCAAAGGCTGTTATTATTATGGGGACACGAGTCATAGAAGGAAGGATTGTCCCCGTAGGGCTATCAAGGGAGCCCAAGGCCAGAGGACTGATGTTCAGAGCCAACAACAATCAGTTATAGTTGATCGCCCTGCTAGACCCACCCAGTCAGGGATGAGTGCTACTTGAGGGAGGCCTAGATTTCAGGCTGGGAGGACTCAGGGTTGAGTATATCACATGACCCAGGAGGATGTGTGTAAACCCCAAGAAAATAAAGGTTGCATAAATTGCAAACTAAATAAATGGGGAATAAAAGTGAAGAAATTTATGCATAGGTTTAAATAAAAACGGGAATTAGGAAATTTTTGGATATAAATTTCCAGACGAAATATTTTGAGACACTATAAATTAACCTGGAAATGTTGAGAGTTGCATTAAATCAAAGAAAATAAACTAAACTAAAAGTTGTGGGGTGGAATTATAAGAAATGAAAAGAGGTATAGCTTAATTATAAGAAGAAAAAGATGTGGGGGTAAAAATAATAGAAGAAAAGAGAGAGTTTTTGTATAAATACTCCTCTTCTCACCAAAAATCTGCAGCAACCATAAGGGAAGAAAAGAGAGAGTTTTTGTATCCATTCTTGCAAATCAAGAGAGAAACACCAAAATTTCAAGAACCCATCCAAGATTAAGAGTTTATAATTAGAATAAACACTTGTGGGCAAGGGATTAACAAGAAAATTTGAACAAGAAGAGAAGAGGGAGGGTCGGCTGTCATTAGAAAAAAGAAGAAGGGAGTTGAAAATCTTCGATTGGTTGAAGATCGAAACCTTGATTCTTACCGGGTAAGGTGTTCTAAACATGGTTTTATGAGTCGTTTCAAATTTGATTATGAATTGATGCCTTGATGTTGGGTTATAGATTAGGGTTCTTAGACTTAAATTAGGGAAAAAGTATTAGTTGTTAAAATTAAGTAAATTCATGTGTTGTGTGTAAATGGAAAGGTTGAGAAATCTGAACAGTTTCATCTCTTGACTTTTAGAGAGATTTCGGGTAGGAAGATGAAGGAATTAGGATCAGGTTCCTTCATAGAAATTGTAGTTTTGGATGTTGACTAACTAAACAAATTGGTCTTGCTCAATTTGGAGCTATAAAACCCCAGTAATGGGTCACCAACCGAGACTGGGTCATGACAGACCCTGTAGGGCAGTAGGTCTGAATCGTTGACGAGCAATTTTGACTATCTTGGGGGTAAAAATGGGTTTTCATTCCTTCATAAGACTTGTAGCCCCATGTTTTAGCTTTCCAACGTGACCAACCTTGCTTAAAATAGAGACCTAGAACTTAGTATATAGTTAAAAATCTGAGAAGAGGTCGGAATGCGACCTCTGCAAACAGTAACAGTTCAAGACAGTAACGGTTGGACAATAATAGTCCAAGGTCTAGAGAGTAATGATTGGACAGTAACAGTCTAAGGTCTAGATAGTAACGGTTGGACAGTAACGATCCAAGGTCTACACAATAACAGTCCAAGGTCTAAACAGTAACAGTTGGACAGTAACAGTCCAAGGTCTTGATAGTAACAGTCTAAGGTCTAGACAGTAACGGTTGGACAATAATAGTCCAAGGTCTAGAGAGTAATGATTGGACAGTAACAATCTAAGGTCTAGATAGTAATGGTTGGACAGTAACGATCTAAGGTCTACACAATAACAGTCCAAGGTCTAAACAGTAACAGTTGGACAGTAACAGTTCAAGGTCTTGATAGTAACAGTCTAAGGTCTTGACAGTAATGGTTGGACACTAACAGTTCCAGGTCTAGATAGTAACAATTTAAGGTCTAGACAGTAACAGTTCAAGACAATAATAGTACAAGGTCTAGACAGTAACAGTTCAAGGTCTAGACAGTAAAAGTTGGACAGTAACTGTTCGAGATTTAAACAGTAACAATTCAAATATAAAGAAAGGGATGATAACTATGGTTGGATAAATAATGACGATATTAATGGGTGTAATGAGAAAAACATAAAATGTAAAGAAATATATGATTGAAAGAAACACTTATTGACTGTTGATATGGTTATTATAAAACATATCCTTGAATGAGGAAAATTTATGACATAAACCTGTGATTTGCAGGAGGGACCACAGGCGTGGTGCAGAAGTAGCAGCAGGGGAGCATGAGTGGAGCTTCTACTGCAAGTAGGTGATCCTCACCTAAGCTTTCTAGTTAAATTCAAGAATTTAACATGTTACTAATATGAGATGTGAATTTGAAAACGTTGGATATTATATGAAAGGATGGAAGTTGAAGTAATGATGTTGTAATTTCAGATAGTATCCTGAATGTATGTGTGTTCAAGGTGAACGACCCTTGTGTGAATTGCCAAGTGATGAGAGTACCACTGATAAGGAAAATATAAGAAGTATAATATGTGTTTCGACTAGCATACATTTAGTGTATGTTAGGATCCCGGGTAAGGGGATCACCGTGCATCGACTAGCATACATTTAATGTATGTTAGGATCCCAGGTAAGGGGATCACCATGTTTTTTACTAGCATACATTTAGTGTATGTTAGGATCCCGGGTAAGGGGATCTCAATACGTTAATGCTAATGGGATGATGATGATACCGATGAAAAGGGTATTAGTAATGTGTGGGTGAAACAGTTGCGGCTGATTTTAATGGAATCTTGAATTGAAGTTGGAAATGAGAGATGAAACAATTTTCAGTAGATGAATGAGAAGGAGTTCTAACAGAAACTAAAAAGGGAAAAGGAATAGAATAAGAATACATATCTACCTTTTTAAATTATTGGAAATTTTTGTTACTGTACTTATTGTGATATTCATATTTCAATAATATGTATTTTATTTCAGGACTATCGCATGCATGACAGGAGCAGATGTTAGCTTTTATTCACTTTTGTTATGTAGTCTAGGGAGGATGACCTTACATTTTGTAAACATGGAAACATTTGTATAACTTAATTTGTATAGTTAATGTTTAAACTTGATTAGATGAACTTAACTCTATAGTTCATATAATTATGTTCCATGTATGCGTATTTATATCTTTTATCCATTCATAATGATATTTGTTATTTAATGTATATCATAAATATTGTGGTTGTTATGAATGATGATGTTTGAGGGATTGAGACCCAGGATGATTGGGTCGCAATTGAGTTAGGAGATGCGGGTTATTAGAAGTGTAACAAGTTATATGTCAACAACTTGGAACCTTCCGGTATAGGGGAGACTCCGCTGAAATTTCGATAGACTTTAATATAAACACCATGCATATATATATATATATAACTTGTATTACTCTATTTTTCAGTTGACAAGAAATTGTTGTTTTATCCCAGATACTAGGGATGTTACATTTTGGTATCAGAGCTTAGGTTGCTATTCCGGGGACAAGAATATTGAAATGTGTTTCAAGATGGTGAGAACAAGGCAAGGAGTTAGGACTGATCCATCCCCAGTTTGGGAAGTGATCAGGGTCTTCATTATGAAAGTGATCCAGACTGGGATCCCTTGGCAGACACCTCCTGTCATGTACCTGCAACATCAGTACTCTGAAAAGGGCGAGTTGGTGAGACTTCGAGATGATTTGGTGTCCCGTCAAGCAAAGGTATCAATGCCTGAGGTATTAGAAAGATAAGGGGAGATAATATACCCCTACCAGTGGCACTGGCAGCAGCGTAAAACCCATTTTCAAATCCTGCTTTTATGGATCATATAGTGAGAGCTGTAGCAGCAGGAATGATAGCGGGAGCCTCCAGTACAACTCCTAGATCAAGGGGAGTAGTTACCATAGTGCAGTGGGTGAAAGGTATGGGAGAGATGGGTTGTATGACCTACTATGGCGAAGAGGATACTGGGAACTGGCTGAGGAAAATGGAAAGAGTTATAAATCAGATGCAAGTGCCAGAGGAGCTACAAGTGGATTGCGTGACTCATCTGTTAATTGAATGTGCCCACTCTTGATGGGAGACCATCAAAGAGAGAGGAGATCGGGGGAGGTATTGAGATGGAGGGACTTTCATAAAGAGTTTGAGGAGAGGTATTATTCTTGGGAGCATATAGGAGGGAGAAAGAACAAGAGTTTTTGGATTTGAGGCAGGGAGATTTGATAGTTTTAGAGTATGAGAGGAGATTCCAGGACTTACCTTCCCACAGAGCGCTAAAGGGTGGAGAGGTTTTGTGATGTACTGAGGCAGGAGCTGAGGATGATATTGATAGCCATGTAGTTTCAGTCTGTTCGGGAATTGGTATGAGCTGCTCAGGGTATGGAGAGGGTAATGGGGGATGCCCCAAAACCAGTGGTCGAGCAGAGTCAAACGTCTGGAAGTAAAAGGAGAGATTTTGGGTTTTCGACTGGGAGACCTCCTCTGTAAACACCAAAAAAAAGAAGAAGTAAAGCCAAAATGACTCCATCGCTGTCGATTTTCGAATCGGCAGTGACGCAGGTTTGGCAGCCGATTTGTGAGTCAGTAACGATGCAGTTTTAGCTGCTGATTTCTGAATCGACAGTGACATGGTTTTGGCTGCTGATTTCTGAATCGGCAGCGATCCAGTTTTATGGTCGATTTTTGAATCGGCGGCAACATGGTTTCCACTGCTGATTTCTGAATCGGCAGTTAGGGAGTTTTCGCTGTCGATTTTTGGATCGGCAGCGACGCAGTTTTCACTGTCGATTTTTGAATCGGCAGCCATTCGGTTTAATTGAAAGTTTAGGAAAACAATCAGGTTGTCTCAAGGAGTTAAGAGGGAGGGGTAAAACCGGTTTTGGATAGACCAAAACAGGGACAAGAGCACATCTAAACCAACCCCAAACACCCCACCTCATTTAATGTGAAGTATAAATGCAAGGAGAGAGAGAAGGTGACCCTTTCTCTTCCCAAAGTCTGCCTACAACAACTGCATGTCCAGCTGCACGCTTCTCTTCTCTCCCTCCTTCCCAACAAAAACTAAACCAAAACCAGCAGAGAGTACCTCTGTGGACATGTGATAGAAAGAGAAAGTTGAGATCTTGAGGGGAGGCCGAACAACTGCCTAGAGGGAAGGGAGAAGGGGCTGGAATGTGTGGGAAGAAACTGATAGAAGAAAGAGAACCGAGAGAGAAAGAAGGAGAAGGAAAACCTGAAGAAGGAGAGAAGGAACTCTACCAAACTGTCTATAAAACTTAGATCCGAAAGGTATGGGTCATGTAGTCTTCTCCCTCTTGTTCTTGAAACATAGAACCGAAAATGATGAAGGAATTCTTACGAAAAAATTGACCTAAGACCTCTAAGCTAGTTGTAAAGGAAACTAAAACCGACTAAAAGGACAAAGAAACATAGATGAAATAAGGAAAATTTCCATAACATCTAACAAAGAAAAGGTATAAAATGTAAAGAACAAAACATGGTAAAGGGTCGGCCTTAGCAAAGGGGTTGGCAAAAATACATGTGTGTGTGTTCTACTGAGATTTGATGAAAGATTTTGTGTTGGAATTGATGGTTTGCAATGTGTGTTCTGCTGGAATTTGATGAAAGATTATGTGCTGGAATTGATGGTTTGCAATGTGTGTGTTCTATTGGAATTTGATGAAAGATTATGTGCTGGAATTGATTATTGCATGTGTGTATTCTGCTGGACTTTTGTAACAGATTATATACTGGGATTGATTGTTGCATGTGTGTGTGTATGTTCATGCTAAAATCATGTGACTTTATTGAAACCTAATGTTAAATTGCGTGTCTGCAGCGAAATTGTAATTCGCTGCCGAAATTGACTTGGGTGGAGCGAATTAACATTCACTGCCGAATTGTGTGTTCTGCAGCGAATTTGTAATTCGCTGCCGAAATTGAGTTGGGTGCAGCGAATTAACATTCACTGTCGAATTGTGTGTTCTGCAGCGAATTTGGGATTCGCTACCGAAGTTGAATTATCTGCAGCAAAATTTGTAATTCGCTGCCGAAATTGAATTGTTTGAAGCGAATTAACATTCGCTGCTGAATTGTGTGTCCTGCAGCGAATTTAGGATTCGCTGGTGAAGTTGTATTGATTGCAGCGAATTTGTGACTCGTTGCTGGAATTGAGTTCTCTGCAGCGAATTAGCATTTGTTGCTGAAAAACGTGTTGGCTGCAGCGAAGTAGGATTCGCTGCCAAAATTATAGCACCAGCAGTGAAACAGTTTTTACTGCCGAATTGTGCAGCCTACAGCGAACCAGTTTTCGCTGCCGAATTGTCCAGCCTGCAGCAAGTCAATTTTTGTTGTCGATTTCTACAATAGGCCTCCCAGGCAGAAATGACTCAAATGCTTGCAACAATTTCATTGTATAATGGTGTAAAATGTGGAACACTTGAATGTGAACATATGAACTCTTGAATTAAGTATGGTGATGAATGTGATTCAAAGATACAAATGTACTGATTTGTGACCATTGATGTCTTAGGTGGTGCGGTTGGGACCGGACCATCGTCAGGACAAAGACAACCCGCAGGTGGAGCAAGTAGGTGGTTTCCACCTTTTTCTCGTATGATATTTATGTTTTGAAATGATTTACTTATGATGATATTTTATTACATCCTTGTTGAATGATGAAACGACGATGAAGTGTTTGATTGAATTCTTGATGATTGTCGAAATGACTATGAAATGCCGATCGAGTTCTTGATGAATGTTGAAACAATGAAAAAATTGTTAATGTTCTAAAATGACCGATTTGAGATGGATATATTATTGTGTTGTGATGAATATTAAACCGAATATGAGATGTTGATTGGGCTATTATGAATTTGGGCTGTGAAGAATGGTTGTATGAGTATTATGAAGGATCTATTGTTGTATTTTTATTGAATGTAATTGTGATGAATGTATTACGAAGGATCTACCGTTGTATTATATTGAATGAAATTGTCACGAATAGTTGTATGAGTATTATGAAAGATTTACCGTTGTATTATACTGAATGTTAATTATCACGAATGGTTATATGAGTATTACAAAGGATCTACTGTTGTATTTTTATTAAATGTAATTGTGACAAATTGTTGTATGAGTATTACGAAGGATCTACCATTTTATTATATTGAATGTAATTGTGATGAATGTATTACGAACGATCTACCATTTTATTATATTGAATGTAATTGTGATGAATGTATTACGCAGGATCTATCGTTGTATTATATTGAATGAAATTGTCACGAATGGTTGTACAAGTATTACAAAAGATCTACCGTTGTATTATATTGAATGTTAATTATCACGAATGGTTGTATGAGTATTACGAGGGATCTATTGTTGTATTGTATTGAACATTAACTGTCATGAAATGGTTGGATGAGTAATACGAAGGGTACTATTGTGTTATACTGAATGCTAAACTGTTATGGAATGTTTGTTTATGTATTACAAAGGATCTATTATCGTGTTACTGAATATTAGACTATTACGGAACGCATGTATGAGTACCACGAAGGATCTGCTATTATGTTGCAGTGAATGTCAAATTGTTATAAATCGTTTGAATGAGCAAATCCAGGGATATTACCATGTTATAGTGATTTCACAAACAGCCTCTAGAATGTTTGATTGGTTGACGATTAGCTTCTGCTACTGACATCCTAAGCGGATGACCGGGATGAACAAATGATTAGCTTCGGCTAATGGTATTCGAATGGATGACCGGGACAAATGATTGATTAGCTGCGGCGAATGGCATCCGAATGGATGACCGGGATAAATGATTGATTAGTTACAGCTAATGGCATCCGAATGGATGATCGGGATGAACAAATGATTAGCTTCGACTAATGGAATTTGAATGGATGACTGGGACAAATGATTGATTAGCTTAGGCTAATGGCATCTGAATGGATGACTGGGATAAATGATCAATTAGCTCTAGCTAATGGCATCCAAAGCGGATGACCGGGATGAACAAATGATTAGCTTCGGCTAATGGCATCTGAATGGATGACCGGGATAAATGATTGATTAGCTACGGTTAATGGCATCCGAATGAATGATTGGGATAAATGATTGATTAGCTTTGGCTAATGGCATCCAAAGCGGATGACCAGGATGAACAAATGATTAGCTGCAGCTAATGGCATCCGAATGGATGACCGGGATAAATGATTGATTAGCTACGACTAATGGCATCCAAAGCGGATGACCGGGATGAACAAATGATTAGCTCCGGCTAATGTCATCTGAATGGATAACCGGGGCAAGTGATTGATTAGCTTCAGCTAATGGCATCTGAATGGATGACCGAGATAAATGATTGATTTGCTTCGACTAATGGCATCCAAAGTGGATGACCGGGATTAACAAATGATTAGCTTTGGCTAATGACATCCAAATGGATGACCGGGACAAGTGATTGATTAGCTTCAGCTAATAGCATCCTAAGTGGATGACCGGGATGAACAAATAATTAGCTACGACTAATGGTACCCTAAGTGGATGACCAGGATGAGTAAATGACTTACTTCAGCCAATAGCATTCTAAGTGGATGACCAAGATGAATAAATGATTGGCTTCAGCTAATGGCAACCTCAAAGGATAGTCAGATTTGAGTGTTATGAGTTAGTTTTAAGAACATATACGTTTATGTATACTACATTTTGTATATACTAAGTATATGAAAGAACTACAATTGTTATAATTTAAACGGAGAATAACATTAGTTCGGCTAACGGTATTCGAGATGAATGATCAGGTTTGAGTATTGTAATTAGCCTCGGTAATTGATGAATTATTAACGGTGCTATTTACATAAGTAAGGAGAAATGAATGAATTATGCTCTTTTGGCCTATGAATGAAATGTAACGTTAATATTGCTTTATTATTCTTTCTTAAATTGCCTATAATGCTTGAAATTACCTTGTGTTGTAACAGGGACATCATACCAACATAGTGCGTAAGGAAATTCGTTTTGCGGCTCACACATTTTGAAAAGAACTATATATCCGCATGTTATAGGTGATATGAGTTCTGCATGAACGGACATGTTAATCACTCAATTAGTCGTCCGACCCTTTCTGTAAAGACTAGTAATGAAAAATTGAAACGGAACACGAATGTGAAAACATGAACAAGTTAATATGATGTGTATGAATATACATATGAGGTATTCATCTAATAAGGATGTCGTGTTGTGAAATTACATGAGGTCAGGATAACGAAAATACTAGTTGTGTAACTTGTTGTTCGACACTCTTATATGAACTCGTGATGATAACGAGATTAGAACAAGAATATGAACTTATGAGTATGTCGATATGATGTAATGTAAACCTATGAGTATGGAAATATAATATTATGGGCACGTGTATTGAGAATTCATTCTATGGGAATGTTGATTTACGTTATCCTATATAGATTGTGCCTTGTTAATGAACAGAATGCAATGATAAATATGAAGAATGATATGGTGAAAAACATCAAGAAACCGGATGATTTAAAAAAAAATCCAGCGATTTTGGCCTTGAAAAAGTCGGGTCGTTACATCCTCTCCCGAAGAAAGAGAAGAGTGGGTAATCATCAAGACATTTCCAAAGGAGAGGTGGAAGTTTCACCCTAGGAGGTAGCTCAAGAGGATCTAGACAAGTTGGTGGAAGAGGATCCTGGGAAGGACAGGCTAGACTTGGAGTCACAACTGCTGGAGGGTCTACAGAGCAGAAGGGACCCGTGTATCCATTCTGTCAGAGGTGTGAGCAGCGACTCCCTGGAGATTGCTCCGCGATACAGGGAGATGCTATATTTGTAGAGGAGAAGGGCATCGATGAAGAGAGTGCATGCCTATAGACAAAGGCTATTACTATTGTGAGGACATGAGTCACAGGAAAAAGGATTGTCCCTGTAAAACTACTGAGGGAGCCCATGGTTAGAGGACTAAGGTTCAGATCCGGCAGCAATCAGTTACAGACGATCGTCCTTTCAGACCTACCCAGTCAAGGACGAGTGCTACTCGAGGAAGGCCTATAATTCAGGAGGGGAGGACTCAGGGTCGGGTATATCACATGACCCACGAGGATGTTGGAGCTGTACCTAATGTGGTGGTAGGTACTTTACAGTTAGATACAATTCAAGTTTATGCTTTAATTGATCCTAGAGCTAGTCATTCTTTTGTAGCTTATAGAATTGTGAATAACTTGTATGTGTTATCTAGTAAGTTGGGTGTAGGAGTGACGGTTAGTACACCTCTAGAGAGAGTATACATATTAAAATATTTATATAGGGTTAAAACTATATATATTGGAGGGTTAGAATTGATGGTAGATCTTATGCCATTAGAATTATATGATTTTGACTTGATTCTGGGCATGGATTGGCTAAGTAAACATAAGGCACAAGTGGATTGTTTCACCAAATAGTGACAATCCAAGGAATAAGTGATAAAAGAGTAGTGTTTAAAGGGAAAAAAAAGTAATTCCAAGTTGTGTAATCTCAGTTTTGGTGGCTGGAAAGTTAATGAGAAAGGGTTGTTCTGCTTGGTTAGCCCATGTAAGAGAGCTGGAAAAGGGTAGCATAGATTTGGCTAGTATTCTTGTTGTGAGGGAGTTTCAAGATGTATTTCTAGAAGAGTTGCCTAGATTACCTCCGGTTAAAGAAATTGAAGTATCCATAGAAACTATTCCAGGAATTTCTACTATAGCCCAATCTTCTTATAGGATGAAACCTATGGAATTGGTTGAACTGAAGGTCCAGCTTCAAGAATTGTTAGATAAAGGCTTCATCGGGCCTAGTAACTCGCCCTGTGGAGCTCCAGTATTGTTTGTAAAGAAGAAAGATGGCACGCTTCGTTTGTGCATCGATTATCATCAATTGAATAAAGTGACGGTGAATAACAAATATCCACTTCCATGAATAGATGATTTGTTTGATCAGTTAAAGGGTGTTAGGGTGTTCTCTAAGATAGATTTGAGGTCTGGGTACCACCAGTTGAGAATCAAGGAGTAAGACATACAAAAGACTACTTTCAGAACCTGTTATGGGCATTACGAGTTTTTGGTGATGCCTTTTGAGTTAGCCAATGCTCCGACCATATTTATGGACTTGATGAATCGGGTGTTTCGGCCTTACCTGGACCAATATATGTTGGTATTTATTGATGATATCTTGGTGTATTCAAACTTTTACTTGGAGCATGAACAACACCTAAGGGTTGTGCTACAAACTTTGTGGGAGAATTGATTATATGCAAAGCTGGATAAGTGTGAGTTCTGGCTTAAGGAAGTAGTATTTTTGGGCCATGTAATTTCCGTAGAAGGAATATTTATGGATCCAATGAAGGTTGAGGCAGTGTTGAAATGGGAGAGGCCTACCAACGTGAGAAATCTGGAGTTTCTTGGGTCTTGTTGGGTATTACAAGAGGTTTATTAAGGGGTTCTCCACTCTAGCATCACCTTTAACTAAGTTGACCCGCAAGGAAGTCAAGTTTGTTTGGTCGGAAGAGTGTGAAGTGAGCTTTCAAGAACTGAAGGAGAGGCTAACTTCTGCTCCTGTGTTGGTCCTTCCATTAGGGACATAAAGGTTTATGGTATATAGTGATGCCTCAAAAAGGGATTTAGGATGTGTATTGATGCAACACGGGTGTGTGATTGCTTATGCATTAAGACAACTAAAGTTGCATTAGGCGAATTACCCAGTTCATGACCTGGAACTTGCAGCGGTGGTGTTTGCCTTAAAGTATGGAGACATTATTTGTATGAGTCATAAGTTTAAATCTTTACGGACCATAAAAGTTTAAAGTATTTAATGTCACAGAAGAAGTTGAATATGTGACAAAGATGGGTAAAGTTAATAAAAGATTATGATTGTGTGATTGACTACCATCCTGGTAAGGCTAATGTAGTAGATGATGCCTTGAGTAGGAAGGGAAAAAGAGTAATGAATGATATGGAGATTAAGGAACGAGGAAGTATAGTGGAATTGAAAAGGATAAGCTTGCGGCTAAGTGTAGGGCTCGAGGGATCACTGTTAGCTCAATTAAAGATCTGATTTGTGCTTCGAGACAAGGTTTTGGTGGCTCAACAAACGAATAGGAAAGTAAATGAGATCAAGGAGAGGGTAAACTAGGGTATAGAGACAACATTTCAAATGTTATCTGATGGGCTAATAGCTATGGGTAGGCGAATTTATTTGCTTGAGGATAAGACTTTGAAAGATGAAGTATTAAGAGAAACTCATGAATCTCGATTTGCTACTCATCTTAGGAGTACAAAGATGTATAGGGATTTAAAGGAATACTACTGGTGGCTAAATATGGAGGGAAATAGCAGAATTTGTGTCGAACTGTGGGATTTGTCAACAAGTAAAGATAGAACACCAGAGACTTGCAGGGGAATTACAATCATTATCGATTCCGGAATGGAAATGGGAGGATGTTTCTATGGATTTTGTGACGGGATTACTCAGGGGAAAGAAGGGTAATGATGCCATATGGGTGGTTGTGGATCGACTGACAAAATCTACTTTGTTTTTACCTATAAAGATCACTGATTCGGTGGATAAGATGGTGAAATTGTATGTAAATGAGGTAATCAGACTTCATGGGGTGCCAATGTTGATTATATCATATCGGGATCCAAGGTTCACATCGAGATTATGGCCTAGCTTACAAAGGGCATTGGGGACAAAGTTGAATCTAAGCATGATATTTCATCCTTAGACGGATGATCAATCTGAAAGGACCATTCAAACTCTTGGGGATCTCCTGAGGTCCTGTGTGCTGGAGTTTGGAGGGAACTAGAAAGATCTCCTGCCATTGGTGGAGTTTACTTATAATTATAGTCATCAAGCTACTATTGGTATGGCTCCATATGAAGCATTGTATGAGAGAATATTGTACCCTAATTTGTTGGGATGAAGTGGAAGAAAGGAAGCTTTTGGGATCTGAAATGGTACAACTGACAACTGACAAGGTAAAGGTGATCAGAAAGAAGATGAAGGAAGCACAGGATAGACAGAAACGTTATGCAGATAGCTGAAGAAGGCATTTGGAATTCCAAGTGGGGGATAAGGTATTTTTGAAGGTGGCGCTTTAGAAAGGCATCACTCAATTTGGAGTAAAAGGAAAATTAGCCCCGATATATATTGGCCCTTTCAAGATTAAGGAAAGAATCGGGCCAGTTGCCTATCGATTAGAGTTGCCTGCATATTTGGATAAGATTCACAATGTGTTCCATGTGTCATTGCTGAGAAAGGCCAAGATAAACCCCTCATGGGTATTGCCAGAAGTTCCTATGAAGATTAAAGGGGATCTAACCATGAAAGCTAAGCCCGTCAAGATCTTGGGTCGAGATGAGAAGGTGTTGAGGAATAAGAAAGTTCCTTTGGTGAGAGTATTGTGGAGAAGCTCTCAAATAGAAAAAGAAACATGGGAAAGAGAATCTGAGATGAAGGAGAAGTTTCCGCATTTATTCTCCAACATAGGTACCTAACTTGAATTTCGAGGATGAAATTTCTATTAGGAAGGGAGAATGTAAACCCTAGGAAAATAAAGGTTGTGTAAATTGCAAACTAAATAAATAGGGAATAAAAGTGAAGAAATTTATGTATAGGTTTAAATAAAAACGGGAATTCAGAAATTTTTGGATAGAAATTTCTAGACAAAATATTTCGAGACATTATAAATTAACCCGGAAATGTTGAGGGTTGGATTAAATTAAAGAAAATAAACAAAACTAAAAGTTGTGGGGTGGAATTATAAGAAATGAAAAGAGATATAGCTTAATTATAAGAAGAAAAAGATGTGGGGGCAAAAATAATACACTTAAAGGAAATGAGGCGTAAATGCAAATAAGAGAAATTATAGAGCATAAATACTCATCTTCTCACCAAATATCTACAACAATCATAAGGGAAGAAGAGAGGGAGTTTTTGTATCCATTCTTGCAAATCAAGAGAGAAACACCAGAATTTCAAGAACCCATCCAAGATTAAGGGTTTATAAGTAGAATAAACACTTGTGGGCAAGGGATTAACAAGAAAATTTGAACAAGAAGAGAAAAGGAAGGGTCGACTATCATTAGAAAAAAAAGGGAGTTGAAAATCTTCGATTGGTTGAAGATCAAAACCTTGATTCTTACCGGGTAAGGTGTTTTAAACATAGTCTTATGAGTCATTTCAAATTCGATTATGAATTGATACATTGATGTTGGATTATAGATTAGGGTTCTTAGACTTGAATTGAGGAAAAAGTATTAGTTGTTAAAATTAAGTAAATTCATGTGTTGTGTGTAAATGGAAAGGTTGATGAATCTGGACAGTTTCGTATCCTAACTTTCAGAGAGATTTTGGGTAGGAGGATGAAGGAATTAGGATCAGGTTCCTTCATAGCAATTGTAGTTTTGGATGTTTACTAACTAAGAAAATTGATCATGCTCAATTTGGAGCCATAGAACTCCAATAATGGGTCACCAACCAAGAATGGGTCATGACAGACCCTGTAAGGCAGTAGGTTTTATTCGTTGATGAGAAATTTTGACTATCTTAGGGCCAGAACTGGGTTCTCTTTCCTTCAGAGGACCTGTAGCCCCATGTCTTAGATTTCTAACGTGACCAACCTCGCTTGAAACGGAGTTCTAGAACTGTGGATATAATTAAACATTTGAGAAGAGGTTGGAATGCGACCTCTACAGATAGTAATAGTTCAAGACAATAACAGTTCAGGACATTAACGGTTAAACAGTAATAGTCCAAGGTCTAGATAGTAACAATTCAAGACAGTAGCAGTTGGATAGTAACAATCCAAGTTCTAGACAATAACGGTTGGACAGTGACAGTCTAAGGTCTAGACAGTAACAGTCCAAGGTCTAGACATTAACGGTTGGACAGTAATAGTCCAAGGTCTAAACAGTAACAGTCCAAGGTCTAAACAATAACAGTTCAAGGTCTAGACAATAACAGTTCAAAACAGTAACAATTTAAGACAGTAACTGTTGGACAGTAACAGTCCAAGATCTAGACAGTAACAGTTCAAGGTCTAGATAGTAACAGTTGGACAGTAACAATTTGAGATTTAAATAGTAACAGTTCAAATATAAAGAAAGGGATGATAACTATGGTTGGACAAAGAATGATGATATTCATGGGTGTAATGAGAAAAACATAAAATATAAAGAAAAAAATGATTGAAAGAAAGGCTTATTGGCTGTAGATATGGTTATTATAAAACGTATCTTTGAATAAGGAAAATTTATGAGATAAACTTGTAATTTGCAGAAGGGACCTTCCTATATAGGAGAGACTCCGCTGAAATTTTGATAGACTTTAATATGAACACCATGCATATATATATATATATATATATAAATTTTTATTACTTTGTTTTTCAGTTGACGAGAGATTGTTGTTTTATCCTGGATAATGGGGATGTTATGTTTTGGTATCAAAGCTCAGGTTGCTATTCTGGGGACAGGAATATTGATATGGTTTTGAAATGTGTTTCAGGATGGTGAGAACTAGGCAAAGAGCCAGGACTGATCCATCCCTAGTTCGGGGAAGTGATCAGGGTCTTCATTATGAAAATGATCCAGACTGGGATCCTTTGGCAGACACCTCCTCTCATGTACCTGCAAAATCAATACACTCTAAAAGGGGCGAGTCCGTGAGACTTCGAGATGATTCAGTGTCTCGTTAGGTAGAGGCATCAATGCCCGAGGTATCATATAGACAAGGGGGAGATAATATACCCCTACCAGTGGCACCGGCCGCTGCGTCAAACCTATTTTTGGATCCTGCTTTTATGGATCATATAGTGTGAGTTGTAGCAGCATGAATGACAATGGGAGCCTCCAGTACAGCTCCTAGATCAGGGGGAGTAGTTACCATAGTATAGTGGGTGAAGGGTATAAGAGAGATGAGTTGCATGACCTACCGTGGCGAAGAGGATGCTGAGGTTACTGGGCATTGGCTGAGGAAAGTGCAAAAAGTTATAAATCAGATGCAGGTCCCAGAGGAGCTACAGGTGGATTGCGTGACTCTGCTATTGATTGAAAGTGCCCACTCTTGGTGGGAGACTATTAGAGAGAGGAGATCATGAGAGGTATTGAGATTGAGGGACTTTCGTGAAGAGTTTGAGGAGAGGTACTATTCTTGGGAGCAGGGTATGGAGAGGGTAATGAGGGATGTCCCAAAACCAGTGGTCGAGCAGAGTCGGGCGTCTGGAGGTAAAAGGAGAGATTTTGGATTTTCGACTGGGAGACCTCCTCTCCCGAATAAATGGAAGAGTGGGCTATCATCAGGATAGTTCTAGAGGAGAGGTAAGAGTTTCACCCTAGGAGGTAGCTGAAAAGGATCTAGACAGGTTAGTGGAAGAGGATCCTGAGGACAAGCTAGACAGGGAGTCACCACTGCTAAAGGGTTTATAGAGCAGAAAGGACTCGTGTATCAATTCATTCAGAGGTGTGAGCAACGACACCCTGGAGATTGCTCCGTGATGCCAGGAAGATGCTATATTTGTAGAGGAGAGAGGGGTATCAATGGAGAGAGTGCTCGCATGTAGAAAGAGGCTATTACTATTATGGGGACACGAGTCACAGGAAAGAAGGATTGTCACTGTAGAACTACCGAGGGAGCCCATGGTCAGAGGACTGAGGTTCAAAGCCAGCAGCAATCAGTTACAGTCGATCGTCCTATCAAACCTACCTAGTCAGGGACGAGTGCTAGTCGAGGGAAGCTCAAAATTCAGGAGGGGAGGACTTAAGGTCGGGTATATCACATGACCCACGAGGATGTGGGAGTTGTACCTGATATGGTGGCAGGTACTTTACAGTTAGATACAATGCAAGTTTATGCTTTAATTGATCTTGGAGCTAGTCATTCATTTGTAGCTTATAGAATTGTGAATAACTTGCATGTGTTATCTAGTAAGTTGGGTGTAGGAGTGACAGTTAGTACTCCTCTGATTGACATGTACTGATTTCAGTTAAATGGAAGGAGCATTTATCATCTAATGCTGGGAGTTTTCCTGGTCCACAAGTGCTCTGATTTGAAAGGCACACTTGGTTATAGAATTTGGAGAAGGAAATAAGAGTGGGGGAATATGTTTTAATTAATTTCAGAAATATTAGACAAGCAATATGATTGAGATCTGTGTTAATTTAGGAATTTTTCGCTCCACTAACTTAAATGATTATGAGAAACCATACGAAAGGTATCCATCAACCCGAAACCTAAGCCCCATTACAACCCTTAAAAAGACCTTTTGATTTATGGTATGCATGTAAATAAATGGTGGAGAGTGAGAAGAAGGGCAAGCTTATAATAGAGTGTTTTTGGTGGAATAAATTTGAGTGAAATACATACCCTTTCAAACACTTGAGAGTCTGAGAATTTTTCCGTGAGAACTACGTATTTTGTTATTCTATGTTCGAAGAAAAATACTTGATGAAGCAACTTTTAGGATTTCAAATGTTATTCATGATATGTTATGACTATTTAAAAAATATAATTGTTCTTGTTAATAATGTAAAGGCTCCCCGAAACATAAAATATAAAAAATATAATTCTATTTATAAAATTTAGATTGTGAAAAGAGATATTTTCAACTTTATATGTGGACTTTCAAGTACTTGTTTTACCTAAATTTGGTACGTAAGCTATTGTTTTCATTCAAGCTTTTTGAATGGTTTCTGAGGTAAGCATGCTTTTCTTTTTGTGAATTTTTCAATCCTTAATTGTTGATTTGGATCAAGAAAGAAGCAGAATAAATGAATTTGGTTGATTTATCTTTCAAGTTAAAAGAATAAAACAAGTAAAAATCGTTAGGGTTTTTAACGATAAGTTGGCATACTTGATCATTTTTCGCTTTTAAGGCTTTCATCACTGAATATAAATATTGCTTTTCAATCTTTAATTCAATTGACATTAAGGAATTAATTAGGGTCTTTTCTAATTAATTTAATATTTTTCGATCTTCCTTGCCTAAAGGAATTTAAGTATTTGCTTGAGTTAAAATAATACGTATTTTACTTCGTTGTTGGAGTGTCATGCCATGAGAATAGAGTAAATTTTGAAAATCATTCATGTTTTTGTTATTCTCTCTCATTTTATAAAATATTGATGGTTAATTTGCTTGGTTAATTATCCCCTTTTTGAATGATAGTCTACCTGGTTTTCACTACCGTGCTATAAAAATCAATTCCTTAAAAACAAAGAAAATTCAAAATTAATTTTGGTTGTTTTTACAGCCACCGCGGTCCTAGAAGATATTGAAATTATAATGGTACATGTACCCATGGGCTACTACACTATTTATAAGCTAAGTAATTTTGTATCTTCTTTCTAATTACTTGATACCCAAACAATTTGGTTTTACTAAGTTCTTTATTTCTTGTTATATGGTTTGGTCCTTTGTTTTATTTTTATTTATTTTTTTAGAAAAACTAGTCAACATCAATTTAATAAAATTAATTAAGAATTTTGGAATGGAAGTGTTAACAATAGAAATGTGTTGACAATATATTTTTTAATTTTGAAATTTTTTCAAAAGGATGTTGAAAATGGTGTGAATTTGTTAGAAAAAAAATCATTTTGATTTATTTATTTTTAAAAAAAAATTAGTCAAACCTCTCAATTTGTGACTTAGGCTTTTACTCCATTGGGTTTTAAAACTATGGTTTTTGTTGACTAATTTAAGTGAATTTTGAATTTTCACACTAATGGAAACGTGTTGACAATATATTTTTTAATTTTGAATTAAAAAAAAAACAGATGTTGAAAATGACGTGAATACATTAAAAATATATCATTTTAATTTATTTGTTTTTAAATTTTTTAAGTTAATCCAAGTCAAATCTCTCAATCTATAATCAAGACTTTACTCCATTGGATTTTAAAACTATGGTTTTCGTTCACTAAATTAAGTGAATTTTGGATTTTAAAAAGGGATGTGGAAAGAATTATACAAATGCAGAAATATTGGTCGATAATTCTAAATTTGTTTTCAATTTTTATATTACTTTGTCTCAATAATTCAAGATTACTAAGATGATCACATGCTAAATTATTTACACCATTAAATGTCATGTACTTGCATGGAAATATATTCCAACATATAGTTTTTTTTCATTAGAAATTAAATAATAAACTCAACACAACCACTTTACTTGTTCTTCCTTTTGTTTTTGTTGTTATATACCTTCATAGATTTTACATTTAGTCAATAAACAGATAATCTACTATTTTTCAGGAAATAAATGATTTGAAAATAACTTTCAGTAAGTAAATTTATGGTGAACCAAGTTTTTATTAGTATATCTTTACCAAAAAAAACACCGGATCTATAAAAATTTATGGGTATAAATTTTTTAGAAAACAATCACGCTGGATCTGACATTAGCCAGACCTAGACACGATTGGGCTGGACGGTATGCCAAGCCTCAGGCATGCTAGGTCTGACGCTAACCAGCATCGTGCTTGATTAGGCTTGGCACACTGCCAAGTCCTAGGCACGTGGGTCTGGCTACCCCCGGGTCTGGCACTAGCCAGATCCTAACGTGAGCAACGCCAGGTATGGCACTAGCCAAACCTATATGCGATTGGGCTTGGCAGTGTGCTAAGCCCCGGCAACATCGAGTTTGGCACTAGCTAAACACAAACATGATTAAGCTTGACAGTATTCTAAGCCTCGGGCACACCAAGTCTAGCACTAGCCAAACCCACACGTGATTGGGCTTGGCACATTGTCAAGCCTCGGGCACGCTGGGCTTGGCAGTGTGCGAAGCCCCAGGCTCGCCCAAGAAAATACGCTTTCACCTATGGGCACATCCAAGGGAATTATCATACTCTCTTAGACTCACCCGAAGGAATGTCCATCCTTCCTTGGGCACGCCCTAGAGAATGATCACATCCTCCCTTGGGCACGCCTAAGAGAATAATCATCCTCCCTTGGCAAACCCAGGGGAATGAGTTAATGTAGGTCTGGCAAACATATCAGACCCAATATACATAGACTTAACATTTAGCCAAGTTCAAGGTAATGTGGGTCTAGTAAACATGTCAGACCTAAAGTACTTGCACTTGGCAGTCAACCAAACTCATTGCACTTGGACTTGGTCATCTGCCAAGTCCAAGTTAACATGGGTCTCGCAACCATGTCAGACCTAAGACACTTGAATTTGACAGTCAACTAAGTCCATTGCACTTAAACTTAGCGGTTAGCCAAGTCCAAGGTAACATGGGTCTAGTAAACATGTCAGACTCAAGGCACTTAGACCTGGCAGTCCTGCAAGTCAAAGGTAACGACCATCCTCCCTTAGCACGCCAAAGGAAATGAACATATCCTCTTTTGGCACGTCCAACGGAATGACAAGGTAACGACCATCCTCTCTTGACACGCGTAACGGAATAACTATCTTCTCTTTGCATGTTCAAGAGAATGACCATCTTACCTGAGGCACGCCCAAAGGGATGACCCCCCTCCCTTGGGTCTAGCCTAGGGGAAGAGCTCAACTTTCATGAGCTCAGCTGCATCTAAAGTCTTGGACCCTAATCTCCTTACATCTTTTAGGTGTAAAAAATCCTCCAGAGACCCACTATATTTCTATCAAATATTAATATAGATGTAAGGGATATTTATACCTCATTAAATGCTATTATGGTAAAATTACACTCCAGACCCTTCTCTTCACAAAAAGACAAGACTCATGGGCTATAAAAGCACCATGAAAATTTCAAATTAAAGTTTCACAATCTTCATTCTCTATTGCATATATATTTTCAGAGCATCTTTATCTATAATATTCTTATATTTTCTCTCTATAAAAAGATACTTATTTAAGCATCGAAGAGTCCCTATTTCCACCAAATGATACCTTTTGCAGGTACTAATCCCAAGTCACCTTGGCCTACCAAGCACCATGTATATGTTATCAAACCCCTTGGCTAGGGAGAATGGATGAGATTGCTCAGAACAATTGATTAATCAATTATCCAACCTGGGAACCCTATTCCTAAGCTACTTGGATTTTTTAGGACTTCATCAGTGGCGTTGTTTGTGGGAACTAATAAAAAAAGCCATCGGTTTCATTCTAAAGCTTGCTTTTGAAATTTTTAGACCATTTCATGGCACACAACCAATACCCTCTTGGGCTAGGACACAGGGCAAGTCTTCTCGTTACTGCAAACACTCCTGCCCAAACAGAGCTTCAACAACTCCTCAATCAGGTCTGACTCCTCACTAAGGCAGTGCTAGCCACTCAAGGTGAGACAAACAAATTTGGGCTATGCTTTGCCAACTTCATAAATATAGTTGGAGCCTTGAGATTTTGAGAAATTTCCAACAAGCATGAGTGGAATGTTGGTTCAAATCGTAAAACATGTGAAATATTTTTTACAACTATAAAAAAAAACAGAGATGAGTCTCCCTCACGCCGAACACTCTACTCAAATAAAAATTTACTATAGTCAATGAGAATAAGAATGTAAGTTTCTTATATATAAATGACTTATTCAAAATGATTGTTTTCATTTTCTCCAGGTGATACCTAAGAGCCTTTCAATAATACACCTTGGAAAAGATGGACTTGATCTCCCTAGTACTATATGCACCACTCTCTATGGAATTGACTTGGTCTCCCTAGTTCTATATGCACCAATATTCAAAAGGATAAATGTAATTACCCAGTGCTATATGCAACAATCTCCAAGTGATAGATGTAATCTTCCTGATGCTATATGCACCAATCTCTAGGGGATAGATGTAATCTCCTCAGTGTTATATGCATCAATCTCTAAAGGATAGATGTAATCTCCTTAATATGCACAATCTCGAAGGGATGGAAGTGATTGGTCTCCTTGGTACAAATAGCAAAATCATGTAATCACCACTCTTAGTGGGGGGGCTCTCATGCCCCGTCAAATAATAATAATAATCATGATAGCCACTCTTTAGTGGATGACTTTTAAGCTACATGACAAGGTTGGGAAAGCTACAGGCTCTCACTCACCAAGAACTTATAATCACTTAGAAGTTTCTAAGTATAGGTTCATCCTCATTGAGTTCCACATAACCACTTAGAAACTTATATAGATGATGGGCATGGTACCAACAATTTCTTAGAAATTTTAAAAGTACAGATTCTTGTTCTTTTATATAGTAAAGAATTTCTTTTAGTCCAGATGCATATTTCTTTATATTTTTGCCGGCTTACCTTTCTTTTTCTACGAGCAAAACTTACTACTCTACCTGAATTGCAAGATTAATTAAAGTCTTTGCATATTATTATATCGCAAAGATTGGGGGCTATTGATGAACCAAGTTTTTATCAATATATCTTTACCAAAACACATCAGATCAAGAAAGACTTACATGAATAAATTTTCTGGAAAACAAACACGCTTTAGTGAAGGCGCGCTAAGCTTGGTAGTGTGTCAAGCCCTAGGCACATCATGCCAAAATAATGGTTATTCTCCCTTAGCACACCGAAGGAAAACATATATGAGAGTTACTTTTTTAATGGAAGTCAATTATTTATAAATCATGGAATATATTTTATCACTTATTAATCCATTTATATATTTTTTTTATAAAAAAAGTTTGCACACACTCATTTATTAATTTGTTTATATAATTTTTTTACACACACACTTTATATATTTATCCTTTTTAAGCTTGTTTACTTCATTAATTGAATATATTAATAAAAATATATTTTTAATTTTTTTTAAAAGCGTCAACAAC
>Ga0307517_10001283_pt1 | contig 42186 bp, 26 predicted proteins | sample 23_EM_MG_FD_194515 | JGI IMG/M metagenome (GOLD analysis project Ga0307517, IMG submission 194515) | Populus trichocarpa ectomycorrhiza microbial communities from riparian zone in the Pacific Northwest, United States - 23_EM | ecosystem: Host-associated > Plants > Roots > Unclassified | place...
TAAAGACCCCAGTATTTATTTGCTTATTATTTAATTTAGTTAAGTCCAGAGTCCAGTTGAGTTTGATATTGAATCCAATAATTATACGTGGCATCAGGTTAAGACTTGTTTCTAATCTGTTGAATTATAGCCAAGTATTTTAGCTTAAGAATAGGTCTTCAGCTTAGGTTGTTAGCTGAATATCAGCATAAGTAGTTATACTATTTTTTAGTGCTGGTAATCCGGTCAGTTGTTATTCCAGTTGTATTTAAAGTCTTCTTGTTAATGAGAAAGGCATCGAAAACATTTGCAATTAGTGAAATATTGGAGGCTGTGGATTTCCTCGAATTAATCCTACTCTTTTTCTAGTTGTACTTGACAATTGGTATCAGAGCCAAGTTCCAATGGCTGAGGGTGCAGGTACCAGATATTCCCAGCTTGCAGAATCTTTGGCAACTGTCAAACAAAATCAAGAGCAGTATCAGCAAAATCATAATTCTTTGCAACAAATAATTGAAGGGTTGGCCCATCAATTAGAAGTGGTTGCCTCGAATGTGAAGACATTGGTACAGATGAAGACTGTGCATAATTCTGATGATCCAGAAGGATCTACACGACAAATGACTAATCCTCTTTTTGAAGATAATGGGGGAATTCAGACTCGCGCAGTGCGGTTGGATTTCCCTAAATTTCATGGAGAAGATCCCAGTGGGTGGGTCTATCGAGCTAATCAATTCTTCAATTATCATCAAACCAATCCGCATCATAGAGTCTTATTGGCATCCTTTCATATGGAAGGGAAGGCCTTGGTTTGGTTCCAGGACATTGAAGCTGCAGGAGGAATTAGTAGTTGGGAAGGATTTGTACGTGCACTTCAGACAAGGTTTGGGTCATCACCTTATGAAGATCCCATGGAAGCTCTTATTCGGCTGAAGCAAACTTTAACAGTGGAAGATTATAAGAGCCAATTTGAGGCTCTTTCAAACCAACTTAGAGGACTGGCTGAGTCTTACAAACTCAGTTGTTTCCTAAGTGGGTTGCGGGAAGATATTCGGTTTATGGTACGTATGTTAAATCCTTCAAATTTACATATTGCTTTTGGGTTAGCAAAAATGCAAGAAGAGAATGTTGCTGCCCTTAAGAGAACTGCAAAAGCAGGGTCTATTCCTACTCGTTTGGCTATTGGATCTTCAAACCCACATGAAAAAAGGGCCATTGTTCCAATACAGAGGTTATCACCAAGCCAAATGAAAGAGCGACGGGATAAGGGGCTTTGTTATAATTGTGATGACAAATGGGCTCAGGGGCATAAGTGCAAGTCAGCTCGACTATTTATCATGGAGTGTGATGAATCAAGTGATGATGAGGTGCCCAAATCTGAAGTTGCAGACGGGAATGCTGGCAAGTCTAAGGAAGAAACACTTATAGTGGATTTAGAACCTGGAATATCCATCCATGCATTATCTGGATCACCAAACCCAAAAACAATGAGGTTTGTGGGGCACATTTGTGGAAGAGCAGTAGTTATCCTGGTTGATACGGGAAGTACACACAATTTCATGGATCCATCTGTTGTTCAAAGGGTTCATCTACCATCTGATCCAACAGAAAGACTTTCTGTCAAAGTGGCTAACGGGCAAGCAATTCGTAGTGATGGGAGTTGTGCAGCAGTACCTTTACACATACAGGGTAATCTCTATACCATTGATTTTTATATTTTGACCCTGGGGGGATGTGATATTGTTTTGGGTGTTCAATGGCTTCAAACATTGGGACCTATCCTTTGGAATTTCTCACGACTTCAAATGGAGTTCTCAGTCATGGACAATCCTAGAAGACTACAAGGTATGACATCAACTGGTATCTCATTAGTAGAAGGAGAAAAATTTGGTAAAGTTTCTAGGCAAAATAAAAGAGGACTAGTTATTCAGTTTATTGATTTTGAAAATTCCAGTTTGCTGTCTATTGAAACTTCTGTTGAGCCACAAATATTTGACCTTCTTAACCGATATTCAGAAGTGTTTTTAGAACCCAAGGGATTACCCCCTACTCGAAATCATGACCACCATATTGTATTACAGTCAGGTGCAAAACCAGTTTGTGTAGGACCTTATAGATACCCTTACTTTTAAAAATCTGAAATTGAAAAAATAGTACATGAAATGTTACAATCTGGTATTGTTAGACCTAGCCAAAGTCCATTCTCATCCCCAGTCTTATTAGTAAGAAAACATGATGGAAGTTGGAGGCTTTGTGTTGACTATAGAGCCCTTAACAAAGAAACCATTAAGGTTAAATTTCCTATACCTATAGTTGACGAACTTCTTGATGAGCTTCATGGATCAACCATCTTTAGTAAGCTGGATCTAAGGTCGGGATATCACCAAATTAGGGTTCAACCAGAGGATATACCTAAAACAGCCTTCCGTACCCACGAAGGCCATTATGAATTCTTGGTAATGCCCTTCGGGCTTACCAACGCTCCGGCAACCTTCCAAAGTCTTATGAATGACATCTTTAAACCTTATTTACGAAAATTTATATTGGTTTTTTTTTATGACATTCTTGTTTATAGTAAAAATATGTCTGACCATGTTCATCATTTACAAATTGTTTTGGACATTTTAAAACAACACCAGCTTTTTGCAAAAAAATCTAAGTGTTGTTTTGGATGTGCTGAAATTGAGTATCTTGGTCACTTAATCTCAAAAGATGGGGTACAAGCTGATCCTACCAAAATTGAAGCAATGCTTAAATGGCCATTCCCTACCAGCCTTAAATCTCTTAGAGGATTCCTAGGTTTAACTGGATATTACAGGAAATTTATCAAAGGATATGGACTTATAGCAGCCCCCTTAACAGCCCTTTTAAAAAAAAATTTATTCCAATGGACTGAATCAGCAAAAAGGGCCTTTCAAGATCTTAAACATGCTGTAACTAGCCCTCCTGTCTTAGCTTTACCAGAATTTTCTATTCCTTTTACTATTCAATGTGATGCTTCTGGTATTGGTGTTGGAGCTGTATTAATGCAACAGGGTAGGCCATTAGCATACATGAGTCAAGCAATTCATGGAAAAGCCTTGCAACTATCTACCTACGAGAAGGAGCTAATGGCATTGGTTTTAGCAGTGAAGAAATGGAGGTCTTATCTTTTAGGACACAACTTTAAGATACAGACTGATCACCAGAGTCTCAAGTACTTGCTGGAACAAAAGGTGGGTACTCCTTTTCAGCAAAAATGGATTACCAAACTTTTGGGATACGAGTTTGTGGTAGAATACAAACCAGGGAAGGAAAACAAGGTTGTTGATGCCTTGTCCCGAAAAATGGAAGAGTCGAAGGAAGGGAATCTATCTGCTATTACTGCACCAGCAAACACTTGGTTGGAACAACTTAGAACCAGTTATGCTATAGATCCTAAACTGCAACAGATTATTAAAAAGCTGGAACAAGGAAGTCTTGCATCCCAGAATTATAAACAGCAGGATGGACTATTATTTTACAAAGGAAGATTGTCCATCCCCGCCTCAAGGGAGTTGAGAGAACAAATTCTTCATTTGTTGCACAGTAGCCCACAAGGAGGACACTCAGGATTCCACAAGACTCTTCATAGAGCTAAATCTGAGTTTTATTGGGAAGGTATGAGGAAGGAGGTCAGAAGGTTTATCAAGGAATGTGATATATGTCAGCAGAACAAGTCTGAGAATATCCACCCTGCTGGATTGCTGCAACCATTGCCAATTCCTACGAAGGTATGGACTGATATTTCCCTTGATTTCATTGAGGGATTACCAAACTCTGAAGGCTATAGTGTTATTATGGTGGTAGTGGATCGGTTGTCTAAGTACGCTCACTTTATTCCTATTTCTCATCCGTACACTGCCTCAAAGATTGCTCAGGTGTTCCTAGCCAATATTTTTAAATTACATGGGTTGCCTAATTCTATTGTTACTGATAGAGATCCTACTTTCACGAGTACATTTTGGAAGGAGCTCTTTAAACTGCAGGGAACCACTTTGAAATTTTCATCAGCTTACCATCCCCAAACAGATGGCCAGACAGAAATTGTCAACAAGATGGTTGAGCAATATCTTAGGTGTTTCTCGGGGGACAAGCCAAAAGGATGGGTTAAATGGCTTCCGTTGGCTGAGTGGTGGTACAACACCAACATTCATGCTTCTACCAAATTATCCCCTTTTGAATCTGTCTATGGCTACCCAGCCCCAAAGTTAATTCCCTATACGGCAGGCACCACACAAATTCAAGAAGTAGAAAATACCTTGAAGACCAGAGACGAAATCATCCGTATTCTTCGTGCGAATCTACAGTTGGCACAAGACAGAATGAAAAAATTTGCAGATATTAAGAGGACTGAGAGAAGCTTCGATGTGGGAGATTTGGTTTACCTTCGATTACAACCGTACAAGCAGCAATCGGTGGTGCAAAGGAGGAATTTGAAATTGTCTCCACGATTCTATGGTCCATATCAAGTGCTGGAGAAGATTGGTACTGTTGCTTATCGGCTTGAGCTTCCTCCTGCAGCAAAGATACACCCGGTGTTTCATGTCTCTTGCTTAAAGAAGAAGTTGGGAGAAAGACAACATCTGGTTGTTACTCTTCCACCAACAGACAAGAATGGAATTATCCGGCCTGAACCAGAAGAAATATTGCACAGACGGTTGAAGAAGAAAAAAAAATCATGCGGTGACCGAAGTATTGGTGAAATGGAAGGGACTGGGTGCAGAGGAAGCATCTTGGGTGGAATATTCTATCTTAGTCAACGAATTTCCAGACCTTGTGGACAAGGTCATTTAGGGGGGGACAATGTTATGTCACCAGAGCTGAGTTATGGCTGCATAAAGACCCTAGTATTTATTTGCTTATTATTTAATTTAGTTAAGTCCAGAGTCCAGTTGAGTTTGATATTGAATCCAATAATTATACGTGGCATCAGGTTAAGACTTGTTTCTAATCTGTTGAATTATAGCCAAGTATTTTAGCTTAAGAATAGGTCTTTAGCTTAGGTTGTTAGCTGAATATCAGCATAAGTAGTTATGCTATTTTTTAGTGCTGGTAATCCGGTCAGTTGTTATTCCAGTTGTATTTAAAGTTTTCTTGTTAATGAGAAAGGCATCGAAAACATTTGCAATTAGTGAAATATTGGAGGCTGTGGATTTCCTCGAATTAATCCTACTCTTTTTCTAGTTGTACTTGACATTTTTTTTATCTTTTGTTATGGTTTTTTAGTTAATATCCATATAGAGTCAGGGGCACTTAGAGGATTTGATAAATTAAATAAAAAAAAAAATTATTGGTGTGTACAATGCATATGATAGTGTATAGAAGGCACATGTGTTTTTTTGGCAGCGCGTGTGGCGCCTTTTAATGGTAAAAAATGACCAACCGTTGTCTCTATTGATGTATCACGTGGAGACACATTCAATAAGACAGTGCGTGTAAGACTCTTCATATTAGTTAGGTGTCGGTTAGATTTTTTCTCCCCCCTCATTTTCTCTATCTTCCCCTTAAAAATCATGCATTAAAGATTGTCCTCCATTTTCTTTTTATTTTAATTATAGCGCTCATTATTTTAATTGTTTTTTATTTGTTTCGAATTCTTTTTTTTTTTAATTTCATCTCTTAATATTTTATTTTATTGGCATTTATATCAAATCTGGTCCTTATTTTTAAAAAAAATTATTTTTCAACTTCATCCTTTATTATTTGATTTAATTTAATTTACTTTTTAGGTTAGATTTGGCCCTTATGCTTTTAATTGTTTTTTCATTGATTCTTTTTTTAAAAAAAATTGGTTGTCTCTTTTATCTTTCAATATTTAATTTATTTAGAATTGAGCTTCATTAATTTTTTTGATGCGATGATCATAGTTTTATGATGCGGGTCATAGGTATAAAACTTTAACCTAAATTGATTTCAAATTTTTTTTATAATTTTTTTCACCGATTTTATTTTTCAGTTCCATCACTCAACATTGAGTTTATTGAAAGATAAACTTCTTATGTTTTTCATCTTATTTTCTATGACGATAACTCAGCCTCGCGGTCTAGGTCACACATTTGTCATACTAACTTAGATTGGCTCGGGGGTTTTACATCATTTTATTTTATTTTATCTTTATGTCAAGTTTGTTTAGCATTCTTTTAATTGTTTTTTTTCTTTTTTAAAAATTAATTTTTATTTTATTTTCAGCTTTCAACATTAGATTATTGAGAATTGAGCTTCAATATTTTTTCTATGCGATTATTTTTATTTTATAACCTGGGTCACGGATATAAGATGTTAGCAATATTTCTATGCGATTATTTTTATTTTATAACCCGGGTCACGGATATAAGATGTTAGCCCAGATTAATATCGGTCTTCTTTTTCAAAATTTTTTATACTTATTTTCTTTCTTGATTTAAAAATTTAACGTTGAGTTTATTAAATATTAAGTTTTTTTGTTTTTGTTTTTTTCTATATGTGTTTATAAAGTTATTTTAATCTCATGATTTAAACCACAAGTTTATTATACTAACTTCGATTAAATCAAAACTTATTTATTTATTTATTTTCTCCTTTAACATTAATATCGATAACTAAATTTACTCCCTTTTTTAGATTACTAAAGAAATCAAAATCAACTATGAAATCTAAAGAGAAAGTCTCCGCACAATTAGATAGGTCAAACAGCTTCAATCTTATTAATGAATAATGATTGACCACTGTTTATTCAATGACCAAAAAGGCAAGCACCAGCTTTGTTTCAGGAAAGAAAAACAAAAAAGAAGGTAAGCACCAACACTACCAAAATGGTTCCAAGAGGGATAGGATACAAGAAGAACAATCACCCTCAGTTAGGAAACTACAAATACAAATTGGAAAAATGTATAAGACTTGCATTCTTCTGCATCATCCAACTTCTGTTTGCATTTCTCTATTTCTGCCTCTTGTAAATTTTAGCCAAGAAGGACTTCAACACTGCTTGCACTGCTTTGCTAGGGTGAGCTTCGATAGAAGCTATCAGTTTCTCATAGCTTTTGCTCTCATAGTCCGCAAATACACCCTATAGAATCAAAATATGAGATTATATATAAGAGAAAGGAAATCTGAAGGACATAATGCTGCAATTTCTGTATCGCGCACAATAAACCAACAAGTCTGCCAAAAAACTCAAAAGGAAAGTTGCATCGTTGCACATCAATTGCAAAGTGGAACACTTGTACATTATATACTCTCATTTGAAAGTTTTTAAGCACTTTTTACTTGAGATCAAGTTCAAACCTGAAGGTTCAGCTCATGATAGAGGGCCTTCACTTTTGCTACATTTTCCGGGTCAGCTTTCCCATAGTTTTCCTGGAAGAAAACAACATCAGTAAGCAACGCTACCTTACTTTCACTAGAAATAAGAAAGCGAATAAAATAATGTGCTACTCTTAACTCTTACATGTAATAGTTTCTTTTGCTCTTCGTTGCAAATCTCCAAAGCCTTCACAACCAACCAAGAGCACTTGAAATCTTCAATATCTGTTCCTATCTGATTGCAAAAAGAATATATATCAGTAAGAACTCCAGTCAATCAGATAAGCAGATTAGCCGTTTAATTTTTCCATTACCCCCTGGATTTTGTTCACTAAAACATATCTCTTATCCATAATATGAGCTCACCTTGCCAATTGTCTCTGGAGCACCAAAGCAATCCAAGTAATCATCCTACACAAGAAACATAAAAAGCTGATTGAGGTGCATGAAGTACTAAATTTGAGAAAAGAAAGATGTGTTGCAGCCAATGTTAAAGAAAAAAGATCACACCATTAAGACCTCCAATACCACATTACCTGTACTTGGAAGTAAGTTCCCATCTCAACAAGAATATTCTTTACATCAACATGGTTGTCCAGATTCTCACCCGCCATGAGCAATGCACATGCAACCTGAGTAGATTAAATGACCAATAATCAAATAATAAACCAGAATGATACATATAATGTGGAAAATGTGATTTATAAAAATTGGCTTGCCAGTGGGGGATGGTCAGAGAGAACCACAATAAAAGAATTCATACGCAGAAATGTGTTGGTTGTAGTTTAAGAGTTGGGGCCGATGGTTCAGTTAAAGTTGAAGTATGAAAGTCTAGATGCAAGAAATAGCGTGGTGGCATAATGCATCATTAAACTATTATGAAGAGTTTATGTGATCAGCACAGCTGAATCTTAATTAATCCTCCGGATTTCAATAATACTCTTTTCAGACAACCATAATCAGGCAGTGCATACTCACAGGAAGGTAAAATGAGTAGTAGGCGGTCTTGTACTGCACAATTCGCCGGTGTCTGCATATATTTCCAACAAATTCAAAGTTACCAAACAATTTAGAATTGGAAAATAAACCAACAAAGTTATGGAAGCTTCTGAGAGTTTTACCTAAATAGAAATTACTAGATAAGTGAATTAAGAGCTAGTTGCATGCTTAGATTTAAAGGTTTCAATAAATTTTAACACGTCAAATAACCACAAGAATTATACCAAAATCAACTACTTTTGCATCCTCAAGACCTATTTTCCATTGGTGGATCTGGATGAAAACAGATTTATATCCTACTACAAGCAACAGTGAACTAGAATAATAATGAGAAAAATATAGAATTGTCTATGCTCATGATAGATGCGAGCTGCTTTGTCATGCAATCCTACCTACACATGAGGGTTTTCTCGAAGGAATTTCTCATGGGTTGGTCATTTGTCTAACTATGCAGAGACCTGTAACTTTCAGGGTTAGAATATGCTTTCACTTACAGAGACAAAGTGTACTTGGACAAGTCCTTTTCTCCTTCGAGTGTTGTAATCAGATCTATCATCTGTCCAGAGGCTGTTTGAAACTCAACCTGCATAGGAACGGCATATACAAAATGTCAGCACATTTCAATATCCGAAAGTATTTAAGAAAAATGTGGGAAATCAATTACCTCATTGAACAAGTCGAGGAGATCTACATAGTATGCCTTGTCTCTGAAGTGGTTTTTGAGAATTCTAGGGATGTGATTGCGAAGCAGAATCCCATCATTTGCTGCAATAAGACCAACCTACAAAGCAGTTTATCAAAGTCAATTTTACTAACAACGGAAACCAAAATGATAGTGGTAAACAACATGCTCATTGTACCAACCTTGGGCAACCTAAACCAGCAGGGTTGACCACGCCTTGTATGGGAACTATCCATAATGTCATCAAGAACAAGAAAATATGCTTGAAGCTGCAAATATTGACGTGAAATACCATAAGTTGATCGTGAACTAGCAGAAATATTATCTAATGAACTAAATCAAAAGGTGAGAAGAGTACAGTTTTCAATAGTCATACCCATTCAATACACCAACCAAGAGCACTTGTGAGAAAGATTTCATCTTCCGTTAATTCCTTTCCTTCTTTCAAGTATTTGTAGCTGTCAATCACAGATAGTCCTCGATTTAGCTTCCCTGGAAAACAAATTGCGATGGTTGATTTAATGTTTCAATTGCAACCTCCAAGGCTGATAATTAATCACAAATATTTAACTTCTTCGTTATGGTTGATTTAATGATTCAATTCCTACCTCCAGGCACATTGTAGTCCAACATCTGCAACATAGAAATGAATATAAAAATTAGGAAAAAAAACAAAAGTTAATCAGCATAAATCCTAAGCTCAGACATATTAATTTAGCAAAATCCGGAGACAAAATATCCATCCCAGATTCGCAAACAAGAAAAGCTAAGTTGGCTTCGATACAATTTATAACAATATATAAACCCATCTCCCGAAAGTGCTGTTTGGGTTGCTTTCAGGATCATTAGGCCTGCTAATTATGCCCAAGATTTTCCCAATGCAGTACTTGGAGCATCGCAGATACAGAACAAGGGAACCATGTGGTGTTGGAAAGAATTCAAGATAACGAATATGCAAGACAAGGTAGAGCTCAGGGATAGCCTTTTCTTATATCCTAATTTAAAGCTGTATTGATTGAACCGCTTCTGTTGATTTCAACTCTCTTCATACTTCATTTAAACACACAGAACAAAGATTAATGAGGGATTACTTATTTTGACATGATTTCCCAAAAACCCATCTTTAAATCAAGATCCTGTTCACTGTCGGGCCATAGCAATTTTAGAACAGATTCTTTACACAGTGCATCAAAATCATTCTGGGTTCTTACACAAAACAAACAAATAAACCCATAAAACAGCATTTTCAACCTCAGGATTCATAATTGCATTTCCATTACCAATCAAATCAAGCAAAAACACACGCACCCCAAAACCAATAAAACACAAAGATCGAAACTTTCACGAACTGATGCAAAGAAAACCAAGAAAAGGCCAAAAAGGGAATACCCTATCAACCCAATCACGAGAATCAGGACTCCATTCGAAAGCAGGATCCTCAAGAAGCTCTTTCTTGAGAACAGAGTAGACATTCAAGAACGTTGACTTCAGATCTGCCATGGCTACTGACTTCTGGTCACAGGTGTTAAAAGAGACAGACACAAGACAGGGGGATTGTGGTGAAGATGGTAATGTTAGAATGGCCCCTCCTTCCTTATATGGAGAAGGAGATGATTTTGTTTACTATATTCCTGTTCTTTGTGTACTATATTCTTCATTTTTGATTTGATGTGGTTTTTATAAAAAAAAAAGTTAAATTAAATTTTTTTAAAAAAAAAAAACTGAAATCAGTTCAAACCGATCGATTTCAATTCGGTTCGGTTTGATTTTTTAAAACAAAAACCGGTTCAAACAGGTTTGGCTCGGTTTTTTTCGATTCGGGTTCGGTTCGGTTCAGTTTTTCGGTTCTAGGCTTAAAAAACCGAAACCGAACCAAACCGGTCGGTTTTTTCAAAATTTTAATCGGTTTTTTTCACGGTTTGGTTTTTTTGGTTATTTTCTTTCTGATTTTCTAGGTTTAATTGGTTTTTCAGTTTTTTTGAACACCCCTACTATATTCCTCATGTTCTTCTTTTTTTTTACCCGAGGTATCCGTGTCAGTTTACGCGCACCACAACTAATGTCTGAGCCCATTAAATGTCCTGCAAGTTCAGTGAATATGTAAGGCACCCCGAGAATGACGGGCGTACACAATAAAACTTGAATCCTAATAAAAAATAAAAAAAAGTGAATAAATCATTTCCATCGCTGAGCCACAACCTCATGTGAATATTCCTCCTGTTCTTGTTGGCTTTAGTGATGGCCCTGTTTTTTATTTGTATAAAATAGGAGTAAAAATGAGAGAATAACAAGCGGAGAGGGTCTTCTTGTTTGAATTCTCAAGTTCCAATGGAAGGCAAGGAATCACACTACTTGCCAAATTCATTATAAAAATATTGATTTATGTATTAAAAATAATTATACTCTAAGGGTGTACTAATATTGCTAGTATCACGTGTGGAGTCAAAGAGTTTGAATGGACCACCTGCCTTCCATTCTTTAAAATTGATTAAAAAAAAAACAAATGCTAAGAGGTTTCTTGTGGGCATGAGATTTTGGATCGTCAACAAAAAGATCTTTAATTTATCCCTCTATAAACTTGGACATTTGAAAAAGACAAGAAAGGGTCCCATCTCCATTCTAGAATACCGAGAGTGAAACATTGCATATATACACTCACACAACACAAAAGAGAAAGAATTTACAGGAAAAGACAACAACACCCTTGAACCGATAAATATTAAATATATAAAAATAAGAAATATCAAAGTAATTATATGTAAATTATAAATATAAATAGGAAGAGAAAAACAATAAAACAGAGAGAAAGATCTAAAATAAGAAAGAGAGAGAGAACCGAAAGGAAAGAGATAAATGATAAGAAATAAGAGAGAATGAAAGAAAATCAGAAGAAATAAGTTGTTAATATAATATATATGTTTTAATATGTATAAGGGTTGTTATTAGTTATGACTTTGAATTTGTTTAATATTAGGGTTTTGAAGATTATATTTTGAGTTTAATTGATGAGTTGATTTAAATGTTATGGATTAATTGTAATACTCATAGGTAATGGTTTAATTGGTTGATTTTTAGATGATTTTGTAAGGAATAATGATTTTTTAGATTAATTAGTTTTAATTTATGTGTTAAGTGTAAGAATATTGAGAAACTATGGGGAAAAAAACCCTTGCTAGAAATCTAGACAATATGATCCTGATATTAAACGTTATCTACTCGTCGAGTTGTTGAACTCACCCTCTCGTTATTTATCATTTTCAGGTTTATAGCTTGATAGTAAGACACTTTTGTTAGACCTTCAAAATATGTTCTTTTAGTTACAATTTTTTTTTTTTGAAGCCCAGTTAGTGCTCCACAACTATAATATTTGTCTTAACTCTTGTATCAAGATAATCAATTTATATTATGAGGTTAGTTATGTTATTATGTTATGTAAAAATTTATTTTATCTATATAGTTAAAAAAATATATATGTAAGTTTGGGTTTATATAAATATGAAAACTTTATCTATGTGCAGGTCATGAATTTGAAAATAAGGTGGCAAGATTTTAACCATCTAGGTGGTGGTCCAGTGGTAAGAGCTGGGGACTAAGGGGTTTGCTCCCTCTGTGGTCTCAAGTTCAAACCCTATGGTTGCTCATATGATGACCACTGAAGGCTTACATGATCGTTAACTTCAGGGTCCGTGGAATTAGTCGAGGTACGCGCAAGCTGGCCCGGACATCCACGTTAATCTAAAAAAAAGCTGACAAGATTATATATATATATATAAAATCATGCAATTCAAACAATAAATAGTGAAGAATTGGAATCTTGGTCGTCATCTATTGTGTGTATAATTTACAAACTTAAAACGTTACGATTCATGTGTAAAATATTCTTAGAATGTCTTGCATGCAACATTTGAATATAATGTCTTAATCAATTATTTTGTCTCATGCATTAATCTTTTATTTATTTTTATTTGGATGAGAAAAATGAAGAAGTTTGTGCTACATTGCGTGCTATTATTTCAAAACAGAAAAAATAATATAAATATGATAGATATGTGTTTAGCTGGAAGTGTAAAGACATAAAATAAATTTATTTCTTTCATGAACTTGAAGTGAATTTTTAATTTTTTTAAACATGAAACATAGAAAAAACATGCTCATTCTATCTTTATTATCTACTTCTTTTATTTTTTGAAACGGTAACCAAACGCTACCATGAGGTTACCTAGTTATTATAATTATTATTTAAAAAGTTGACTTGATTTATCAAGTTTACTCGTGACTCAAAACCTAGACTAGGCTAGGTTTCAACAATAATAAAGGAAGAATTGGCCTGATGTGATCCAACAAAAAACTCAAGTTGACTCGTGATCCAGTCAGGCCAGAAAAAACCCAGTAAAAAACCATCGACTTTTTCTCATTGTATTTTTTTTTAATTTTTTTCAAAATAATATTATTTTTTATTGTTTAATAAAATAAGAAATTTAGGTTGATCCGGATCAACCGACCTGACTCGTGATTTGTCTATATCAACTATCGGATCAGGTTTAAAAATTATGATCACGGTCGATGACCAAACAATGAACAGGGTTATTCCGGTAGTTTACCATTAATTTGAGGTTTAAAGTTCAATGGCCATGGAACTAATTGTCCAATCAAAATCTTTGAAAAAATCATCAAAGACTACATCACCTGGGATTTACATTCTCCCTGTTGTTTTTTATTATTTCCATGAGAATCACACCTGCAAAGTGCCAACCTCACACAGACTATCCAGATTTTGCCACCAAGCACACAAAAACTTGCCTCTGCCTCTCTGGTCTCTGAAGCTCTGATCAGATGCTTCCAACCAACCCTGTTTTGCATTTGGATTCCCATGCTAGCCGCAAATCATCACAGAATCCATTCAAATTGGAGTCAATTTACTGTGGTCAAATGGCGAGAGATCCAATGAACCAAATGGGACGGCATTAGCATGGAGCAAGTTGCCAGCACATAAGTTAGACATAAATAAACTTGTGAAAAGCCACCATTGTTGAAAAGGACCAGCATTTGAGTTGCAATGGCATTTAAGAGAAGTCCAAATTGCCTATTCAATGACATTGATGGATCTCTCCTAGGACGATGAGCCGTCAGGGTGGAAATTTGGAATGTGACATTATGGCATCTGACTCGAGTTAGGCTAATAGCAGTTGCTAATAAATCTGAGCAGTAGGGTTGGTAAGTGTTAAATAATATTTATGTAGTTTTATTTGTTAAGTGTAGAATAATATTTTTAATTTGATTTATATATATTTTATTTATATTTAAATTAAAACTAACTATTTATAATATACAGATTATTCAGAATTCTAACATCTTTCTCTATATTATCTCAATTAATTTAACAGTAAGGACTGAAAAATGCTTCAAGGCTGACGAAGTCAGGAGTCACTAATCAGAATCAGCCTTTTGACTGTTATAAAATTAGCGTCTTCTTGGCATCCCCGTCTATGACAAAGAGGATGTCTTGCTCTTTTTTATTCCTTGGTTCGGTCTACAAGGAATTGGATCTGGGCTTACATTTTGGGGCAATAAGATGTCTAAAATATCTGGGCTAATGGCCTTATTCTTTGTGGTTTGAGCCACATGAATGCTTCACTTCCGTTATCCAACCACTTCTTGCCAATTGTCGAAATCCCACAAGGCCACAACCCCTTCAAAAGTTTGGAGCACAAAAGTGGCTTGTAACATCCCAACAGCATCACATTCCAAAGCTGCAAAAATTTGCTCTTCTGTTCTGTTGCTGCAATATCTAGAGAATGAACACTGCAAAAAGAGCTGCTCAGCTTCTCTCAACTCAGAACATTAGGTCCTTCTTTCTAATAAAAAAATTGTTTGTTTTAGCTAGTGATGGTGAATTATGATATCAGATTTTGTCCTGAATGGTGAATTTGTTTGATTAATAATGTGTGTAGGTGTGATTTGGAAAGGAGACAAACTCGTTGATGGGGTCTCTCGAACAATGGACTTCCTTCGTTCTAAGGGAAAAAACACTTGTTTTTGTGATAAATAATTCATTCAATTCAAGAATGCAATGGGCCAAGAAGTTCCATTCACTTTGGATTTCGGTTGATGAGGTCTGTTTCTATGGCATTTCAATGGAACTATAATTCCCTTTTTTTGTTTTAAAGCTCTTTCTTGCTGTGTGTTTGAATTGTGGATTGTTTGTGTTTGAATCGTGGAAATTTACGGTTATTTCCTTTCTTGGGCAGGCCTTTATCACCTGTCAACCTCCACTGTCATATAGCATAACACTAATTTTTGAAATTGAGTGGAGACTTCATGTTAGATCACAGCTCAGTGGTCTTTTTAAACACCTGTTAATCATCATTCAAGTGCCTTCTACCTATTGTCTCAAACAGTGAGGTTCCTTAAAAATGGTGACATAGTTTTTGCACCATCTATAAAATCTTGAAGGCAGCGTCCTGTTGGAAGGAGGCTTACCTTTTCTCCTCGTAGATGGTTCACTTACAACACTTTTGTCCTGTACATTGTTCTATCCATTTCCATTGCGGATGTTCATCTTCTTTTACAACATGGAAGCATTAGCTATCTTGCCTTTGCTTTTACTTGTATCTTACATTTGGTCTTAAAGGGAGCGGACGTTTTCTACCATGTTTTTTATTTAACAAGAACAACAATTTACCTTACGCTCTTGTTTTACACAATATTGTGGCACCAATTTAGTGCAGGAAGATGGTGAAAAGAGAATAGGGCTGGATCAAATTCCCTCTATGAACATGATAAGAGTGTAAAGTAGCAACTTGGCTGCAATTTCTTCGAGCTTCACTTGTCTATTTAGTTCTGTTTTCCTGTTTGAGGTTTGTAATGGTGCAACTCCTGCCTCAGGTTGGTGCAGTTGTGGTTGGAATAGATCCGCGCTTCAACTGTTACAAGCTTCAGTAAGAGTTTCTAAATCCTATGTTACCTCTTCTACCGTGTTAAGTCTGCTGTATTTTGATTTGGTCATGTTGTTATGAGATTTTGAGCAAGATACTATTTGAAATCGATTTTTTAAGGCAACAACAGAGCATAAGTTCACTTGTCAGCTTCTCTAAGATTCAAGGATAAAAAGATTTCCTGCCAATTGAACACTAGCTGAGCGGCCAAGGCATGGTTAGGTCTTAGTCAGATATTTCCTTTGTCAATGCAAAATCTGTCATATCGACATTGATCTGGAATTTGATTCCACAAGACATCTCATACCCGGGGCTGTAATATAATAATAATAATTAAGAGCTACATGCTTCTAGTTTCAAGATAAATATTGAATTGACAGGTATGGAACCTTATGCATGCGTGAGAAACCAGGTTGCATTTTTATTGCTACGAATCGTGATCCAGTGGGACGTAAGACTGATTTATAGGAGTGGCCTGGTAAGTAATTAGATCTTATATTATAACAAGACATTTCACCAGGCAGTTTCACCTCTTTAATTTCGGTTCTTGGTTTCGGGTGCAGGTTGTATGGTTGCTGCCACATGCGGTTCAACAGAGAGAGGGCCTATTACAGTTGGAAATGCTCAAGTCTCAAAAACACAACAATTGGTCCCCATTTCATACTGACATCATCACTAACCTTTGACAACTTATATTCTCACAGGAGACTGTTTGTAGATTAAATGTTTACTGTCCTGTGTTTTGCAGCTTTCTCATCGGCACCTCCAAAATGTGCATGGTGGGTGATAAACAAGATGCTGATATTTTTTTTGGACAAAATGCTGGCTACAGAACTCTCCTTGTTCTTTCAGATAGACTGATTTCTCTTGTTTTTGAATTCCCTCTTACCCTGAAATAGAATGGTAACTCAAAGCACACGATGCTGAAAAATTTGCAGGTGTAACAACGAAAACTACTCTTCAAGATCCATCAAACAATGTCCAGCCAGATTATTATACAAGTAAGGTGTCTGACCTACCTGACTCACTGGTACCATAAACCTCATTACTTGCCTTTCGGTCATTCTCGTAGGCCTGTTGACAGTGCTGGTAGTGGATTCCTGTTAAAAATCTCAGGGATTGTTGGGCATTTTTACAGGTATTGTCTTACCTTCGATGCCATAATTCTCAGAATTTGAGAACAATCATAATGGTATCATCTTTCTGCTTGATTGCTTCCTGCTTGCAAAGCTATATTACAGAAACACTAATAAATGTTCATTCTAAGAACTCGTAAGTTCTTAATTACAATCTTCACATCGGAGGAAAGTTTACCATAGTGAAACAGACTAGTAAGCTAACAACTGGCCACTTGCATAGTCGCATTTTTTGCTCATTGTTCATCGTCTATGCCTCTGTTTCTAGCAGTGTCCTGAGAACTACTGCACGATAGAATTGATTTTTGACGACACCTTTAAAAGTAGCATTTGAGAATGTTAATTAACACAGGAATTTCAAGTCATTGCTAGTTTGCGTTGGGATGTCGATTTCTGAAATTCGTCTAAAATTTTGCATCTAAGATCATCCAAAGCAAGGAAGAAGTTTGTTTAGTCTACAGGTTCAAAGCATAAGAGTTTATCCAAAAAAGAGATCACGGCAAGTCGGCAAGGCTTCATTAACCTCAGAGAATACTCATGTTTCAATCTATCTATCTATGTATCAACCCTCAATCGCAGCCTAAGATGCAAGATTATATTCATATGATAGGCAAAACTGATCAATGGTTTCCATAAAAGGAATTTATTATAGATTGCTTCATCATGTAGCTGGAAATTAATTGTCCCAAGTACAAGTAAGAGCGAGCTTCATATATGTGCTCTTAAGGTTAAGGGAAGGTGGAAATCAAGAAGGGGAGGAAAAGGAAAAAAAACACTTGGGTTTCTTATGAAGGATGAACCTTTTTAGCGGAAAGTCCCTTCCAAGCTGTTTTCATGGAAGCAGAAGCAGAATTAAGTGCAGCCTCCATGTATTTCGTAGAAGCAATAGTTGCAGCTTTCTCCATTAGATTTCCCATGTTTCTAGCACTCTCAGCAGTCTTTTCTAAACTTTCCAGTTCATTCCTTGCCATGCGTTCCATTTCCACTTCAAACCTCCTAAATTCATCCATGGCATCTTCCATGACTGTATCAAGATAATCCTCAGCTTGTTGCATAGCCACTTCAGCTTGTTTGACTTCCTTTTCTTGTTCAAGTTCCATTGCTGCCCATGACTTGTATGCTTCTATCTCAAAGAGTTTCAGAAGATCATCAATGGAGGAGGGATCGAAGTTTTTGTCTTGGCAAGCTTGGTTGGAGAGCAAGGTGAATTGCGAGAGGAGAGCTTCCATGTTTTGTTACTGTAAGGCCTGAAAATATGAAAAATGATGCAGATCTAGCTAGCAAAATAGCAAACCTTCCTATATAAGGTACATCACCGAAAAGCTTGCCCTAGTGGGTGGGGAATCATGGAATCCTTTGAACCCCTAATGTTTATTTCTTAGTTTCAAGCAATCAATCCTGACCATCCATTAAGTTCCTTTAACTTTCATGGCTGGATTCTTAACGTTCAGAGATCCTTTCCAAATTTCAAAAGTAGAATGATCCTTTTTCCGTTGTGCATGGGGTAGGGTTACAGCAATGGATGACTTTTCTTATCTCATAATCCTTGTGTAGTGGACAAAGGGCCCCCCTGCCTGCTTCACATCGTCAAAGAATCATCAATTTTCTTGTCCTTTCTTGTACTCCATGGCAAAGCAAACTTTTTTTTTATATATATAAAACAACAACAACAACAACTTGATTAATTTAATTGAATTTGAAGACTAATTCTTTTGGTAACTTAGTAGGATATGAGAAATTTAGGAAGCAGAATTGGGATCGAATAATTTGTTGGGATGTGTCCTAAATACTAGAAAATTGATATAAAAAAAATATTGCTCAATGTATTTATTTTTAAATAATAAGCATAAAATTTATGCAAGGCATCTTAAAGGAAAAACTATTATTCCATATATACCATAGTAAATACCATTGATTTGGTTGAATGCTAACTCAAGTGTTAATCATGGTTATTAAACAGATTAGTTCCGTACTTTAATGATTCAAGATCTAGTTTAGACTGAATTTAATTTGAATTGCTTGGAAAACTAATATGATTAAACTGGTGACTCAACAAGTAAACTTAATTACTTTCTGCTTAGCTATCTTGTGTGTGTAATTAAAGAGAAGAAAATGCATAGCTATCGGTACTTTGCATCAAATATGAAGGTGCTGGTGGAAGCAAAGGTGGCAGCCCAGTGAAAGGTGGTGCCCCTGCTAGAGGTGGAGGCCCTGGAAATAATATTGAACGCAACGGTAGCAGTACTACTACTATTGTACGCAATGGTGGAAGTGGCGTTGGAGGCATTGGTACCAGCATCGTTCCTGATGGAGAAGAATGTACCATTTCGAAATTATGTTCAAAGCGGTGGTGGAGAACAGAACTACCATTGGGGAAGAATCATTCTTCTTCACTGGAGAGTAAGCCAGCACTCGGGGGTTCCAAGGCGTGTGAGACAGAACTGGAAAGATAGGCGGTGGCGATGGAAGTGATGAATGCAGTGGATGTGGTGGTCGTCATGGTGGGATTCGAGGGAAAGGGTGATGATTATCAATGATGGAAAATACGAGCAGTGAAATATATTTAATTTCAGAAAAAGGGTTTTTTTTTTTGTGCTCTGGCCCATCACAAACTTCTAGAAATACGACATTAGAGTAGTTTTTTAAGTTACAGTAACTGATGAAGTTAGATTAGGTAATTTAGGTGCCTTGATGGTAATGTCAGTAGCAGCAACAGGTGGTGTTAGAGGTGGAAATATTTTAACATCAATGGATCCACACTGGCTCTTGTACAAATGGGAATTAAGTTACAATTTTATGTATCCAAGGTCATGATCATTAACCTTAACCCCAGTAGAGATGCTGATAACAAAACCTGTCATTGAAAAACAGGACACCCCTCCACCTGAATGCCAGGAGTGGTAGGACAAGTTGCCAAGGGACAATGATCAGAAACCTCCAAGCCCCACCAGGTTGGTCCATTAATGTTCTTCATCTGTAATGTAAAAAAGAGCAGAACGACTGAGAAAGCAACTCCAGCATCTAATCCTGCTGATAGGATGTAGTTGTGCCTAACCCACCATCCTCTATATCTATTGTAGACAACCAAGTTGAAGACAATGCCTACAGAAAGCCAGCACATGTAGTTCACAGCCTTGACTGCTGGCATACCTCCTGTGCCGCTTAAGATAATAGGCACGTTAATGTACTTGATCCACGTCTTCTCTGGGAACTTGAGAGAGAATATATATCCACACTGGCACCGGCGCAAGAAGGCCAACGAGAAAGAAATAGTTCATCTTAGAGTACAAACCAAGACGTTCGAACATTCGCATCGGTCCAACCACACCCCAAATGACAGAGGCATTGTAGAATACATCGACTCCGGGACATGTCCATTGGCTTCCTTCTGGCAGTTTTGATGGATCGCAGATGTTTTCCACCGAGGTAAGGAGTCACCAACCCGTGCCAAAGTAGACTGAAGATGAAATTAAAGTCCCTACTATCTGTTATTGACATAACATCAATGGTATTAATTCTAAAGTGGGCTTCCAGTATATTACATAACGCTATGATTGTCTGATTTGATTTCAAATTTATACCTGGACAACAAACATGGACTTGGGGGGGATTTTCATGTAATGTCCCAGCTTGAAGTCTGAGAGGAACGAGATTGCTTGTGACATGCTAGTGTAGCCATAGTTCTTGAAAGTAACATTTGCAAGGAGTCTCCCCGAATACATGTAACCGATTATTAGCTTGGTGATAACGTTGAGTTCTGGTTGCTGCACAACAATTTCGACATTAATATGATCGAGGACAATTAACACGAGCAGGTTAGAAACTTAGTCTGCCAAGATCATACCTGGTTTGTAGTTGCTGCAAGAACACCAACTGGAAGGGTGAACATGAGAGCCAAGCCAACTGCCAGTAGGACACCCTAGTAAGGAAGTTGCAACTGTTTACCAAAGCCCTCACAAGTAAGCAAGGTTAGTGCAATTACTATGATCAAGAGGGAGTAAAACCACCATTGAGGGACAGCTTCGTAATTCTTCTTCATTATTCTGGTGTGGACATCAGCGTACTTGTCTTGATATGCTGCTTTTGTTTGATGCCAAATTTCTCTGCAAACAGAAGGACAAGGTAATTAGACAAATAATGATATGTTATGATATCTATTGACGGTGAGATTAGCGTCATAAAAAAACTAAGAATGTTGATAAATACTTTCCATAGAAAAGTGCTACATGAGTTAATGCAGCAGCCAATATGGCAAAGTTAAGACCATAGGTGTAAACGAAGAAGATACTTAGGTTGACTTTGCTATAGCCATCATATCCTGGTTGATTGAATTCAAAGGTTGTCTCATTTAGAACTCTTGAAACACCGTAGGGTTGTCCATAAGCATCGAAAACATGGGAAGAGAAAATTGGAAAACGTTTGGCACCATATGAGTTGGTCTAGTAAGCTATGGGGATTACGATGTAGAGAATTATGATATAACCAAACAGTTTGTTGATAATAGCAAATCCTGGAGTGGCCAAGGGAGATCCTAGGAAACCAGCCACCGTTGACCAATCAATGGCGAAAGAGTCAACGCCCAGGCCATGAAGACCTGAGCCAACTTGTTGGGCAGTGACCGAATCCTTCCATATCCAACAGACAAAGGAAAGAGCCGTTACAGATTGGAAGAGATAGCCGGGGACTATATAGTATGCGAAGCTTGATACAAGGACCACGAGGAAGAACTGCAGCCTCGTTAGGCCTCCCTTACGCCTGATCTCAACTTCATGCAATGCCCTGGAGGATTCGAAAGAAAAACGAATTAGAGAAGAGAAAAGAGGAGATGCTAATCTAAATTGATAGAAAATGGGGTTGCACGAGACACCTGAAGAGGGAAACTTGAACCAGAATGGAAGGCCACCACATGTAAGGGGAATCAACAAGGAACTTCCTGAAAAGTCCAGCCCATCCATGTCCTAACAACTGAATGTTTCAACAAAATTGGAAGTAAGCATGTTTTATTAAGCATATTGAAGAAAGAGCAAAGCATTAATCAATTCTCTCTAAGTCATCACCTGCATTTTATTTTCACCTCAAGAAAAAAATTGTTATGGAGTTTAGGAGAGGTTCACCTGAGTCGTCTGCGTTAACAACATAGCTGGTATTGCATCTATACGACCATGATAAAATGCCTTCACGATGGTGATAATTCCCACTGCAAACACAGTATTTGATCCAGCATTTGCAAATATGGTGATCAGAACATGTTCTTTTATGTTGAAAGGCCCTGGGTTCAATGAAAGTGCCCATTTAGTTCGGGGAAACCGAATAAATTTGTTCGGTAAAACTGATTCCATAAGCCTTCCTATTGGCAGTAAAGCAATCTGAGCTGAAACTGATGTTACATAGAGTATATTTTGACGGTAACCAAAGAACTGATTCACAAATGCCAGAAGAGCACAACATGCGATCCCCAAAACCCATGTTCGAAATGTCAAGCATGGTAATGTTGGATCATCTGTAATCGGCACTGTGAGCTTGACTTGCTCGATTGGTGAATCGTTTACCTCTTCTGCAGAAAATCATGTTTTGACAAAGACAATTGGGGTCAGTAATCGTTGATCAGCGACGATGGTTATTAGATAGTGAAATTATTAGAGAGTTATGGATTGCTAAATTTTGTTAAATAATTATTAACGATGCACAACAACAATAGCCATGACCGTAATTTAACCCCCGGATAGTCCACATTCAGCAATGCGCAATGTCAGGTATAAATTAAATTTATAGAACTTTTTTTAAAAGAATTTGTTAGAGAATAATATAAAATTATTCTTAAAATTTTACTTAATTACTTAAGCTTTTAAGTTTATATGTTTGGATTTTATTAACAAAATGATCAAGAGTTTAAATCTCATTATTTTTATAAGTTTCACCTAACAATTTAATATTTTGGGTTGAGATGTTTTTCAAATATAATTTCTCTAATTTATTTTTGGTTAAATTAACTCTTTGATATTATCATGATTGATAATTAAGAATGAGAAGTTCTTATGGTACGATTATTCTGATATCTGAACTCAGCAATGTTTTTTTTTTTTTTACAGCTAACTGAAGTAATATGCATGCAAGTACATAGAATCGCAGGCAAAAACTTCTTACACAGACCATGTTCGGGTTCTGAATTCCTCACTAGACAAAAGAATATAATTAAATTTGAGGGTGCGAACCATCCATGAGTAAATTCCTAAGCTTCTATCCTATCTGTTCATATTCAAAGAGTAATATTTTAGAAACTCTTCAGGACTAACTGCTGCAATTAATTCAGGCAGTGATTTAGTGTCAGCTACTCTGCAATCCTTAGGAAGTGCAACTACAAGAGATCGATGAATAATTAAAATCGCAGACTTATAATTAACCTGCATTAGCTATGAAAAGAAAGTGAGTAGACTGAATTATATTTACCTATCTCATCAAGAATCTTGGCCTTGGTCGAAAGACGAGTCCCATTACCATTAGTCTCTTCATGCTCCATGCTCCTATGCTCGCACTACCTAAAACTATAATGTGGTGAGACTTCTAACAACAGAAGTTTTCAATATATACGGTTCCTTGGCTTCGTGATTTCTCTTCGTTTCTGATGAAAAATCCAAGCAGGGAACGTTAGATCTGATTCTTGAAACCTCCTAGTTGGAGGAAAGAATCAGTGAAGATTCCATTTCCCATTTACAGGGCATGGACAGTTATTATCATGGGGCATAGCCAGAGAAAGGATGAGCTCTTTGCATTGGTGAAACATAAGAAAAGAAGATGACGCACCAATTTTTTTTTTCTACCTTACATTTATTATTCATAAGATCTTTTCTTTGGTTTTAGCAAGTTACTATTAATCATAACGTGAAGTAACATTCTGTAACATAATTCCAAACAAACTTTGCATCCCAAAAAATCCACCAATAATTGAAAAATCTTCTGGTATACCAAGGATGAGGAGCAAACAAGTGCTGTATACTCTGCCACCTCTGACCCTACCCTACCCTATCTTTTCCTCAACTACTTGCTCATCGTGCAATTAATCTGCTAATGTCATATTTGGTAGGTGACCCATCTTTGCTTAGGAAAGGCATTATTTTCACAGTGGCATTAATTATCCATCAGAAAGCTCACCTTGAAGTCACAGTGCACACACCTCTAGGGCATGTCTATCTATCTATCTCTTTAGACAATTTTCGTACGTAAAAAGGATCACATGAGAGACATGTCTCTTGAAGACAAGCTTTTTTCTTCTTAAGAATTGCCATGAAAATAGGAAGCGTTGTAAATTAAGAAATTAAGTTATATATTTTGTTTACCAAAGAATGTAGAACCAATTCTCAAGAAGAAATTGACTGCATGTGTAGTTCTATATTGATAAGTAGGAAAATCGAAGGTGTGTTTGTATACATAAACGACGAGGTATGACTACGGCAAATTTGTGAATATTTAATTGGCTTTACTTTGGCATTACAAATATTAATTTGTATTGGGACAATAAAAAAACCTTTTTTTATATAAAAAACCACTTCATTCCAGGTTTTTAGAGAGAATAAAAACTTAGGTTAACTCAGGTAAACTTTTCCAATCATTGATCAGATCTTATATCCCATACTACATACTGCATTATGTATTTTTATTTCTTTCGTTTCTTGGATTAAGTTACTAGATATATATACAAAGCTGTCCCGATTAAGGTGATTAGATCATATATCATTAATGCATGTGATCTATCCTAAGTCATAATCCTGTAGAATTATGAAGCCATACTCATATTTGATGAGCATATGTATAAGGCAATGGTGTGTGAGAGTTTTTAAATTAATTTTTTTATATAATTAAAATTGATGATAATCAATCAACAACTCGTTTGAATATCTTGTTGTGCCCATAAAATAAGAAATGGAGAACTAATTATGATGGATAAAACCCTAGCTAGTAGAAGCTTCAATTCTTTACTTATAAAAAAATAAAAACAAAAGAGACATAAACATATAATTTGATTATAAAAACCAGTTGAGAATAATTGAATGTGTTAGGTTGTGCTTTAGCCAACCTTCCTATTTATATATATGTGGCAGAACACTGCAGTAACTATAGGGATTACAACATTGAAATAATCTTATATTAATTTTCTATTCTGATATATACATGCTATACATTCTATAATATGCCCCCTCAAGCTGAGGGTGGGGGATCAACCCGAAGCTTGAATCGAAAAGCAGTAAAGGATGCAACAGGAAGCGGTTTAGTGAAGACATCGGCAAGTTGATCCCAAGAGGGAACAAAACGAATCTGAATCTTTTTCTTGGCAACGCGGTCACAGACAAAGTGATAATCCACTTCAACATGCTTAGTACGAGCATGGAAGATAGGATTGACTGAGAGATAGGTAGCACCAAGATTATCACACCAAATGGTAGGAGCAGAGACTGAGGGAACCTGCAAATCTGTTAACAAGTATTGAAGCCAAATGACTTCAACGGTACCATCAACAAGGGCTTTATACTCAGCCTCAGTAGAGGAGCGAGCAACCATGCGTTGCTTGCCAGATTTTCAAGAAATCGGCGTCTAACCAAAAAAGACAAGATAGCCACCCGTAGACTTTCGATCATCAATACTACCAGCCCAATTTGCATCTGTAAAGCCATGTAGAGCAAAAGAGGAGCCTCGAGTGATATGAAAACCATAAGATGACGTACCTTTAAGATAACATAGAATACGCTTAACAGCGGCCCAATGAGAATCTGTAGGAGCATGTATAAATTGACAGACTCTGTTAACAACAAAACATATATCTGGACGGGTGAAGGTAAGATATTGAAGAGCACCCACGATTTGACAAAATCGTGTAGGATCAAAGAATGAGTGATCCGGTAATAAAGTGACTTTCGAAGAGGAGACTAGAGTATCAACGGGTTTGCAGGAAGTCATACCAGCTCGGGTGAGGATGTCAAGAATATATTTATGTTGACGCAACATTAAACTCATACCGGTAGACTGAACTTCAATACCCAGAAAGTAGTGAACATCACCTAAGTCACGAAGCTTGAACTCAGAGCTGAGTAACTGTATAAGGTGATGAAGCATAGCAGAGTTGCTACCCGTAAGCAGAATATCATCAACATACACCAGGAGATAAAATATATTAGTACCATCAGATAATATAAACATAGAGGTGTCAACCTTGGAAGCTCGAAAATCGATGGAGAGCAAAAAATCACTTAGACGAGTGTACCATGCTCTCGGTGCCTGTTTCAAACCATACAATGATTTGTGCAATCTGCACACATGAGATGGAAGAGAAGAGTCAACGAAACCTGGAGGCTATTTCATGTAGACCTCTTCAGTAAGAACACTATTAAGAAAGGCATTATGAATATCAAGCTGATGAATCTTCCAATTTCACGAAACCGCAATAGAGAAAACCAATCGAACAGTGGCCTTCTTAATAACTGGACCGAAGGTTTCAGAATAATCAATACCTTCCTGCTGGGTAAAACCTCTAGCAACAAGGCGCGCTTTATAGCGCTCAATACTACCATCAACACGACGTTTGATCCGATATACCCATCTATTGCCAACAACGTTCATCAAAGGATGAAATGGAACTAAAGACCAAGTACGATTTGTGCGCAAAGCGGCGATCTCATCACACATAGCATTATGCCAAACTGCATACCGGTCAACGTCAGAAAATGCAAAAGGCTCAGAAGAGGGAGAATGCAGTACCCGTGTGGAGGTAGAGGTGACGACAGTGAAAACAACCAGATTTGCTGTCTTCGGCTGCCGCGGTCTGAGAGTCATAAGATGTCTGCTGCGTGCTGGTGGAGACGTAGGGGAAGATGATGGCGGTGAGGAGACCTGTGGCAGCTGATAAGAAGATAAATCAACCATAAGTTGCAGACCTGCGGGAGAGGATGATGAAGAAGCAGCCTCAAGCACAGGACTGTCAGCAGATGAGGGGCTGTAGGCAGAGACCAAATCTGCAGGAATGCTGGCCAAGGTGGGCGAAGCAGAGGAGGGACTAAAGAGCGCCCCAAGACTATGAGGAGATGAGACCAATTGACGAACTGAACCATCACCAACGTGCAAATTATCATTACCAAGATACGGTTCTGAAGCAGTCAAGGTGGCAAGATCAGGTGTGATGTGTTGATTGGCACCGGTATTCGAAAACCAATCAACAGAACCAGTTGAGGAGAGATTGCGCTGCACCAGATTGACAGTAGGTTGTTGGCCATAACCTCGCTGCTGGAATTGAGGACAGTGGGGAGCTGTATGATCGAAATTCTGACACAGTTGGCAGCGTGGATTCTGCCCCCTATTGCGCTGTCAAGAGCCCTACCGACTGTCACCGAAGAAGGAGTTTTGGAAGCTGTAGTGATCAAGTTTGGAACCAGCAAACCGGTTGCCTCTGCTGCTAGACTGGTTGGGACGCCAGCCACCATTGAAGCGGCCCCTGCTGCGACCAGAATTGCCAAAGGTCTGGCGTTGCGCAACAAGGGCAGATGATGGAGTGCTGGGTGTGGGCAGCAGAGGAGCATGTATGGCAGCTGAAGATTTATGAAGAAACTCATGCGTGAGGAGATGACTGTGAAGATCTGCATATGATAAAGGTTTCGCCTTGGTAATAAGACTTGTAACTAAGTTTTTAAACTCTCCCCGAAGACCACGAAACACATATAAATTGAAATCTTCAAGCGAAACTGGCCGACCAGCAATGACCAATTCATCAAATAAGGCTTTAGCTTTTTGCATAAATTGAGTTACTGATTCATCACCCTGTCGAAGATCCTGAAGAGAGCCGTGAAGTTGTATAATACGAGAGTTGGAGGTGGAAGCAAGAGCGTGCTCAAGAGTGCGCCAAGCTGAATAAGAGCTTTGACAGCCAACAATAAGATGCAAAACTTCCATAGATAGGGAGGAAAGAAGAACACTCAGAATGAGTTGGTCCTGTTGTTTCCAGCGAAGAAAGAGCGGATTTACTTGAAGAGAGATACCATCTCTGGCAAGAACATGTGAAGGTGGACATGTGTTGGAGCCATCAACAAAACCAAAAACTCATTGGCCTAGGAGATACGACAGCATCTGCATACGCCAATATAAATAATTGGTGTTTGTTAATTTGAGGGAGATGACTTGATGAGTGTGAGAGAGGGAGATAATGCTTGCGGCAACAGAGACAACAGCTGCATTAGACGTGGGCTGCAAGAAGAGGTGTTCACCAGCCATGGCAGAGGAGAAGCCAGGCGGTGAGGCAACAGAGGAGAGCAGAGGAGGCGCTGCAGGAGAAGAGGGCTGCACTGCCAGAGAAGAAGGATGGACTGCTGGTGCTGCAGCAGAGGAAGATGTATGTGACAGCTGTTCCATTGAAGAAGGGAGGTTGTGAGGCTATGAGAGAAGTAGTTTAATTAATTTTTAGGGCTTGCGGCTATGATACCAAGTTGAGAATAATAGAATGTGTTAGGTTATGCCTTAACCAACCTTCCTATTTATATATATGCGGTAGAACACTGCAGTAACTGTAGGGATTACAACATTGGAATAATCCTATATTAATTTTCTATTCTGATATATACATGCTATACATTCTATAATAAAACCTAGACGGAAACATATAAATAAACATATTTGTAGGATAAGTTCACAGTGAATTTTTATTTTTTTCAAAACATTAAATAAATGAAGATATGATATTTTCAATTATATAATTAAGCCGTAGTGTTAATGTGTATATTAGATATATAGTGTTTTTTTATTTTTGGTTAATTACTTGGCAAATTTGTGTCAAATCAAAATAGTAATTTTAACTTGCAACATATCCCCTTGGACATGCTTAATTTTGCATCTCATAATTAGACAATATGCTTTATGAACCCAAAAGCAAATGATTTGTGAAATCCAACTCTATGTAGGAAAAGGAAAAGGGCCTGCCTGAATTTGGACATGCATGGGGGCTTCTAAACATGTCATGGGCTCAATAGGCTTTGCTCTCATCTTCATTTATTGATCATTGGATAGCGATCTGTGGTCTCCTCTTGCTGCTAGCTGGTAACCAACTGTTAGAGGTCTAGGCGCGGGGCGCGCCAACGAAGGCACATTGCCTAGAATTCGGCAGCGATGGACTGCGGCAGAAACGAATTCGGCAGGCAAAATTAACCCCGTGACACCAACCCTCTTTATCTCATCTCACATGTGCCTTTCTTCTCCCCTCCCCTCCCCTCCCCTCCCTATAATTCTAGCATGCATGCCCCTACACTCGCAGTTCTGCCTCTTCTTCGTATGGAAAACTGTCTAATTCTTATTAAATTTTTCCACATTCATGTACTGAACTTCACCGCTAACAATCCACATGCATGCACGCACCTATGCTGCTTTTATTAATTTTATACTGAAGTGATCGATCAGTACTACTTCCTAGCAAGAAAAGGAATAATTATGGGTGCGTAATATTTATTTGTGTGCACTAAAAAGTCATTCTATTCGTAAAACCATGTCTTCAATATCATTAATTCCACGAATGAAAAATATTAGATCATGTTAGTTTTTGCAATTAATGCTTATATCGCAACAAAAACATCAAAAATATTACTACGCGACACCACAAAAACAATCGAGCAACAGACGGCCAGCATGTATACTAAAATAGATAGAAAACAAATAGAAAAGACAAAAGGTAATTAACGGGCAGAAAGTAGAGAGGCAACTTAATTAGGATATAGTTATACAAGCTTTAATTAATCAGATTAAATAGTGTGAGCACATCAAACGGCGAGCATCTATGCTCCCTTGCAAATACAAATACAGAAAACATTAACAATTGTTTCAGCTTTGCCCTAATCTGTCAGTCAAAAACATGATCAATAAATATTGCTTTTACACCACCAAGATATTCTTGTCACAAGCGGTGGAGGTCATCAAATTAATGTCATTTGGTGGACCCATTCTTCACACGAAAGACACTTGTCAGGATCTGGATGCCCAGTACTGACCAGTATCAGCATCAAACCTCATATATATGAACGTTTGTGTGTGTACATGATGGCCAGTAGTTGTGAGATAATTTTAATTGAAACGAGGACCACAGCCACTGGCACTGCATTCATAAAACTGCCAGTTTTTTGGCTCAAAAACTATTTAACTATACATATATCATGCATAGAGAAGAGGAGGTGCATGTGCTAGCTGTGACCTCGCTCCTCTATGCATATGCATGCATGAATGGAGAATTGTGGATAACCTTTGTTTCTGTTCACTTGAATTAAAGGATTCTCCTATATTATAAATTATTTTATAGCACATGCTAGTACTGTTATTAAACTAATTAAATCATAGGTACGCAAATCAACTCGGACAGTTTAATTGATTAAGTCGACCGGGCTTGACATGATCGACTCCCACTTAATTAAATATACAACTTGACCCCAGTCATATTCTAAATTGACAGGTCACCAGATCGATCAAACGTTCTAGGCTGAGTTGAATATGAAATTTTTAGCTCACAGTAACTGTTAAAACCACCCATGCATGATAATCTTTGGAATAGTAGTCTTGGTGAAGGCAAGAGTGTTTATGACAAGTACAAAAATGTGAAATCATAAGTGTACATCGATATAAAAATGCGGTGGCCAAGTCAGTCAAAAGAAACAGCAACCCTTTCATTAACCACTAACTTCAACATCATAAGATGGCTAAGAGCCATGTGGCTGTGGGTCGGTACCCTTTTTGGATGAGGGCTAGAACCAGCAAGGTTGTCCAAAGACACGAGAAAGCCAACAAAAGATTGGTAAAAGGGAAAGTTGCCAAAGTCGATTTCCTTGCTACCTTTAAAGCACGTACTTTGATCCCAATCAAGCATTCAAAGTTCCCCACTCGAACCTTATAATTAATAACCAGACATGGAAGGGAAAAGAAACAAAAGTTCATGAGATTTTCTCTGTATGTGTTTGATGGAGACATGTTTTAAGTTGAGGTTCCTTGCAATAATCAAATATATATTTCTCGTTAGAAAAATGCCTTTTAGTTTGTTTGGTATCGTGAATGCATGCTTTTGTTGTTGTGGTTTAAAATGATAAATTTAGAAAAACTATAAATTATAATTATTTTATAATAAAAAAGGTTTTTAATAGAAACTATATAAACTATAGAGTGTGTTAATTAACCAAACATCTTCCTGATTAGCACAAAATACAGACAGTAGAACACCACACAACACCGCACACAGTAAACAAACAAAGCACAGAGAAAACTGCTTGCGCTGCAAACATGTATGTGCTGTATTGTTTTAGATTGAAAGAATTCTTGAATAATATTTTACGTATCAAATCAACTTTTTTACACAAAGGGTTTTACCGTTACTGCTGGTGTCGGGGAACTCATTTTTTGTGAGCTTTCTCTTCTTTACAAAATCTTTTTTTCTGAATTTATAAAGACGAAAGGGAAAGGTAATGCAAAGCAATGTGGTGTTGCTGCCTCGCGTCTAACTGTCTAAAGTTCCATGGAGTACAACGAAGGTTAGTTCAAAAACAAAAAGGGAGGACAGATCAGGAAAGGAACAGGACATGAAAAGGAAGACTATTAATTAGGCTTGATATGCATTGTTGTCCAACACATTTGAAGTCAAATGTTAAATGGTAGTAGAACATGGAGTGCCTAATATTTGTCTACGTGATCAAGTCAAAAAGCATTATTTTATTTTATTTGTTTTTGGCTCGAGCCGTGGGTCTAAAGTCTAAAGATTTTTATAGAGGCTGAGCATATGATCATACGTAGAAAATATTTGCATTTGCGAGAGGAAGAGCTAGCTAAGTGGATCCCTTCTCTGGAAAGATGGAGATCACCTAAGATCCACATGTATATATGTTAATTTATTTTTAATTTGTTGGAGATTGATGATGAATATAATTGTAATCAATTCATTTACCAACTTGTGTTTTTTTTCATAATTATTAATGAGAGATTTCATGGTAACTTATTGGGACCTCGTACAGTGTGTGATTCCTCTAATTTAATTTAATTTAATTTATGTGCATGCTGCTAGCCCTAAACATCTAGCTTTACGGCAGTGAAGTGGAGTGGTCTCCCCCAGTAGATTAGATTGTTTATTTGAGGAACCACATGGAGGCAGGATATTTTATAAAAATTGGAATCAAAATCTTCTCACAATTAAGATGCTGTAGTTGGTTTAATTAATTAATTAAGAAAGTTCATTAATCTTGTGTAATTAAAGCAAAATACAAGCCACACCGTGACACAATTAGATAGAGCCTAGCTAGTATCTCTCAATTGCTCATATGAGAGATGTAAATGTGAAGGCCTGTCCCATCCATCAGAAGAAAGATTGAGGGCCCTGCTTGGCTTTGTGGTGGCACAACACAACACAACACATGGTGATTAAGGTAATTTCCAATGCCTAAACCTTAAATTGAAAAAACCCCACCTTGCAATGCAATGCAATCAAACCTTCAATCTGTTAATTGGGCCACCGCATCATCATGGGACGATTGAGGAGCACACCATCCACTTGATCTTCCTCCCAACATTCTCATCCGACCATTGGTCCATTTCCCATGATTTTATTTGTCTATCTCAAGCCAGAGCTCATACCCCTTTCAGGCAAGCAAATGATGCCGCTTCTCCTTTGTATTTGGGGCATTACCTTTTTACCATAGGGAAAAAAAAAACAAAAACACTACATCATGGCTCTACCCATGTGGGATTCATTCTTTCTACAAATGTCCCAACCTTGTTCGCTGTTCTTCGCCATGCGATGTCTCTGGTTAGATTACTCAAACAAACCACAAAAAGGAAAGCTTAATTAATTTAAATGTATTACATTATACCAAGTTACAAAAAACTTGCTACCATTGTTCTTCGCCATGCGATGTTTCCCCCCTCTATACTATCATTATGTTTTTTCCTTGTTAATAAGATGGTTATGCAGTGATGCTAATTCTATACCCCATCACAAATATCCTCAGGTTTATATTCAAACACATTTGTAGAAATCTCACAGCATATGCATCATGGTTTTAAGATATTTTCATACATAGAAATGATTAGATCTAGACATGCTATCTTTGCAAATGATAGTTGTTTTTAAGTTGGGAATCATAAAATCAATGTCTTTTATATGAATATACCAAAACCATCTAAAAATTAAAGAAAATAAATCAATGTCTTTGCAAATATTATTAGAAACATTCTATTTCTTTGAGAGGAGGGGTTATTTTTATTTTATTTTATAATAAATAAACAGGCAAAAAAAAAGGAAAAAAAAGGCTTTAATCATTTTTCAGTTGCAAAATGCCCTAACCTTTTTATCATTTTAATGGAAAGAAGATGTAGAGAAAGTGTGTGTGTGTGTGTGTGTATTTCTTTTTATTTTTTCAAAGAGCATCATGCATGCCAGGCAGATGAAAATCCATCCACCCTTCATTTTCTCTCCAAAATGGCACCAATCAAATTATTGTATTTCTATTTGTATATATAAAAAAAAAGGTAAAAACTTTAGCATTAAAGCTTTGCTTTGACTGTCTCTCTCTCTCTCTCTCTCTCGCTCGCTCGCTGCCTAATACTCCACCAGAAGCACAGTTTCAGCTTCTTCTTCTCCTTCTTTCTTCAGACAAGCTTATTTAGGCTACAAGGAGTTCTCTCTCCACGGTGTTTTGCTGATAAAGCTAACATCTTCTCTTAACTTTCTTGATGTTTCAAGTTCGGTACTTTCTTTCACTTCTTATCTCTCTCTCTCTCTTCATTTTTTACTCTTTTTTTCATCTGGGTTTCTGCGGTTGGCTTGGATCTGTAGTGGGGTTTGGCTACAAGTATTGATTTTGTGAACAAGATCTGAACTTTGCTTAATTAACATTTGATCATGTTGGTTTACTTGGCTTGTTTGAGAATGCATTATGTTATTTGCTGACTTGGTTGGTTGATTCTTTACTTTCTTTGGTGGTCCTTGAATCCTTCATGCTTGTTTTTCATTTTTTATTTTTTGATGGGCCTGGTTTTTGTGTTCCTTTCTGGTGAGAAATGATTGCATGTTGAGTTGGCCTTGTTAGCTATGAAATTTTGATCTTGTTCAATTTTTTCTTCAGTTTCACTTGATCGAACTATGGGTGCTGCTCTTTGATTGATTGTTTTTTCTTTCCTTCCTGCGAAATAATTAATATTTCATTGTAATTCATTTTCAGGTTTGTGTCTGTTTTTGCCAGAAAGTGTTTCGTATTTGACCTATTTTTAGGTAAAGTTAAGTTTCCTGATATACATATGGTTTCCCTACGTTTGAGCTGTATGGTGATTATGTGATGAATAACGGGTTGGTGGTCTTTTTTTATCTGACTTTGTGATGCAGTGTTTAGGCAAAATGAAATTAGAGTCAATTATGCTATCACTTTTATATTGGTATTGTTCCATTTTACTTGGATTCCATACCATATTGTCTTTTGAGTGTCTTCTGTATTGATATGCACCTAAATCAGTGTCTTTTAGGTGTTATGAAGCCATATAGAGTGCATTTTTGTGCATTATGTTCCATGTGAATTGTAACTTACCATAATGTCTTTGACAGATTATTTGCTGCTGTTGGCAAAATTGGATAACAACATTTTTAGGGCTGCCAGTGGCAGAGATGTGATTCTGAGTTTTGGGCGCCTTAAAGTGGATTCATTCAATCTGATGTAGTTTTGTTGTCTGATGGCCTCAATAACTTCTAGCAAACCTTCCTTGAAACAGCACCAGAAAACAGCTGGTGTTCAAAAATTGGAGGCCGACCTTAGGCATTTGTCTTCGCAGGGATCAAAACCATGCAAGCCCCAGCTGATTAATCGTGAGCAGGTACAGCTGTTGGTAGAAAATATGCCAAAGCAGGTTTTGTTAGAAGCTTTTGAAAATATAAAGCTCCTGAATTCTAATCAAGAAGGGGCTTCTGATTCTTTGAGTATTAAGTTGGAATCAAATTCTTCCTTTCCCTGTTTTGAACAAACATCAACTGAGGTGGATTCTAGTGTCAATGAGACTAGAGGCTCACAGGATGTTTCTGTTGATCAAGAGAAGAAAACATCAGAATATGGAAGTGTAAAAAACAGTTCAGTATCTGCCAAAGTTAGTGATGGAACCAGCAGTCTGGGTAAGACGAGTGGAAGTGCCAAGATTAGTGACCGTGTTGATTATGCTGAGGGTGGCAAGAGAAGTATGTGTAGAGGAAGCACCAGCAGTGATGTTAGTGATGAAAGCACATGTAGCAGCTTTAGTAGTAGTATCAGCAAACCTCACAAAGCAAATGACTTGAGATGGGAAGCCATCCAAGCTGTTAGAGCAAAAGATGGGGTTTTAGGTTTGAGTCATTTTAGACTGCTGAAGAGGTTGGGTTGTGGGGATATCGGGAGTGTGTACCTGTCTGAGCTGAGTGGAACTAAGTGTTATTTTGCAATGAAGGTAATGGACAAAGGCTCTCTTGCCAGTCGCAAGAAGCTGCTTCGGGCTCAGACAGAAAGAGAAATATTGCAATCTCTGGACCATCCTTTCCTTCCAACGCTCTACACCCACTTTGAGACAGATAAATTCTCTTGTCTATTAATGGAGTTCTGTCCTGGAGGAGACTTGCACACTCTCAGACAGAGGCAGCCAGGGAAACATTTTCAAGAGCAGGCAGTAAAGTATGATAAGTGAACTTCAACTATTTATCCTGTTATTTTTATGTAGTGGTCATGCATTTTCAAAAGTTATTTGCTGATAACATGACAACAGTTTCCATAGTTGGGAAGAAAGTGTGTTTGACCTACTTTTGGGTATACATTTTATAAATTTGGAAGTGCCGCCTTCATAAAGCATATAATTTAGCCCACGGTTGTCCTCTTAGTATCTGCTGCTAGAATACTATTTGTGCTTAAAATGTTGGAAGTAAAATAAACGGGAGCAGAATATAAGTATCTATTGGAGTTTAATGCTGCAGAACCTGTAAAACTTCTACGTGCCACTTCCTCAATTAAAATAATTTATATTTTGATCAAACAGAACAATTAAATAAGGGTGTGGCATTTGTGCTTGGCAAATTAATGGCTAATTGATAAAACTAGTTGAATCAACAGTTTATATCTTACAGGTAATGCATTATCCCGAAGAACCAGATTTGGCTATCTGGACCCATAACTTGCTTTTATACCCATGGTTTCTTCTCATCCTGGATGATTCCTCTCTACTAGCATAGCTAGTGACTCTTACACATCTTCAAAATGGAGTGTAAGTAACTATCTGAAGCAGGACGTTGTTGAACTTGAGTCACTCTGGAACTGAATTTAGTTGCAGAAGTTTGATTCAAATTGCATTTGCACTTTTGATGTCAATTTTGATGTAGGCTTAAACTGTTAGATCTTGTTAACTTTAGATTGAAAGAGCAAAGAATCCTGGTCTCAGCATCAGGTAAATTGGACATAGAATTTCTCAAAGAAAGAAAACAACATTATCCCATTTGTGGTGGATTTTTCAATACAAAATCCATGACTTGTTCGACTTTGATTTTTCTTCAAACCTGCATAAAACTCAAAATTAACCATCTTTGCTCTTTCCAATTTGCAGGTTTTATGTAGCAGAGGTCCTGCTAGCTTTGGAATATTTGCATATGCTTGGGATTATTTACCGTGATCTTAAGCCAGAAAATGTCCTTGTGAGGGATGATGGGCATATAATGCTCTCCGACTTTGACCTTTCCCTCCGTTGTACTGTCAGCCCAACTCTTGTCAAAACAGCATCTCTTGAGTCCGAGCCGTTACGAAAGAACCCTGTTTACTGTGTTCAGCCTGCTTGTATTGAGCCTTCCTGCATCCAGCCATCCTGTGTTGCGCCTACAACATGCTTTGGGCCCCGCCTCTTTTCTAGCAAGTCCAAGAAGGATAGAAAACCCAAAAATGAACTAGGAAATCAAGTTAGTCCATTACCTGAGCTCATGGCAGAGCCAACTGATGCAAGGTCAATGTCGTTTGTTGGGACCCACGAGTATCTGGCTCCTGAGATCATCAAGGGTGAAGGTCATGGAAGTGCTGTTGATTGGTGGACTTTTGGGATCTTTCTATATGAACTCTTATTTGGTAAAACTCCCTTTAAGGGTTCTGGAAATCGAGCCACATTGTTCAATGTTGTTGGCCAGCCTCTTCGATTCCCAGAATCACCAGTTGTTAGTTTTGCAGCAAGGGATCTTATAAGGGGTTTGCTTGTAAAAGAACCGCAACATAGATTGGCATACAAACGAGGGGCAACTGAAATTAAGCAACATCCCTTCTTTGAAGGTGTGAATTGGGCATTAATACGCTGTGCTACCCCACCCGAGATCCCAAAGCCAGTTGAGATTGAGAGGATACCTGGCCCAGCATCAACAAGTGAAAAGGCCGCAACAGTTGCAGCTGCTCCTGGTCAAAAAGGTTCTGAAAATTATCTGGAGTTTGATTTCTTTTAGAAAATATTTATTACAATTTGCAAATTGTTTCTCTTTAAGGGGAAGAATTGTTCTGAACATCTTAGGTGTTGTTGGTGATGAGGATAAAGTTCTTTTTCCTGTTTTTTTCTCCTTTATTGACAGATGATAAGGAAATGTAATGTTTGTTGTTTCCTTTTAAAAAATCTCAAATCTGTATCACATAATTATTGCTTGGAGTCTCGAAGTGTAGGAGCTTGGAACTCTGTCACTAGACTGGTTCAGAAATGTGGCCGATAGTCCTGTTGAGGGGACTCCTTCGAGCTCTCGGTCATACTAGCTATTAGTTCTGGAAATAGGTCTCAGGCAAATGTACTTTAGCAGTGGAATGATTCAATTGATTGGCCAACACAAATACAGTCCAAAATTGATTTAAATTTATTCGTATCTGCTGCTTGATCTGTGAATATATTTACATGTAAGCTCAGTTCTTTGACTTGCCCTCAAATCTTGAATTCCTGCATGTTCTTTGGTTTTGAATCGCTTGCAAAAGGTATGGACACAGGTTCATGACTGAATTGCAGGCCAAGAAGAGCAGGATATGTACACACGCTTCACAGATTCTCTCTTGCAGCTGAGGTGCTGTAAGGGCATCCAGCAATCTTGAACTCCAATTGTGTGAAGTTTTTCCTATTTTTATGATTTTGTTTCTTTTATATTTTATCTTTTCAAATCCATCGGTGTAAACTTTTAGATGAAAATGAATTTCTATTTTCATCTCAATTAACAAACACGTTTCTATTACAGTTGTTCATATCACTTTTGTCCCCATTACAATCCAAATGCCATACTTAAGAACAAGCAGTGACATGAATTTTGCAGTTTCTATAGAAGCAAGCCAAGTTGTTCCATGGATTACAGAATCATAGAAACCATGTACAGACAGAGTGCAAGTGAAAAAAGTAAAACAATGTGGTGATCAAACAAGCAATCTCGGGTCTGACGCGCTTGCAACTGAGCTATTCCTGCTGTGATCAGCTTGTGTATATATCTTATATTTTTACATAACTTTCGGTGATTTGAAACACATGCAAGCAAACGAGTCGTTATTTGTATTGGATTCATCTTGCAACGTGAAAGACTTTTCACTGGGATTGTCAGGAAGGGTTATAGGTGATCCAACCATCTGGTCAATCACCACTTCCTTTCCATCGCATATGATCTTGACATCGCAGAACTCGGGTGCGTTTTGAATTACTTGATCAGCTATCCCATTTCCTCTCTTAGACCTCAACTTCCTATCCATCACCAAATGTTGAAAATTCAATCAACTTTAAGCTTAAAACACAGAAGGGTTATTCACAAAAAGTTTAAATGTCATAAATTACAGGCAGTAATGTACCTTAGATTGGACTTGGAGGTTCCAAGAATCAGCTTTCTCATGTTGACAACTGTAATGAGGTCCATCATAGCTTTCCCAACCGCATCACTTTCAACGAGGATGGTGTCTACCTTAACCTGTTTCATTACAACTCTTTCATAAATCAACAAGGTTGCAAACCGTTTGGCAGCGTTATTAAAAAAAATTATTTTATTTTTATTAAAATTTAATATGTTTTGTATATTTTAAATCGTTTTGATATGTTAATATTAAAAATAATTTTTAAAAAATAAAAAAAACATCATTAATATATATTTTAATATGAAAAATTATTTAAAAATCAATCAAAACTCTAATCGGTAGGGACAAAACAGCATGTGATAATCATAGAACCTTGGATGCAGAACACATGTTGATGAACTTTTGTAGGAGTTCTCTCCTCTTGTCTCTTTCTTGGGCCATGTAATTCTCCACCTGCTGAGCACTCACTTGACTCTTTGGAAGCCTACCCACTACCATCCACAAAAGGCACAAAAATCATTCAAAACTCGGTTCAGGTAACAATATTATCAAGATCTACCATGAACAAACGCATTCCCACTTCTTGTCTTTCACAAAACTTTGAATAATTAACACGGGTCTTACAGTGAGGATGGGTCAAAAGATTCAGGCAGACAAAGTTGAAGAATCAACCCTTGTAACTCCCGCTGATATAATCTTATATATAAAAAAAAACAATAAAAAAAAAGCCTTAAAATATGAGCTAAAACCAGGCTCAAGGCCTCAAAACTAGACTAAATTGCAAGAAATAATTGGCTTCTCAGTACTATATTCTCGAAGATTTGGCTTACATGATAAACTGAACTGCAAAGCAACTAGCACTCTAGCTTAGCTAGGTCATTAACTCCCATGTTTACCTCTTAATGCCAATTGTTGACCATATTTGTGCCTTTTAATAATAACAACAACAACAATAATACAAGACCTTTCAACCTCTAAACATAATCAAAGTCCCGACTAATCACCTAGAACAAAACAAAGTTATACTATATGCTAATAGTAGTTTTGTCTTTGTTCCAAGTAAAGCCATTAATTAATGGTGGTTAAGACATTAGACCAGAAAAAAAGGACATGGCCCAAGTTGTCCACGAATTTATTTAATTACTAGTCTTGAGTCTGACCCAAGACTCACCAACCAGATTCAGAACTTCAACACAAAAAAACAGGAAAATGAAGAAAATCAATGATCGATCAGATCTAAACTTACAAGGAGAAGGAATGTAATGTATCTCAGGGAAGATATGGATGAGAAAAACCATGGTATTGGAATCAATAATAGCATTCTTCAATGTCCAAGAAAGTGCATCCATGCTAGACTCACTCTTTCCTACACCAACATAAACACAATCTTTCTGATGCTCTCCATATACATCAAAGGAAAACACACTCCCTTCTATGTCTTCTTTGATGGATTCCAAAGGCACCCCATGATTAATCTCAAAGAGATCACTTGAATATTTCTCTTCTTCAATCTCACATACGCTACGGCTTTCAGCATAATAGCACTGCTGGTGTTGATATGAACTTTCAGTATAAACATTAGTTCTTGCAATATCTTCTTCTTGGTGCAGGTAGGCGGTTTGATCTGTTAATGATACAGACATTTTATTGGATGAGAAGAATGGCTGAATGTTTGTGAGTGGCTTGGAAAAGAAGGAAACTACAAGAACATGAAGAGAATCGATAGTAGTATATATGGAAATGTAGAGAGGAGAGGGTTCACATTATCTTCAAGCCACTCTCTACCTATGATATCATATCATATTTGTCTTTCATGCATGTAGCATCTTTGAAATGTCAAAGGGAAGGGGGGTCTTCTCATTAAAGTGAAAGGCTAAGAGATTTTTAGGGTAAACTTCAAAAACACCCTCCAGCTATTGGTTAGTATCAATTTTACTCCCCCAAACAATTTCTTATATTGTTTTTATCTCCGAACAATTCTATTTCTTAACTGGGATCTTGATACAAGCGGACGACGGGGTATGTTACAAGTTAAAATCCTTAAAGACCGAGAACATCATAATCATAAAGGAAACATTCAAAATATCAAAGTCTTTGATTGCCAAAAAACTATTACAATACTTTATATAAAAAAATAGAAAAGATCATAACAATTCTAAATAGAAAAAATAAACTAGAAAAACTATTCCATTTAAATAGGGAAAAAAACTTAAAAAAAAAAAAAAGGAGAGGCATAATAATATTGAATAGAAAAACACAAGATTAACTAAGAAAAATATCCTTTCTTTTTTATTCTCCAAAAAAGTCCCTCCATCGTATCCCTTACTAGAATTTCTTAACTAAAACGTTAAATTTCTTGTAAAATGAGATTGCTTCTCACAATCTGAAAGAGTCCATGGTCAAATATGGATAATTAAGAGCACTTAACCGATGATTTTGAAGACTTGAAGGACGAAATTGATGTGAAAGTTACAAGGGACGTCTCTCTCACCAGCTTCTCGGCATCGCAACCATGACGTTGTTGCCCAGTAATTGACATCTGCCGGGCCTGAGAAGGGAATCTACTTGTCGTTTTCCATCTCAGTCAATTTAATAAAAGTATAATTAATTTGCTTAATATATAATTAGCTACACTTGTCTATTTTCTTACAAATTTAATTAATTGGTGTGTGAGATTTCATGACTCCAATAAGAAAATGTCTGTGCTTGTTCTCTATGCACACGCATAGAATATACGAATATGTTGAAGGGGATCAGAGTTAATTAATTGGCCTGTGGCGTTGAAAATCCAGGACTATATAATAATATATATTTCCCATTCTTCCAATATATATAATAATTTTAGAATGAATTTATTATTATTTTTAAACAGTAATCAAACACTAAATTAGTGTTTAGCAATATAATAATCATAATAGCAAAGGTTCGTAAAGGATCACAACCATTAATTTTGTGGGGACTCGATCGGCCATCAATAAGGTCATCCTTCTTTAACATGTATGAGTTGTGTATATTCCATTTGCCTTTCTTTGCGAACGTAGCACATAATATTTTTGTACAGGTATTTTTTAATTAAAAATATATTAAAATAATATTTTTTTATTTTTAACATTATCATATTAAAACTAAAAAAAAAACCTAAAATAACATCAATTGAATGTTTTTTTCGAACAAAAAAACAATTTGAAAATAACATTAAAAGGAGGATTAGCTAGCAGCATTACCGAGCACTCCTTTAATTGCAATTATATGTATTGTAATTATGTCCAACTTAATTCTTAAGTGTAGGCTTTCATGTAAATAAGATGGGAAATCTATGTATTCTG
>Ga0307517_10001284_pt1 | contig 42181 bp, 44 predicted proteins | sample 23_EM_MG_FD_194515 | JGI IMG/M metagenome (GOLD analysis project Ga0307517, IMG submission 194515) | Populus trichocarpa ectomycorrhiza microbial communities from riparian zone in the Pacific Northwest, United States - 23_EM | ecosystem: Host-associated > Plants > Roots > Unclassified | place...
TTTTTGTACCTATAAACAAATAACGCATGATTACAAAAAAAAAAAAAAAAACGACCAAGAGATAGGATCTTCACGCAACCATCTAAGTACTTTTCTATACTCAAGATATTGCAATACGATTACGCTTTACTTTCTTTACATATACTTCTCTTCTACAAGAGCCTACGTTCTAAGAACACGGAGACTATTGTGATAGTCTCGACGGGTCGTTCGAACATAGAACTATTGTGATAGTTCTATCAAACACGACAATCCACTCATCTTACTATCTGACGAGATAGTATCCTCCAACGGATCACTTAGGATAAGCAAGCCAGTTCCGTACTATCTGAAGAGATAGTACCTCCATACGTCCTACGATAGCCTAAAGGGAATAGCTAACTTAGGAAACAACTATCGTTGCCTGTTGCATACCTAACTATAATAGGATTGTTACAGGCAGGGGATTTCGACTCATGGATGAATGTACTTGAAGACACGACTAAAGGCAAGGTTGTTTGAGCAATTAAAGGCGAGATTCATTGCCAAAAACGCTTTTAGAAAGTCTTCTTCAAAATCATGCTGATTGAATCCTGCTGGTGTGGCCAGATGGATAATCCTACGCCTATTTCCAGTTTTAGTCCCTTTTGCAATAGCGTAAGAACGTCTATACCAAGCGGGCTTCCAGCTCGCCCATAATATCAATTAATCTTTCTTGATTTCAGACAAGCAGAGAACCTGTTATGGTAATGCATCGAGCTAATCACCGTCCCACTTGGGTGAGCTAGGACCTTTCTGCACATAATGCACATTACTAGCGGCGTGCCAATAGCACTACCCAAACGGTCGCCACATTGTTGAAAGTATTTCCACACCTCTGTGCCTCGAAGATCTGAGTGCCACCGTATCTTTTTCTTGCCAGCCTATTTCGCAGTATAGGCTATATACCCTGGTGTGCCTTGCCACCACTCCATCCAACTCTCATGATATTCCTCGGTATAAGGATAAAAGTTTCCAAATATGTCAAATGTAACTGTGTCGCTTGTTGACAAAGTCACTGCTAGGGGATGAAGCAGATTACGGGCGTGATCTTGGTTTCCAGGGGACAGCGCTAGGGAATTGAAGCACAAGGGTATTGTGGAACTTGACAGAGCTGGGTGGGCCACACCAGTCAGAGGTCTTGGGGTTGGTGTTACCGGGCCTTCGCTCCCATAGGGGCTGGATTCTACCGAGAATTGGGATAAAGATAGAGAGTATTCGCGTGCAGGGCTTTCGTGAAACCGTAAAAAAGAGGTACGGCTTCTGCACACCGGTGGTGTAGAGCCCCCGTTGGCTGCCCATCGTGGAAGATTCTGGTTGGGAAGACATTAAGTTGCAATGGTTCTAGCCATCTGTGTACAGTAACCGATCCCCTTGGATCCCCAATGATATTTATATAAAAGTACAGCCGTGGTAGGCATATGAATAAAGGTTATAAGTTGGCCCAGCTAAGCTAAGTACCCAAGCTGGCTTCCATTCTATGATCCATTTCATTGCTCGCATAATTTTTGAGTCTATCAATTGAGTATACGAACATGCATGCGTAGGAACCATTGTGCGTATGACTTTTTGTGTGTATGAATTTTTGTGCTTATGAATTTTGAGCCTATGGTGGTGTATGGTTGCATGTGAATCACTTTTTGAAAATAGCTGCACTCTAGGATTAGGCTTGGTAGCAGCTACATGAATTGGAATTCACCGCTGTGCTTTGGGCATAGCATTAGTTCATATCCAGTAGGGGTTGATATACCCTGTTCAATCATAATCTGAGGTAACTAAATTGGATCTTTTAAGCAAGTTGACTAGTTCCAATTGAAGACTCTGATACAGCACATTCGCTCCTACAGGGGAACTAAATCTTGAATCAAATCTGCAAGTACCGGGTCGCTCGAAGCTATCACACCTAGTGAAAGCAAACGCCAGGTGCGGATCTAATACTTGAATACCATGTAGTGACAAAGGCACTCAGTGCCTTTCTGAGCGATTAAAGCTGATTCCCGATTTTTTTTCTTTTTCTTTTTTTTATATTCATGTATTCGTTGATTTAAGGTACAAGAAACAGTATGGAGCGCTAGCTATGACCCAAACAAAACCTATAAACAATCCAACGACCCGCTTCACCCCCTCATGGGAAAAATCAAACCCCCATAAACCAGAGCCCATCCTCCCCCCTCATAGCACCTAAGACGAAAGCAAGACGGAGCAATGCCTTCCTCCAGACACGTAAGGAAAGACAAGTATAGAAAAGAAACCAGGGAAAGACACAAACCCTTCGGCAGCCCCCCAAAACAAAAGAAAAGATTCTTACGGCACCAAGTGCCGACAGAGAGGGAAGATAAAACTACTATTGCCGGACGCCTCAGCGGAAACGCACTGAACCCCAAACCCAAAGGGCTCCAGGGGCAGGCAGGTCAGGGATGGACTGTCCCCAGTTTTCGGCGACGCTTTCGGATTTAGCATGGGCCAAGGAGGTAGTGCTATACCATGACACAGCGTAACCTAGTCACGAGGTGTGCGACCGTAGACTAAATCGCAGGAGCGGGAGGAGGACGAGAGGAGTCACCTGGCGAGGAGTGCCACTCAGCAGTGGAGGTGCCAGCTATCGTGAGGGGCAGTAGGGTGCCAGCCAAGGAGGCAGTAAGGTGCCAGCTAAGGAGGGACGTAGCAGTATGGTGCAAGCGGATCTGACGCGTGGGAAGTGGGAGTGGGAAGGCTCGCCAAAGACCGAGAAGTACGAACGCAGAGGACCGAAACAGGGTCACGATTTTTCGAATACCGACCGTAACGGCCGAGCAACTCAGGAGAGAGTGCAATACCAGAGAGCAGGGCCACCAGGGCAACTACTTCTCCGATAGCCCGAGACTGCGACCGCGTGTTGACGATGAAAAGAGTGTTGCCGACCGCGCAAATCGCTAAGCAAGACGCGTCGCGAAGTGCGGGGTAAAGGGTAGGAACATCAACGCGAACGAAGACGAACGGAACCAGGAAGGAATCCATAACCCCCGGGAGGGGAGGCCAGAGGCCCCAGACAGAGGAAAGAGATGAAGGCGTGATAAACCCCCGAGCAGTTGCCAAGGGCGGGGTAGATCAGAGGCAGAGGACACTCTCACGATGATTTCCCATGGTGTTGAGATTTCAATCGCTGGAGATGGAGCGGACGAGAAAGATGAAAGGTGATTCCTGATTATAACCCTTATATATAGGTTGATAATTATGCTTTGTAATTATCCTCCACTTAGATACTCACAAGAATCTCATACCATAACCATCTTGTTGCTACTGCCGTCTACCATTGCCGCCTTTCCTTTATTTACACCTAAGGCAATGACAACGGCCCCAATTGAGGAAGCTCCAATAGCTGAGTTTTATACCTGGACATTTGGCCCTGATGAACTAATGGACCGTTTTCCCATTTCCTTTGGCAGAATAAAGGTGCAATTTCTTTTTCAGTAAGCTGTTACTGGATCCCCCCTGCTGCAGGTTTGGAGCCAACTAGAACTATGAAAGCTGATAGTAAGCGATAGACAAACCTTGGGCCAATACCCGGTCACCACGGATAGGACAAAGATACCAATTGGAGATGTGTGGATTCGAGTGGGCAAATGGTGGAGGGAAGGCAGTCAAATTGGTACAAGGTGGATGGATTGCTGGAATGTTGGAACATAGAACAAGGGAATCCCACGCTATCATACAGGTGCTTGAGTTAGGGTATGAGATTAAGGGTTGGGTCTTGAGCTTACAAACATTTCAGAAGTGTGACTCAGGCAGGCGTGTGGTAAAAGGCAAAATAAAGTGGGGCTTAGTTCCAGACTCAAACAGTTAACAATAACTTCATTCGGACTTCTCAACTTTCATAATGTATACGCTCTTTAATTATATTCTATCAAGCATTGCTCGAATTGACTTAATGTATAAGCAGCTGGTCTTGATAAAATGATTGTATAGTTTTTCCCTACTTCAAAACATTTTGGTCTTACTATAAAAGCAGGATCTGTCTACATCTCTACATATCCATCCTTCATTAGTATCATGAGCATAATCAGGAAAGATATTGAGAGTGCATCGACTGCACTTGGTAATACCAAGCCGGGTATTGTTCCACTTCCTCCGCTTCGCGCAATGGCCAATCCTCCAGTCGACCATAGCTTCATTGAAGCGTAGCCCTTTCCCCAGAGCTGTCTAGACAACTAGGGTGTCCTGGAACCAACCTTGTTTTCACATCCTTATCACTACTCGCTTTTCTGGGGTCATAAAGTCACACGCTTCTTCTGTAAGTCAAATATTCAATATCAATGCCAGGAACCTGGCTTACACTATGATATGGTAGATATGATGGATTATCCAAAGACAGGGATGCCCGCCCCCGTCTTGGGCCAGATGTATGGGATGGGAACCAAGGTACATGAAGACGAGTCTGAGAATGTGGAGCTACAGCGGAAGGAGATGGTGTTGGGGTTCTTGCACTGTGACGATACAGAGTGCAACGGGATACTTGATGCTCTAGGAGCAGGAATTTATATCCGTGCAACGGTGCATTCAAGGGAAATGGTGCGTAGTGGAAGTACAAGTAGCAGAGGTGTCATGAGTCTTGTTCCTTGTGCCATTGTGGATTCTGATTCTGATTGTGAGATAGAAGCCTATCCTGAAAACTGCGGAGCTTAAATTCTCTAGTGGAATATGCGTAGCTATTCCCTCACATATTAGATCCTAAATTATAATCAAACATTCGCAGAGAGCCTCTTTATATCAACTGCTTTGGGCGGGTATTTTGGGCGTATGCTCTAGGCATATGCTTTGGGCGTATGCTTTGGGCGTATGCTTTGAGCGTGAGTTTTGGGCGTATGCTTTGCGCGAATGCTGTGGGCGTGTGTTTTGGGCGTGTGTTTGGGGCATGTGTTTTGGGCGTATGTTTTGGACGTATGCTTTGGGTGTATGCTTTGGGCGTATGTTTTCGGTGTTTGCTTTGGGTGTATGCTTTAAGTGAATGGCGGTAGAGCACAGGCCTATGGGCGCATCAGTTTCAAGTTGGGTACGTGGTTTTGGGCGGATGTCTTGGGGCAGATGGATTTTGCCGAAGAAACCAGAAGCAAATGACTAAACAGACAATCTCAATCTGTGCTCAAGCTTATCGTTATGTGAGAGTGTTTCTAACTTATAAACTGCTATCCTATTACATTATACTGGAAAGAGTAAGGTCACCCACTGAATCATGATAGAAAAGAAACGAGCGGAATCCCTATAGGCGCCGGGTATGATACCAAAAGAAAATAAACTCCAACGGAGTGTCGGTCTCTGAAAATTCAGAGTGAGAAGAGAACAAGAAAAGAGGTAGCGTTGTGAGTAAGAATCTAACCCAAGGAAAACAGCCCCAGGACTTATCATATTGGAGAAAGAATACTGGCTAAGGATGAAATCAAACATGAGATATTGTGGTGGATAAATACAGAAGTGGGAGTGCAGGTAAGGAAAGGTAAGGGGAACCGTATTAAGGAGAGTAAGGAAGGCAGAACCGGCGTGAGAGGTCAGGAGAAGAACTAGGAGATATCAAGAAAAGAATATAGATGGAAGTAGAAATCGTTAATCCTCCGGCTCCTGTTTCACGCGGTGAGGAAAGTGCTGGCTAGCCATATTGAGGAGGGCCTGCCTATCGATCTCGCGGTCTATTCTATCCATCTTCTCAATGACAATGCCATGTTCTTCCGTGTGTTCCCTAGCGGCTGCCACGAGATCAATGATAAGACCGGGCTTGCCGCCAAGGAAGAGCTTCGTCTTGGTGACAATATTTTCGATGCTGTCCTGTTGGTCTTCTGGGCTTGTGAAGAAATCCTTGGGGGTCATAGGCCACCGAAGCAGCCTCTCTCCAATCTGTTGGGTGCTAGCGCGGAAACCGTGTTCTGCCACATCGCCCTAGAGCCCATGAGAGGAAGATTGAGAGTCAGGACGACCTAAGTCTCGCATCCTACTTCCCAAACGTCAGCCGGATGTTTCCCCTTCGTCCGTCATATGGACATCATTATCACCCTCCTGCTCGCCCTCCACGGCCTCCTGCTCACCCTCCACATTCTCGGCCTCATCCTCGTCAATCTTTTCTTCCCCATATACCTTATCGGAATCCTCTGAGCCATTGCCACCCTTATCACCAGACACATATAGGTCGATAAAATCGATATCTTCATCCTCTTCATCATCCTCCCACTCTTCGTAGACCTCCGCATTTGGCCATGGCCACTCAACAGGCTTCACCCAGTCAATCAAAGGTCTACCCTTTTAGTTGAGCTCATCCTCTCGAACCGTCATGTCCAAATATCCTGCCATATCCTCCTCCGTCAATCTGTACTCAGAAGTACTGTCCTCTCAGCCAACAGGCATCGAGGGGCCTGTCCGAGCTAAACAACACTGAATATTAGTAAGCACATCTCAAGTGAATTAGACAAATTTTAAAAGTACTTACTTGAATGTGGATTATTAGCCCCGGAGTTTCACCTCAGGGTACCTAGTCCTATCCTAAACCTGGTGCGATGTGAGATAGGCTCCCTTGTGCTCCCTGTATTGAAAGTAGCTGCCCTCACCAAAGCCACAGGGCGTCCAACAGGGGACCCTGTAGGGGATACCGGGGCCCCATGCATTGCGAGTGAATGACGGCGCTCCCGAATCGCTAGCTGGTGGGTGCACCGGGGAGGAGCATCCTGAGATACAGAAGGCCCGGGAGAGGGTACCACCGCAGCCCCAGTTGACGAGCGCCTGAGTCGCTTCACCACACGGTGGAGCAGACTCTTCATTCACACTGCCGGCCTCATCTGTGGTGACTGAAATACAGGTAATGCCTGTCAATTCGGTGGAGAATCGACTTCGATAGGGGTTGGGGGGTTCACAAGTGGCAAACCATTGTCGCAAAACTGGTTTAGATAGTATCGCCGCCAATCCGCCAGGATTGCCACCCATTCCTGTTCCAGGACCTTGTTCTCCTCCACAATGATCTCCCGATCCACTTGGGCTGTAGTCTTGTCCTCAAGCGCCTTGTACTCATTATATCATCTCGCAAAATCACGGCATTGTTTTAAGCGATTGCCTTGGTTCGCCCTTGCCGATTTCTACCCGGTTTCCAAGGGGGTAAGCCTCGCCCTATGTTCATTCTGGCGGATGCTCTTAGAATTTATTGAGTGCCACAAAGCCCCTGCCGGAAGCGGCCTCCACTTATAAGCAGATGGCATTGCTCGTGGAAAAAGGTATTCGATTCATCAATGTTAGTACATATAATTTGTGAGTATGATTTTGTGCGTATGATTTCTTTGTGCATATGATTTTGTGCGTATAATTTGTTCGTATGAACTAGGCTTATGATTTGAAGAGTGATAAAAGAGCAAAGGAGAAAAGACCTGTGTGAAGATGGTGACAAACTTACGATTTGGGATCAGGCAATAAGTAATCTATGCAGCGACCTTTTCCCGGATTGCCCTCTGAGGTAGTAGAGAAAGTGAGGGATGTAGAGAGGGTTGTACCCATAGAGGGGCGTATCCTGGTTGGTGGGGCAAGAGCCACGGGTATTTCTTTTCCTTTCTTTTGTCTTTTTTTTTTGTTTCTACTGTGGCGTTTGCTTCTGGATGAAAAAGAGAAGCGGGATTGCAGTGCAGAGGGCAGAGCGACCTGAGGATTGTGTTGATGGCGAGAGCGTGGATGGAGAAGGTAAGAGTGTAGTGAGAAAGAAGAGGAGTTAATTTGGCCTCTCTTAAAAAGAAAAGAAAAAGTTGGTTCACCTCTTGAAAACATCGTCACGGTCTAGCCGCAGTCACGAATCAAGCCCTCCTCTCTACCGCGGTAGCTTAACCAAAAGCCCTACTCACCAACTTCTAAGTATGATATGTATGACCCCCTAGATTCAAGCCTTCGGCTAATTGCTTTCATCATACTATCAGAAAAAGGAAATTATAGCAACAGGAGCTGTGTGTTGGAGTTCGGAGCGAAGATGAGAGGGGCGTACTCTCCAGGTTCATTTTGTGACTACAATTGTACACTTGATACATAAACAGGGAAGATATAACATCTTGGAACAAATACAACGTCTAGTACAACATTTTCAAGCTATTTCTACATGGAAGGGATTATAGATTGCGTGTTATGGTAGAGTGGGGGTTGCAGTCTTACACGACTTTAACCATCGTACAATTCAAGAGTATGTATATACCTATGCCCTATAAACCTTAACTGTCGCTTACTCATCCAGACATCATGAATCAATATACCCCTAAACTCCAGGGGACTTGCAGAAAGATATGACGAGGGGGCTTGACAGGCATTCCTCATGAAATGACCAATTTTTATTTCGTTCGTATAAAATAACTCTTTACCCACCTCTCCTCCAACACACTTCTTCCTCTTAGCAATCGCTAATATCTTCCTCAGCTATCAGGCAAGGTACAGGGTCCATACACATAGGCACACATACACATAGGCACAAATACACATACGCCCAATGGAGCAAACTCCAGTCACCTACACACCAAAGATCATTTTGCGTCTAACTTCTGAGCAAAAACCCTTCTATCTTTTCCTGTGAACCTCCTTCCTCACGCACCTGTGCGTCAACACAACAAACAAGGAAACACCAAAAAGGTAACTCCTGCTCAATGCATCCCAAATGTCGCGCAAATGATCGTATCTTGGGCTGCAAGCGTGGTGGAAATTGGGGGCCCCCAACACAGCATCTTGGTCGGAAAAGAGCTGGGAGGGTTGTTGGTGGGGTCCAGCATCCGGCTCGGTATCCAACGGGCAGGGTTGCAATGGCCGAGATTATTAAGTATCGCTGCCATGGCCGGTACCTAATTCCCAGGCCCCATTCTCTCGTCTTTGCCAGGAGATTGTGTAAGATTTGACACTTGAGCAACAATTCCGTTGGCTGAGATCACCTGTTGAATGCCTCCAGGGGGCACTGGAAGAGTTCCTGGTGATGACAATGACCGGTAAGTTGAGTGCCTCTTCTAGTATAATTATCTGATTTTCTAATCTTTTGTTCATAGCTGGAGCCCTGGGTGCGGCACATGCTGGTCTCATTACCCTCATGGTCTAGGACCTGAGATGAGTTGAGGATATCATGAATGTTCTGGCTGGCCAGCCATATGGTGCTACACGAGAAGAGAGGAGACGTCATGGAAATGAGAACAGCCGTGCTCCCTGGGGTGCACCTCCTCCTCCTCCTCCTCCTCCTCCTCCTCCTCCTCCTCCTCCTCCTCCTCCTCGTTCTCGTGGTCCACCACCTCCTCCAACTCCTGCCGCTGGTGCACATCGTCCATGTGGTGCACCTCGTCCTGCGGGTGTTCCTCCTCTTTGGTGCGCTCCCCCTCGTCCTCCTACTGCGGGTGCACATCCTCAGGGTCGTGGCCCTTCCCTTCGCCAGGGAGCTTCTTCCCATCACTCACCCCCTGCCAATGATGGGAGTGACAGCGACAGTGACGACAGCAATAACCCTCATCAACCTGTACGCCATCGCTTGTATAGTGGCCCTGGGAGCACTGGCCGGACTGGTCGTAGTGGTACAACAGGGGGTGCTGGGAGAGTTGTTAGACAAGGAAATTTGGTTGGGGGTGTGGGTTCTGGTATGGGAGATGGAAGTGGTAGTGAGGAAGGTGATGCGAGAGGTGCCCGGGGAGAGCATGATACCGGGCATGTGGGTACTGGGGGGGGGGTGGTGGCAGTAATAGTAGGGTGGTGACTGGGGGCCGTCGGAGCCACACCTGTACACTCCGCTGGAACTGGGCCATCTGGGGCTGGGGTTACTTGTCATACCCAGCTGACGCCAGTTCAGCCCACTTGTGGTAGTGGTTGGAGTGGTTGGTGTGGTGCTCGTAGGCAAGCTGCGGGCCCTGGTGGGAGTGCTTCGAGTGGTGGTGGCGCTAGGATACCGACAGGCTCTGGGGGTGGTGGTGGGAGGGCAGGATCTGGTGCTGGTGGGAGCGCTACCACCTAAGCATATTCGGGGATTGTCTTTGTTTCTCTCGTAATTCAACTCTTTTTTCAACTATTATGACTTTCATTCTTCTTGTTTTCTGTTACTCCATGGTGTTGTCCCCATGTGGTGGGGGGTATGGGGCAGTCTTTTCTCACTTTTACACAAATCATACGACTAACTCAAACCTCCGAGTCACATCTAACTTAGCATAATTACCTGTTATAGAACTCTTATTGTTATAAATACCCTCTTTCTTTAACCTCACCATTTCGCTATGTAAACTTTGAATAGAGTAACTCCATAGTACGACGGTGGTTATGATTTGGGCTTATGGCTTGGGCGTATAGCTTGGGCCTATGGTTTGGGCCTATGGCTTGTGCGTATGGTTTCGGCGTATGATTTGGGCATATGGCATCAGCGGATGAATAAGGCTTATGAATCGGGCATATGATTTGAACGTGTGACTAGAGTGTATGAATTGGGCTTATGAATTAGGTGTATGGCCTGCTGAGACACTATACGTTACTAGGCTAGGAAACTCGGACGGCGAATTGGTGTTGCGAATTATTCCAGGTCATATTGTATGAATCATTCCATGCAAATAAATGCCCGTATATACTTTGAGGTATGTGGTTTTTGGTATATGCTTACACAATTACAAAATCATGTATCAAAAGAGCAATGTGTGAGAGGGAAATATACGAAACAGCAGGGCCCCTGATGGAGAAACATCTGTGACGGGGGGCTGTTCGGGGCATTGAACTGGGGGGGGGCGGGGAGGTGGGCAGGGGTAAGGGTTGAAAAAAGAAACGCCCCGCCCCGGGCCAGGGACCAGACCGGAGCGGTAAATTGGGACAGGGGCCCGCCGGTTTCGGGTCTCCAGTGGCCCCGTAACGAACCACTAGGTGAAGATGCCAGCTCCAGCACGCCATCTGTCCTCCGACCTACCGTGGACCCAGCCGTAACACACTCAACACTGGGTGATGGTATTATCCTTAATCTATCTTTGAACCCGGATCTCCAGAAACATCTGTGGAGAACCTCTCTTTGCCTTTGCCTTTCCTGCCTCAATGAACTGGTTCAGTCCGTCATAACCCGCAGCTGTTCTTGTGACATACTATGCAGGTGGATACGGATAGAATATAATTGTTGTGTATGATGTGGGGGAGTAGGTGGTATCAGGAACACTCTATGGGTGTGTAGGTAAGGGCACGAGATAGGGTGTGAACTTGGAAGATAGAAATAGTCCGTCCGGGTTCCTTAAGAACTAAGAACCTTCATAGTTCATCATTTGCTTTTATGTTTGCTCTGGTTGGCAGAGAGCTGCCTGTCCTAATTGCAACTTCATACCTGACATAGGAATTTGCACCCGAAGCGTCCAGCTTCAACTGGGCCGGGCCGCTATTTCACTGGCGCAAAACGAGTGTTTGGTACTTGATATTCTTGAGGGTAATGAAAGAAGGTTTATCAGTATTGACGGACTAATCTAGTTTTGAGTATGTCTGCCAGGCGGACAGTAACAAATGTGGGTAAGGTTAGGGCTGGGAGGCTGGACTCTAATCGCAGAAAGTGAAAGCTGCCGCTAAGGCTTAACAGATTGGATATAAGCCGTAAAGCTAGGAGAGGAACAGGGATGAAAGGGGCAATCCCAAATCAAAAAAGGCCTAGAAAAGAATGAGAATGATCTGTACAAATGCAAAGAGCAAATCTCAAAAGCCTGCGGAGAAAACACATTACAGACGAAAAAGAGCTGGAAAAGAACAGGAATAATCTGAGAAGATTCCAAGAGCAGGTTCCAGGAGCAGACCCGGTAAACGAAAAGAGCCAGTGGAACACAGTGTCTGTAAATTACATTGGGTTTGGGCAACCACAGTGTGCTAATCCAAATGCGGGGTGTGCACGAAAACATGCAAGGATAGCTGGCCAAACTCTAAAGGCTAAACTCCAAATGAAAAACAGGTCAAGGAAATGTCCGCAGGGCATAGTCACAGGTCCAAATATAGTGTACTGAGGAGGGCAAGCAGCCCAGACGTAGTGCGCGAATCAGAACAGAAATAGTCAGGAAATAGCGAGAAAAATACAAACTCTAGAAACAAAAATGAAAACACCAAAAATAAAAGACCAAAAAGAAAACTCACATGGTCCATTGTGGCCTACAACCTGTAAATTGCTTGAAATGGACCTGTAGCCTGTTGTAGCTAGATATTAGCTACCTTGGACGGGGCAGGAGAGGTTTGTTGCCCAAGCCAGTGAGCTAGAACAGAAATGGACATGAGTGGGCTCCTAACCCCTGTTTCTGACGGCGGTACAAATGTAGACCTTGCCAACCGAATCGATGAAAAACCTCGTAGTCCTAACTGGAAGTTAGCAGATGTAGAGTATGCACATGGGTCGGTAGGGGGTTAGCGGCAAGGGCTAATGCTCGTCCTGCTTGTCCAGCTGCCGGAATCTCCGCAGACACTTCACTTGTAGGCGGATCGGTGAGGGAATTGATTCTGCCAGGCGTACTCACATGTGTTGCCAATGTGTTGACATGCTGCTCGCCCCCTGAGGCCAGTATCAAAAGATGCTCTGCTGACGTTCTGGCTTCTGCATGCTCAGAGGGAGCGGACACCGCATGGCCCGGATTGGGAGTCAAGGTGGAGGACAGCTTGGTGGACCAGGCCTGTCAGCAGGTAGTGGACTCAGAGTAAGCTGCCATTGAGTATGTCCGGTTCAACCTCAATGCGGGCATCCATTGCCCATACCTGGTGGGCCATCTTTCGCTGAGGTTCCGGACTTTCATCCGACCAGGATGGCGCATCAGCCCCTTGAATGACCTCCAGGTTGCATTTACCAGTGTTAGTTGCCGGGGCCCAAGGTTCTGTCTTTAGGTCAGTCTCCTGTTCTCTTTGTGTACCAGGACTCAAAACACGAGGGCCCAAGTGAGCACAAAGGACAGAAGCTTACATACCAGGGGACGACGTAGGGCTGGAATCCGGAGCCGGGATCGCCCAGTTTGCCATATCAAGGCCCTGATCAGCGGCGCCATCTGACTCTGGCTCTGATTCGCCAACATCCGGCGAATCGATAAGATGTGTTCGCACAGTCATTTTGGTGGTATTACAAGTTCGGGTGGTCCACGATGAGGTGGTTCGCTTTCCAGCCGCAGCGGCCAACTCTGGCTAGTAGCATTCAGCGTTCGGCTCCTTATTGGTACTAGGCCACTCCGCATCTGAAAGGGTGCCCCCGGTATCACGTGTGTCAAACCGGAGGTCACCCGGAGCAGGGGTGCTATCTTCGGTATTGGTGCTGCGATGGGCATATAAGAGCAGATCCATTCGTTCGCTTGGTGGATTCAAGGACGACCATATGCGGACATACCTGGTATTGGTGATTCAGATCATTTTAGCAAGCGGCAACGGCTTCTCAGGATGGTCTTGCAGCAAATGTGTACCCTGTCCTTGCGTACCAACGAGGATACGATACCTGAATCCACGTGACAAGATTCTGTCTATGCCTGGAAGCAGGTTCACCAGGGTGGGCTCAGATAGCTCCATCCAGTAAAGATGTTCGTGGCTTTGCCACTAGACTTTGTCCATCCCGGCAGGATGTGGGCTGCATGGGCGGACATCTGATGGCCGATCTACCCAGAGACGCACAGAGTGTGGAGCGGCGAGCCCTGAAGGAGCTGTATTAGCATATATGGTACATGAATGCAGACGCTTGGGGCTAACTTACAATGATTTCTGGCGAGGGCCGGTATCCGCAACCACAACAGTGGCAACAGCCTGCACTTTCAACATGTCTGTTAAGATACGTAGATGGCTTTTTGCTATGTCCTTTAGCAAAAGGTTCAGGCATTGGGTAAAACGTTCACCACCGACAGTATTAGCCTGCCAGAGTTCCGACCTCCGGCTAACAGGCGGGAGGGTAATTGTGTATGCCTAGATGGCCACCCATTGGGCGGCTGTGCTCCGCTTCCACCCCAGGATCCTGTCTTGCTCCATCTTACTTTTCATAGCATTTCGCCAGGCTTTATAATCCCAACCATACAGTTCTGGGTGAGGGAAGCCGACAATCTGCTTACACAAGTTAACATCATGGGTGTTTTTAAAGGCCCCTGACTTTTGAAAAGTGAGGCAAACCTGCAAGGCTGCCATTGTAATACTGGTCGGGGGGTGGTTGCTGGTGTTAGGTGGTACCACATCTCTAAGAACGAACGAGATGGGTAAGACCAGGGTACTTTATCGTAGACGGAGATGTGTCTAGGAAGGCTCAATATAAACGTGCGTAGAATAATGTTCAAGATTTTTCTTGTAATAACTTATTATATTGATAAGGTCTCTTCTCCGTAGCGTGATGATTTCAGTAAAGCTCGGGAGGCACTTCGATATTTATATCCTGCGTCGATAGAGTGCACGGCCTACAAGTAACTACCGTACTAACTAAGTACCTGCTAACCATTCCAAACATTTTTATAGTGCGAACACCTTTTGACCCTGAATAATATCGCCCCACCATTGACTTCCGGACTGGAGAGCTCTTGATTTCTCTGGTGTGGCACCACGTTCCAGTCAGAGTTCACAATCCTTCTTCGGTCAGGACGAACTAAAACTTGTCTGCATGCTAGAGAGTGTCCTCATCATCGGACGAACGAAGTGGCCAAGTTCGTAATCGGACCTATCGCAGTAGCAGATATCACTCTTGCTTTCTGCGCTTAGGCTTTGGTCAGACTATCAGTCGGGATCGTACCAATGGCACAATTCTCTCGTAGTCTTTCCTTACCGAATAATCCTGAATGGTACCATACCATTGGTGTGGGTGCGGTCATACTGTTATTCCATTTTTAGAGTAGACACGACGAAAACGTCCGGTTACTTTAGTGACATAGTTTCTTGTGCCATTCCGCTATGTCTGTAACCTTATGCGACGTGGACCGATTTCGCCCGGGACACTTGCATAAGCTCGCCAAAGGTCCCCTCCCATATATCCTGCGAACAGCATCCGGTCGGACGGACGGCCGCGACGTATACGGTGTTATGAGATAGGTTCCAATGATAGTGTCCTTTGGTGCTGGGACGCAACGGCGACGCCGTCAAGTATTGTCGCGCCGTCCCAACGCCGGGCCAGAGGGGGGTGTTAGCTTCACAGGGTGAAGGTAGGGTAACCCTAGGGTACACAAAAATAGGTAGAAAAGCTACGCTTTTCTCATATGCCTAACAGCCGGTTCAGAAAGAGGCTTGTTTTAAACAAAAAGGTTCCCTGAGTGGATGAAAGATGACCGCTAGCAGATGCTAGTATGTTTGAGGATGAGGGGATTGTGGAAGCGCCGAAAATGGAAATACACAGGGCCTAGCGGATGGTAAACGGAGTTTTGCCGATGGTAAATGGCTGCGAGAGAATGTTATTAGCTAGGGAAACACAGATAGGTAAATCTGAAATGAGCTGAGGATATACTAGTGGTGCTGCGGACGAGTGAGAGGTTGGCCTGAGCTCCGTGATTCCATTAGGATGGGCTGGGGCATCGAAGTGTGATTGTGATTTGGGAAAGGGTTGTGGAGAGAAGATGCAGGAGGGGAGAGAGAGAGCTTATATAGGCCACAAGAGGACAGTTTTAGTGCGGTTCATAGGATTGCACCCTGTACAAACTTGAATATTGATATCAGGAAAAGTCATGTGATGCAGGCACAAAGACATACTCTAGATAGGCTTCAGATAAGATTGAGAGCCGAAACCGAGCCTCACTTGACCCGCGACCCCCGAGCCAAAACTCTTGCAAACCTCTTCAGTCTGCCCACAATAGGGTTAGCATCCTCTTAATGAAAAAAAGGTTTTACAAGTTAAACTGTAAATACTGGTCGCCGGCTTGAATGTCCGGACCTGTTCGTTATGCGACCAAACACTTTTGAAGTTTCCCTGATTTACCTGTTGAAACAAACCTACCTTTCACTTTTAAAGTAACTAAGTTCGCTGAAGTGTGTCTGCCCATCAGCTCACGCATCCGCCAGACTACTTCAAACAGAAACAAACACTACACACGATGACCTTCCAGACAACAAAGTGTCCTTATTGCAGGCCACATTATCAACAAGCTGCTGCATATGAAAACATCTTCAGACAATGGATTTTGATATCATTCTATCCCTCAATGCGATTGCGCATGCGGCCTCCTGCACTGCGCGAGATACTTTTGTTGGTGATGAACTTGAAAACATTACCGACTCTGAGTACGAATCTGATCCCGGGCTCGAGATCACCAATATCCATACAGCAAGTGGTGAGATAGATGATATGCATAAGGATTTAGAAACAGAAGACGTCTCGTACCCACCTGTCCGTGCGCGCCCTTGAGGTCAAGAAACTATTCCCAGTGCTGGCAGACCTCACGGCGAAGTTGTTGGCTATACAGAGCTCAACAAGGCCATGACCGATGACCCTTGGAGCCCTTTCTCATGGGAAGACAACTTTAATTTAGCGAGCTGGTTTGTCTGGAGCAAGGTAGCCAAGTCACAGATCTACTGGTACTTTGCCGCATCTTTGGGCGGTGCGGAGAGCTGATCATTCCGGTCTACCGATACCTTGCGACAACACTTTGATGTACTGGACCTATTTCGTGAATACTTGGTGAGGGCGGAAGCCCGTATTGATGATGGTCGAGAGGCAACAACTTTCTATTATCGAAATAGAATTGACTGTATCCGCTGCCTGATCCGCCATGTCGCATATAGCTTGGATATAGTTTACGCCCCCATTCGAGAATATGATTCGAGTGGGGAGCCATTATATTCAGAGATGCATACGGCGGACTGGTGGTGGGCTATACATTTTTGAGATAGGTCCTGACAGGTCTTCGAAGAGGTGTTTCCAGTGCTAACAGCCTATTCCATTCCTTGGTAGAATGCTTTGCCCGCCCGGTCCACAGTGGTTTCCATTATCGGATTGCCTGACCAGACACACCTTACCAATTTCTCAGTAGATAAGAATGCCTGGCCAGTATACATGACCATCGGCAATATCCTTTCGCGCATGAGACACAGCCCTGCCAAGATGCCAATCCTGCATCTGACATGGCTTCCAGTAGCACCAAAGTTCAGTGGCGAATTAGCCTGTGCAAACGAAGCCTAGTGGCAGACAAATGCTGATACCGTGCAGGCTGTCTTCGATCTTGTCCTGGTACCATTACAGCTTGTTGCCCAAGAACGAACGGTAATGGATTGTGCGGACGGCAAAACACGACTGTGTTTTCCCATTTTGTCGGCCTGGATCACGGATCATGCTGAGCATGCAGCCTTGCAAGAAATTGGCAGTAAGTCATGCCCCAAGTGTGAGGTTCTGGGCGAGGAGCATGGTGGGGATCCGAGCAAGATATATGAGAGCCGCGACTACAAATGATATAGGGAGAAAGCTTTGAGGCATGAGCCAGCAGAAGTGGCTGGCTTTCAGGACACTTTCAGGGGTTTGGCCTCAAAATAGGAAACAATGTATGTATTGTACTGGATTAAGCAAGCAGTGCGGACCTACACAAGCTAGACCTCTGGCCCACCATCCACCTTCGCCTTTTCAAATATATGATATAATGGGTGGAAGGATTCCTGAAAACAGATAAATGACAACTGGCGTTCGATGATGTTTGGAAGGAAATTCCGCCTTACCCCGGATTCAGCGTACCGAAAAAGGCCTATCGCGAAATCCCACAAGGGCAGGGAAAGGGGATGCGCAATCTGGGCCGTTGTATTTGACCGGTATTGGCATCCGCAATGCCAAATCTAGACCGTTCTTAGTATCATGATTTCAAGAGCGGTTTGAAGTGTGTTAGCAGGCTGGTTGATTTCACTGTCATGGCGCAATATCGGAGTCACTCCCCAGATACACCTTTCTACATGGAAAGCTACCTGCAGACATTTCACGGGACCAAGGACATTTTTCTCAGGTTTGGTAGCCCGAAGGCTACTTGCACCTGAGCTACTCGCCAGGATCGGGAGCTAAGGGAACTCATGGCGGATCGGCATGATAAAGAAGTCCACCATAGAACCGTCGCTAATCGGGGTCGTCAGGCTGATCAAGAGAGGGGTCAAAGGTCCAATCGGTGGGCTGATTTGATACGGCGTGAGAATCACTTAAACTTCACCAAGATGCACTACCTGACTCACATTGCCTCCCACGTACCGCATTTTGGATCCATATTGAAGGATTCCACAGCGATCGGTGAACTAGAACATGAGGATCAGATTAAAGATGGATACCGCAGGTCAAACAAGAATGATGCCGCCCAGCAGATCTTGTCACAATATGGCCGCCAACATGCCTGAGGAATCAGGTTGCAGACAATAGAAGCACTTTCGAAAGTTGAAGGCGAGATCGTGGCTGAAGATAGTGGGATGGAAATGCTGGCTTTTTCAAGTAACAGTACCTCTCGCCGGGTTTTTAAAGGCCGGATGAGGAACACCAGCACGCTGACCGAACTATGCGCAACCCACAATATCCATTACTCCGACATGATGCAGGAGATACTAGGTTTTACTCGGCAGACTGCTGCTGATAACAGGCCGTCACCCGCTGACCCCACTGAACTAGGCTTACACCCCGTAGAATGATTTGCTCAGCTTGAAATTACAGTCGCCTACTTGCAGGAAACTGATAGGTTCCAGATCCACCGGGCCCGCTGCACTGGGACAAAGGCATTCTGTAATGGTGGCCCCAGATATGATGAGGTATGGGTCCAGATGGGTGGGGAAGCGAACTATGCAGATTTACGCAGACGGGTGGTGGCTCATTTGCTAGCACCTTTCAAGATAAGAAATATTCTCAGTAAGGCGGGAGCTATTCATGGCTTGGCATTGGTTTGCATACTAGAGGCGGTCGATAGTGCCAGCTTTGAGATTGCAAGCGGACATATTCGAGTCGGCAGGCTGGTCAATCGTCGAGACATGCAAATAGTTAGTAGAGGGGCAGCAATCGGACAGGCGTAGGTAATTTCTCGCGGGAGAGGCAATGGATAGTGTATTACACCAATGATCTACGGACGTTTAATGAAATATATTAAATCATTCTATCCAATTTTGTACAGTATTTATACTAGTTAAGGCTAGGCACTTAAGGTAGAAGTTTCCATATTGAGTGTCCAGCTTCAACTCGGCCGCGGGAGTACTACACAATCCGCTGGTGTTTAAGGGAATATTTTAAACAGGTTGAATTGTTTTACATGAAGATGCGGGCAAGTTGAAGCTGTAGACTTGAGATGGCAGTGCTCATATTGAGTGTGCAGCTTCAACTTGGCTGCCCGGGAGTACTACACGATCCGCCGGCATTTAAGGGAATATTTTAATTAGGTTGAATTGTTCTGCATGAATATCCGGCTTCAACTCGGCCGCGTGGGTTCTGCGGACGATTAATAATACCAATTTATTGTCTCCGGTGGCAAAGCCAACCAAAGTAGTAGGTCTGCATGGCAACCACGCGGGGCGTCTTGTGAACAGTAAGGAAATTATGGAAGGGACAGTAGGGCAGAGGCTAAGAAAAGTGCAACATAGGATGTCAGCGGACGGGAGCGGAGAGATCTAGGTCGCAAGAGGCGAGAGGGGATCTGGGAGGGCCTCTGGATACGCGCAGTTGGTATGAGTAGGCAGGAGGCGTGTAGATGATAAGATACGGGGCGGATACAACAGGAAGGCGCTGGGAGGGGCTGCCGTCGCAGGCAGCGCGTCGGACGCTTTGGAATGAAAGTGGGGCGTCTGGGCGCACCAGACGCAAGAGATGAAAGGCAAAGAGGGCTCGGGAGCTCTGGAAGGACAGGAGGTAAAGACCGGACTGGCTTAGTCCGGACACGGGCTCGATACGCCCAGTGAAAAATGTTTTTTTGCTGATGGAAGAGGTAAAGGGATGGGTGGGAGGGTGGGAGAGGGACGGCAAGTAGGTGTGAGATCAGAGAAGAGGACGCAGAGGAGGTGGGAAGGAGAGGATAGTGGGAGATGGTGGTGAGGGGGAATGGGGGAAGGGAGGAGGAAAAGGGGCAGATAAGGGGGAAGGGTGGAGGGGGAAGAGAGTATTAATATTAGCAGGTTTTATATGGAACAGTGACAGCAGTACAGGCAAGAAAGAGAATTCACATAGATCTTATACACTTCACTCACACTCTTAAAATTTACGTTAACTAAAAACCAAAACTTATAACAGAAACTTGTTTATAAGTAAACCATAAGTAGCACTTTGTGATCCTTCCACCAATTACTATACATATTTCGCTATCACTACCACAATGCCCTTATTCCTCCTTACACTCCCCTGATAACAAACAAAAGACATGTCGATCTCATTTCTTTTTTCAAACTGTGAAGTATTGTATCTCAACCGCCAAATCATCCGCTAGCATCTGCACAAGCATTCGGACTCTCCCGTATATGTCAATAGTAAGCATATTCTTCCAACAGGGAGGCCTTGTGGTGAGAGACGCGAGAAGTACCGCAGTTGAGCGGGATGGACAGGAGTAAGGAAGGGGATTGGGAGTATTGGAGGGGAGTGGGAGTGTGAGGGGTTGAATGGGAAGGAGACACAATTTATGAAGACCAAAGTAAGATTAGTGATCTCAGGAGCCAGGTAGGCTAGGCTGGGCCCACCTATAGGGTGTAGAGACTTAGTTCTGGCTGCCTGATAGGCCAGCCTGGCTTATATACTCTAGGCCTCACCAAATGGCTTAGACTAGCCTACTCTTCATGAATGATGCTGTGTTCATGGCAATGATTTACAATTAACATTCTCCGAATACTAAGTAGGATTGAAAATACAAGACCAATTTCACTTTATTAACCAAAATCCTTGAGATATAGTAGTTAATTATTTAATTACATTAGTTGTATAAAAGAATTGAGTACATGGAAGTGGAAAGAGGTGGGAGAATCAAGATACCCTTATATAGATCTGTTTTCAACACTAGTCACCGGTCCTAGAGGCGCCTATCAGGCCTCATAGGCTTTCACAGACCACTTGAATTTGGCCCATATCAGTGTAGGCCATTTCCGGAGTGACCTGGCCCAGCCTATTGAGAACACTGTAAGATAACACCTACTGTAATATATACTAAGCAGCTAGTAAGTTAGTACTATACATGAATAACAAGAGGTCGGATAGCACGGACTACGACTGTAGGACTGCAAAATCAACTTCAATAGGGCAGAGTCGCTGCCTATAATCCTTCTTACCTTCGACTGTAAAAATGAAAGACACAAAAACAATATTCCAAATTATTAACAAAAACTCTATTTTATATATCATACCAAGCCATCTCCCTTGCCCATCAACAGATTACATCCTCCACGAGCCCGTCCTGCTTTGATTTTCCAGGTCCCAAATTCACATAACTGCCATAGCACATTTCTTCCCCTGGTCCCCATGCCTTAATTCCATGGCATTGTTTTCGCGTGACCGTGTGTAGTCGGCATGGGACTTTTGGGGACACATTGGTAACCTGTTTGTTGATGGAGCTGTCGATGAGTGCCCTAATGGTTGACCATAGGAGCGGTGGAGGCCTGTTACAGCACATGAAGATATATGGTTTTGGCTCTGAAATACTCAAAAGCCATATTCGAGACCCCAAGACACACGGAAATGAGAGTAGAGCAGATGAGGTACCTCTATCAACCTTTATTCACCGTGGATGGCAGAGGAAAGGAGAAGGGCTCACTATTGCTTTATGAAGAATATGTTCAAGCAATTAAGGATCTCTGAGAACATCTCCGCAGAAACCTTGGCTCTGCCAATCTCAGTACGATACCTACGCATACAGCTCTCCCTGGTGTTGCACTTAATTTCCATCTTTAGCATACGCATATTCTGGACAGATTCCTGCTCAATGTGCTCCTTCGTGCACTACAACATCTTGGCAGAATGCTCCTCAACCTTCTAATCCACATCCTGGCAGATACTAAGTTAGCAGGAAAAGTGGCGTATAGTAGCAAAAAAAACATGCTCAGGTTGTAGGGGTTGCGATTAAACCATCGTAAGTTCCTGATGAGTCTGATCCCACCTTGTGGCAGCTGACTTGGCTTTTGATACCCATTGTTAGGGAGTACTTATGTTTTCATATATCTGTTGTCCACCGTCGTTGTTAATATCTGTTACGCACGCATTTGATCTCGACCACCGCTCCGCCTTATTGGCGAGATTAATGTTAAGGAGTTTGTGAAGTATTCGCTAGAGGGTGAACCAGGGACCTATAAACTCTCGACAGTTCACATATCGATACCTTCTGTGACATGGGGAGTGGTTGGGGCGCGCGATTTTGGTGGAGTATCTGCTGTTGATGCGGGGTAGTGAATAACTTGCCGTTCAAAAGAGGAGAAGCCGGTCTTGACTGTATTTCGAAGAGATACACTTGTGACGATAGAGATGTGAGTGTGGGGAGGTTGAATGCAGTAGACTGAAATGCCGAGAGGTCTCCAGTTCCCTGTTTGTAAATATTCTTTGCCTCTATTGGGCCACGAAGTTGTCCGTATACTCATGATGTTTCTGTGCTGTAGGGCCTGCCATTTTCAATAGTTGCCCACCTCACCAGCCGCCCTGAAGCCTTCCAGCCATCCCTCCTCCTTCTCTTCCTTCTCTTCCTTCCTTTCCTTTTCTCTAGCTATCATCAAGCTTCTTAATTTCATCTAAAATTACTCTCACTTCATTCACACTTCACCATGATGAAATCCTTTGGTCTGATCACTTCCTCAATTTTCAAACCTTCTATTTTGAACAATCCCCACCATCAGACCCACTCCTGCCATCTCACATCCTCCTGGTCATATCTCTCCTTTCTCTTCCTTTCATTTCCATCATTTTTCCTGCTATCTCGCCACTCTTTAATCACTTCAACAAAAATTACTCTCATTTTTATGATATACTAGGCCTCATCATGTACAATCCTCCAGTGCGATCCTTACAGTAATTCTTAATCCCTCCATTTTTAACAGTTTCTCCCAGCCCTCTCGGTCACCCTGCATCCTTCTTATCGTGACTTTCCTTTTCCCAGTTTCCCTGCTTTAGTCCAGCTATCTCACCACTGCATGATTGATTCAATACAAGTTGCTTTCATTCACGTTCACTACTTTTCATTTCATTCTGCTGAAACCCATTTGTCGAATCATTACGACCTTTTTCCACTCCAATTTCAACCGTCCCCACGTCCTATCCAGCCCCTGCCCTCCCGATTCGGCCCTATATCTATCTCCTTTCCACAGATTTTCGCCAGCTGCCCCCAAACTCATTAACAGCTTCACGGGAAATTACTCTCCTCCGATCATTACCTCCACTTTCAACTCTTGTCTTGTCAACAGTCTCCTGCCTCCCCACCCACTCCCGCTGTCCCTTCTATCTATAGGGAATCGTCCTAGCCATCCCTTGACATGTCCTACAGTCCTGAACCTACCTGGGGAAAGCCCTCTCTCACACTGTATGGCCTGCCGTCTTATCTAATGTGGGCACTCATGTGCTTGCCCTGCCCTGCATACACTGCTAGAGGCAATCCTGTCCCATCTGAGTCTCATAGCAGCCCTCTGCCAGGGGCCCCCCTACCATCCAGAGAACTTCATCTCCATGAAAAAGATTTTATTCTCCTAATAAAGGGTCTATCAACTCCCCAGTCACTGCAATATATCCCCCAGTGAATAGGAAATATCCCCAAGGAAGATGACAGCCCTATAGAATATTTTTTAAGATATTCCGAGATTCTGAACAATCCCATTGGCTAACTTGGCCATTGGATATGCTTTAGGTTGCATGACCAACCACAGGCCGTCTGGTGTTCAACACGCGCACACTAGTGGATCCGCTGTTTTTACTATTATCCTGAGTTGTTCTGGGACTATTCTCGGGGGACCCACAGGTCGCCGGCTGGCACTTTCCAGATGTACTGTGGAATAGGCAGGTTGAGCTGGCATACCTCGGGAATGTGCGGTGGTAGGGATCAAAGCCTGGATTGGCACGGTCCTTTCACATAGTAATAAACATTATATTGAGTCAGTTGTATCTGTGTACGTAAACGCATTATTCCAGAGGAAGGAAACAAAGGATGAAGTGGGAGAAAGGGCGGGTGATTTCACCTGGGCGCGAACTGGAGACCACCAGTGTGTTAGACTGATTTGATAACCAACTACATCATGAAAGAAACTTCTTGTTATGCTGATTCAGTAGAATATACCATAGAAACTCAAATAATCGAACCATCTACTATGTTATTGAAGTTGTCTTCTGTGGTAATGTCTGGTGTCTTCTTTGTTTTTTCATAGAGGCTTAGCAGCCCTGCTTTTGTTCTATCATCAGGTCTAATTAATGTACTGGGTCAGGAAGTGGATCAGACACAGAAGTGAATCGGTTTGTAAGGGAAATTCCATAAATCCTTACTATGGGAAGTTTGGCAAGAAAAAAGTTCTGAATTCAGGCCCAATGATAGGCAAATCCGAAATATCGCCAAGATTCCTGGGGGTAGATATTTCAGTTCAGGAGTTATGTAGGGTTTCTTAGAATGAAGTGAGTTTGAATAGTGGGGAGTCTTTGGGGAGTTTTCTGTTAGTCAATCGTTCTAGTACTAGAAGCAAATAAAAGAGGATCAGGTTCTAAGGAGTTTCTTACCAGATCACAAGGGAATTTGAGACTCTTTAGATTTGATTAACATGTGAAGTTATCAACATAAGTTATTCCAGTTTTCCCGGATTGATATCTATTGTTCAAAGGGAAGTTGTAATTCTCATTGTATGCTTGGCATACTTACGATACATATGTATCATAACTTAATCCTAGACCCTAGTATAAGCACTAATTGCCTGTAGCTAGTCAAATACAGGTTATACTTATCTTCCCCTTTCTCTATCCCGCTATTTTTCCTGTTAGCTTGGATATCCACATCCTCATTTGACTACTATATGCCTTTCTTCTCACATGGATCTTGTCCTCCTTCTTTCTTCATTCCTGGTCAAAATGATGTGATTTATATACTGCAACAGCTATTTAAGCATGCTACGACCTTATAAGAATACCTCCATTAACCCTTCTGAAAATTGTGGTACTATACTTAGGGGCCTCTGGGTTATACCAGGTATCAAGAATAGCAAATTTCCATTCTATGCTGGAGATTTGCTGTCTGTTTAGCTACACATTCAAGCTGTATGACCATAACAGACAATTGATTGAAAATGATAAGAATCAGGTTCCACTGAGTAATTATCATATTGCCAATAATGGTAGTTCACTTCTGTACCCCCATACTGACCAGTCAGAGACTCTTAAAAGGTTCTGTCACTCTCATTGAGCAAGTCAGTAAATTGTTTGATTGAGGTGAAAACTGAAACTGACAACTATAACGTTTTACGATGCAGTGCATGCACGAGATGACTGATCCATTATAACTCATGGATACCCCATGTGAGGCAGAGGAAATTTCTTGGAAGCTACTTATATCATTCACTTTGCAAGAGAGAAGTAGTAGATAGCTTCTAACTTCTGTTGTCTCATTATCTCTCTACCTGCTAAGAAGTCCAATGGAACAATAAATTCTGTCCAGAATTGGCTCATGTTAGACACAACCATCTACAGATTGTTTTTTTATTCCTCTCTTTTAGCAATTGATTCTCATGTATAAATGATAAAATATTAAGATCTTTGTGGCGAATAGTTGAGTAGAAAAACTACACGGTAGTTTGCTCCCGACTTGAGCTGCATGTGTTTCACATCCCTCCTGGATCTCCAATTTCTTACAAATATAGGTTGGCTGTCTAATGCGCTATCCCACTGGCATTTTCCCCAGGCTGTAGTACTTGCATACATGAAATCAGCTGGGTATACATAATAGGTAAGATGATAAGCTGTCAAAAAATAAATAAGGCAAGAATGGAGTTGGATGAGCTATTTGGCTATTTTGATACCATTGAGAGTTATAGTTGAAGCAAAGTTAGGATGTAAAATAGCGTGTACTAAGAACACAACAAGTCTTTTTTAAAACATTTGCAATTCAGCACAGATTTCTTCATCAATTATCACATATCTAAGGAAGCAGTGAGATTTGATAGTAAAACATATAATAAATTGAAACTCTTTGTTTCTAGAAATCTGCTATCTTGGATATGATACTACCTTAAGCTCGTATATTCTGCAAGTAACTCTGTAAAAGGCAAGCTATATTGCTTTCTTCCTATTGACTTAAATTCAATAAATTTATCCTGGCTATATATATCTGGCTTCTGCTTGTAAAATAACCCCAAATAGTTTCTCCCAATTCCACAATGAAACCAGAGCGTTGAACCAAGGCACATTTTAGTAAGACTTGTTTAATGAATAAAGCCAGTACTAGTAAGCTTAACTCTGCTCAATATTATACATGCAAACAGAGCAACCATTAATCCTCATTCTATGTACTATGAGCATTATAGTACTTGATGCTTTCCTACTAATCAAGCAGCTATTCCTGTTGTTTGGAAACGAATGCAGTGATACGATATCCAATCAGTCATACATAGCAAATGGTATGCCTATGTAGTAGTCTACCCGGTGAATAGCCTACACTCCCAGTACCCCATCCTCTAATATGTGTACATATACTAGTAAGCATACTGAGCAGTGGCTGTATAGGATCTCCTATGTTTAGTTTGATTTATATTTGGTTGATTTGATTTGATTTTAGCTCACTCACTGTCCCTGAGTCAGATAGACTATGCTATCGTAATCTAGGTTTAGTTTGCATTGCGGGAAGTTTATATTTTCGATTTGGGATATGGAATATTCATGTAATAGTGATGGAAGGTATGACTGTTTGTTGTTGCAGAATTACAGGATTCTGATATGGGCGATGCTATAGGTAATGCTAGCCGGCCTATTACCTGTTTTATTGTATTTTCGTTAGACAGGAATTAACCTGTTATACATTGAGATCAATTATCACAAAGTTTACTCTGAGAAAAATACTCATGAACCTTCTGATATTGGTTGTTTAATACTATCGCGAAAAGCAAGCAAAATACAACTGTGCTATCAGTCTTAGGCTCCCCAAGAATCCACAAAACAGTCTGAATCCATCAAGTGGTATTTTAGAAACACTTTTCATCATTATCTATAAGGACAAATTAAATATCCATGATTCCTTACTTTTAATTTCCTTTTGAATTCAAGGTTCTAGACCCTGTTTCACCATTCTTGTATGTTACCATCCCTCACCAGGGATAATAGCTTGCATTTCGAGTATCATGTTCATCAGAAACACATGACGGCAGAGGCGAAATTACGCATTCAGAAGCAAGCATGCTATAGTGCAAGAATAGATAAATGTGAACCTCATTCAGGGGTATTTCAAAGAAGCATAGAATAGTCAATACAGGGCCACATCATGAGATCAAATTATAGAAATAGAGATAAAGTGAATTAGAATGGACATAGGATTTCTTTATTCAGTGAGACTAAGTGAGAGAGGTGGTATCTTTGTTTGAAAAGTTGGAATTTGGATCTGCACTTGCAAGCCTTGGCATAAAGATGCAATATGACCAGATGACTAATCATAGTATCTTCAGCATAGTAATGTAAATATATATTGTAGAAAAAGAATAATAAGCAAAAAATACAGACCACAGCCCATTTCAACAATATCAACAACATCAACATACCTGAAATTAAGAGTCAAACTTGAGAAGGTTATAGTACTGGTCATTTAGGTGGTCAAAACTGAAAGCTAAAAGATGAATCCTCTCTAGATGGAAATATCAGTATTGCAGAAGTGGAAATTAATAAGCAGACAGTGATTGAAAGTATCTTAAGTTCTTTTCCACAACCTCCTCAAGAATCAGGTTAAATTAATATCACCTCTTTTGTACAATATATTACTATCTAAGTTCATGCTTTATCATAGTCCATCACCTATCTGCTCAGCCCTGGCAATTTTGTTGCACAGCCAGTATTGCATTTTATTGTGCTACATGGCTGATACTCTACCATTGTTGAACTATATTTTCTATGTATTGTAGTTCTTCGTTACTCATCTAGAATACATGAGAGGTGGCTTCTATGCGAAAAGTGTGTGCACCAAGCTAACTTTGTGAATAGAGGTTTCTGTGTACGCCCAATCAAACTACATGACTGCTCTCAATACCCTATCAAATACCTCTGCGTCACAGCTATTACAGGTATGATGATCTTCCTCTCATAATAGGATTTCTTCTCCCAAGCTGAAGGAATGGGATCCAGAGCACCTAATTGTAAAGATCAGAAGGGGTTTTCTGGGGGCAGGGTAGTTGGAAATGGGGGTTGTCAGATATGAGGATGATTTTCTGACCTGCGTATGTCATCTTCCGTCAGAGTAGGTGGTTCAAAGAGCTGTTCTGACAGTTAGGTGTAACAATCCTATTGTTGATCCTAGATGCAACAGGCAATGACAGGCATCTCCTGCGCTAGTGAGTCTTTTTGTCTTGTACCAAGTAGTAGGAAGGTACTATCTCTTCAGATAGGATAGAACTGGATTGCTTGTATTCGTAGGATACTATCATGTCAGATGGTAATAAGGGTGAATCGTCGTGCTTATAGAACTATGACTATAGTTCTATGTCGGACAGGATATCGCTGAGACCATCAGCATAGTTCCGGGTTCTTGAAGTCACAGCTCTCATAGAGGAGGAGTGTATGAAGCAGAAGCAAGGCGTAATGGTATTGCAAGTTAACTATAGAAAAGTAGTGAGATAGTAGGGTGAAAATCCTATGTCTAGGTAAGTTTTTTTGGTTATGTTTCTTTATATGATTTGTTACTTGTTAAGGTACAAGAACTTGGATGAATTGTGAGATATGGGATACAGAAAACATTAATCCCAAACAACACCAGCTTCACCTCTTGATGAGAAAAATCAAACACCATGAATCTATAGGAAAAATCCCCCAGGCCTAGCACCTAATATAATATACCATCAGCAAAAAAACTCGATTTTGCATCCACACGCATCTGAACGCACCCTGTAGTGGAGTTTGCATCTGGTCAGCATCCTGTGCATCCCATGAATCTAGTTTTAAACTTCAGAAGCCAAAATGGACATGTAAATGTTGTCCGTTAGGGCTGAAAATTCATGTTTGTCTATGTAATTGTTAGATTAAGCTTAAAATGAAACGGGTTTTTTGATTACATAACTTCAAAAAAATTGTCCCACAGAACGCAGCCAGAAGATGCAGGGTGTGCTGAAATGCAAATAACGCAAACTGATTTTTGTTGGTGATGACCCAAGAGACATAAGGGAACAATTGATAGAGATGTGCAGGAGAGAAACGCAAACCCTTCCACAGGCTCCCCTAAGCCAAAAGACAGGATTGGTTCGTGAAGGCCACTTAGGGCCCTAGGGGGAGGATTGTGTGATCGCTGCAACGAGAGAAAACCCGTGGAGTTGAGGGCCGACATTGGTGACCATAGACGTACTGTCGCGCCAGTAATTGCATCGATCTAAGGTGTTTACAACAGTCATAGAAGCAGTCCAATACCACAACTGGCCGTAACTGAGGATGGGTACGATGATCCGAGAGGATGAAGACGCAGTCAGGTGCCAGCTGCTGTAGCAGTACAGTGCAACCAGACAGAACTGGGGGGTGGATGAAAGAAGCATCGCTAACGGGCTAGCCACTACCGACAAATAGGCCATAGCAAGGGCTTTTGGGAGGACGAGGAAACTGAGGCGGGACTGAGATGTTACTAACTGTGGCTTTCACCTATCAGCAAAAATAATACCTTGCGTTCTGGGCGTTCGGTGCGTCTGACGCACCCGACACTGAAACCCAAAATCGGGCATCAGAGCACAACCACCCCACCACAACATGCATCTGAAGTAACCTGACGCAGTACCTAATCCGCAAGATGCATCAGACACAGCACCTAATACTCAAGAGGCTATCTGATGCACCACCAAATACTCAGGATTCTACTTGACGCCAGACCAGATCTTCCTGAGATAAGCGAAGAGTCCCCCCTTTACTTATCTGACCTAAGTCACAATAGATTTCATACTGTTAAACTGTTAAATTTACTACTAGTAGTCTTCTATTATTCTAATAAACAGGCCAATTCACAGAGAAATACTAAGTCATAAGAAGGCTTTTCACACCTTTATCCTCTACCTGGGACCCTGTAGCTCAATGGGGACTTGCCACCTCAGGACGTATTATATACCACAGCGTGGCTGGTGTCGAGCCCAACAACCTCCCGCAATCGGATCCAGAATCGGCCCCGCGGGGATAGAGGAACTAGCCATCGAGCTCTGCGATTGCCTGCAAACGATTTAGTACTGTAACTTCATGAATAGAAATCGCGGGGGGAGGGACCTTATACCACTGCGTAGCTGGCATCGAGCCCAACAACCCCCCGCAATCAGATCTAGAATTGGCCGACCAGTTGTAGAGGAATCTGCCATCTACTTCAGGGACAGGTAGAAAGCCCACTCTCAGAAGGGTTGGCAGATTCATGAGTTTCGATGTGACAGAGACGTACCTTATACTGCCACGTGGCTGACGGCAAGCCCATCAACCTCCAGAAATCAGATACAGAATCAGACAACTGGTGGTGGAGGAATTAGCCATTGAGCTCTGGGATCGCCAGCACACTATTTAGTACTGTAACTTCATGAATAAAGGTCACGGGAGGAAGTATCTTATATCATTGAGAGGCCAGTGCCATGGCCAACAACCACCCGCAAAGAGCATTGGAATCCGTCTTGCGGCCGTGGAGTAATCTGTCGTAGAGTGACAGGTCGCCCGCCAGCTCGATACCTAATACGCTCTCCACCGACGACAGCGATTTCCTGAGTTTCGATGCGACAGAGACGTACCTTATACCGTTGCGAAGCTTGCATCAAGCCCAACAACCTCCCGCAAAGGGCATCATGATCCGTGAAGCGGTTGAGGAGTAATCTGCCGTCATGTAAAGTATCGCCAGCCTGAGACCTAATACACCCTCCACAGAAGACCGCAGATTCGTGAGCTCTGATGCGACAGAGACCTACCTTATACCGTTGGGAGGCCGGTGTCAAGCGCAACAACCTCCCGCAAAGAGCATCAAAATCCGTCAACTGGCTGTGGAGTAATCTGCCATCGAGTAAAATATCGCCAGAGCTACTATAAAGATCCACTTCACAGAAGACAGGGATTTCCTGGGTTCTGATGCGATAGAGACGTATCTTATACTGTTGGAGGGCTAGCATCAAGTCCAACAGCCTCCCACAAACAGAGTCAAAATCAGTGGATCGGTTGTGGAGATATCTGCCATCGAGCAACATATCGCCAGCCTGATATCTGATACACCTTGCACAGAAGACAGCGATCTCATGAGCCTTGATGCGACAGGGACATACCTTATACCATTGCGCAGCTGGCGCCAGGCCCAACAACGACCCGCAATCAGATGCAGGAACGGAGCAGCGGTTGTGCAGGGATCCGCCATCGAGTTCTGGGATTCCCAGGTGATCGATGAAGACAACTCTCACAAGGGTTAGCGACTGCCGGGGTTTTGATGCCACAGAGAGGTCTGTTATACCACCGCGTAGCTGGCGCTGAGCCCAACAACTTCCCGCCATCAGATCCAGGATCGGAGGACTGGTTGTGGAGGAATCTGCCATCGATCTCTGGGATCGCCAGCACTCCACCAGATGCAGCCCGTAACTTCATGAATACTATCCCTCTGGGGATGAATCATATACCACTGGATAGCCGGCATCGAGCCCAGAACCCTCCAGGTGTTGGATTCAGGACTCATTGTTTGGCTGTGGTGGGGTATTGCGGCTGTGGCCCGGGAGTGTGGATGCCTGGGCCAGTGTTGAGTGTTGTGAAGAAAAGAGTGTGACCCGTCACGTCCATTTTGAAGCTAAGTGCCGAGAAACTACCAGGCACAATTCTAGACTTGAGACTGTTGTGGCTATCACTCGGTTTCAGACTGGAGTGAGCTGGCATTTTCACTCACTCAAACATGAAGTTCTGAAAATAGAATTCTAAGCCTTTAGCGCCAATTTAAGATTAAGGGTATGATGGCTATCTCACCAGGCGCAAGCACTAAGCATATTTTCTTTCCCAAGAAAGAGCCCTTGCTCACATTCGGGCTAGAAGACCAAGAAGGGTGAAAGGAGAATCAGGGGTAGTGGTCAATGTTGATGTGCGATGGTGTTAAGGTTTCAGTCAGGATGCAGCGGAGGCAGGGTTGCTTAGTTGCATGGGTCCGGACGGAACCCAGTATAGTCAAGGGTCTCCAGATGCAGCAGACGCAACCAGATGCCTTGCATGGGTACAGGATGCAGAGGAGGCACAGGGCGCAGAGTCCAGGCTATGAGAGTCAGGATGCAACACTAGTATATGTGAAGTAGGCCACCTTTTTGCTGATACCATCAGAGGTACAAGCCCAGCAAGCCGAGGCCTACTTCGACCGAGAGTCCGACAGCTTAATGCCGATGGTGAACGAAGTGAGAAGCAAATGCTAAGGGAGATGCAAAGCAAGGATGTGGTAAGGGGGAGAATGGAACTTCATGAGAGGGGGTCAACAATGAACGAGAACAAGAACCCTAAGGACAGGAGGTTGCCAGGCCTCAGAGAGGAGGAACAAGGTAGACTTAATGTCAACTCCAAGGGAGTAGCCATCGTGGGAGAAGAGAGGGGAGTGGGGGAAAGTGGCCATGATTTCTGGAGGTGTAGAGATTTCAAGGGCCGGACGTGGAGAGGACGTGGTTCGTGCCTATCCCTCGGTAAGTTTTCTTTTTTATTATTATTTAATTTTATATCCTCTATTACTTGTTAAGGTATAAGAACTCGGATCCATCGTGAGATATGGTGTAAAGAAAACCTTAATCACAAGCAACCGTCTGCTTTACCACCTCATGGGAAAAATCCAACAACCCGAATCCATATGAAAAATGCCTCTGACCTAGCACCTAAGACAATAATCCCTCAGACAGGTAAGGAAACAATTCATAGAGACGTACAGGAGAAAGACCCAACCCTTGCGCAAGCTCCCCTAAAACCAAAGAAAAGCTTGGTACACGAAGGCCTGCTAGGGCCCTGCCGACCAGTTTGCGTGATCGAGATGAGAGAAATCCACCGGCCTTGTGGGCTGACATGTGTAACCATAGATGGACGGTCTTACCGGACATTGCATTGATGCAAGCCATTGGCGGCAGTCAAGGAGAGAGTGGAATACCACGACTGGGTGTAAGAGAGGACCGGTCTGACGATCAGGGAGGATGATGAGGAGGTGGTCAAGTGCTGGCTCCTGGAGCAGTAAAGGTGGAATTGGAGGAGCCCCGGAGGTGGGAGAAGGAAGGATCACAAGCAGGGTAGCTACAACCGACAAACAGGCCATAGCAAGGGCTTTGGGGATGACAACGTGAACAAGGCGGGACTGAGATGTTACCGACCGAGGCTTTCCCTAGCAGAGGTTCAAGCCCAGCAAGCCAAGGCCTACATCGACCGACACTGCAGACACCGTAACGCTGACGGTAAATCAAGTGAGATGTTTTTCGACGATGCCAAATGCTAAGCGAGGTGCCTGGCATGTTTGTCGTAATTGGGCGAACTGAACTTCATGAGCCGGTGTGAACAATGAACGAGAACGACAGCCTCAAGCAGGAGAGGCTGAGAGGCATAAGCAGACGAGGGCAGGTGGCCTAACATCATCGCCGAGGTAGTAGCCATCGTGGGAGAAGAGAGGTGGGTGTGGGAAAGTGATGGTGATATGTCGTGGTGTTGAGATTTCAATGGCCGGAGGTGGAGAGGTGATGGTTTGTCCCTATCCCTTGGTCAGTGATCTTTTTTTTTTCTTTTTTTTTTCAATTCATATATTCATTGTTAGGTACAAGAACTCGCATGTAGTGCTAGCTATGGCATGAACAAAACCTGAATCGCAAACAACTGCCTGCTTCACCTCTTCATGGGAAAAATCAGACCCCGCGAATCAATAAGAAAGATCCTCCTCGCCTAGCACCTGAGATATGATACCCCGGAAACGTAAGCAAACAATTCATAGAAATCTACAGGAGAGAGACCGAAACCCTTCCGCAGGCTCCCCTAAGACAAAAGAAATCATGATGGTGGAACCCCACAGGGCCCAGGGAGGAAAATGGTGTGATCGCCTAATGAGGGAAAACCACAGGACTTGTGGGCCGATATTTGTCACAGGAGAGGTACGGTCATGACAGTAAGTACAGAGATCTATGGCGTTGGACAACAGGCTCGGAGGTAGTGCATTCCACATCTGGGCATAACGGGGAAGGAGTACAACTAGCGGGGAGAACAATGAGTCAGTAAGGTGCCAGCTTCTGGATCGGTACGGGGCAAGCGAACAGAATCAGGACGTGGATGAAGAAAGGATTGCACCCTAGCTAGCTACCACCAACCCACAGGCCATGACAAGGCCTTTGGGGAAGACAACAAAACAGAGGTGAGACCGAGATGTTACTAATGGAGACTTTCCCCATCAGAGGTAAAAGCCTTGCAAGCTGAGGCCTACTTCCCCCGAGCTCCAGGACACCATAACGTCGACCGTGAACAAAGTGAGAAGCTTTCCGACTAGGCAAACAACACGTAAGGTGCAAAATAAGGGGGGCGTAAGGGGGATAACCGAACTTCATGAGCGGGTGCCAATATTCAATCAAAACAAGAACGCCAACGAGGCGAGGCCGACTGGCCCCAGAAGTGGTGGGAAGGTAGTTTCACGTCAACTCCTACGCAGTAGCCATCATGGGACGAGAGTGGTGGGTAGGAGAAAGTGATCATGAATTCTCATGGTGTTGCGATTCCAATCCCCGCAGCTGGAGAGGAGATGGTTCCTGGCCTCTCCATTGGAAACTTTTTTTTTCACTTTTTTTCACTTTTCTTTGTTTTTTGTAATCATGGGTTCATTGTTTTAGGTACAAAAACCCTCATGCAGTGTGGGCTATGGAGAGAACAAAAGCTATAAATCCAAACAAACAACAAAGAAAAGTTGCGGCACCAGTAAATAACCACACTCACGGGGGTTCTCCTCCGCGGGGCCGTAGGGCCGCTCTACCCGTAAGGAAAGCTTAAGCCATAAAACTCAGGAAAGGAAAGCCCACATAAGCTACAGGAAAGAAAAAAGCCAACGCGCTACACTTTAAACTTCGGCCAAGGAAAATACACGAAACAAAGGCGGAGGCGGGATAAGTGGAGAAAGAGGAAACGGGGGGAAGAGGGCAGGGTGGTGGGCGGGAACATGGTTGGAGGAAAACACGAGTAGGTGACGCTGATGTAGGTGGCGAGCCTTTTCAGGAGGGGGGTGCTAGACCAGAGGGGGGTGTCATGACCGCCATCTGTGACACCGGGGAGAAGACATCTGCGGGCGCCTTGTCTAGATGGACCGGTCAGGATTGCGTGTTCGAACGTGTCAGGTTCCAAACTGCAGTGGGGGCAGGTGGTGGTCGCCTCACGGGCTCTCCATGATGAGTGAGCGGCCAGGTAGCTGTTCCTGGTTCTCATCTGCTGGATTGATCACGCCAGAAACTGACTCCGACCCATAAAGGGCCGCGGGTGTAGGGTTGGGGGGTGAAGGTAGTAGGCCAGAAGAGGGAATAGCTGAGCCCAGTCAGCAATGAGCAGCTCCCTGACGCTCTTTTGTAGGGTGGAGTATGTGTTCATGATTAGGGATTGCAGGCGGAGGAGGGCCGACAAGTCAGGGACCAGGGCTGAATTAATCAGGGGCATCTTGGATAGCCCGCCAGTGAAGGCGATCGAGCTGTGAGCCACTGTGTCGACAGGAAGGTGGGTTCAGAGGGGATGGGATCGGCGGGGGGTTACCCAACTATGATGGAGGTAGAACGACGAGAGGCCCTTAGTTAAGGCCCTCGAGCTGTCCAGCACTCGGTGAGAAGACAGGGAGGGGAAGGAGGGGTTTAGGGGCACCGTCACGTGGTTCACAGCGGGTGGGGAGCAGATGGTGCGCAGGGCGGCTAGTCTGTGACAATGGGACACCAGGATGGGTACAGGGGGGAGGCAAGATTCGATAATCAGGATGGCGATAGGGGTTGACGAAAAAACAGTTTGTGGCGCACCTCTCCACCCTGTACTAGAAAGTGTTGAGTCTCGAGATGGAGCGTGCATTTGGAGTGAAGGCGTCTGCCCCGTACCGGAGGATAGGCGTGACAAGTGACGTTGCCAGTCTGGGGCATAGGTAGGGGGTGAGCCCAGACCCGGCGGGCTAAGGCGTCTGATCAGGGCAAAGGGCCCTTGGGCCACCGCCAGACGGTGCGAGAGGTGGGTCGCCGTACAGAGGGTGGGGGTGAACCAGTACCGTAACCACTGCAAGGCGTGCCGGGGGTGGAAAACCTCCCGCTCGAGCTGAATGGGGGAGAGACACACTTGTGAGTGCCTTTGGCTGAGGGTCCTTTCGTGTCTAAGCTCTGGTTTGAGGATGGAGAAGGATATGCCCGAGTGGACTCTCCTGGCCTGGATGGTCCTGAACAGCGCGTGTAGTCTTCCGCTGTTCTCTCGGTAACAAAGGGAGGCGGCAGTTAGGGCAAAGTCGTCCACGGAGGAATGGGTTGGGGCTCACGGGATTCTTAAATTGAGGGGTCAGACATAATTAAGGAAATGAAGGGGAGAAATGGGGGAGCCTTGCGGGCCCCAACATCGACTGGGGCTGGGGTACCTGGCGCGCCCTGGGAAATCTGTGTTCAGCTGCGGTGTCCTAGGAAGAAGGCGACCCAGGAGACAAGGTAGGGGGAGATCCCGCCTTCCCTGAGGATGCGGGCTAGAGTCGGGTTGTCGACGTTGTCAAAGCCGGCCTTTATGTCCATGAAAAGGGAGGACACCTTCAAGCGCGGCCAGTGCAGGGTTTTTATGTTGTTTACAAGAGTGAGACAGGCATCATATGTGCTCAGCCCGGGGAGGGAGCAGGATTGGTTGGGGTGAATCATGCCCCTTGAGCGTGATGCTATGAGGAGGTGTACCGCAACTATCCTTTCCAGGATCTTTGAGACAGTGCAGAGGAGGACAATAATACTGAAAAAGGAGGGTGACTCGTATGAGGGCTACCCGGGCTTGTCAAGGACCACTCCGTTTGGCCCTTTCAACGCAGCTGGGTGGCTTAGTGTGGAGAGGATCTGGAGGAGGATCGAATGGTTGATCGCATTCACCGGTTTCCAGGTGAGGTAGTGGATTCCATCAGAGCCTGGGGCCGATGAGAAGGATGACATGGAGAGCGCATGGGCGACCTCCTCTTTCTTGAGGGGAGGTGCTGAAACGCAAGGCCTGAGCTTTGGGGGGGAGAGTAGGCTGCTTTGGGGGGGAAGAAATGGCCCAACAGGGCCACCTGAATCTTTTGCGTGGTTTCAACCACGGCCTCTCCCTTCGTCATTTGCTCTTTTTTTCTTTTTTGAATCATGCGTTACATGTTTCTAGGTACAAAAAGCCTTATGCAGCGCGAGCTATGAAGAGAAAAAAACGTATAAATGCAAACCAACCACCAACTTCACATCTTCATAGGAAACATCAAACACCCCGAGCCCATAGGAAAAGTCTCCCCCGCTTAGCACCTAAGATAATATAATCCAGACATGTAAGGAAACGATACATAGAAACATGCAGGTAGAGAGACCCAAACCCTTCAGCAGGCTCTGCAAAACAAAAGAAACGACGGCTGTCCAAAGCCCCTTTCGGGGCCTGAGGGAGAGGATAGATGATGGCCGACGGGAGAAAACACGCAAAGGGTGGGCCCACCAGACCCACTCGCGCCGCTGCGCAGGGCATTACATCCATCCAAGGCGTTGGACAATAGCCACGAAGGCAGTGCTATACCACGACTAGCCATAACTGAGGAAAGGTCAAGCGATCGGAGCGGGAGAAGGGCGAGCGGAGCCACTAGGCAGAGGGGATGCCAGCCGAGGAGGTGCAGTAGGGTGCCGGCCGGTGAGTAGTAGTAGGGTGCCAGCCGGAGGGGAGCAGTCGGGTGCGAGCGGCGGGGGAGGTTAGAAGTAAGGTGCTAGCTTATGCGGCAGTACCATCATAGCGGACAGAACCGGGAGGAGGAAGGAGGAAGAATCGCGAGCGGGCTAGCCACAACGGAAAAACGGGCGATAGCAAAGGCTTTTGGGATGACGACGAAGCCGAGCGGGACCATGATGTTACTAAACGAGACTTTCGCCATCAGAGGTACAAGCCCAGCAAGCCAGGGCCTACTTCGACTGAGCGTCCGACACCGTAAAGCCGACCGTGCACGAAGCGAGACGCTTTCCGACCGTGCAAAATGCTAAGCAAGGTGCAAAGCAAGTGCGGGGTAAGGGGGAGAACCGAACTTCATGAGCGTGTGTCAACGATAAACGGGAACAAGAACCCCAAGGAGTGGAGGCAGGTGTGCCACAGGAGAGGAGGGAAGATGACTTAATGTCAGCTCCTCCGCAGTAGCCATCGTGGGAGAAGAGAGGTGGGTGGGGGAAAGTCACGATGATTGCGCGTAGTGTTGAGATTTCAATCGCCGGAGGTGGAGGAGACATGATTCGTGGCCACTCCCTGGGTCATTTCTTTTCATTTTCTTTTTGTAATCATGCGTTATTTGTTTCTAGATACAAAAAGCCTTATGCAGCGCTAGCTATGAAGAGAAAAAAACCTATAAATGCAAACCCACCGCCCGCTTCACCTCTTCATGGGAAAAGTCCAACACCCGGAGTCCATAGGAAAAGTCTCCCTCGCCTAGCACCTAAGATAATATACCCCAGACACATAAGAAAACAATCTATAGAAACGTACAGGTAGAGAGACCCAAACCCTTCAGCAGGCTCCCCAAAACAAAAGAAACGACGGCTGTTCTAAGGCCCGTTCGGGGCCCGAGGGGGAGGATAGATTATCGCCGACACGGGAAAACACGGAAACCATGGGCCCACAAGAACAACTCCCGCGGTTGTGCAGGTCATTAAATGGATCCAAGGCGTTGGTCCGTAGCCACGGAGGCAGTCCTATACCACGACTAGGCGTAACCGAGGAAGGGTCGAACGATCGGAGGGGGAGGAGGGCGAGCGGAGCTACCCAGCAGAGGGGATGCCAGCCAGGAAGGTGAGCAGTAGGGTGCCAGCGGGGTAGGAGTTTGAGCAGTAAGGTGCCAGCTTATGGGCCAATACGGTGCCAGTGGAAGGAAACAGAAGGGGGGTAGAGGAAGGATTGTGAACGGGCTAGCCACAACCGACTAACGGGGCATAGGAAGGGCTTTTGGGACGACAGCGAAACCGATCGGGACCGTGATGTTACTAACCGAAGCTTTCCCCATCAGAGGTAGAAGCCCAGCAGACCCGTAGCCTTACTTCGACCGAGAGTCCGGACGCCATATCGCCGACCGTGAACGAAGTGTGAACCTTTCCGACCGTGCAAAATGCTAAGCGAGGTGCAAAGCAAGTGCCGGGTACGGGAGAGAACTGAACTTCATGAGCAGGTGTCAACGATGAATGGGAACAAGAACCCCAAGGAGGGGAGGCATGCGTACCTCAGGAGAGGAGGGAAGATGGCTTAACGTCAACCCCTAGGCAGTAGCCATGATGGGGGAAGAGAGGTGCGTGGCGGAAAGTGACCATGATTTCCTGTGGTGTTGAGATTTCAATCGCCGGAGGTGGAGGAGAGATGGTTCGTGCCTCTCCCAGGGTCACTTTTTTTTTTTTTTTTTAATCAACTCGTTATTATGTTTAAAGGTACAAAAGACTCATGCAGCGCTAGCTATGGAGATAAAAAACCAATAAGCAAACGTCATCCCGCCCGCTTCACCTCGTCATAGGAAAAATCAAACCCCCCGAGACCATAGGAAAAGCCCCCCTCGCCTAGCACCTAAGACAAAACCTCAGACACGTAGGGAAACAATTCATAGAAACGTACAGGAGAGACACCCAAACCCTTCAGCAGGCTCCCCAAAAACAAAAGAAAAGACGGCTGTTCTAAGGCCCTTTCGGGGCCCGAGGGAGAGGATAGATGATCGCCGACGCGGGAAAACTCATAGGCTGAGGGCCCACCAACAACCATGATGTACTGTCGGGCAGGTCATTACATCGTTCCCAAGCGTTGGACAAAGCCACGGAGGCAGTGCTATACCACGACTAGGCGTAACCGAGGAGAGGCCGGACGATCGGAGGGGGAGAGAAGGGCGAGCGGAGCCACCGAGCAGAGGGGATGCCAGCCCGGAAGGCGAGCAGTAGGGTGCCAGCCGGTGAATAGCAGTAGGGTGCCAGCCGGAAGGGGGGGAGCAGTAGGGTGCCAGCCGGAGGAGGAGTTTTTAGCAGTAAGGTGCCAGCTTAACGGGCAGTACGGTGCCAGCGGACGGAACCGGGAGGGGGGTAGAGGAAGGATCCCGAACGGGCTAGCCACAACCGACAAACGGGCCACAGCAAGGGCTTTTGGGACGACGACGAGACCGGGCGAGACCGTGGTGTTACTAACCGAGGCTTTCCCCACCAGAGGTACAAGCCCAGCAAGCCGGGGCCTACTTTGACCCAGAGTCCGACAGCGTAACGCCGACCGTGAGCGTAGCGAGAAGCTTTCCGACCGTGCAAAATCCTAAGCGAGGTGCAAAGGAAGTGCGGGGTAAGGGGGAGAACCGAACATCATGAGCAGGTGTCAACGACGAACGGGAACAAGAACCCCAAGGAGGGGAGGCATGCGTGCCCCAGGAGAGGAGGGTAGATGGCTTAACGTCAACCCCTAGGCAGTAGCCATGATGGGGGAAGAGAGGTGGGTGGGGGAAAGTGACGATCATTTCCCGTGGTGTTGAGATTTCAATCGCCGGATGTGGAGGAGAGATGGTTCGTGTGCCTCTCCCTGGGTCAGAACCAAGCCCCTTATATAGTCATCTTCCCACAACCCCAACCCCGGTCGCTCATCCCCTCTTGTCACACAACTATCATGTCTTGTACTCGGTCATAGTATAAAATCCATCATCTGACTCTTCTGAGTCCACTGCGCAACCTCCTTTAATCAATTGATTCCAGTAAAACCAATCATTTGCTCAAGCAAGTCATATGTGTGAAACCTATGACTCATAATCTGAGTTATGTTCAGAAATCATGTCATCATATGATGTTACAATCGTTAGGCATCAAACCATCAACCAATTAGAGTGTAACAATGACTCGCAAGTGCGAACTCACGTGAGATCCTATGAGTCAAATGACATCAGCCCGTGAAACCAACATACATTACGACTAATAAGTATTAGTAGTGTGAAATCTGCCTTGTTTAGTTACGATTTGTGACATTATAGTTCATGGGATTACTTTCATTAAGTCGGTATTATACACACTACCCATTCAGTCTTTCCTTATCTGAAACCTTTATTTGTCACGTGTCAACCTCCAATCTACTCCAACTCGCTGCTTGATTGGCAGTACCAGGACCTCCGCATCAACAGTACCTATAAGAAGGTGGTTTTGAGGTATATTATCAACATCACCAAAAAAGGGTTAACTCCAGACACATAGGGCCTGCGTCCTTCATGGCCTGCCTTCGTCCCCTTGCTTCTGGGCCTCTTAGACGTCTGCCATTGCGTCCTGTGCGTCCTGAATGTCCCAAACGTACAGGTGTCCTACGATTGCCCCTCTTTCGACTTGTTTCTCCCAACCCCTTTGTTCTCGGCCTCACGACCCGCAGCACTTCTCTTGGCCTGCTTCTGTCAGAACACCCACCTTTGGTGTCTTCTCGCCTGGGGGGTCTCTGAGGTATACATGCCAGATTCTGGGAGCCCGATGGTCTAGGTTAGTCTAGCGACGCCTCATAAGGCTTGCAACACCCTACCGACACCCTATGCGGACTGCTCCCATCATCAGCAAAAACGGATCTTGCGTCTGATCCGCCGGCGTTGCGTCCTGACGCAAGCGCCCGATATTCTGCGTCCCGTGCGTCCTGTGCGTCCTGACTTGCGTCGCAACGTTCCTTACGTCCTGACGCCACGTCGCAACGTTTCTTACGTGCTGACGCAACGTCGCGTTCTCCCGACGTCCAGACTACCCCAGATTCTCCCTCTCGTCGCCTCTTCCTCCTGATCGTGCTCGCTCCGCTTCGCTTCTTCTCTGCGTCCTGACGTATCCCGCCCCTCATCCCCGCTCGAGTTCTCTCAACCTGAATTAATTCGCTGCTTCCTCAGACGTCGGTCTGCTGGCGTCTGGGGCAGTAGCACTTTTTTTTTCACATCTCACATCTCACGTATCACGTATCACGTATCACGCCTCACTGGTCTGGCGAACTCATGATGTGGGTTTAAAGTCGCTTCTATATCTTCTATATACAGTATCAAGATCA
>Ga0307517_10001285_pt1 | contig 42117 bp, 48 predicted proteins | sample 23_EM_MG_FD_194515 | JGI IMG/M metagenome (GOLD analysis project Ga0307517, IMG submission 194515) | Populus trichocarpa ectomycorrhiza microbial communities from riparian zone in the Pacific Northwest, United States - 23_EM | ecosystem: Host-associated > Plants > Roots > Unclassified | place...
CCGAAAGTCCTCAAACGTCGATCCATACACGGACATAACCTTGTGGACACCCGATAATAATAGAAACAATCAAACATCGTGGCTCATCGACATCCACTGGAAACTGTCGGCAAGACGGAGAGGGTGGATGGTGTTGAGCGGGTCTTCTTCGACGTCCTCACCTACTGACAGGTTCACACAACCCGCACAAGCCGAGTCCGGTGTCATACGAGCGTCTCTTCTGGTCTGGGAAGGAGGAGACCTAGACCGCTCGCATGGATGCCCTGCAAGCTTTGAAACTGTCATCCCGCAGCAGCTCGCCCAACTTGACCGAGAGTTTTTCTGTATCCCCGTCTGCAAAGCGGAGACCGCGACCCCCGTTTGATGCTCAATTATTTAATATATACCTCGGTCCCATCTGTATAACGACACCGGACCCGCGTTTTTGCGACTCAACCTCCGTTGGGTTCCCGTCTCTCCCATGGATGGGAATAATTTGTTAGGCCCGGTTGAAGAAGCGATCTACGCCATCAAGCTTCTCTGAACCGTGATCTGAATTGGATCAGTTGGCAGCAAGGCAACTCCGTCGTCTCCTGGGCCGTCGCATCTCCTTTGAACCCTCCCCCTCCTCCTTCTCCTTGCTCTTTGGTTTAGCCGTATCCTGCAGAAATGTTCAGTAGACGATTGTCGAAAAAATAGCGACGGACAGACCGAGGCCGTTATCTGGCGACTTTTTCGGCGTTCGGTCACTTGGACGTTTTCGATCGAAAACTCGGCGATCAGAGTCTTTTTGGCCGTCTTCCACCTGCTTCCCTCCCTTTGTTCCTCCTCCTTGAGTTTCTTCAGCCGTGTCGCTCCGTCCTCCCCATTCCCCTTCTCCTTCTTGATCAACTCCTCCACTTCAGATTTCCACCACCCATCCCACAAATCTCCGACCGCTCTGTTGTTGTTCGCCCACCGAAGAACTCGCAACGCGTCCTCGTGCTTGTGCAACTCAAGGAACCCGTATCCCCTGCTCATCCCTTTCCCCGTCAACACATCCACTTTGTTCGATTCCCTCACAATCTTTGCCTGTTTCACCTTCTGCCCCTTCTCTTTGGCCTTCCCAGCCACATCTCTTCCCTCTATTTCTGCAGGGTCCAGAGGCTCCCTCTCTCCCTTCCCGACCTCTTTCTCGAATTCTCGGATCGCGTAGTTTGCCAGTCGTTTCAGCATGTATTCCGTGACGCCGACCGGTATTTGTCGTACGCTCAACCGCGTCTTTGATACGTATAGTGAAGGGTTCGTCTTGAGAAGATTGCGGCGGGCGTTAAACGAATTCGTTCGCTTCTCCAGCTCCTCTGCCGGGAGCAAATCCGCCGCAGGGGAGTTGGCCATGATCACTACCCAAAATACTTGTGAATAAACGAATTGGACCAGCACGACGTCGGATCTTACCTCCTTCACGAAGCAGGTACACGTTTCGCTTGTCTACCTTCTCGCGTTTCCTTTCCCCTTCATCCTTCAGTTTCGTTGCCTCGTCCCTGGTGACCGCCCGCACGACGTCTAGTGTCCTTCCGTGTAGAACCAGGCTCTGTGCCAAGCTCGAAGAGGGATCGGGGGTTAATATCGACGGAAGCTTGAACGGATTAGGCTTAGTCTGATCAATATATATCAGCACCGCCAACATATCCCATAGGGCAGAGTACAACACACCGTGGTCGCCGATCCAGTGGTCTCGATGCGCAAAATATCGCTCTTCTCGACGGCCTTGTCCGCGTCTTCGACGTTCCAGAAACAGACGAAGCCTGTACCCTTGGACCGACCTGTCTCGTGATCCATCGTGATGCGTGCATAACGGAGCGGGCCAAACGTGCGGAAACTGCGTGGTCTAGTGAGCGCTGAGAAAGCAAGATGAGGTGAAGCCACTCACAGCATCCTCAGCTCATCTTCTGTGGCTTCAAAAGGGACGTTTCGAATGAATAACGTCGTACCTGTCTCGGGTGCTGGCAATTGCGGTTTCTGGGGGTTTTCACCCTCGTCTTCGTTACCGTCGTCCGAACTGTCCTCCGAGCCTTTCTCTGAACCAGGGTCTCCTTCGCTTTCGCTACCCTCTCCGCTGTCCGAGTCAACATCCTCCATCTCCACATCCTCGTCAACTTCCATTTTCGCCTTTTCCTCCTCCCACCTATCCTTGCTCAGTGCCCAATCCACCGCAATGACCCGTTCCACGCCCGCCGCTTCCTCTTCGGCCTTCTCCTGTTCCTTCCTAGCTTTCTCTTTGGACATCTTTTCCTCGATCCTCAACTGTTTCTTCTTCTTCTGTTTCGCTTGAACGAGTTGTTCCGCAACTCCAGCTCGGATCTTTGTGCCATTACACTTCTCCAAGGCCCGTTGAGCGTCACCCTTGGACATCATCCAGACAAAGGCGAAGCCCTTGGTCCGACCGTCCTTGGTTTTGGGAATGTCGATCGAATGGATGGGGCCACAGGGGAGAAACGTTGCTTTGACATCCTCTTCCTTGATGTCGAAAGGTAGGTTTCGGACGATCAGGCGGTTCGCGCGACTGGGAGCAGGTTTAGGTTTAGACTGTGATTTAGTCGGGGACGATGAAGGAACATGGGTGGAAGTGGGTGCGACAGGTTTTTGGAAGTCGTCGACGCGTTTTTTGAGGGTAGCTGAGATCATCGAACCCTTGAAGATGTGGGCGTGGAGCTTCTTAACCGCATCCTGGGCAGTTTTGGGATCGGAGAATAACGCGTAGGCTAGAGTAGCGCCACCCTTCAGACATCTAGATCCATTTGACCACGGAAGGGAGGGACATACCTTGAGTGGGATCCTCTTCTCCTGCCTGCAGCTTCGCTGGCCAGTCGACCTTTTCAACGCCCTCTTGCTTCCGGACTTTTTTCCACAAAACCTTGGCATCGATCGAGGAGGGTAGACCAGAAAGCACAACCGTCCGAATAGCCAGAGGATCCTTCTGCGAAGTGGCAGCTCCCCTAGCGTTCTTGGGTTTGCTAGCCCTAGCAGGCTTAGCCTCTTGGTCCACGTTTTTTCTAGACACCAAAGCGCCATCTTTGTGTTTCGCCTCCGCTAGTTGGGCGCGCACGCTCCGTCGGTCGATCGTGAGACCCTCGGAAGATATTTTTTCCAGCGCGAGTTGTGCGTCCTCTTTTATGGCGAAAGAGACGTAGCCTACGCCCTTTGATACACCAGTGCCATGCTCGAGAACGACAAATGCGTTTCGAACCGGTGCGATGTCGGAGAAGAGGGTTTTCAAGTCAGTGGAGGTTGCGGTGTAGGGGAGGTTTGAGACGAAGAGGGTTGACGATCTTGAGTCTTTTTGAAAATCAGGAGCACAACCCCTAGTTAAAGCTGGCCCATAGGCGTACCATTTGTTTCTTCTGCGTCTTCTCTGCGCTTTCGCTTCCCCAGCGTCGACTCTGAAGTCGTGTTCATGGTCTGGACAGGGGGGGTGACTTGGGCTTGGCTAATTTTGAAATGATCGGTCCAAGGAGTTCCCACACGATGTCGGTCCTTTACGGGAGATGCTGTTACACCCCGATACGCTACTCCCACCCTCATCTGGTCGCATGTCTGATATCTGGCCGTAATCTGCCTTACAATGGGCTAGCCTGACACCGCACAGTGGGAAAATTACCCCACTTGTTACGATACCCAGTCCAGAACGAGAGATGCCGCGCGATTGACGGATGATGAGTGAGGGACACACCCGTCGATGCTGGAAATGTATGGCAGCCGTCGCGGCCGATTGTCGGCTCCTTGCCTCGCGTGCTTTCCTTTTTCTTTCAACCGTCCTTATCTCCCAAGTCCAGGCCATTCAGTTCCACCACAATTCTCGCGTTTTCATGATGGCGTTCACCTGTCAACGGGTGGAGAGATAAGCACCTGTGCCAGCCAATTGAGATTCCCCGCCCCACCACTCGCTCGGAGCTATAAAGGACGCTGGGCTTCCAAAAGTTCTCTCGTCGCACTCTGCGTCTCCCTCTTTTCCCCCTTGAGAAATGTCTGAGCCAACTTTGCCCCAAGGAGCCGGTTACGGTGTCGGTGCGTTGTTTCTTTCCCCGTTCGATCCCCATTTGTGACTGAATGTGTGTCGTGTGCACAGTCGCTGGTGTGTATGCATCTACCATATGGCCCATACAGTTCGCTGAGCGTGTGCGAACGAAGGCATCGGTCTTTTCTTCAGCGTGTTTATGGTGGGCCTGACCGCCATCCAAACCCGCTACACCGGCTTCTCCCCCAAAAGTGCAGACGAATTCAACAGCGCGTCCAGGAGTGTCAAACCCGGTCTCATTGCCGCAGGCATCGTCTCCGCATGGACGTGGGCCGCTACTCTGGTTCGTTTATCTCTCGAGCTTTCGTCCCTATTATCCCCGCCTGACGCGCGTTTGACGTTTGCTTGTTCGGCATCAAAGCTGCAATCGAGTGCTGTAGCGTATAGATACGGTATCTCCGGTCCGTGGTGGTACGGCTCCGGCGCGACGATCCAGGTTTTGCTTTTTGCACAGGTTCGGCCCGCGTTTTTTAATCCAACAAAGTGGAAAATCTGACTTGAACCCGCGATGATCCCATCAGCTTTCCGCCAAGCTCAAACTCAATGCCCCCCACGCTTACACCTGGCTCGAGATCATTGGTACTCGCTGGGGGAAAGTTGCTCACCTCATTTTCCTCTTCTTCGGGTGAGCTTTAAGAAGGAACGTCTCTCCGAATCCAACTTCCAACGTATGCGTCCCCTCTCCATAGGTTGGCCACGAACATTATCGTCTCTTCCATGCTTATCTTGGGTGGTTCCGCAACCGTCACTGACCTTTCGGGAATGAGTACAATCGCCGCGTGTTTTTTGATCCCGATCGGTGTGGCTATCTACGTCGTCGTAGGTGGTATGCGAGCCACCCTCCTCTGCGACTAGTAAGGCCCCATCCTTTTTCAAAACGGCGAGGATGATCTAACTTTTCTGCCCGCACAGCACCCACACAACCGTACTCTTCGCGATCATCTTTGTCTTCGTCTTCACCGTCTACGCTACAAGTGATAAGATTGGGAGCATCGGGAAGATGCACGAACTTTTGACGGCTGCTGCGGCGAAAGCTCCTGTTCCTGGAAACGCGCAGGGGAGTTACATCACGATGCGGTCCAAGAACGGATTGATCTTTGGTGTGATCAACGTTATTGGAAACTGTGAGCGTCGGCATCGATGTTGTGCCTGTTCTGGTGTTGAATGACCTCCTCTAGTCGCGACCGTTTTCCAGGATCAGGCGTATTGGCAGAGGGCCATCGCTTCCCGTCCTGCGACCTGTGTCAAGGCGTACCTCCTCGGCGGTCTCGCATGGTAGGCCGCATTTTACAGTTCATTGCCATTTGCTTATGAGGGTTGGTGACAGGTTCGCGATTCCGTTCATGTTCTCCACGACCCTAGGCCTTGCTGCTGTCGCGCTTCGTGATGACCCCGACATGCGAGTTCTCCTCCCCAAGGATGTGAGCGCGGGTTTACCAGCTCCATCCGCCGCCGCCGCCTTGTTGGGCAAATCCGGTGCTGCTGCCGTCCTCATTGTCTTGTTCTTGGCTGTGACTTCTGCGACCTCCGCGGAGCTCATTGCGGTCTCGTCCATTTTGACATACGACATTTACAAGGTAATCATTCCGTCGTGACGACACGCGCGCGCCGTTAATGCGTCCTTTGCAGAGATACATCAACCCCTCAGCCACGGAGTCTCAGATTCTCAGGGTTTCCCATGCCTCGGTAATGCAAATCTTTCATTAATTCTAGGGTGTGCAATGTTGCTCATGCCGTGTCGACAGGTCGCGCTGTTTGCGGTCGCAATGGGTTTGCTTGGGGTGATCTTCTTCTATATCGGGATCTCAATGGGTTGGCTTTATGTCAGTATTTTTCTTTGTTCATCTCCGGGGGGGTTGGTTCATTTCCATACACAGACGTTCATGGGAGTCTTCTTGGGAAGTGCGGTCGTGCCGATTGCGCTGGCGATCACATGGAAGAAGGCAAACAAGTGGGGGTGCATTGGCGGTGCCGTCGTAGGGTTTATTGTTGGTATCATCGCATGGTTGGTGACCACCGCCACCCTCAACGATAATGTTATCAATGTTGAGGTGGGTCATCTATTCTCGATATGGACGATTCCGGTGCTGAAATTCGATCCCAGACCAGCGGAAAAGACTACGAAATGCTTGCTGGGAATCTTGCATCAATTGGCGTAGGAGGAATCATCGCTACTCTCACTTCCTATATTGTGAGTTACCTCCATTTTACGCGAATTTTTATCTGCAGTGCCGAGTGGTCATTAACACTATTGGACAGTGGCCGGAAGATTTCAACTTTGATATCACCCGCGCCATTAACGCACCGAGCACACGACACGGTCAAGGGCGAGATTCCGCCGAGGGTGATGACGACGAGAAGAAGAGCAGGGAAGCGATCGAAGCCGCCGAGGTTGAGAACGACGAATCTGACAAGGACCTCGACCCTGTTGGGTTGCAGAAGGCGTTCCGGTTCGCGGCCTGGAGTTCAGTTGCATTGGTGGGTCCATCGACGCATTCTTTCCGATGAATTGAGATGAACGACCTCGAACGTGAACCCAGACGGTTGTTATGATAATCCTCATCCCGCTTCCGCTGTTCTTCTCTTCAACCGTTTACGGCGTGGGAGGTCTTTCAGGCAAGTCGAACGCGGTTCTGGAACGTCGTATTCAAACTGACTTGCACGTGTTTGTTTTCTTTGTAGCTTGGGTGGTGGTGGGAATGATCTGGACGTTCTGCTCTTCGTTCATAGTGGTCTTGTATCCACTTTGGGAATCCAGGGAAGCTCTCACTCAAATTGCCAGAGGAATTGTCAAGGTACGGTGCTTCCTATGAGCGCCCTTTGTGACTGCGCCGTTGAACATTCCCGTTTCACGTGTAGGACATCTTTTCTCCTGGAAGCGGAAAGGTTGTGCAGCCTACAGAGACGTCCAGGTCGTGAAATGAAGTTGGAGATACTCGCCACGGTCTGTTGTCAATCTGTACTTTTATTATGTTCGGATGTTTTTGGATACAAGATCGCAATCGGTCAATAGGAGCGTTTTGATCGTGAATTCACTCAAGTATTTTTCCGTTGAAAGAGACGATGATTTTGTGCTGAAGTTGATCGGCGCTTTCAAGGTAAAGGTAAACGGAAACCCTGGAAACAACCGTGACAAAATGTGCGGGAGCCACTCTCATTGGCTAACACATATTTCTACTGGACGCCTCTCCGTCCCCCACTCGCTTCAAAATTTACCCTTTGGTTACTGATTCAAGTTTCACAATAGACCTGGCGAGTGAATACTCTGTTGCATCAAGTGACTCCCGTTGCCGCCCCATCTTCGGCAAATCGCACGCTGGACGCTCTCGCGGCTTGCCGTATGCGTTCTTGCGAACCGTGGAGTTCAGGGGACTCAACCGTCGGGGGGTTCCCTCCTTCCCGGAAGGATGGGAGGAAGTCACAGCTGTTATGAATGTCTTCGTCCAACCGAAATGAATCTTCCGCTTCTCGTTCCTGCGGTCCGCCGGCGTGACAAGGGATGCGTTGTCCAACCGCACATCCGACCGTGGCTTTAAGGATGGCATGAGAACGCCATCCTCACTATCTCCTTCCCCCCCCTCCTCTCTCTCTCTCTCTCTCTCTCTCCCGCCCTCCTGTTTCTTGTGATAGATGAGCGTCACCAATGTCTTGATTCCCCTCGTCTGTATGGCCTTTGCCTACGTCTACTTGACGAGGAAGCCTGGTTCGGGATTACCTAAACCACCCGGTCCAAAGCCACTGCCGCTCATAGGCAACATCTTTAATCTGACGGCCCAACAGCTGTGGCTTAGAGCTACCGATTGGTCCAAGACGTATGGTGAGACGTGTGCGCCTTTGCTTGTTTTTTTTTGGTACGCCTGACATGCTGGGCGTAGGCAAGGTCGTCTACGTTCATGTGTTCGGACAGGGGCTTGTTTTCTTGAATACTGCAGAAGCTTGCGCCGACCTCTTGGAGAAACGCGGAACGATATATTCCGATAAGCCCCACCTCGTCATGTGCGGCGAACTGTAAGGGTCATTCAATTACCCTCTTTCCCTCGCTCATTTGTCTTGGGGCTTATCTAGGTGTGGGTGTGAGAATATGGTTGCATTCACGAGGTATGGTGACCAGATGAGAAGGCAACGTAAATTGATGCAGCGCGCGCTGGGCCCCGCGACGGTTTCGAAATACAATTCGCTACTCGAGATGGAGACGCCCTGGTTTCTGAAACGATTGTTAGAGAATCCAGAGGACCACATCTCGCCTATCAAGCGGTACGCTGGAGGACTGACGTTGCTGGTGGTGTATGGTTATCAAGTCAAATCGGACGACGATGCTTTCCTGTCGCTCGCGGACCATTGCGTGGATTTGCTGGCCAACAAGATTGCTTCCGGCGGAGGAATTTGGCCGGTCGATATCTTCCCTGGGTGTATGTTTAATTTCTGGAGATCGCGTTCTTTGTCCCCCATTTCCGCTCATCTGCCGACTTGATTTCGATTAGTGCGACATCTACCGGAATGGGCGCCAGGGGCTGGGTTCCTAACAAAGGCCAGGGCGTGGCGAGCCAAGATGGAGGAATTCGTGGATAAACCTTACGAGTTTGTCAAAGATTCCGTGGTGCGGAGATGGCCACACATCCTCGTCGTTGCGTTTCAAAGGCTAATTCAGCTTTCAGCGCAAAGGGACCGCGTTGCCGTCATTTTGCTCTACCCTTATCGAGGAGAACGAGGCTCTGGACGCGCAGGGCGACTTTGACTTGCGATGGACGGCAAACTCGATGTATTCTGGTGCGTGGACCCGATGGATGCCCCGGTCCGCGGAACTTGCTTCTAATCCCTTGGGACCTTTGCAGCGAGTATTGACACTGTACGCTGATCTCCGTGGAGTGTACTTGTTTGGGATAGCTCACCGGTCCACAGACGATGGCGCTGGTCCTCCAGTTCTTGCTGGCGATGATCGAACACCCCGAGGCGATGGCAAAGGCCCAGAAGGAGATCGATTTGATAGTCGGAAATGACCGTTTGCCGACGTTTGCCGACAGGAATAATCTTCCCTATGTCGAGGCTCTATACAACGAATGTCTGAGATACGGCGTTGGAGTCCCCTTGTGTATGTTCTCTCTCCCGCTTTCTCATCTAGGTAACCTTCTTACCGTCTTTGGCCAGCTCTGCCCCACAGGTTGATGGAGGATGACATCTACGAGGGAATGCTCATCCCGAAAGGGACACTTGTTTTCGCAAACGTCTGGTGCGTTTACAAGTCCATCTCGCCCCCCGTCTACCTTCTAAGCTTTCGATGGCAAACAGGAACATCCTACGAGACGAAACCCTGTTCAAAGACCCGCATCTCTTCAAACCAGAGAGGTTCCTAGAACCTGTAGATGAGGAGACGGCAAAGCGCCGAGATCCCAAGAACTACTCCTTTGGGTTTGGCCGCCGAGTACGCCGTGCCGCACCTCGCTGTCTCCCGATAACGTAAGACTTCCCCTCTAGATCTGTCCTGGGAGGCACCTGGTGCAATCGTCAGCTTGGATACTGGTGGCATCGTTCCTTGCAACGATGAACATCTCCAAGACGGTCGACGCAAACGGGAAACAGATCGAGCCCGAGATCAAGTACGAGAACTCGATCTTCAGGTGGGGGGAACAAAGTATTTTGCGCGTTTGGGCGGTTGCTGATTCCTTTGACCAAGAATCCCCTCGAAACTTCACGTGAACGTCAAGCCCAGATCGGAACGAGTGGTTAGGATAATTGACGAACTGACTCATGGGTAGCAATAAGACGAGATTTTTACGTCTGTTCCACTCATACTCTTTGGTTTCTCTATACACGATATAATAGCCGCTAGAGGCGTAATTGTTATCGGACCGGTGGTAAACTTTGCGCGTGCCGATCACTGATGTACGTTGAACACTCTTTGTTGTTGCACCACTGAGACCGAAAACTGAGATGGGGGCGGGGTCGTCTATTGTCTCGCAACCACCCTATTGTCTGGTTTCCCTGCTGTCGGACGGGTTTCAAGGAATGTTGCCCACGGGATCTCTTTTGTGGTCCGACCAATTTATATAACCTGCTCTTATTTTCTTCTCGCCCTGCCTCCCACATCCCTCCTGTGTTGACCATGACGGTCGATTTTTTCATTGTAACGCTCGCCGGGGCTGTCGCAACCCTCTCCGTGCTTGCTCTGGCCCAGAGAGCTGCTGCCAAGAAGTTGCCTCCTGGACCAAAACCCCTCCCGTTGATCGGTAATGCACTCAACCTGACTACCAAAGAACTATGGCTCCGGGCAACGGAATGGGGCAGACAATATGGTTAGTAGTGCCTTGCAGTGGAGTTCCATTCACCCAGCGAGCCAATTCCAACAGGCGAGATCGTACACATCAGCGCTGCTGGGATCCCAATGATCTTCCTCAACGACTTCAAGGCGTATAATGATTTGTTGCACAACCGTGGAGACATTTACTCGGACAAACCGAGGATGGTCATGACGGGTGAACTCTGCGGAGCTGAATACATGGTCCGTCCGTTCTCAATCATTCTATAGTATACGGCGGCCCGCTGATGTATTCCCGCAGGTCCCATTCACGGGTGCGGGAGATAGAATGAGACGCCAGAGAAGGATTTTAGTGAAGGCCATCGGAGCTGGGTCGATCAAGACCTACGAGCCGATCTTGGATGAGCAGTCGAGAGATTTTGTCCAGAATTTGACCAAACCCGCAATGGACTTCCGCAAGACCCTCCTCCAGTTCGTTCATCCCCCCTTCATTCCCTCGTAACCCGGGCGGGCGGTTGATGGAGATTTCTCGTGTTTTAGGTATAACGCCGGCCTGACGTTAAGGGTGTTGTACGGCCACAAGGTGGCTTCCGCCGATGACAGATTCATGAAACTTGCCGCGGAGTCGACCGAAGTCTTGTCGAACAAGTTGGTCACCGGCGGAGGTGTTTGGGCGGTCGACATATTCCCGTTCCGTACGTCACCTTTTCGCACTCTGGAGGGCATACTTTTGGTTTCTCATGATCGAAACATCACAGTGAGGTACCTCCCGTCTTGGTTCCCCGGTGCCGGGTTCAAACAGTCCGCCGTCGAGTGGAAGAAACTGATTGAGGCTTTTGTCCACGAACCCTATGAGGACTGCAAGCAAAAAATTGTCAGCCGTCTACATACTCCCCCGCCCGCGTGCTAACGTCTCCTCGGATGATACAGAGAAACGGAACAGCAACTCCATCTTTCACCTCGCTCGCGTTCGATAAGAACGAAAACATGACCGAACAGGAAGACTTCGATCTCAGGTGGACGACTAATTCGATGTACACCGGAAGCATCGATACCGTTCGTTTTCGTTCTCGATTTCTTCTCCGTGTGCTCGGTACTCAGCAGAAGGTTCAACTCCGTTCTAGACCGGTTCTGCCATCGCCAACTTTGTTCTTGCTATGGTTCGGCACCCCGAGGTTCTTGCAAGGGCCCAGGCGGAGGTCGACTCTGTCGTTGGACACTCGAGGTTGCCGGATTTTAGTGATCGCCCTTCGATGCCTTATATCGAAGCCATGTTGAGCGAATGTTTGAGATACGCTACCCCCGCGCCGCTCAGTACGTCATCCGACTTGAACAACGCACGATAATGGGTGTGTTGATCGCGTTCACCTTCACACAGATTTGCCCCATCGCCTGATGGAAGACGATGAGTATAACGGATACTTCTTGCCCAAAGGCTCTTGGGTCGTTGGGAATATCTGGTCGGTTTCCTATCCAATCTGTCGTTTCGAACTCACGAGCTGACCGTGGTCCGTATGTAGGGCGATCTCAAGGGACGAGACGGCCTACCCTGATCCGAATTCGTTCAAACCCGAACGCTTCCTCGAACCTGTCGATGCTGAGACCAAGAAGCGTTTGGACCCACGAAACTACGTGTTCGGTGCCGGTCGACGGAGGTGCCCTGGCATCCACCTCGTCGAAGCGGGGTTGTGGCTCGTGATCGCCAGGATCGCCGCGACTCTCGATATTAGAAAGAAGGTCGTGAACGGCGTGGAGGTGGAGCCGGATGTTTCGTACGATAACGCGTTATTGAGGTGAGCTTCCCTTCCGTTTGGCTTTTCTTTTTGTTTGTTCGTTTGCGCTTACGCCTCACTCCGTTCAGGATTCCAAGTGGATTCCAATTCGAAATTAAACCCAGACCCCACGTCAACTGGGACTTATTATAAAACAGTAAACTCGCAGGCAACCAATCCCCCCGCTATTCGAACCCTTTAATGTCGTTTCCACACATGTCACTCCATCTTTCTTCGCATTCGATCCATCCAGTGTTGTTTGTAGTCACCACTCTTGGCTTGCACACACCCCCAGTAAACTATTCATATTCAACTTTCACAACGTGAATGTTCGAAACCAGCGTCTTCGGTCTGGTCCTGGTGCACGAAGTGTACAGTGGTCAACTCGAGCCCGAGATAGGGCCGGTTGCACGGGATGGATATCGCGTTCAAGTCTCAGTAGGCTTCTTAGCTCCGTGTTCAACATCGTAGAGCCGCTGCTCTCTGGCGTTTACGGAGCTCAAGTACGTATCTGATGAAAAAAAAAAAAAAAAAGATGAAAAAACTCAGGGTCCTCCGTGGAGGGATGGGGAACATGCAGGTGGAACGTACTCCAGAACAAACTGACTACACCAACAAACACGAACCGGAGGTGGGGAGGAATGATGGCGAAGTTGATGGCCTGAGTGGGTATGTACACAGCCCTGAAATTGCGAGTGAAAAAAAATTGAGCGGGGGATACATCTGGTCGCAACTCACCAATTACGCAATAGCGTCGGAACGTATGCCTGTTGCATGGAAAGAACGGTATGGGTGGCCAGTCAAAAGAAAAGACCCTGTAGACCTACATGACCGATTCTGTCGGCTGCCCCAGGCAACCCTTTCCCCTCCAACACGCTCATGCTCCCGAAAAAGAATGCGACGGCTGCCGGACTGAAAAACGCTTGATCCAGATACAGCTGGGAAAGCACAGGTCAATAGTCAGTACACGCTCCGCCGAGCAAGCCGCGACGCGCAAAGGACGCACTCGATAGATCAGCGTTTTGGTCGGCGTACTGAACTCTAACCTATTGAGGTGTTGATACCATTTGGTCATGATCGGGGCAAACATTATCCCTAAGCACCACCGCACAGTTCAGCGAGCAGGACAAAGGGTCGCATGAGCAGACAGCCGACCGCCCGGGACTCACCCCCGTAAAATCCTAGCCGGGCGGTCCGTGTAAACTAGACGCACGCAGAGTGGAAAGTAGAGCGAACGAGGTCAGTAACAACACGATGACTTACGTCGTGGTTCTTCCCTCTCCCTTCGACCAGCTGTTGCGCTATTACATCTCCGAAACCAAACAAGAAGCCGCCCGTTGCGCATTGCGCCAGCATCGGTCGACGGATGAGTGCGGAACTGTCGAAGTGGAACGCGTCGCTTAACCTAGGTTCCCAGCTTCGAATGTTGCAACTCACTTGTATGCTCGAAGGAGGGAGGCCATGATTGCGGAGGTGGAGGTAGCCGCCAGCGCTCAACCCGTTCAAAGTTGATCGGCAACATTTCCTTTCGGGCCGGAAAGCGGCACACTGGGCGGGACTCAAAAAAACAAGAATTTTATCCGTACGACTACGGGGAACAACACAGAATAATGTAAGATATCAAAGGTCAACGAGAACAAAAACACAACAGATGTCCGTGCGGCATCGAAAGATATGCGAAATTGCAGATATGAACCAGCTCCCGCTCACTTCTTAGCACTTGCCTTCCTAGACCCACTGCATCCACAGTCGGGTCCGCCGTCGACGTTGACTGAGACATCAAGATCCAGGAGATTGGCCAAAAGTCCGGACACTGCTGACAAAACCCCGTCCACAAGGTTCCCTGTGTCGGAAAGAGTGGCGTTCAGAACAACACCGAGATCAATGTTGACGACTATTCCATCTCCCGGGCCGAGGTTAGAGAGTGTGGGAGATGGGGTTGGATTTGAATTAGCTTGGACGGTGGTGACGTTGGTAGCCAGCAAGCAGTCCAAGGTTTCATCGACAAGAGCGGTGACCGTGGCGACCAATCCATCAACACTGCTCAAGGCATTGCCCAGTCCAACGAGCACGCCAACAACGAGGTCGGCGCCAGGGTCGAGGTCATAGCCACCCAAACTGAGCCCTAGATCACCCAATATCCCTCCAACCTGCCCGAGGGTGCTGGGAAGCAAACTCAAATTAATGCCACTGGGGGTAGACGACGACGAGGGAGAGACGCTCGGATTGGGTATTCCGACCGGGGTTGAAGGAGAGGGGAGCGGTTGACTGGAAGCAGACAGAGTAGGGGTAGCGGGACATCCGGGGCCGCCGACGCTGGAATTGATGACAATCTCCACATCATCAAGGGGATCATTGAGGAGACGGGTAACTTCCTCCAGGATTCTGTCAAGTGTAGACCCGAGCGAATTACCGGAGAGTCCGCAGACCTGGAGGTCAATGGATATGGTGTTGGGGTCGACTGAAGCAGAGCCCGACGAGTCGACCTTGCAGTTGAGGGTGGTCCCAAGTAGCGACGAGAGGAGCGAATTGACAAGGTCAGTGATGGTGTTGAGCAAATTCTGGGTCCCAGGAATACCGGTTCCAATGTAAACGTAGAGGACAGCGTCCAAACCGCTGGACTGGTTTCCTCCAGAGATTGGCACACTGATGTCAAGGGAATTTAGCAATCCATTGACCAACACGCCAATGTCGATGTCTGTCCCTGAGCCACTGGATTGATTCCCGCCGGACGTGGTTCCAAGCGAGCTCAACAATCCGCTGAGCAACCCGCCGAGGTTGAGACCAGACGAACCAGAGGAAGGATCCGAGCCCCCAAGGTTGAGGCCGACGTTTGCGTCAAGATTCAGAAGACCGCCGGTCTTGCGAGAGGACGTGAGGCTTCTTCGCGTCATTTTTGGAGCCCTTGGAAGCGCTGAGCTGCAAACCTGTTGGTACTGTCAGCCTCAGGAACGCGATTATTGGGTAGGGAAGTTCTGACATTCGGGTAGGAGCAGCATTTTCCGTTGCAGACAGAGCTGGGAAGGGGGCAGACACAGCCACTTCCTTGTTTAATAAAGCCGTCCGTACAAGTGAAGTCGCAGACGCTTCCAGCGGTGCACCTGGGGGAAGCATGATTAGGATAAGTACACTGGGTACCATTGTCCTCGACCTTGGGAAGATACCGTGAGAATTCGAGAGGCGAGCAGAAAAATATCACGACGTACAAATGCTTCAAGAAGTGCCTCAAGCTTGGTCTCACCGATCGAGTTGACGAGTCGGAGGTCGGTGACCAGGTCCAGATCGAGAGGGAATGCGGAGAGGCAGAGACAGATGTCACCCAAGAGGCTGCCGAGATTGAGTCCGGGGACGTTTTTGAGGATCAAAGATAGATCAACGTCAGCGCAAACGTCGACGGGGGCCCTCGGATAATGGAACTGGCGACTGGAGATGGGATTTCTGGCGAGGCGAGAAGAGTGAGTGGTGGAGTGCAAAGGACCAGAGATGACGAATGAGACAAAGGAGAGGACGAGTACAAGGAGCGGACTGAAGCTGCGCATGATGGGCGACAGCGGTTAAAGGAGCGAGAGAGGGAAGGAGAAGAGCGAAGCGAGTGGAAGCCCTGATAGAAGGGGACGGTCAGCGGTGGCTTTTAAGTATTAAGGTTCCGCCGAAAGAGGAAGTTTATATTCCTATTTTGGAAAAGGCGTGAAGAGGAAGTAATCTATCGGAATGTTGGATCGGAAATGGGGCAGATCCGACACCGGGCTCCTCGTGTTTGCAGGAGAAGTATAAAAGCGAGCATGGATTCCTTCCGAAGGCACCAACCACCTAGTTGGAACGCCACCGACATCGCCATGTTCAAGTTGAAGTTTTTCGTCGTCGCTCTTTTCGTCGCCGTCGTCCATGCCGCTCCTATCGGTCGGTTCTCCCGTCCTCTGCCGTTCCACGGTAACACCGGCTGACTCGTGATCTAGGCAAGCGTGCTGAACCCCCCTGTGGTTCCAAAACTTTCGGGGTCGTCGCAAGGCAGTTCTCTCCTCTCTTTTCCGCCCAGTCTCTCCCTACACTGTCCCTTCCCTCAATGTCTCTCCCCACGCTCTCTCTTCCCTCGATGTCTCTCCCTGCACTGTCTCTTCCCTCAATGTCTATTCCCTCGATGTCTATTCCCTCGATGTCTCTTCCCTCGATGTCTCTTCCCTCAATGTCTCTTCCCTCAATGTCTCTTCCCTCAATGTCTCTCCCCACCCCGTCGCTCCCCACCCTATCTCTTCCCAGTCTTCCTACACCATCTCTTCCTACCCTCTCCACTCTGTCTCTTCCCACCCTTCCTATTCCGTCTCTTCCCGCCCTTCCTACTCTCTCTCTTCCCACCCCGCCTACTCCGCCTCTCCCTCCTGTACCCCAAGTTCCGTCCCAAGTTTTCCCTGGAGTTGGCCCCGTTCCCAATATCCCAACTTTACCACCTCTGCCTTCCTTCCCCTCTGTTCCAGGCCTAAATTTCTTCCCCACCCCACCTCTCCCTCCCCTTCCACCAGTTCCGTCCCCCGTTGCCTCTGGAGCTAGCTCCGTTTCCAATATCCCAGCTCTACCATCTCTGCCTTCCCTCCCAGGCCCAAAACAGGGAGATCTTCCCCCGCCAGCTGCCTGAACCCGAGGAAATCTATCAAACGAGGCGGCTATTTATTTGCTCATCCGGATCCACCCCGGACATTCGTGCTCTCTTCCCTAGAATTTGTTTTGTCGTGAAAGTGAATGAGGGTGCTGCTTTTGTAACTTACGCTCCTTTCCGTCCAACTTCCATAACACCATAGCAATGCATGCTCCAATCTGATTTACATTCTGTGAACCTTCGATCTCGGTAGACACTGGTCGCGACTCGGGCCAATCCGAAAGTCGCTGGGGTGTCGGGTAGGTTGAAGTAAACACACGAGAAGGAACCGTTGTAAAGCATCCTGTTTTCTTTCTATCTATTACAGGGCCTTATATACGGTCTAGCTAATTGGTAATTAATGGATGAATGTATAAGACCGGTGCGCAGCTTCTGGTCAAACTTCGGGTTCATGAGAATCGCGTCCATGTGCGTGAGTAACAGAGAAAAAAGGGTAAATTAGTTGTCGCTATCCTACGTTTTGGTCGGCGCGACTCCCGGGGGTTCGTGCTACGTCTACATCCGTCCTCCCAGTAGAGTCCGACACTACTGCATGACACCGCAGGGCAGATAGCAAAAAAAATTCTACTCGAAGTCGATGGTCCTGGATAGTTCCCCAGGCCCCAGGTCCCATCACTTCCTTTCCTTTCCCGCGCGACTCGACACCCTCGTCTCCCTCGCTGTTCATGATGCCACCAATGTCAATGTCACCCATGCCATTGGCCAATTGCTCGGCAATCTCCTCGATTTTTATGATCGAGTCATCAGTGTGGGCCAACAAGGTGCACGACTGCATCAAACCTGGGGTCATGGCGAGGTGCGCAGTGGTAGAAACCGAAATGTTGGTCGGGGTGGTCAGTGCGCTGGGACCCGCGTTGTCGCTTGAACCCGCTGCGAACAAGCTCATCGCTTCGGAGAAGGTGGGTGCCTCCGTCATCGGGACGTCTTCCCTCGTCGCCTTCGATCCTTTGTTGTTGAACAATAAGGCAGGTCTGGCCCTTCCAAACCTCCCACCTCTAGCCGCGCCGCGTCCACGACCGGGTCCGCCGCGATGGTATGAAGAGTGGAACAGAGGGATGTAACTCCTTGGAACCGGGTTGAAATACGATCCCGAATAGCCGAGACGTGGGCCGTTCCGTCCCACTGCCAACTCCATCATCCTGACCTGAGCGTCGAGGAAGGAGTTGAGGGACTCGGGTGGCATGGAAACTGTGTTGCACTGAGCGGGCGCAGGAGGTCCAAAGGGGGTTGCGTAACCAGGTGTAGCGTTGGGGGAGTAGTTCGACGTGGTCCCTTGGTCAACCAGGCGCAGGTACTCGGGATAGCGGGGAGGCGGCTGACCAGGAGGATCTTGGCGAACGCCACGCAGGTACTGGTCTAACCTGTGGGCAAAAGCGGCACAAGCAGACCATTCCTCGTGACTGAGCGCTGAGCTGTTGCGACATCGTTGGTTGGTGAGTCCCTTGCCTCTTAGCATCCCCACTTATATATCCGCCGACTACCCTGGCCGCATTAACCGAAACCTCGGAAATGTTCTCACGTCTAGGGTATGCGGTCGGTAAATCGTGTGGATCCTCGACGCCCATCAATTCGCAATATCGATCCATCGTGATAAGGTGAGCTACTTCCTGATATGGTGACCAAGTTCGGTCGCCAGCCTTCCATTGAATTTCAAACTCACTCTTAATACCCTTGCCGTGGTGCGAGACTATAGCCTCGACAATCCATTCCTCGGGTTTCTCACCAAATCCTGGGATTTGTGACGGCAATCTCCCCGGGAATCTCCTTTCGTCATTTGGGATGTGCGGCTTCAGTAGCGACGCGTGGAACGAACGATTTATCCCTCGCTTGAGGAGTTCCTCACTTAGGTCCAGCTGGTAAGTCGCGCCACCCTTCAAAATATTGTTAATCGCGAACGGACCCAGGTACTTCGGTGCCAGCTTGCGCGCCCGTCCCTTGGGTAACAAGATATTCTTCGTTGACAGGTATACCAGGTCCCTGACCTTGTAGTCCACTGCGACCCTCTTTCGGTTTGCCTGCACCGTATTCACCATCCGCGCCGCGATAATCGCGTCATGCGCACTCATGATGGCCATCTTCATGCGCTCAGCAAATTTCCGGACCCCTGGGAACTCTTCCTGACCCTTCCAGATCATCGGGCTGGGATTCCGACCATAGTTGAGTTGAAACGGTGAGAATCCCGTTGTGCTCGATCTTGCTGAGTTTATCGCGAACTCGATCGCAGGTAGTTTCATCACCCAATCCTTTTGGTTTGTGCTCATGCATTGCCGAATGATTTGCGTTACAGTGCGGTTAGCTCGCTCTGTAGCTCCGTCCGTCTGCGGATGAAATGCTGAGGACATCCTGAGCTCCGTACCTAGCAATCGGTGCAACCGCTTCCAGAACTTTGATGTAAACAATGAATCCCGATCGCTGACTATGCGCTCAGGCAGCCCATGTAGCTTGTAGACCGCTTCAAACATCAACTCGGCGATATCGGTTGCCCAGTAATTCTGCTTCGATGGTATCAAGTGTACCATGGATGATAACAAGTCAATTACCACGCAGATCATATCATACCCGCCGGTTCGGTTGACTGATTCCGGCAACGGACGGATAACGCCGGCTGTGCCAACTTGGCGCCGACCGCTCATGACTACCACCAGCTTTGAATCCCCCGTTGCGGCATCACCTACCCCCTGAGCCCAGATGCTCCGAGTCTGCAGTGTGCGTGTACATAAAACAACCCGCCGCAGAGCTGTCAAAGGACCATTCGAGAAACGGGAAAGGCCCAACTCTCCTGACAAAGGGATGAAACGGGTCCCGCCGTGTCGAGCTCGTTGCGCGCTGGTTCTACACAGCATTCCGGACCCTTACCTGTGCCGGTCGAGAGTCGAGGCTTCTGGTCACTGCCTACCCATGTTTCTATGGTTGCAAGTGAGGCACTCTCTCCTCGATAAGCCGGTTCGATTACAGCCCTAAAGTATCACCATCCATGGGAAGGTTTAGGGTCGATCGGGCCGCCGCACAGCGCAGGTGGAATAGGGGTAGGTACCTGCGAAACTTACAATGATTCCTCTTGTACGATAAGTACATAATACCGGACTCAACATCTCATGGCCACTTCACTCCATCTGCAGCCGAGCTGCTAACATAGATACTCCCAGGACCAGCTGCTGTCACTCTTTTCATCTCCACCCCCAGCGATGTTCAAGCTATTCGTTCTCTGCTTTGCCATCCTATCTCTAACCTGCGCGGTTCAATGTACTCCTACTGCGGTGAAGAGGGACCAACCCTCTCTCAAGCCCGAAGTTCATGCGGCCAGGGGTCATTGCGACTTCCAGTGTCCTCACGAAAACGTGGTGGGGAAGGAACTGAGCAAGTCGTACGCGGATTCCGGACGTTTGTACTGCAGGTATGACGTCGAAGAGTTGGATAATAAGGCTTTTTGCATGTATAAGCGGGTAAGCTTAGGGTTCAGCCATCAAAAGATCCCACCCTTTCGTGACGCTTACCTTCACCGATCCCGCAGAACACCGGGGAACTGTTAACAGGATCTTCCCTTTCTGAATGTAACAGGCAGGCGGTGTTCCATTGCCCTGGTGCGAAGAGTGGCCAGCAAGAGGTGGGATGGGTAGCGGAACAAGCCAAGGTTCCACGCTCCGTAAATCTCCCACAATTCGTCAAGGCGCGTTCTATAGCAAGGAGAGCGAGGGGGGCCAATACCGTTTGACCGTACAAATTTACTGTGAGATAGAATCGGGTGTTTTTACTCAGGCATGCTTTTTTTCTTTACTTACACTCGCATTGGACTCATTAAACTACGAGCCTTCCCACAACCATCATTTCTTTCGTCCCCTTCGTTTACTTTGCACAGGTTTTCTTGTTGTTGTTCACACGGACATGTACAGTCATAGAGGGCCCCATTAGGACAATTTTTGTACGCCATGGACTTTAGGAGATCGATTATTCTTGCCTCCATGTGTTCGATCTCGCGTGGAATCGGAATGGTCGGGGAGTTGAACCTTGATCACGTGAGGGTTGGTTCGCGACGCGATAGCAACGCTTTGTCTTCAACCACCTGCTTGAAAAACGCAGAATATGGAGTCCACGGCCCCAGTGTCGCTAACCTCGCTGCTAAATTCCCTACACTCTCATCTCCAGCAACAGACCCAACTCCTGCCCGCTCTCCACTCTCAGCTCGGACTACCACATACAAGTCTTGCCGATGAACTCTCAGCGCTTGAACAGGAATTGACAGCGTGTGTGGAAAGGCAGATCGACCTACGACGCAAACAGGTCGACGAATGGATGGGGAAATGCGTCGTGGTCGAGAACGACTGTGCGAGGTACTCTAAAGCGCTGGGTGGGCACATCAAGGTCACTGGTAGCGGAATTGGAGAGTTGAGGAAGGAGCACGTCCTTCCGAAACGTTACGATACTCTGGCAGAGCACCAAGAACGACTACGACAAGTGAGTACGACATTTTACCTCTGCCAGATCGCAACGGAACTGATTATGTGTCGAACCTCAACAGTTGTACCATTCGAAACTTGAACAGTTGCAAACCCTCACGAACCGAATCAACGCCATCTCACGGACCCTTGGAAGCGACTTTTACTCGCGGGATATCACTGAGACGGTCCTGGCACCAGGATTGAGTCCAGGGGACTCGAATTCGTTCCGGGATGTGACCGTTGAGAGGTTCTCCAAGCTCGAGAAGGAACTCGTCCGGGGGAAAGCTGAAATCGTACGTAGTGGTTATCCACAGCCTACTTTTTTCCACCGTCTAATTGCCGCGATCCACCTACAGAACAAACGGTTGATTCGACTTTCTGCCTCGTTCGTTCACATTGATTGGCTGCACACGGAACTCGGGATTACACCTCCTGCACTCGACGAATTTCCTTCTCCTTCATACCTTGGTATTCAATCCACGGGTTCTCGCCCCTCTTCTTCATGTAGCAACTACCCCAGCATGAACTCCGATCCTTTCATCTCTTCTACCCCTACACCCGCCGGCCGAGCCAAGTCACAGGTCCCATCTCTCTTCACCCACGATCTTCCAGCTATCCCGTTGGAATTAGACCACAAAGCTGTGTTTGCCAGGTTTGTTGCTCGGTCGGAGGAAGCTGAACGGGACGGCGAATCTATTGAAGGTACACACCTCGGCCTCGAAGGTGTTGATCCGACTCCCGCACTCCTCGCGTGGGCGGAGGCGACCAAGGCTGAACTAGAGGAGGTCAAGAGACGCCGCGAGGCACAGATTCAGGCCATGTATGACCAATTAGAGGCCTTGTGGAGGCGGTTAGGGGTTCCAGAAGAGGCTATGGACGAATTTGTGGACGAACACCGTGGCAGTACCGAGGACACAGTTAGTGCGTATGAAGAAGAGCTGGAGAGAATGCTCGAGCTGAAGCGAGAAAGGATGGGTACTTTTATTGAAAACGCCCGAAATGAGATCATCAAGCTCTGGGACGATCTCATGGTTGGGGAAGAGGAACGGGAGGATTTCGCCCCGTTTGCCGACGGTTTGTGTTCTTTCATTGTAAATTTTGACGTGGACCTGACAGAAGTTTTCCAGATGAACACACGGAAGATCTCCTCGCATCGCACGAAGACGAAATCGTGCGACTGAAGGAGGAACGAAAGCTCAAGGGTTCTCTCCTCCTCAGCGTCAGAAAGTACTTTGATATTCTGGAAGATGAAAAGGAACTTGCCGCCGCCGCATCTGATCAATCCCGACTGCTGGGTAGGGGGCCCCGCGATCCTGGTCGCCTTCTGCGAGAGGAGAAAATGAGGAAACGTGTGACCAAGGAAAAACCACGGGTAAGTCCATGTTCGTGCTGTTCTCCTTCATTCTCCTCTAACCTTGTTTCAACAGTTGGAGCAAGAACTGACGGTTTCAATACCAAGATGGGAGGCCGAGCACGAAAGGGTGTTCCTTGTGCATGGGGAGAGTATTCTCCAAACTCTGAGGGATATCTTGCCCGAAGCGGTGGACAAGGAGAACCAAGGCAGCAGGAAAGGTCGCGCGGGATCCGCTCAGCCCAAGCAACGGGCAACCACCCCCTTCTCCGAAAACGCTAACCACCACAACTATGTGCCTACTTCATCCGTCAATGATAAGGGGGTCGTTACACCTGCTGTACGGCCCGCCCCATCCTCAATAACCCATTCGGCACCGAACAAACGGCAACGTCTTGGGGATTCTGCTGCAGCTCCTCCAATGAATGTTACCCGTTCGATGAGCAAAGGTCCGCCTCCCTCCAATCCCCGAATCGCGACGCGGAGTAAGACCCCGGTATCGTCACTACCACGCCCGATTCCCGCTCCCAAACCTGGAACTCAGCACTACGCACTTGGTCATGGACGCATCCCTTCGACGCAAAGGCAGGCGCCGCCATCTAGGCTTGGTTCGTCTACACGATCCACCAGTTCCTCGCTACATTTTTCGAGGAGCGGCGGTAGGGTAAGGCGGGAGAGTTTCAGGCCAAGACCCAGCACGGATGGGGATTGGGCTGGTGCTGCTGGACGGTGGAGAACGAATACAGTGGTGAGGGAGGAGGAAGAGGTGTACTGAGTTTTTATTGGACCATATGATGACCCTACAATCGCTTTCTTCATGCTTTTCCATGTTTTCTCTATGCGGTCTCCCTCAGTGTAACACCTGTATACTACCCATAAGACCGCCTAGGATGACCCATACTCTGAGCGCCGATACCCCTATATCCTTGTGATCGGATCATTGGCGTTGCTCTCCAACACGTCGTGCAGAACTCCCAGCCGGTACTCACTGGCGTTCCCTCGTTGTCGTCGCCCGCCATACAACTACATAAAACATGCCATTGCCACACGACCTCTGCTCGCTCGTCCAAAACGCGTTCCGAGCGCGTCACAAACGTATCGCCGTAGACCACACCACCCAAAACCTCGGCATCCTTTCTATCCTCCTCCGAACCGGCTTCATCAGCTCCCTTACACGGGGAACCATCGATGGACCTTCTCCGGAGACGTTCCATACGGCGGGAGAGGCGCAGAAACGGATATGGGCAGAATTAAAGTATCGCGAGGACCGACCGGTCCTCAGCTCCATGTCGCTCGTTTCGAAACCGAGTCGGAGGGTGTTCATGGACGCCTCTGAGATCAGGCGGATTTGCTCGGGGCGACGAGCACAGACCATCAAACCTTTGGGCCTGGGAGAGATTGCTGTCGTGCAGACGAAGAGCAAGGAACACGAGTGGTTGGAGGCGAGAGAGGCATTGCAGATGAGGTTGGACGGAGAGGTAGTGTGTAGAGCTCAGTAGGCCTGGCGAAGTCTCGTTCAGCTGTAAGCACCCGTTCAGTCACTCTTTTTCGAAACGTTGGTCCTGAGGCTTTGCCAAAGAGCTAGCCAACTACATAACCTTCTACACTAATTCACTAATTCTGACGCGGAAGCGAGTTCATTCCGATTCTTCATGGTAAGAGTACAACATTTAATGAAGACATAATTCAAGAGCATAAAGCAGGAGACGAAAGATGAGCATGTTACTGGATGGCCATTAAGCTGCCGATAAAAGTCATGATCTGTGCGCCCCGTCAGCGAGGAGATTCAATTCAACGGTATGGACAATGCTTACCAAACGAGGACGGATATCAACAATGTCCTCTGGAACGAGGAAAATAACGGCATTGAGCTTCCTAGCGATGGAAATCGCAAGTTTTGCTGGAGAGAAACAATGAGCCCCTCGGAGGAGCCGTAGTGAGCTGAGGAACGTACCGTTCTGCCGTCGCGACTCGTAATCTCCTGTCTCACTGACGTTTATAATCAAAGAAGGGTCAACAATGCCCGGTCGCAACGCCTCAAGCAGGTCGAGGAAGAAGATAGCGGTCGTGAGTGACGAATCCTTGAAGGACCGAATAGCCCTCGCCGTGGGCTTGGCTTTCTGGACGGTGGTGTTTGCCCACTTCAAGATCACTTGGTCGCTGATGGGTCGGCCCTGGCTACCCTTAGAAAGAGACTGAAGGGTCTTGGTGATGCTCATCCTCATCAGTTGCCACACGAGACCGAGAACCAGTGTCTTGCTACCGTCCACAATGTCAGCGCCTTGGATACCGACCAAATGCATGCCGTTTTGTTTGGCGAGCTCGACGGAATAGTTGCAGTTCTCGACGCGTTTAAACCTGGAGAGCGAGGACTGGTTGGGGGTGACGCCGATATCCTCTTCTCCATCCTCTCCCTCGACTGGTTCAACATAAGGTTTGACTCCACCTTCCTTGGGCTTAGCGACTCTTCTCCATACCACAGATCCTGGAGCAATCTTGTCGAATGCCTGGAGGATGATCAGACCGTCCTTCAAGTCGTTGAACAAATTGAAGACCGCGGGCTCGACGCCAAGGGAGTTGAGCCAGAGGGTGAACACGCGAGCTTCACGTTCACCTTCGGCATCGAAGTCCTCAACTACGCCGTAGTCCTTGGCTTCTTGCTCGTCCAAGGGCTCGAGTCCTGGGTGGTTATTGAATAGGTTGGCGACAAAGGCGAGGTTGAGACGCGGGTTTCCGGCGAGCAATGAAGCTGGTGTAAGGTACTTCCGGCAGCCGATATTCCCAGCATTTGTAAGCACCTGTTCAGCGCGAGTGCGGAGATCCGCGGTCTTGAGCGGTGCGAGGGAGCACTGATCAGGTTTGAGTTGATTGAGAAGAACGGTGTAATTCTCCCCGTCCTTTACGTCCTTGCTGAAGTTATTAACCCTAGGTGGCGTGTGGTTCAGATAAACCCAGAGCCCCTTGCTGCAGCGTTAAATACCTTCGCTTCCATCCTGCAGCCTTCAGATGATAGTTGAACCACCGCAGAAGGATCTGATCTGGGGTGAGCCTCAACAAATCCTCGATAGTCTCTCCTTCTTCACAGAGGCGGTACAGTTCGGGATGAAGTTTGATGTCGACCTGGCTGAGCAATCCACGTCGGATAACCTGCCAGATAAGACCGAGGATGAGATGTTCTCGGCCTTCCTGAATATCTTGGGAGCCGATGTTGACCACAGAGCATCCGATGGCCTTTGCAGACGAGATAACGACGTTGTTATTCTCAGTCATTTGGAAGGCATTGATTTGTTTGCGGGGTCCGGACTTGTTCAACACACGCACATCGATCGTATCCGGGACTGAATCGTTGATGAGTTTACAAAGGATCAGCCCGTCACGGCATTCATCGAAGAGTTGCATGGTGTTCGTAGGGATTGGAAGCCTGTGGCCAATGTCCGCATCGCCTTCGAGCACAGAATTTATATGATTCGTGAACTCGGATCGTTCGTCCTCGTTGATCGTATGGCTGACGTTGGCATTCGAGCCCTGAACGGTGACCTTGCCTGCTTTGGTCGCCAGGCCACTGGCAGAGGTCTTCATTTTGGCGTGGAGCTGCGGATCATTCGTGAGTATTCGAGTAGACACCACATAACCCGATAGACATCACCTCAACCCAATCCTCGAGTTCGACCTTCCCGCTTGCGTCGACACTTACGTGCTTTAGGGTCTCCCGGGCGAGATCATAATTGGCACCGCTGGATTGAATAGACCGGAGGACCTTGGCCTTATCGACACGGCCAGGTTCGTTCGTGTCTATCGCACTGCAGAGAGCATATCAGTCGACACTTGATACAGGAGATCTACCGACCCACTTGAAACGATTAATGAGATCAAACATCTCATCCTGAGATATTTCAGGGAATTTTTTCTGTAAACGGATCGCTTGCATTTGAGTGAAATGAGCGCGGGTGGGGAGGTAGGCGGTGATTCGGAAACGTTGGCGTCAGTGGTGCCAGGGTTGTCGCTTACTTATATCCCTTCCACGGGATCCCGAAGCGCAGCCGAACTGCGTCGATCACAGTCGTCACCACGTTCAGCCGCTGTGTGACCGGTGACCAACGACTGCGCCCTCAGTTAATTCCTCTCTGCGACGACACGAGATGCGTACGTATCCGCCAAACCAAAGGATGGGCAGCGGATGTCAGATCCGGGATCTGTGCATCCTTTGGTTTGGCGCCCCGTTCGGGATGCGGTGTCGCGTCACGGGAAAATCGCTCAGCGTGCGCAATATCCAGCTCAAATTTTTGCGAATCTCTTTATCCGAAGGTGGGAATGCCACCATGGGCGCCGTGGAGCCAATACCCGAGGCGGGGTCCCGCAGACGACAACAAGACATTGTGATGAGTTTCCAAGCAAGCTCAAAAACTGGTTCACACGACCCGCTTCGATACAAACTTCTCTCTTTTCCACCTCCATAACCGTTCTGCGAGCGTCATGGTGGCCGAAAATCCCCTCTTCAATGGCTCTCTGTCGTGGAAGAAACTCCAGGCTACTGTCCTCAATGACATCTGGCCGGAGCTTCTCTTCTTCACGCTCGTTGCGACAAGTAAGAGTCTTCATTCCCTCTCAAGCTCCGCTGACATGGCACCATAGTGGTTACCACTGTTGACACGCTCTCGAAGAATGTCTCCTTGAGTGTCTCAAACCAGCTGTTGACCGTGCTGGGTACAGTGTTGGGTCTGGTCATCTCATTCCGAACTACATCCGCCTATGAGAGGTAGTTTTCCTCCCTCCAATGCCACGATCATACTCTGAAGACCTCTTTAGGTTCTCTGAGGGCCGCAGGTTATGGGCCAGTGTTATGGTGCTTTCTCGCAACGCCGCGCAAACGGTATGTTAGACGTTCATTGGTGGACTCACCTAACCGCTCACCCTTCTCAGATCTGGCTTCATGTCCCTAACGAACGCCCACACAAAACTGACCCCGCGCTCTCTAAGCCTGCTATATATGGTATAGTCGAAAAGAAATCAATGATTAACCTCGTCAGTCGCATAATCTGTTCGGCAATGGTTGATAAGTTGACCGCGGTTTAGCTCCAAGGCCTTGCTGTCGCGCTAAAGGTTTGGCTTTTATCCCTGACCGTCGACCCCTACTCACTTTCTTAAAAGCACATGCTTCGCGCCGAACCTGGTGTCTATTACGAGGATCTGTACCCTCTCGTCTGTGTCCTTCCTCGATACGCATACTCTACCGATGGAACCAAGCCCAGCGACCTCCTTCCCATGTGGCAAGCATCGCTGGCCGGTAGGGGTTCGGATTGGAAGCCTCCCTCGGTCAAGAAGTCGACGGCCGCACTCTCCGTCAGCGTTAGCCTGGATGAGGTCGAGAACCAGGGCTGGCACAGCACCTCTAGGTCCAGGGCCGGGTTCAATCCAGAGAAAGTTTTGCCAACGGTGTTCAGTGACGTTCCCCTCCGGCCTTCCCGCGACCCACCATCCGACGGCTTCTTCTCCTACTTCCCTATCTTCCGCCCAGTCAAACGTCTCGGAAAAATTTTACCTCGCAGCCGTGCGGCCCACGATGATGATGGCGACTATGAACTTGACGCCGCCGAAAGGAAGAGGAAGAGCAGGCAACCATCCGATTCCAATGTCCCCTTCGAGATAACCATGTATCTCAACAGTTACAACGCTTTCTTGTTGAAGAACGGCTTCCTCCTCCCCGCAGCTGCAACTTCTCTTACCAACACGTTCTCTGCCCTTCACGACGCGATCACTGGCCTTGACCGCATTCGTACCACTCCGCTCCCGTTCGCTTACCAGGCGCACTTGAGGATGTCCTTGTGGTAAGGTGATCGTGGATCGTTCGCGTCGGTGCAATGGTGACCCGTTGTCCCCAGGTTATACTTGTTCTTCCTGCCCTTCCAGATTTATAGGACAATGGAGTGGATAACCATCCCGTAAGTCCTCCTGATTTCAATTGCACGTGAAGTAAGCTCAAAAAACTGCTTATAGAGCTACAGCCTTCACTTCATTCCTGATGCTTGGGTTCTTGGAGATCGGACAGGAAATGTATGTTTTCATGTTTGCTTGACAGTCCCCGTCGATGTTGACGACGACCGCAGTGAGAATCCGTTCAACTACGACCTCAATGATTTGGATCTTGACAGTTTCTGCCTCACCCTCCAACGTGATCTGCATGAGATCACCGCGGTGAGACTTTTAACTAGTTCCAAGTTGATTTTCCCATTCTAACCTCGCCCCTCAGCATCCTGGCCTGCTCGTCCCTGACGATTATATCTTCACCGCCTGGAATCAACCATTCGCCCCTGCTGATAGGAGATCTGCAGAAGAGATCTTGAGTGATTCACAACACGCGTATCATGGCGATTCTGGGAAGGAGAGCGTCAGGCAGACTTTGTTGCAGAACTGGAAGATGGTCGACACTGAAACAAGGAAGCATTGATTTCCTGGGTCTTCAGTGGTTTTGGGATCGCGTAAAGGTTTTCTCTCTCTCGAGTACTATTACATCTCCTACATTAACGTTCATTGATAATCACACTCTTTTTTAACTTATTGGAAATCGTGCTGCATATTCGGTTCGTCCTCGACCTTCAAACGCCACCGCCCGAGAAGGTTGCAAGTGGACCACTATTGAAATCAACCTGCCGGATTTCCATGACTGAGTTGTAAAGCCACGCCACCCCCCATGTACCCGCGAAGGTAACCAGTTCCGCTTGATGGACGCCAGTGTTTGACTTCCCCGGTCTGCGAAACCCCGAGCACGCCGTGTCGCGCGCGGCGATTGACGTTGGTTAAATTTGCTCAGCGCAATGCGGCCAGCGTCTGGGCCCTGGGATCTACGACGGGACTTGCCTATCAATCGAAATCGATGGGACGCTATTCGTGAACAGGATCCCCGCTCACGATGGATCGGGATCTCCTAACTGTCATGCAGCATCCTCGAGCCCCCAGTCGGAGGCCTGAGATATTTAAAGAAACGTAACGTCCAATTTTAGGCCACCCTCTTCTCTTGCGACCCCCTCCAGGGTCTCCCGACGTTGGTTCACGATGGCGAAAAACACCATATTCTCGGGTAGGATCTCGAAAATGAAACTCAAGGCTACAGTCATCGGCGATATATGGCCCGGGTTACTCTTCTTTACTTTGATTGCAACGGGTGAGTGGGTCTTTGGGTCATCCATCTCTCCGCGGAGTTCTGAGTTGAGCAATCTTATGACCCCAGTGGTCGCGCTCGTGGACAAGTTTACGGATGTCAAGCTTGCGTTCAACAGCCAGCTTTTGACCGTACTTGGTGTTGTCCTTGGTTTGGTCATATCCTTCAGGACATCTTCTGCATATGAGCGGTGAGTAGATTTGAGAGCGTCGTGTCCTCCCCTGCCACTCGTTGATGTTGACATTTGATTGCAGGTATAGCGAGGGTCGTAGGCTGTGGGGCTCAGTCTGTTATCTTTGTCGAAACATCGCACAGTTGGTACGTGTCTGGGTCATTGAATCGCCCGAGCAATATTGAACCAGCGCGCAGATTTGGACCCAAGTTCCCGCCGAGCGGCCCAACGCCGACAAACCCGAGCTCGCGGTCCCGGCGCTGAACGGGGCCATTGAGAAGAAGTCGATGATCAACTTGGTGCGCCCATGCGTTGTTTGGATTACACGCAACGAAATTGTTGACTCTCTCCAGCTCCAAGCCGTAGCCGTGGCCGTCAAGGTACGTCCTTTTATCGCCCATATCATCCAAGACTGAAGGTCCGCAAAGCACATGCTTCGCCACGAGGCTGGAATTTACTACGAAGACCTCTATCCCCTTATTGCCTTCCTCCCTCGTTATGCGTATGCGTCCGATGGGACCGATGCCAACGATCTTTTGCCCTTGTGGCAGGCGTCGCACGACAAAAACGTTGCACCATTAAAACGGGTAGAAACCCGTACCACTTCGCGTACGACCTCATTGGACGATGTGGACCAGAGAACGTGGTCCATGTCGTACCGGCCCCGGGGCTATCACGAGTTCGATCCCGAAAAGGTGCTTCCTGTCGTGTACACTGACCACCCTTTGCGTCCATCTCGGCAACCACCCGAGACGGGCTTCTTTGATTATTTTCCCATCTTGCGACCGATAAAACGGATCCCAAAAATGTTCAAGCCGAAGAACGTTGAGGATCATGAGGGCGAAAGGTTCATCGAACCTCCCTCCCACGAGGGGAAGAAGTACATCGGTCGAAAGAAGAAGGATCCGATTGACTCGAACGTACCTTTACAGATCATGTTGTATATCAGCAGCTATAACGCTTTCCTGCTGAATAATGGCCTCCTCACATCACCAGCAGGCTCCATGTTGACGAGCTCCATCGGTGCCCTGCAGGATGCCATCTCCGGTCTCGACCGAATCAAGACTACCCCTCTGCCGTTTGCCTACCAGGCGCACTTACGGATGACGCTATGGTACGAAGTTTCCTCCCTTTTGTTCCGTTGCGAGTGCACCCTGTTGAGGCAACCACTGTAGGCTCTATCTCTTCTTCCTTCCCGTATGTTTTCCGATGGCGAGGCGGCGATTCCAGTCGCCTTTAGCTCACATTGGCATTCCAGTTCCAGATTTTGAGCAGCATGGGCTTGGTGACCATTCCGTGAGTTTGGTTATGTGGCGTTGATGTCGAGGTACTGACCGCAGTCGAACAGGGCAACAGCGTTTACGTCGTTCCTCTTGCTTGGTTTCCTTGAAATTGGACAGGAAATGTGAGGTCATGCTTGACAAGACAAATCTAGAACAGACGGAATTGACGAATTCATAGTGAAAACCCTTTCAACTACGATCTGAATGATCTAGGTACGTAAAATCTGTTGGTCGTCTGACTCCATTAACCTCTGCCCGCAGATCTCGACTGCTTCTGCTTCACCCTCCAACGTGAACTACACGAGATTACAGCTGTGCGTAGTACGCGTGTCGTCAAGGTTTGCGGCTAACTTCCCCCCACAGCACCCCGGTTTCGCGCCATCCGAGTTCTGTTACAGCAGCTGGAATCAACCGTTTGCCCCCAGTGATCGGAGGACGGCAGAGGACATGATTCGTGATGAGAAGGATGGATATCACGACAAAGAGACGGGGCTGGACAAGATCAGAAAGACGTTACTACACAGCTGGCGCCAGGTCGATCAGGAGACCAGAGCCTGAGGGGGTGCCGGCTGCCAATCAACTGAAGAGCACTTTGATCAGTGCACGTGCTGCGACCGTTATCTATGCATCCTAATGGTGACACTCGTCGCAGAAAAACATGCACGCCCTGGCGGACGGAAGGTTTGGGAGTTTCCATGTAGTTTTACACGAATAAATTGGGGCCGAGTCATGGATCTGGCCAGACCCATTTTTCCGCCTCGAACTTGCCCGTTGCGGCCGATTTAGCAGACACGCGTGTCAGACCATGAGGCCGGTTTCGCATCCATACTCCAGCCTTCGTCACTTGGTCTGTTTTCCTCCAAAAGCCCTGCCAACATAGGGCTCCTGCATGCCGTGCTCCCACTCCCTTTCATCCCCCACTGCTCTCTTTCTCTCTCTCGTCTGTTAGTGGTTCGGGGCCGTCTCGCGCTATTAGTTCCGTTATCTGCTGGGTTTATGACCTGACCATCTCTCCGCATCGCGTATGGCAACTCTCACCGACACAATCGATATCCAACCTACTACCCCGAGCCCCGATTTTGAACCCGAAGAAGAATGGAAGATCAGCCTCAGACAGCGCATCGAGGAAACCCTCAAGCCTGCCGCGGGGAAGCTCAAGCGGGAGCTGAACGAGAAACTCAAAGGTCTTTCTCCGCCTGAGGACTCCAGAGCTCAAACCGACTACGCTAATGCCATGGCTGAACTGCGTCGCACCGCGAACGAGCATTATCGCCAGCTGCTTGAACGCGAACGTCAAGAACGACGGTGGGCCGCTGGGGAGAAAGTCGATGAGAAGTGGTCCGAGATTTTGATGAAAGAGCAGCAGGCACTCTTGGACATGTACAAGAGGGGTGCTACAGCGAAGACCAATCAACCCGAGGCCATTCGAGACGAGGAGCGCAGCCAGCCCCCACAGTCAGCCAAAGTGCCTGATTGGGCATCCCTCCCCCCAGAGTCCATCGCTAGAGACCGTACGTAACGCTATACAAGGCTTTCTCCTGCTTCATCTCATCCCACCACCATCCCAGGGATGCGGAGGCCCTCGAATATCCTTACAGAGCCCATTCCCGAAGATCCCCCACCAACACGATCGTCCGTGGAGGACCGGGAGCCGCGACTGTATTCCAGCACTGGGAGTTGGTCACGACGAAGTAACGGCCGCGACAGATCAGCCAGCTTTGGATCCCCTCCACGACCTACTCCAGAGATATGGAAACCGTCCTCGAACGAAAGCGCCTCTTCCCGTACTCTCGCTCATGCTACTGGAGGAACGACGAAAACTCGACGAGATAGCAGTGCTAGCATCGGTACCACTTCTTCGTTTCCTGCCACCATTCCCGAGGACGCTTCTCTCGGCGCTGATAAGGACCAGGACAACGAGAAACTATGGAGTGGTATATTTCGATCTCGACAGAAGGTTCGCAAAGGCTCCACCAGCACAGACGATCGCGTCACTGTCTCCCAACTCTTCCCTGACTTCAAACGCGACGACTCTGCCATCACTACCTCACCTCTGACTCCTGATTCTCCATACGGTGTCGCTCGTCATCCCTCACACACGATATCCCCCGGTCGCCCGATCGTGAGCGGTAGGCGCTCATTCACGGACGAGCCGCGTCAACCTTCTCGATGGTATCCTCCACCTCAGACCTCTGACCCCCGGCCCATCAAGTCCAAGTCATCATTCCGGGCTGACGACGACGTGGGCTACCCCTTCCAACCCTCGAGTCCTGGTTCTGGTCCCTGGAATACTAGATCTTCCTTAGAGGAAACCCCGCCCATATACCCTACCTCCTCCCCCCAGGACGAACTTCGCTCTTGGAAAGTGCCCCCTTCCAAGGCAGGTTCCATTCGCTCACGTTCATCCATCAACTCTCTCCGATACCGCCCTGCTATGGCCCATCCACCCCCCAAACACTATCCTGATGACGAAGAGTCAATATCCGATACTGAGGACGAGTCCGAAGAGGATTGGAAGCAGAAGCTCGACGCCGAATACTCCCGGCGAGAGAGCAACGCGAAGCAGATGGAGGAAGAGGTCATGAGGCGGAGAGAGGAAACTCACAAGAAGGAAGCCGAGCTGAGAGTCAAGGAGATGGACACCAAGCGGAGAGAAGAGGAGCTGAAACGCAAGGAAGAGGAGGCGAAGGAAGAGGCTCGACGGAAGGGCGAAGAACTGCGGCAAAAAGAGGAGGAGTTGCTTCGCAAGGAGGAGGTGGCTCAACGGAAGGAGGAAGAAGTCCTGGCGAAGGAAGAGGAAGTCAAGGTAAAGGAAGAGGAAGCGAAACGGTTGGCCGAAGACGCGGAGAAACGGGAGGAGGGGGCGAGGTTGATGGAGGAAGAGGCATGTCGGAAGGAGGAGGACGCCAGGCAGAGGGAACGAGAAGCCAAGAAACGCGCGGACGACGCTAAGAGGAAGGAGGAGGAAGCTCGACGAAAGGAGGAAGCGGCCCGGGTTCGCGAGGAAGACGCGAGGAAGAAGGTGGAGGAAGCTCGCAAGAGGGAGGCAGAACTCAGGAAGAAGGAGTGGGAGGCCAAACGATTGGAGGAGGACGCTAGGCAGAAGGAAGAGGAAGCGAGGCAGATAGAGGAGGAGGCTCGCAAGAAGGAGGAAGAGCTCGAGAGGAAGGAGGACGAGATGAGGCAGTTATCCGAGCTCGTCGAGCAGAAAGAGGAAGACGCCAGGCGGAAGGAGGAGGAAGCCAAAAGGAAGGATGAGGAGGCTCGGCGCAAGGAGGACGATATCCGCAAACGCGAACGCGAAACCCGCAGGAAGGAGGACGTCCTGAGACGCCGCGAGAAGGAGCTTCAAGATCGCGAGACTGCGCTCCTGACCCGCGAGCAACAGGAAGAAGAGGATCGCCGTGTTAAGCAAGAGACCGCGGACTCCGAGGCTATTCTCCAGGTCACCACGAAGGAGGAGGAGCTTGAGAAGCGGGAAGCTGAGTTGGAGAGGCGAGAGGCCGAGATGAAGACGAAGGAAGAGGAGCGCCTTCGACAAGAGGAGGCCGACCGTCTAACCTACGAGGATGAGGAGGGTACTCGGGAGGAAGCAGAAAGACTCGCGAAGGAGGCCGAACGACTCGTAAAGGAGGAAGAGGAACGCCTCACCCAAGAGGAAGCCGACCGTTTAGCCAAGCTCGAGGCTGAACGGTTTGCAAGGGAAGAGGCTGATCGTCTTGCGAGAGAGGAGGCCGAACGTCAGAAGAGGGAGCAACGGCGTCTGGAGAGGGAAGCGGCTGACAGGAGGAGAGAAGAGAACGTCAGGCTGGAGCAGGAGCGGGAGGAGGCTAAGCGGAAGGAGCGTGAGGAGAAACGGAGAGAGGCTGAGCGGAGGCAGGGGGGGCCGTCGGCGCGACAGCGGGAGGGGAACGACCGCAAAAGGCGAGAGGATGCCGAGCAGAAGAGGAGGGAGGAGGAGAGGGTGAGGGCTGAGCAGCTCGAGGCGGATCGCCGGGAGGCCCACAGGTTGGATGAGGAATGGCGCCAGGAAGACCTCCGTAACAGGCGCGAAGAGGCTCGTCGGGCCCAGGCCGATATCCGCAACGCTGAGGCCAAGCTCAAGGAGGTCCAACGTAAAGACGAGGCGAGGCGCAACGAGTCTGTTGTATCCGAAGCCCGCTTCATGGAGGAACAGCGCAAACTCGAGGCTCAGCGACAGCGATGGAAGGTATCCGATGATCCCCGTCGCCGAACAGAATCCGCTGCGTCTTACATGTCCACCTCTTCCACGATACCTTCTCAATCCGAATCACCCACGAAACCCGGCGCGGCTTGGACTTCTGCTTCGAGCCAATGGACTTCCCCCAACACATCCACACGTCCTACTTCCACGACTAGTTCTCAAGGACCTATCCCTGTTCGCACTCCAACGATGTCCACTTCTGCTGGCCGCTCATCCACCGGTGATTGGTCCGTCAATGGCGCTCCGACCTCTGGCACTTCTCCCTATCAAACTACGTCGATGTCTCCCGAGGAGTGGGAGAAGCGCCAACAAGAGCACGCCAGGAAACAGCAGGAGCAGTTCCGTCGCGAACAGGAACGCAAGGAGCGGGAACGCCAGGCCAGGACCTCGAAGACGTTGAGCGAGAAGGAGATCGTCGCGCTGTTTGCCGAGCACGATCGACAATGGACGAGGCTCAAGACGCTCGACGACCTCGGCTGGGACAGCTTTCCCTGGCCGATGTTCAAGAAGCCGACCGAGCCGGAGGAACTAACGAGCGTTGCCATCGGTGCCTACGTTCTTTCGCCCCACCATCCGACTGACAAGTCGAAAGCGGCAAGGGATCGGGTAAAGGACCACATCAAGAAGTGGCATCCCGACCGATTCGAGACGAAGCTGTTACGTAAAGTGCGTGAGGAAGAGAGGGAGAAAGTGCGAGAGGGAGCAGGGTTGGTCGCTCGGAACCTGAGCGAGATGCTGACGCGCTCAAACATCTTGGACGTATTCTCTTGACTGCGGTATGTGTATAGTTGTGGGATCTTTGTTTTTTAGTTTCAGGTCTGACGCCCATTTCAGGCCCCTATTGCGTATTATGTATGATATGCTGTACTTAAGTACCATTGGCACCGACACTCGCACTTGCACGCATGCATCGGCAAACTTGTAGGACTATCTTTTGCATTTAACGCATGGTCTCGCTATATTTATATTACACATGTGGAGGAGGAAAGTAGGTAGTATGATGAAATGTGTATTGTATCTAAGCTCTCTCTGGATGGGAAATTGGGATTCAGGTGATTAGATCAGACACGCGTTCTCCTGCTGTCCTCGTCGTCATAGGGCTTCTGCAAATGAGGGGGTGAGGATCCGCTGGTTACGGAGAGAGAGAAATCCGAAAGCGTCAAAGTCAAGCCAACGGGTTTCGAATGCCCTTGCCCCTCGTCCGGATGCGGCAGCTGGGCAAAAACCCTCGTCAGTTTTGTCTATTGTTCCCCCCCGGCGGCTGAAACCGGGCGTTTTGGCTGCCATTGCTCTGGCGACGCGACGGTGGTTGGGCGGACAAAGGCCCAAGGGGAATTCCGGACGTTATACGGAACAGTTTTTTTTTCGGTCTGGATTTCTTGCATCCCCACGAGGCCGGATTCGTACATGGATTAATCTCGGAATCGTCATCTCCCTCTTGATCTCTGCCCTCTATATCCTCTCTCGTCATCCCCCTTCCCTTCACATTTAATACCCCTTCCCCTCTCCTCCCTCCATCCTCCCCACTCCGACGATGGTCGATACACAACAATTCGCTATCTGGCATCCGCCGGGCATGCCCACGGAGGTCAAGAAGCCAGCAGCCGTTCCGATTCCGGAACAGCCACAGGTTCTCAACAAGAACATCGAAAATTTGGTCAAGGACTTCAAGCGGAACAACGGCTTCAGCACCGCCAAATCCACCCCAGTTCCAACATCGAGACCCCGCATCCAGTCCGTCTCTTCGCACAACCGCCCAAGTGTGGCACCGCAACCGATCCACCTGGCAACACACCTGAGCAAGACGGACGAAAATGACAGCGAGTCCACCTCCTCCGAAGAGGTGGTCAAGGTTCCCCCGGTTATGATGCGCAAGTTCCCCAGTTCGAGCCCCCCGAAATCAATTCCCAGTTCGACCCCCGTGAGCAGCAACTTGGCCAACACCCGCCCCAGACCGGCGGAAATGGTTTCGTTTGCTCATCTCAAGGTAGCGTAACCCGTATTTCAAAGCCGCCAAGTTTTTCTCAACGGCCGTATCCAGGAGACAGCGAAGGAGAACGAGAGCAATTTGTCTCAAACGCGTACCAAACCAATTGAAAGACCAACGAGCCAGGGTCCGAAGGTAGTTCCGCAATCTCGCGCAAACTTAGAACCAGCAACTGATATCGGTCAAGGCGATCTCGAGGCGGCCGAGCCCTCCGAGCGTCCAATTCCCAGAACAGCCTAAGCACGTCTTTGGTCTCAAGAAATCCGTGGGTGCAACAGAGGCCAAAATGGACCCCCCACCTGAGCAAGTACGTCGATCACTCCTCCACAGCCAAATTTACTTGCACTGAGTCACCCGAATTAGAAGCCGCCGATGAAGAGCCCAACCCCGATCGAATCGAGGAGGATCACACCTCCTGACTCCGTGAGTTCAGGTGGTCAAAATTTCCGGTCAAAGGATGAGCCTCAAACTTTTCGCAGAAGATTGCTGCCCGGTGGAAGCAAGAAATCCCGAAGCCAGTCTCCGCTCCAGTTCCAACGCCAGCTTCTTCGCAAATTGGTCGTCAACCATTAGCAACTATCAATGGCCAAGGCTTCGTCACTCACAATGGGTTCACTTCCCTCGATGCCTTTCTCATCCAACTCCAGGACGAGGCATTCGACAGCATGAAATTGTCCATGATGGAGGCCTCCATTCGCCAGTTCCATTTAATCGCTGCAGACGCCGATGTTCAGCTCACTCGGAAACTCTACTCTATCAAAACGGCGAACGTTACGGAGAAGAAGCAGGTATTAATTCAAGAGCACAAACAGTTCATGGAAGCTCAGGCCAGCTCGCTATTAACGGATATGTGTGCCCTTCACGATCAATTGAAGGAACACCAGACCGTGTCTGCTCGGGGTTTGTTTGATATCCCCGTCGATGAGGACGGATGGGAACGGCCACTTCCCCCTTCGACCGCACCATGGAACCCCACGCCTCCTCCAAATCAGTCCAACACTTGGAAGTTCGCGTCCTCGCCCCCAAAGACAGTTGAGGTTCCGAAACCCCAGCCACCTCCTACGAAGCCCAATCCGGAGCCTGAATTGGCCATGCCATCGTTCTGGAAGCCTTCTTGGGATGGTGAATTTACTGAACCTCCGACGCCTCACGTTCCGCCGATCTCCAAACTTGCCACGGTCGAAGATGTTCCTGATGAAGATGATGCTCCTGAACCTGCCGTTATCCCGGTCACGGTCCCGAAAAATGCGAAGCCGGCCCCAGTCCCTTCCCAACAGCCCATCCCCATAAAAACCCAGATCCCGAGCGTCCCTGACGAGCCCACTCCGATATGGGGTCAGCCATGGAGGAGAGGTAAGTCTTGTTTCTTGTCTACCGATAATTCTTTGCTCACGACGTGGCAACAGGAAAACCACCTGTTTCTAACACTTCGTCGAACCAGACCACGAAACCTGCCCAGGTTATTCCTCCACTACCCCCTGTTGTCGAAAATCCACCTACTCCACCACCGGTCACTGCCCCTGCGCCAGAGCCTGTCCCAGAGCCTGCCCCTGTACCCACTCCAACTCTTGCGCCAACGCAGACCAAGCCCAAGACAACTAAACAGCCTCGGGCGGAGAGGAATCGTAAAGGCAAGAACAAGGCAGTAGTAACAGTGACCAGGGAGGACGTGGAGGAACAGGAAGAAGTTTCGACACCCCCACCCCAGCAACCGCAACCCTCGGCTCCTCGAAAAGCTGGACTTGATGCGGCTATCCGCAACATGGTGGACACTGGCAACTACCAATCGGCTCTCGAACAAATCGGTTTGGCGTGGAGGTGAAATGTCACACATTTCGCCCGGTGAAGGTGTGATCCCCGCATCTTAACCTTTGCTATTGCCTTTCCACCCTTCGCAATCTTCGAGCATAGACGAAGGCGTATAAAGGACGCGAGCCAGAGAACGGCAGCAGGTTCCTGTCGGTGGCCTCTGTGCGCGTGATTTTTCATGACTTATTCCATTTCCTTTCTTTTCCCTCCTTTTTTTGTCTCGAGTTTCTTGTTTGTGCTGTATGGTGAGTGTGTGGAGGATGTAATGTGTTGAGGACGAAGGATGCATACTCACAATTCCATATCATCATCTGTACAATATTCATATTCTTGTCATTATTTCTCGCCGTGTTGTCGACGCTTTTGGCTCTCGTTTTCTCTCTTCCCTTCATGCTTGCCGTTTGCTTTCCCTTACCTTACGATTCTTCTATACCCTTGGTTTTAGAGTTGGGCCGTCGATTGCGGTGTTGAGAACAAACGGCCCAGGGTTTACGTTTTTTTCTCTTTCTCTTTCCCCCATATTTACTTCGTACCTTACTTGTATGACTTCGTTCTTTATTCTATGCTACACACCCTCCACTACCCTCCAACCTACGCCAACCCCCCTCCTCGTGTTTTGTTTAGGATCAGACTCACCCCTCATTTTTGTATGATTCCTCTCTCCTAGCTAAACTAATTCTTGGTCCCCCCCTCCCCGGCTTTTACGTTTTCCGGTTTACAACTGTCATATCATTTGGCATTGTGCACCGAAATAACACCACCCGTCATCCCGTCCAACTATCAATATCCCCTTATCCCCTACGTAGTAAGTAGCCGTCCCATCATATTACCTGTACTCCCTCTATGTTTCTCTCAGTTTTCGTTTTGCGCGCGCGCACTTATGCATGTTTTCATCGGTATGAAACCCTACAATACATCGAGCTTCGTAATCAGGGTCCCCTTCGTAATGGGTTTTTTGGATCATACATTTGGGCGTCGAGGCCGCCGAGACTGCGCAACCCACCATCAGCATTCGGATATTAATCTTCGACGGTGGCTAGTCTATCTAAGTCAAGTCGGAACAGGCGGTACACTCCTTTCCCAAAACCAAAAACCCTCCGCATACAGCTCCCGGCGTCGACATCATATGGTCAAACGAGTTATGAATTCCGCAATGTGATTCAAAGCGATGCGTCGAGGTCAGGTACAGAACCGCGTACACGTGCTCGTGGTTCGCACCCTCGACGGAAAGCCACGGGGACTCGTCGTGTTCACGATATTCAAACACTGCCCAGATGTCCAGATACTCAGGCGGTGCTTCTCCTATTCGGTGCGGTCATTCCCAAACGGCAGATGACGTCGGCGACATAGAAACCCGGGGACATGCTTTAGCGTGGTACGTGAGGGTGGGCTACTAGTGCGCACGTTGGGACGTTAGGTGGCTGAATAGTGCTCTCAAGAGAGTTTCTGATGAATGCATATATGCCGTACTATAGTAAGCCGTATCGCTAGTGCTTAGTGCATTTGCTCGTCATCTTTGGGGCGCATTGAATGGTTGAGGTCGCTACTTGCCGAGCGCCCTCTCTCTTACTCGTGTGTTACACGAGCGCATGATCGCACAAAAGATTAGACAGAGATAGCGATGATGTCGATAAAGTGTCATCGTGAGAGTGTGCGATTAGATAGAAGCCAATCGATCTGGCCTCCGTGCGCGTGCCCGCGGTCTTATCAGAGCGTCAGGGAACGGTGGAATTTTAATCGCATTAACAGCTTTTCGGAGGTGGTGCAAGTCTACAGGCCACCTATCAAAACATGGACGCCCAAGGGTCGTCGGGGGAGAGTCGTGCGGTAAAAACCGAAAGTTAAAAGGTGTAAGGAGCGAACGGATGAGTGAACGGATGATCGAAAGGAGAGGAAACATTTTGGATCTAAGCACGGAAAGGAATGAAGGAGTCGCTTCGGGGTCAGTCGAGCAACGGTCTACGGGAGGAATTTACAAGTGTATTCCCAAGGAAATGGTCGGGACAGCAGGGACGGAGGTCAGGATATCGGTTGGGAGAGGTCCGACAGAGATACCAGTGAGAGCGGAGATGTCAGTGGGAAGAGGGAGGGCAGAGATTTCGGTTGGGAGAGGTCCGACGGAGGTATGGGTGGGAAGAGGGAGGATAGAAGAGAGAACGGAATGGATGCCAGAAGCGATGGAAGAGAGCTGAACCTCGATGGAGGAGGCAATGTTGGAAGGGATCGGGGACGGCAATGTGGCGGGGTTGAAGGTGGGGAGGGGGAGACCAAGGGGAGAAATGTTGGGGGTACCAGAGAAGGGAGGAGTAGTACCGTTGAGACCGGGGAGGGTGCTGTTCTGGCCAGGGATGGTGGGGAAAACACCGCCGAGGAGTGAACCACCGGCCCCAGGGGCGGGAATGGGGAAGATGGTGATATTATTGACTCCAAAGAAGCTGGAAAGGATGTCGGAGAGGAGAGCGGAGATCTGAGAGAAGATGGAGGCGGCGTCGGATACGCCAGGAGCGGTGCCGTTGACTGTGGTAATACCGATGCCGATAGAGGAAGGGGACTGTCCGGGAACACTGGTAAGGTTCACACTGTTGCCAGGGCCAGTGAGATTGTTGAGAGCGACGGGGATGATCTGCTGGACGAGAGCAACGATCTGGTCGCTTCCCTCGTCGCCCAAGCCGAAGGTGACGTCGATGCCGAGGGGGCCAGTAACACCAACGATGCGAGTGAGGTTAGCAGTGGTGGACTGAATGATACTTTCGAGGGAGATTCCGCCTCCCAGGATTGGGAGTGAGACGGATTGCCTCTTGGCTGTGGATTGCGAGTTAGTGGGCAGATTGTAAAGCCAGATGGAGAGGGTGGAAGACTAACGAAGAACGGCAGCGTCAACACCGTTAAAGAGGGACTGAACAGCGATCGCAAGGACCGCGAAAGTAAAGAATGACAACATTGCAAAAGAGAGGAGAGGTAGAGAGGCAAGTAGACCAGGGAAGCT